>Ga0308010_1000022_pt1 | contig 167689 bp, 158 predicted proteins | sample Neamet129_FD_202368 | JGI IMG/M metagenome (GOLD analysis project Ga0308010, IMG submission 202368) | Marine microbial communities from water near the shore, Antarctic Ocean - #129 | ecosystem: Environmental > Aquatic > Marine > Unclassified | place: Southern Ocean | collected 2014-07-24 | reverse complement strand
CGAGCACCGCAGGTTTCCCCTCGCAGCGCCAGCGGAGAGGGGACGCAGACAGCAGGGTCGCCTTTCTTTTGCTTACTTTTCTTTGGCGAGACAAAGAAAAGTGAGTTGCCGCCGGGCAACCCCCGGCCAGCAGGCATTCACGAACTCAAAGGCTTGAAGGAGAAAACGGCTTCGACAAGCTCAACCCGAACGGCGGCGGTCATCGGGCATGGTTCCCGGATCCAGTCCGGGCTGCCAGCAAGCCCATGAATTTGCTACAAATTCGATAGCTTCTCACGCACGTCACCAAAAGGAATCAAGCCCCTTTGGCACATGAAACCAGGCTATCTCGGCAAGCCCGCCGCCTGCCGCGCCAGGTCCGTGACCCGGGCCCAGTCGCCGCGCGCCAGCGCATCGGCCGGCACCAGCCAGGAGCCGCCGACGCAGGCGACGTTGGCCAGCGCCAGGAACTCCGCCGCATTGGACGCGGTGATGCCGCCCGTGGGGCAGAAGCTCACATCACCGAAGGGTCCGCCCCAGGCCTTGAGCATGGCCAGGCCGCCGGCCTGCAGGGCCGGGAAAAACTTGAGTTCGGTGTAACCGTCTTCCTGCGCCGCCATGATCTCGCTGCCGGTGGCCACGCCGGGCAGCAGCGGCAGGTGCGCATCGCGGCAGGCCGTGCCGACGGCATGGGTGTAGCCCGGGCTCACGATAAAACGCGCGCCGGCCATGGCGCAGGCCTGCACGTCGGCTGCACTGCGCGCGGTGCCGGCGCCGACCACCGCCTCGGGCACATCACGCGCGATGGCCTCGATACAGGCCAGCGCCTGCGGTGTGCGCAGCGTCACTTCGAGCATGCGGATGCCGCCAGCCACCAGCGCGCGGGCCAGCGGCACGGCGTGCGCAACATCCGTCAACACAATCACCGGGATCACCGGCGCGTCCTGCATCACCTGCAGGGATGTCAGCGGCCGGTCGAGATCGAGTTTCACATCCACGACAAAGCTCCTTCTTCAGCGGTCAGCGCATGGCGCCGCATGCCCGCAAACAGCTCACGCCCCATGCCCACCCCGTTGGCGGCGCGCAGGGCTTCGGGCATCAGCGCGGTCTCGCGCGCGGCCCATTCGGCGGCCGGCACCTGGATCTCCAGTATGCCCTTGATGGCATCGAGCAGGATCACATCGCCGTCGCGCACTTTCGCCAGCGGGCCACCGGCCGCCGCCTCGGGCGAGACATGGATGGCCGCCGGCACCTTGCCCGACGCACCGCTCATGCGGCCGTCGGTCACCAGCGCCACGCGAAAGCCCTTGCCCTGCAACACCGCCAGCGGCGGCGTGAGTTTGTGCAACTCGGGCATGCCGTTGGCCTGAGGCCCTTGCCAGCGCACCACGCAGATGACGTCGCGGTCCAGCTCGCCAGCCTGGAAGGCCAGGTGCAGGCCCTCCTGCGAATCGAAGACACGCGCCGGTGCCTCGATCACGTGGCGGTCGTCCGGCACCGCCGAGACCTTGATCACGCTGCGGCCGAGTTGGCCCTGCAGCAACTTGAGACCGCCGCTGGCGCTGAAGGGCGCACTGGCCGACCGGACGATGTCCTGGTCCTTGCTCGCCCCCATCTCGTGCCAGGCCAGCTTGCCGTCGCGCATGTCGGGCTCGCGGGTGTATTCGCGGATGCCGCCGGCGCGCACCGTCAGCACGTCTTCATGCATGAAGCCGGCGTCCAGCAGTTCGCGAATGACAAACCCGGTGCCACCCGCCGCCTGGAACTGGTTCACGTCGGCGCTGCCGTTGGGATACACATGCGTGAGCAGGGGCACCACATCGGACAGGTCGGAAAAATCGTTCCAGTCGATCAGGATGCCGGCCGAACGCGCCACCGCCACCCAGTGGATCAGGTGGTTGGTCGAGCCGCCGGTGGCCAGCAGCGCGACCATGGCGTTGACGATGGCTTTTTCATCGACGATCCTGCCGATAGGTGAAAAGCGTTTCGACGACTTGACAATCCCCAGCACGGTGCGCGCGGCCTCGCGCGTGAGCTCGTCGCGCAGCATATCGCCCGGGTTGACAAAAGCGGTGCCGGGCACATGCAGACCCATGGCTTCGAGCAGCATCTGGTTGCTGTTGGCGGTGCCGTAAAAAGTGCAGGTGCCGGGGCTGTGGTAACTCTTGAGCTCGGCATCGAGCAGGCCGTCGCGGCCGATCAGGCCCTGCGCCGCGAGTTCACGCACACGGGCTTTTTCCTTGTTCGGCAGGCCCGACGGCATCGGACCTGCCGGCACAAACACCATGGGCAGGTGGCCGAAGTGCAGCGCGCCTATCAGCAAGCCGGGCACGATCTTGTCGCACACACCCAGCATCAGCGCGGCGTCGAACATGTCATGGCTCAGCGACACCGCCGTGGCCATGGCGATCACGTCGCGGCTGAACAGGCTGAGCTCCATGCCGCTCGTGCCCTGGGTAACGCCGTCACACATGGCCGGCACGCCGCCGGCCACCTGCGCGGTGGCGCCATGCAGGCGCGCTTCCCACTTGATCAGGTCCGGGTAAGGCTGCAGCGGGGTGTGCGCCGACAACATGTCGTTGTACGCAGTCACGATGCCGATGTTCGGTGCACGCTCGGTGACGACCTTGAAGCGGTCGTCCAGCGGCATGCCGGCCACCGCGTGGGCGATGTTGCCGCAACCCATGCGGTCCACGCTGATGGCGCGGGTCGCCGTGGTCTGAAGCCGCTGCAGGTAGGCGCTGCGGGTGGCGCGGCTGCGCTGGCGTATTTTTTCGGTCACCTGGGCGACGACGGGATGGAGGGTCATGGGAGGTTTCTGGTTGTTCGGTGGTAACTTAATTACGTCGCCCATCCTACTTCGTTACCAAGTCCTTGCACAGCCACGGGTACAAGGCGGTTACCAGCCGCCGGTGGATCACTGCAGGGCGATCTCCACCCGGCGTGCTTCGGCATCGCTGCCCGTGCCTGCGGTTTGTGCGGGCTTGTCGAGGCGGATCTGGCTGTCCGGCACGCCGGCAGCAATCAGGGCTTCACGCACCGCCAGCGCGCGCTGCCTGGCCAGTTCGGCATTGCGCGCTGCATTGCCTTTGGCATCATGAAAACCGGAGATCAGCACCTTTTTGCCGCCGCGCGCACCCTTGATCACATCGACCAAGGCGTCGGCAGCGCCGGCCGCCAGTTCGGCCTCGCCGGACGCAAAGTAAAACTTCACCACGCCGTATTCGACCGTGATGCTGGCGGCGTCGGAGAGCGCCTGGGCCGCCAGCGCTGCCGAAGCCGGCAGGCCGGCAGGCGTGGCAGCCACCGGCGCAGGCACAGCAGCCGGTGCAGGCGCTGGGGCCGGAGGCGGCAGGACCGGCCGCGGGGCCGCGGCGCGGCTCAGGGCCAGCCCCAGCACCAGGGCCATCACCAGCGCGATGAGACCAGCCAACAGGCCCAGTACCCAGCCCTGCTGCTCATCGTCCGATTGTGAAAACATGCAGAAAATCTCCGGGGGATGTAGGGGTCGGGGAAGGCGTGGCGCACTTGCGGGATGCGCAAATTTCAGGGGCATTGTAAAGTGTGCGTGTGGACACTCACCTGCCAAACGGCCTGTTAACCCTGCGCGATCCCGCCCCCATGCTGGAGCGGTTTCTGCACCATTGGGGCGGCCGCGAGGACCTCTGGATATTCGGCTATGCCTCGCTGATCTGGCGACCCGATTTCGACTTCAGCGAACAGCGGCGCGCCAGGGTGCATGGCTGGCACCGGGCGCTCAAGATGTGGAGCCGCATCAACCGCGGCACGCCCGAGTGCCCTGGCCTGGTGTTCGCGCTGCTGTCGGGCGGCAGTTGCCACGGCGTGGTGTACCGCGTGCCGCGCCACGAGGTGCCCGAGGTGGTGGCCCGGCTCTGGCTGCGCGAAATGGTGACCGGCGTGTATGACCCGCGCCTCTTGCGCTGCAACACCGACAAGGGACCGGTCCAGGCCCTGGCCTTCACCCTGTCGCGCCGCAGCCCGAATTTCACCGGCGAACTCAGCGAAGCGCGTTACCGCGAGATCTTTTCCGTGGCTTGCGGACGGTATGGCAGCACCCACGACTACGCCCGGCAAACGCTGGAGAGCCTGCACCACCATGGCATTTCGGACGCCGCCCTGGCCAGGCTGCTCAACTTGGCTCCCCGTCCTACTTCCGAGGCCTGAGGCGCGGCCTTAGAGTAGCTTCTTCCCGCTTTTTCAACCAGGAGACTCCCATGGCTTCCAAACTGCTTTTGATGGCTGCGGCCACTGCCCTGCTGGCTGCCTGCGCCAGTCCGTCCGGCGGCCCGCGGGCCGGCGCCCAGTTGCAGCCCACCACCGGCAACAGCACCAGCGGCAACGCCAGCTTTGTGCAGGCCGGCGGCAAGGTGCTGGTCAGCGGCGAGGTGCGTGGCCTCAAGCCCAATGCCGAGCACGGCTTTCACGTCCACGAAAAAGGCGACTGCTCCAGCGGCGACGGCATGAGCACCGGCGGCCACTTCAATCCCACGGGTGCGCCACACGGCAGCCACGCCACGGGCATGCACCACACCGGCGACCTGCCCAGCCTGAAGGCCGACGCCGGCGGCGTGGCGCGTTTCAGCTTCGAGTCGTCCAGCATCAGCGTCGGCAGCGGCATCACCGACATCGTCGGCAAGGGGCTGATCGTGCACCGCGACCCCGACGACTACCGCACCCAGCCGACCGGCAACGCCGGGCCGCGGCTGGCTTGCGCCGTCATTTCAAGAAGCTAGCGCGCTGCCAGCAGCGCTTCGGCGCGCGCCAGGTCCTCGACGGTGTCGACATCGGTGACGATGCCGACGTCGTCAGTCTCCACAAGTGCTATTGAATTCATAGCTTGGTACGCACGCAGGACGGGCGCTGCACCCTGATTTCCCTTCAAAGCCAGCAAGCCATCACGGCAGGCCGCCGGGAACCCGACCGGGTGGCCGCGCTCACCCCGGTACATAGGGACCGCCACCGCCTGCGGCCCCAGCGCCGCGGCTACGGCGCGCAGCGTGTCGCCGCGCACCAGCGGCAGGTCGGCCGGCAGGATCAGCCAGCCCGCTGCGCCAGGGGTGGCGCGCACGCCGGCAGCAATCGAGTCGCCCATGCCCGGCCGCGAGGCATCGGCCTGCACGACATGGTGCGGCAGGCCGCTGGCGCGCACCGCGGCCAGCACATGCCCGAGCACCGGCTGGCCGGCCAGCAGCGCCGCGAGTTTGTGGGTTGCGCCGCCGGAGGCGGCAAAGCGCTCGCCACGGCCGGCCGCCAGCACGATCACCACCGGCAGCGGGCCGGCGGAGGATGGGGAAGGGGAAGGTGACGATGGGGACATGGGATGGTGCTTGCCTCACTATACTGGCCCCATGTCCGAGCCCACTACATCCATCGCCGACCTGCGCAAAAGTTACGAACGCGCCGAACTCAATGAAGAGGCCTCGCAGGCCGACCCGCTGCAGCAGTTCGACCAGTGGCTCAAGGAGGCGATTGCGGCCAAGGTGCCCGAGCCCAACGCCATGACCCTGGCGACGGTGGCCGGCAATGGGCGCCCTTCCACCCGCGTGGTGCTGGTCAAGGGCTACGACGCGCGCGGCATCGTCTGGTACACCAACTACGACAGCCGCAAGGGCCGCGAACTGGCCGCCAATGCCTTTGCCGCCCTGCAGTTTCACTGGGTCGAGCTCGAGCGGGTGGTGCGTATCGAAGGTGTGGTGGAAAAGGTCTCGGCAGAAGAAAGCGATGCCTACTTCCACAGCCGTCCGCTGGACTCACGCATAGGCGCCTGGGCCAGCCCGCAGAGCGAGGTGATCTCCGGCCGGAGTGTGCTGGTGGCCAATGCCGCGAAATACGGCGCGAAATTCCTGTTGCAGCCGCCACGCCCGCCGCACTGGGGCGGCTACCGGCTCCAGCCCGACAACTGGCAATTCTGGCAGGGACGCAAAAGCCGGCTGCATGACCGCCTGCGCTACACGCTGCAGGACGGCGGCGGCTGGCTGCGCGAGCGCCTCGCGCCCTAGGCCTTCAACGCTCAGGCATCGACACGTGTGATGGCCTGATTTGCCACCGCGCGCAACTGCGCTTCAGATACCAGGCCGGGCGCAATCTCCGCCAGCGGCACCAGCACAAAGGCGCGCTGCATCATGCGCGGGTGCGGCACGCTCAGGCACGGTGAATCGATCCGGGCATCGCCGTACAACAACAGATCCAGGTCCAGGGTGCGCGGGGCATCCGGGTAAGGCCGCTCACGCCCCGCCGCCAGCTCCAGCGCCTGCAAGCGGTCCAGCAAGTCCAGCGCCGGCAGGCGCGTGTCCAGGGCCACCACGGCATTGATGTAGTCGGGTCCGTCCGCCCGGCCGGCGCAATCGCGGGCCACGGGCGCGGTGCGGTACAGGCTGGAGCGCCGCAGCACACGGCTCAGCGGCAGGCGGTCCAGCGCGTCCATCGCCTGCCGCACCGTGGCTTCTGCATCACCGAGGTTGGCGCCCAGCGCCACATAAGCGGTGACCTGCGGCGTGGTCTCTTTCCCGGATGCACCAGCCGGCATGGCGAAGCCTCAGTGTTCGGCGCTGTCGGACGGCGGGCTGGCGGGCTGCGCACCGCCTTCGCGGTTGGCCGGCTTGCGGCGGCGCCGGCGTTTTTTGGCAGGCGCCGGCTCGCCGGACTCGCCAAACTCGGGGAAAGGTGCCGCCAGCTGGCTGCCGTCCACGCCGCGCGCTGCGTCGCTCTCCACGCGCTTGACGCGGGTGCGCGGCGCCTGGGGTTTTTGCGCCTGCGCCAGGCGCGCCTGCTCGATCATCTCGTGGCGCTCGTCGTCGTAGGCGGTGCTGAACTTTTCCCACCACTCGGCCAGTTCCATCTCGACCTCGCCGGTCTGCGCGCGCAGGCGCAGGAAGTCGAAGCCGGCCCGGAAGCGCGGCTGGTCCAGCAGCGAATAGGGCGAGCTGCCGGTGCGTTTCTCGAAGCGCGGCTGCATGGTCCAGATCTCGCGCATGTCGGTGCCCAGCTTGCCGCGGCCCGACACATCGCCGATTTTGGCGTTGAAGGCATCGTCGATCGCGTCCTGCAGCGCCGGCATGGTGTGCTCGCCGCGGCTCAGGCGCCGGGCCCAGCCTTCGCGCACATCGGCCCAGAGCACACAGGACAGCAGAAAGCTGGGCGCGACCGGCTTGCCTTCACCGACACGGCGGTCGGTATCGAGCAACGCCAGTTGCAAAAAGGGTTCTTCGGACGTATCCACCACCACATCCAGCAAGGGGTAGATGCCGGTGTTCAGGCCCAGGAACTTCAGTTGCTCGATGCTGGCCAGCGAGTGGCCGGTCTGCAACAGCTTGAGCATCTCGTCGAACAGGCGCGACTGCGGCACGTCGGCCAGCAGGCCCTTCATGGATTTCAGCGGCGCGGCCGTCTTGTCCTCGAACTTGAAGCCCAGCGCGCTGAGCTTGGCCGAAAAACGCACGGCGCGGATGATGCGCACCGGGTCTTCGCGGTAACGCGTGGCCGGGTCGCCGATCATGCGGATGATTTTTTTCTTGGCGTCGCGGATGCCGTGGTGGTAGTCGACGACGATCTGCGTCTCCGGGTCGTAATACATGGCGTTGATGGTGAAGTCGCGCCGCGCGGCGTCTTCTTCCATCGGGCCCCAGACGTTGTCGCGCAGCACCCGCCCGGAGGCGTCCACCGCGTGTTTCATGCCGGCCAGTTCGCTCTTGCTGGTGCGCTCGTTGCCGCCGACCTGCTCGGCCAGGCTGCTGTCCAGGTGCGCGCGAAAGGTCGACACCTCGATCACCTCGTGCTCGCGGCCGCGGCCGTAGATCACATGCACGATGCGGAAACGCCGGCCGATGATGAAGGCGCGGCGGAACAGCGATTTGACCTGCTCGGGCGTGGCATCGGTGGCCACGTCGAAGTCCTTGGGGCGCAGGCCGACCAGCAGGTCGCGCACCGCGCCGCCGACGATGTAGGCCTCGTAACCGGCCCGCTTGAGGGTACGCACCACATCCATCGCACGGTCATCGACCAGCTTGGGGTCTATCGCATGGTCCTGGGGGCCGACTTCGCGGCGTTCGCCGAACACTGATTTTTTGCTGCGGACGGCGCCGGCGGCGGGGCTGCCGGTCTTGCCGAACAGCTTGTCGATAAATTTTTTGATCATTGAATCAGGAGATTTTGCCGGAAGGGCCGTGCTGGCTGGGCCAGGGCGGCGTCACCGGTCATTGGAACAGCTCAAGTATGCGCCATCCGCGCCCGGCGGCGATGGCACGCAGCCGCTCGTCGGGGTTGGTGGCCACGGGGTGCGTGACTTTTTCCAGCAGACTCAGGTCGTTGAGGGAATCGGTATAAAAGGTGGTGTCCACCGCGTTCCAGTCCCAGCCCCGGTCGGCCAGCCACTGCTGGACCCGCGCGACCTTGCCCTCACGGAAGGACGGCGTGCCGCGGATGGCGCCGGTCAGCTGGCCGGCGGCGTCGCGCTCGAGCTCGACAGCGATCAGCTCGCTCACGCCGAAAGCCGCCGCGATCGGGCGCGTCACAAACTCGTTGGTAGCCGTCACGATCAGCACCTGCTCGCCGGCGTCCTGGTGCTGGCGGACCAGCGCCAGGGCCTGCGCCTTGATGCCTTTTTGCACGACTTCCCGCATGAAACGTGCATGGGCAGCTATCGAATTGGTAGCGCCCTGCTGCCGGATCGCCTGGGTGGCGAAATGCACGTAGTCGTGGATGTCGAGGGTGCCAGCCTGGTACTGGGCGAAAAACTCGGCGTTGCGGCGCTTGAACTCCTGCCCGTCGCACCAGCCCAGCCGGATCGTGAACTCGCCCCATTCGTAGTCGGAATCGAAGGGAATCAGCGTGTGGTCGAGGTCGAACAGGGCGATGCGGGGTTTGGCGGCGGCATCCGGGGCAAGGGTCACGAGTTCTCCAGCATGGACTTGATCAGGGGGATGGTGATGGCGCGCTGGGTCTGCAGTGCATAAGCGTCGAGCTGGTCCAGCAGCTGCATCAGGTTGCCCAGGTCGCGCGAGAAGCGGCTCAGGATGAAATCCATGGCCTCGTCGCTGAGGAACACGCCACGCGCATCGGCCTCCTGGCGCAGCACCGATCGCCGGTCGGTTTCGGTCAGGGCCTGCAGCGCGAACACATGGCCCCAGCCGAGCCGGGTGCGCAGGTCTTCGCGCAACGACAGGTCGGCTGGCGGCGCGGCACCGGCGGCCAGCACCCAGCGCGGATGGCCATCAGCGGCATTGAGGGCATTGACAAACCAGTTGAAGGCCGCCTGCTGCTGCACCGCGGTGTAGAGGTGGCAGTCGTCGAGGATGACGGCGGCCCAGCTTTCATTGAACTCCGGCGGTTCCAGCACCGTTGCGTCCATCCAGCCGACCGCCGCGCCCTGCTCGCGCAGCGCCTCGCTGACCGCCTTGAGCAGGTGGGTTTTGCCGCTGCCGGGCTCGCCCCAGAGGTAGGTCGGCACCGGGGAGCGCAGGCTGTTGCCGGCCCAAAGTTCCAGGTGTTTGAGCGCCGCCTCGTTCGGGCCGGCAAAAAAATTGACCAGCGAGGGCGGCGAGGCCAGCCCGATGTCGAGGGCGATCTGCTTCATGGCCGCCGCACCCCGCCTGCGCGGGCCGAAAGCCGGCTGCGGGCAGACCTGCGTGAAGTGGGGGAAGTAAATTGCATACGGCCGGTCTGGGGTGAACCCTTAGAATCCTGAGATCGATTCTATCGGGCTTGGTGCCCGTCCGAAGCCGTCTACCCACCCAGCCGCAATGACCACCTCCTCTTCCTCCCCCCTGAGCTACAAAGACGCCGGCGTTGACATCGACGCCGGTGACGCCCTGGTTGAACGCATCAAGCCGCTGGCCAAAAAAACCATGCGCGAAGGGGTGCTGGCCGGCATCGGCGGTTTTGGCGCCCTGTTCGAAGTGCCCAAGCGCTACAAGGAACCGGTGCTGGTCAGCGGCACCGACGGCGTCGGCACCAAGCTGCGCCTGGCCTTCGAATGGAATATGCACGACACCGTGGGCATCGACCTGGTCGCCATGAGTGTCAACGACGTGCTGGTGCAGGGCGCCGAGCCGCTGTTTTTCCTCGACTACTTTGCCTGCGGCAAGCTCGATGTGGACACCGCAGCAAGCGTGGTCGGCGGTATCGCCAAAGGTTGTGAACTGAGCGGTTGCGCCCTGATAGGCGGCGAAACCGCCGAAATGCCCGGCATGTACCCCGAGGGCGAATACGACCTCGCCGGTTTTGCCGTCGGCGCCGTCGAAAAATCGAAAATCCTGACCGGCCGTGACGTGGCGCCCGGTGACGTGGTGCTGGGCCTGGCCAGCAGCGGTGTGCATTCCAACGGCTTCAGCCTGGTGCGCAAATGTATAGAACGCGCCGGCAGCAGCCTGCCCGCCACCCTCGACGGCCAGCCCTTCCGGGAAGCCCTGATGGCACCGACCCGCCTGTACGTCAAGAATGTCCTCGCAGCGCTGGCGGCCCACCCGATCAAGGCGCTGGCCCACATCACCGGCGGCGGCCTGCTGGAAAACATCCCGCGCGTGCTGCCCGACGGGACGGCCGCGCACCTGAAAAAGGGCAGCTGGCCGCGGACCGAGCTGTTTGCCTGGCTGCAGAAAACCGCCGCCATTTCCGACTTCGAGATGAACCGCACCTTCAACAACGGCATTGGCATGGTGGTGGTGGTGGATGCCGCCAGCGCCCAGGCGACCGCCAGCACGCTGCGCGAGGCTGGCGAGCAGGTCTATGAGATCGGCGTGATCGCCGCCCGGGGCGACGGCGCGGCCGTCACCGTCGCCTGACCGGCCCCCTGTGCGGGCCGCCGCTGAGGCGTCCTTGCTACAAAAATCCTAGCGGCGCGCCAATGTAGCCATTGGGCGTACTGGACATTTGGCTTTATTTGTATCAAACTGTTCATTCTTTCGCAAGGGGAACAGTCATGCCGGTCATCGCAGTCGTCAACCGCAAGGGAGGCAGTGGCAAAAGCACACTCGCCGCCCATATCGCGGCTTGGTGCGCACGCAACGGCAGTTCCGTGATGCTCGGTGATGTGGACCGCCAGCAGTCGGCGCGGGCCTGGCTGAAACGCCGCGACGCCAGCCTGCCGGCCATCGCGCCCTGGGCGGTGGACCAGAAAAACATGTTGCGCGTGCCCACCGGCATCACCCACGTCGTGCTTGACACGCCTGGCGGCATGCATGGCTTCGAACTGGCACGTGTGGTCATGTTTGCGGACGCCATCGTGATGCCGGTTTGCAATTCGATGTTCGACCGCGAGTCGGCCCAGGCCTGCCATGCCGAGCTGATGACCATGCCCCGCGTGGCCAGCGGGCGCTGCCGGCTGGCGGTGGTGGGCATGCGCATCGATGCGCGCACTAATGCCGCGCAGACGCTGGACCAGTGGTCGGAGTCGCTGGGCGTGCCCTTCCTGGGTGCACTGCGCGAAACCCAGTTGTATGTGCGCAGCCTGGAACGTGGCCTGACGATTTTCGACCTGCAGCCGCAACAGGCCGCCGCCGACCTGGCGCAATGGGCGCCAATCCTGCAGTGGCTCAAGCCCCAGCTTTACCCGCCACAGGCTGCCAATGACGGCAGCACGGTGTTGCGGCCGCCGGCACGCACGCTGGCGCCGAAAGCCGCCGTCCTGCCAAAAACAGTCTCCGAAGAAGTGGTCTCCCGGCAGCGTGGCGCCTTGCCCAACAGCCTGATGCCGGCCCAGGAATCCATGGTTCAGGGGGGCCGCCTGTCCACGCTGAGCGCGGGCCGCACGGCCACGGCAACAGCCAAACCGGTGGTGAAACCCACGCTGGCACGCACCGCGCGAGCCACCGATGGACCGGAAATTCCGCAGTTTCTGAAACGCGGCTGAACAGGCCCCCACGCTTGCCACTGCGTGTGCTGCGCTGCACCTTGCAGGCCGCCGCTCGCCGGAGGCTTCGCTTCTGGCACCTGTCCAAACCTGCTCAAGCAGGTTCGGAGCCGCAGGCACCAGCCCCGAGGGGGCGCATTTTTCCCTGGGGCGGCCCTGCGGAAAAACCGGTCAGCTTTTCTGGCGCCGCAATCGCGCCAGGCGATCCGCCACCACGTCGAGGTCCAGCGCGTCTTCGGCATGTTCCAGATAGGCTTCCAGATCGGGCACGGCACGGCCGGCCTCGCCCTGCTCTGCCAGCGCCATGCCGCGGTCGCGGTACTCGGACCAGGCCTGCGGCAACAGCACGATCAGCCGGTCCTGCACGGCGATCAGCCGCACCCAGTCCTGCTGGGTCTTGTGGATTTCCTTGAGGTTGCGCAGCATGCGGCCGATGATGTCGCGCGCAGGCACCGACTGCAGGTACAGGCCGATCGGCACCTCGAACTCGTCCACCAGCCCGCTGCGTTGCCGGAAAGGCTCGAGCCGCTCGGCCAGTTCCTCGCGGCTCAGCGAATGGCCGCTGAAGGGGTCGATCACCACCTGGCCCTTGGGCAGGTTGACCTTGACCATGAAGTGGCCGGGAAAAGCCACGCCGCGGGCGTTCAGGCCCATGCCACCGGCCAGTTCCAGCCACAACACCGCCAGCGAAATCGGGATGCCGCGGCGGGTCCGCAGCACGGCATTCAGGTAGCTGTTGTCCGGGTCGTAGTAGTCATTGATGTTGCCGCCGAAGTTCAGGTCGCGAAAGAAGAACTGGTTCAGCGCCCGCAGGCGTTGCAGCGCGGACGCGTCGGCCGGCAGGCGGCGCTTCAGGCGGGCCAGCAACTGGTCCACATCGCCCAGCACCTGCTGCACGTCCAGGTCGGGGTACTCGTCCTGAGCCACGCTGATGGCCGCTTCCAGCAGCGGAAAATGCTCGTCACTCTGAACCAGGCTGGCAAAGTACTGCAGCGGCGACGGAACGTCGAGATTGAGGGACATGGCGCTACTTTCTCACAAACCGGCGCGCGAGGCGAGTGCCAGGTGTTTACCAGTCGTTACGGTCACGTCAGCGCCGCATCAGCTGGCGGACTTTCAGGCCGGCGGCCCAGATTGCTCCGAAATAGATAGCGCCTGACGCAAGCAGGACAAGGGCCAGCAACCCAATTCGCTTGAAAGACTCGGCACGCAGGCCGGTCCAGCTGACCGCCTGTGCCGACCACAGCAGAAACACCGCCAGCAGGGCGCTGGCTGCGAGCACCTGCAGCGCAAACACCCCCCAGCCGGGCGCCGGCCGGTAACTGCCGCGCTTGCGCAGGCCCAGCAAGAGCCACAGGGCATTGATCAGCGCGCCTATGCCGATGGCCAGCGCCAGCCCGGCGTGCTGGAAAAAAGGCACCAGCGCCAGATTCAGCCCTTGTGTGATCACCAGCACCACCACTGCGATCTTCACCGGCGTGCGGATGTCCTGGCTGGCATAAAAGCCTGGCGCCAGCACCTTGATGGCGACCAGCCCGACCAGCCCGGCGCCGTAGCCCATCAGCGCCGTGGTGGTCTGATGCACGTCCCGGTCGGTGAAGGCGCCGTAGTGGTATAGCGTGGCCACCAGCGGCTGGGCAAAGGTCAGCAGGGCGACGGCGCTGGGCACCGCCAGCAGCACCACAATGCGCAGGCCCCAGTCCAGCATGGCCGAATACCTGTCGGCGTCGTCCGCGGCTTTGGCCGCCGCCAGTTGCGGCATCAGCACCACGCCGATCGCCACGCCCAGCATGGCGGTCGGGAACTCCATCAGCCGGTCCGCGTAGGTCAGCCAGCTGACGCTGCCTGGCGTCAGGTGCGAGGCGATCTGCGTGTTGATCAGCAGCGAGATCTGCGCCACGCTCACGCCCAGCAGGGCCGGAACCATCAGGCGCGCGATGTTGCGGGTACCGGAATCGGCCCAGGCCAGGCGGATCGCCGTCAGGCTCAGGCCGATTTTGGGCAACACACCGATCTTCAGCAGGGCCGGGATCTGCACCGACAATTGCAGCAGCCCGCCCAGCATCACACCGGCGCCCATGGCATAAATCGGCTCAATGCCCTGCGCCTTGAACCAGGGGGCGCCCAGCCAGGCGGCGCCAATCATGGACAGGTTCAGCAGCACCGGCGTGGCCGCCGGCACGGCGAAACGCTTCCAGGTGTTCAGGATGCCGGCCGACAGGGCGACCAGCGACATGAAGCCGATGTAGGGAAACATCCAGCGCGTCATGAACACCGCCGCCTCGAAGCCGCGCGGGTCCTGTTTCAGGCCGCTGGCCATCATCCAGACCAGCACCGGCGCCGCCGCCACGCCGATCACGCAGGTCAGCAGCAGCGCCCAGGTCAGCAGCGTGGCGACACGGTCAATCAGCAGTCGGGTGGCGACTTCACCGTTTCTGGCATGGCTGGCCGCCAGCACCGGCACAAACGCCTGGCTGAAGGCGCCCTCGGCAAACAGCCGCCGGAACAGGTTGGGGATGCGGAAAGCGACGTTGAAAGCGTCGGTCATGGCACTGGCGCCGAAGGTCGATGCCATCAGCAGCTCGCGTACCAGGCCGGTGATCCGCGACACCAGGGTCAGCAGGGAAACGGTGGAGGCGGCTTTGAAAAGTGACACCCCGGGAGTTTAGCCCCCTGGAACCGGGGCCCCACGTTCGCGCACCGGGTGTCGCTCTCTGCACCTTGCAGGCGGCCGCCGTGGGTTGAACCCGGTGCAGCGCGCGCAATCTGGCATATAATGGTGGGCTTTGCTGAGCATCATCCGCTGAACTCCTCCCCGGATTAAAGGAATTAATTATGGCTACCGCCAAACCCAAGAAAAAGAACCCCCGCCTGGCTTCAGGCCGCAAACGCGTCCGCCAGGACACCAAACTCAACGCCGCCAACACCTCGCTGCGCTCGAAATACCGCACCGCCGTGAAAAACGTCGAAAAAGCTGTCGCCGCCGGCGACAAGACCAAAGCCACCGAACTCTTCGCCAAGGCGCAGAGCATTGTGGACACGATTGCCGACAAGGGCATCTTCCACAAAAACAAGGCTGCTCGCGACAAGAGCCGCCTGTCCACCAAGGTGAAGGCCCTCGCCCTCGCCGCCCCCAAAGCGGCCTGATCACTCAGGTCCATCGCCCGGACTGATCTGATCGGTCCGCCGTTTCGCAGGGTGCGCTGCCAGCAAAGCAAAAAAGCCGTCGCAAGACGGCTTTTTTGTTTCCGGCTTCAAGTCCCCAGGACAAGCCAGAAAGCGTAGCGAGCGGGTGTCAGGCAAGGCGCACGGCGCACAGGCACCGGAATGTACTTCAGGTACATGAGGATGACGAGCACCGGGCAACGCCGCATGGCGCCCGCCCAGTAGCTTTATGGCTTGTCCGGAAGCAGGCAGGCCTCGGCCATTTGCAGATCGTTGTCTTTCGCGAAATTGATCACAAAGTCCCAGGCCATGGGCTCGGCCTCGCGCAGTTCGCTGTTGACCACCACACATTTGATGCCGTTGATCACCGTGGGCACACACCAGGGCGAATAGGTCAGGTGGCTGCCCGGTTGCGGTCCGCCCGGACGGAACTGGCTCATCACCCCGCACAAGCGGTCGGCCCAGTCGCTGGGACGAAAGGTCTTGCCATCGCGGGTGACGCCCTGGATAAAGACTTCTTTGGCGGAGTTGGAGACCATCGGGTTGAAGGTGGGTCGCCTGCCAGAGGCGCGGGTATGGCCTCGTGCTGCAGTGCACAATGATTCTATCTTATATAAGACTTGATCCCCGGCTTTAAAACGCCAGCCGGCGCATTGCTGTGATGCAGCATCATCACCAACGGCTGCAAGGCCTGCGCCTAAAATCAAGCCAGCCCCGCCGTACACCCCGCGGCCTCACGTTTTTGCCCTGTCCCGGAGTTTCCCCATGACCACTGCCCTGCCCGCCCACATAGAAGCCGCCTCCCCGCACGTGATGAACACCTACGGCCGCCTGCCGATAGCCTTGTCGCACGGCCAGGGCTGCCGCGTCTGGGACGTCAACGGCAAGGAATACCTGGACGGCCTGGGCGGCATCGCCGTCAATACCCTGGGCCACAACCACCCGCGCCTGGTGCCGGCGCTGCAGGACCAGATTTCGAAAATCATCCACAGCTCCAATTACTACCATGTGCCCGGCCAGGAAGTGCTGGCGGCGAAACTGGTGGAGCTGTCGGGCATGACCAATGTGTTTTTCTGCTCGACCGGCCTCGAAGCCAACGAAGCCGCGCTGAAACTCGCGCGCAAGTTCGGCCATGACAAGGGCATAGCACGTCCGGAAATCGTGGTCTACGAAAAGGCCTTTCACGGCCGCAGCATTGCGACCCTGAGCGCCACCGGCAATGTCAAGGTGCAGGCCGGCTTCGGGCCGCTGGTCGAGGGTTTTATCCGCGTTCCGCTGAACGACGTGGCGGCGCTGGAAACCGCCACGGCCGGCAACCCCAATGTGGTCGCGGTGTTTTTTGAAGCGATCCAGGGCGAAGGCGGCATCAACCCCATGGATGCCGGCTACATGCAGCAGGTGCGCAAGCTGTGTGACGAGAACGACTGGCTGCTGATGATTGATGAAGTGCAATGCGGCATGGGCCGCACCGGCAAGTGGTTTGCGCACCAGTGGGCCGGCATCCAGCCCGACGTGATGCCGCTGGCCAAGGGCCTGGGTTCTGGCGTTCCGATTGGCGCCGTGGTGGCCGGCCCGCGCGCGGCCCACATTTTTGGCCCCGGCAACCACGGCACCACCTTCGGCGGCAACCCCCTGGCCATGCGCGCCGGCATCGAAACCCTGAAAATCATGGAAGAAGACGGCCTGGTGGCCCATGCCGCCCGGGTCGGCGCGCACCTGAAGGCAGCCTTGAGCCGCGAACTGGCCGGCGAGCTGAAATCTGGCCGCGTCAAGGAAATCCGTGGTTTCGGCCTGATGCTGGGCATCGACCTGGCGGTGCCCTGCGGCGAAATCCTGCAACGCGCCGCCGATAACGGCCTGCTGCTCAGCGTGACGGCCGATTCCGTGATCCGCCTGGTGCCGCCGCTGATCCTCAGCGAAGCCGAGGCCGACAACATCGTGGCCATCCTGTGCCCGCTGATCAAGCAGTTGCTGGCGGAAAAGCCATGAGTACTGCCAAAGCCGACATCCGCCACTATTTGCAGTTCAGCGACTTCACTGCCGCCGAGTACGCCTATGTGTTTGAGCGCGCGGCGCTGATCAAGAAAAAATTCAAGGCCTACGACAAACACCAGCCGCTGGTGGACCGCACGCTGGCCATGATTTTCGAAAAAGCCTCGACCCGCACGCGCGTGAGTTTTGAAGCCGGCATGTACCAGCTGGGCGGCAGCGTCGTGCACCTGACCACCGGCGACAGCCAGCTCGGACGCGCCGAGCCCATCGAGGACAGCGCCAAGGTCATCAGCCGCATGGTCGACCTGGTGATGATCCGCACCTACGAGCAGACCAAGATCGAGCTGTTTGCCGAACACTCGCGCGTGCCGGTGATCAACGGCCTGACCAACGAATTCCACCCCTGCCAGATCCTGGCCGACATCTTCACCTACATCGAGCACCGCGGCTCGATCAGGGGCAAGACCGTGGCCTGGGTCGGCGACGGCAACAACATGGCCAACACCTGGCTGCAGGCCAGCGAAATCCTCGGCTTCAAGGTGCATGTCAGCACACCCTCAGGCTACGAGGTCGACCAGTCGGTGGCCGGCATCCGTTCGGCCGACAGCTACAAGGTGTTCAGGGACCCGATGCAGGCCTGCGCCGGCGCCGACCTGGTGACCACCGATGTCTGGACCAGCATGGGTTATGAAGCCGAAAACGAGGAACGCAAAAAAGCTTTCGCCGACTGGTGCGTGGACAGCGACATGATGAAGGCCGCCAAGCCCGACGCCCTCTTCATGCATTGCCTGCCGGCGCACCGCGGGGAAGAAGTCGAAGCCGAAGTCATCGACGGGCCCCAGTCGGTGGTCTGGGACGAAGCGGAGAATCGTCTGCATGCGCAGAAGGCACTCATGGAGTTCCTTCTGCTCGGCAAGCTGGTTTGACCGAGGCTCTGATCAAGCATCACGCTCCGTCCCCGGCTCACTTCGGGCAGTAGTTTCAACTCCCCACTCCCACCCCTAACCCCTCCCTCGCCCCGCTGGGCGATGGAGGGGGACTTCATTTGGCCGCGTGCGCTGCGCTTGCGTGCACACATGGCCGTTCGTTGGGATTCCCGTCCTTGAAGCGCCGCGCGCTTCAAGGACTCCGGATTCTTTTCCCCGCATTGATTTTCCCCACCCGTCGGGCTGGGCCGAGGAGCGCAGCCGAAAGCGGATCAGGACGAGCGATTGTCTGAGCGAAGCGAGTTCGAGCTCGGCCCCGCTTTCGGCGAGCACCGCAGGTTGCCCGTAGCGAAGCGGAGGGACCCAGACCATCGGGTCGCCTTTCTTTTGGGTACTTTTCTTTGGCGACGCAAAGAAAAGTGCCTCGCCCGCCGAGGCGAGACCCGGCTTGCTGGCACACCTGCCAACTTGAGAAAAAGAGGGCTTCGACAGGCTCAGCCCGAACGATGTCGCGGCGCCCACATGGATCCGGATCCAGTCCGGGATGACAGGTAGAGCGCGAGGCGCCTAGCCTCGCCCCACAAACGGCATTTTCGTCGCCATGATGGTCATGAACTGCACATTCGTCGCCAGCGGCAGCGCAGCCATGTGCACCACCGCATCGGCCACATGCTCCACATCCATCAGGGGCTCAATGGCGATCTCGCCGTTGGCCTGCGGCACGCCCTTGGCCATGCGGGCGGCCAGTTCGGTCTGGGCGTTGCCGATGTCGATCTGGCCGCAGGCGATGTCGTATTTGCGGCAGTCGAGCGAGATCGATTTGGTCAGGCCGGTGATCGCGTGTTTGGTGGCCGTGTAGGGCGCCGAGTTCGGCCGCGGCGCGTGGGCCGAGATCGAACCATTGTTGATGATGCGCCCGCCCTGGGGCGACTGGGCTTTCATGAGCCGGATGGCATGCTGCGCGCACAAGAAGGAACCGGTCAGGTTGATATTGACCACGTTCTGCCACTGCTCGAAGCTCAGTTCTTCCATGGGCACCGGCGGCGCACCGACACCGGCGTTGTTGAAGAGCAGGTCGAGACGGCCAAAGGTCTGCTGCGCCAGGTCGAAGGCCGCGCGCACGGCGTCGGGCTGGCTCACGTCGCAGGGCACGGCCAGTGCGCGGCCGCCGGCACCCGAAGCCTGCACAACTTCGTTCAGCGGTTCGGAACGCCGTCCCACCAGCACCACGCTGTAGTCCGCGCGCAGCAGCGCCAGCGCGACCGCCTTGCCGATGCCTGTGCCCGCGCCGGTAACCAACGCCACTTTTCCCTTGCCGCCTGATGTCATGCTCTACCTCTGGATGGTTGTGAATGGTGAAAGCGCCTGTCCCTGCGCGCCAGCCAGACACTGTACAGCCCGCCCCTGTTTTGCGCTGGCTGCATCTATTTCAGGCGCCTGTTGGAAATAACCGACACCACAGGGTTTTTGATGGTGCTACCTTCAAAAACATGACAACTTCCAAGGCCCGCATCTGGGACATTTCGCCACCGGTGGACGAACACTCAGCCGTGTTCCCGGGCGATGCGACCTATACGCAAAAGCTGCACTTTGCGCTGTCGCCCGACTGCCCGGTCAATGTCAACACCCTCAGCTTGTCGCCGCACACCGGTGCGCATGCCGACGCGCCCATGCACTACGCCAACGGCGCGCCAGCCATCGGTGCGGTGGACCTGCACCCCTACCTCGGGCCCTGCCGCGTGATCCATTGCCTGGACTGCGGACCGCTGGTCGAGCCGCAGCACATCGCCCATGCGCTGCACGACCTGCCGCTGCGGGTGCTGCTGCGCACGTCTGTCGTAGCGAGCCAGGATTGGGCCTCATTTACCGCCATAGCACCCGCCACACTTGCGCTGCTAGCTACCAAAAACATAGCGCTTGTGGGCATCGACACCCCCAGCGTGGACCCGTCCACCAGCCAGGACCTGCCCAGCCACCAGCTGCTGTTCAAGCACGACATGCGCGTGCTGGAAAACCTGGTGCTCGACGCGGTCCCCGCCGGCGACTACGAACTGATCGCCTTGCCCCTGAAACTGATGCAGGCCGATGCCTCGCCGGTCCGGGCCATCCTGAGAGCCTTATGAGCACCACCCTGAACGACTGCCGCGCACTCGATGCCGGCGATCCGCTGCGCTCCCTGCGCGATCACTTTGTGCTGCCCGACGGGGTGATTTACCTCGATGGCAACTCGCTGGGCGTGCTGCCCAAAACCGCCGCCGCTCGGGTTGCCGAAGTCATCACCCGCGAATGGGGGCAGCAACTGATCCGCGCCTGGAACAGCGCCGGCTGGTTTCATTTGCCGCAGCGCCTGGGCGACAAGATCGCGCCGCTGGTCGGCGCCGCGACCGGTGAAGTGGTGGTAACCGACAGCACCTCGGTCAACCTCTACAAGGTGCTCAGCGCCGCGCTGGCCATCGCTGCAGACGATGCGCCCGGCAAAAAAACCGTGGTCAGCGAACGCAGCAACTTCCCGACCGACCTCTACATCGCCGAAGGCCTGTGCCGGGAACGCGGCTACCGCTTGCTTCTGGTCGAGCCGGACGGCATCCTGTCCGCGCTCAATGGCGACGCCGCCGTGCTGATGCTGACGCATGTCAACTACCGCACCGGCGCCCAGCACGACATGGCGGCGCTGACGGCCGCGGCCCACGCCGCAGGCTGCCTGGCAGTCTGGGACCTGGCGCACAGCGCCGGCGCGGTACCGGTGGATCTGAAAGGCGCCAGCGCCGACTTCGCGGTCGGCTGCGGCTACAAATACCTCAACGGTGGCCCCGGCGCACCGGCTTTTGTCTGGGTGAATCCACGTCATGCGGACCGCTTCCAGCAGCCGCTGTCGGGCTGGTGGGGCCATGCCGCCCCCTTCGAATTCACACCCGGCTACCAGCCTGCCCCCGGCATCACGCGTTACCTCTGCGGCACCCAGCCCATCCTGAGCCTGGCGGCACTGGAATGCGGGCTGGACGTGTTTGGTGCGGCCCAGGCCCTGGGCGGCATGGAGGCCTTGCGGGCCAAATCGCTGGCGCTGACCGACCTGTTCATCCGGCTTGTCGAGGAGCGTTGCACCGGCCATGGCCTGGGTCTGGTCACGCCACGTGATCACGCACAACGCGGCTCGCAGGTCTGCCTGTCGCGCAGTTCTGGCCCCCACGCTCCGCCGCCTGGCGGGTCGCTGCCCCCCGAGGGGGCCGTCACCGCCTTGGGGCGGCCCGGCGACGGCGAGTCAGGCGCCTACGCCATCGTGCAGGCGCTGATTGCGCGCGGCGTGATCGGCGACTTCCGGGCTGGTGATGGTGCGGGCCATGCGGACATCCTGCGCTTCGGTTTCACGCCGCTTTACCTCGGCTTCGAGGATGTCTGGCATGCGGTCGAACATCTGAAGCAGGTGCTGGAAACCGCTGAATGGCAACGGCCGGAGTTCAACCAGAAACACGCGGTGACCTGACCATGAACACAAAGCGACCGGCTGACATCGTCGCCGACGAAAAGGCCCAGCTCGACTTCAGCCGCGACATGAGTTACGGCGACTACCTGCAGCTCGACGCCATCCTCGGCGCGCAGAAGCCGCTCTCACCCGCGCACGACGAGCTGTTGTTCATCGTCCAGCACCAGACCAGCGAGCTCTGGATGAAGCTGATGCTGCACGAGCTGGGCGCAGCGATTGCGAACGTGGCCCGGGACGAACTCGGCGACGCCTTCAAGAAGCTCGCGCGTGTCAGCCGCATCATGGAGCAGCTGGTGCACGCTTGGGACGTGCTGGCCACCATGACGCCGCCGGAGTACAGCGCGATCCGGCCCTACCTGGCCAACTCCAGCGGCTTCCAGAGCGCGCAATACCGCTGCATCGAGTTTGCGCTGGGCAACAAAAACGCCGCCATGCTCAAGCCGCATGCACACCGGCCCGACCTGCTGGCCCAGGTGCAGGCCGCGTTCGAAGCGCCCTCGCTCTACGACGAAGCCCTGCGCCTGCTGGCGCGCCGCGGCCTGGCGGTTCCGGCGAGCCACACGCAGCGCGACTGGACTCAGGGCTATGTGGAAAGCGAGGCGGTCGAGCAGGCCTGGCTGGTGGTGTACCGCGACCCGAAGAAATACTTTGACCTGTACCAGCTCGGAGAGGAACTCACCGACCTGGAAGACGCCTTCCGGCTCTGGCGCTTTCGCCACGTCACCACGGTGGAACGCGTGATCGGTTTCAAGCGCGGCACCGGCGGCACCGGCGGCGTGAGTTACCTGCGCAAGATGCTGGACGTGGTGTTGTTTCCGGAAATCTGGAAACTGCGGACAGACCTTTAAAGCAGCCTGCCCTGGCTCGGTGCCAGCCGCGCCGAACACATCCTGCGCCAGCAGGCGCGCGCTCAGCACCTGGCCCAGCGCGCGGTAACTTTCCCACTGCGCCTCATCGAAGAACTGGTCGGCCGTGGTTTCCTGCGGGAAGGACGGATGCGTGCGGGCGTAGTGGCCCACGTCGCCCGGCAGACCTTCGGACAGGGCCGGTTTGATGAAGATCACCACCGAGTCGGGTGGCTCATTGGCGGTATCGCGCGGCCGGCCCTGCTCGCGGTCGTGATACAGCTCCAGCCACAGCGCATAGGGCATGGCTTCGCCGGCTTTCTGCGCCTTGCGGAAGGCCTCCGGCGTGCCGAAGCCGGTGAGTCCGCCGATCTCGCCCGCGCTGCGGAACACCGCCTCGGCGCCGAAATCGATGCGCACACGCCGCACCAGGTGCATCAGGTCGTCGAACTGGTAACAGGGATCGGCGCCGTTGTCGCTGGCCAGCACCAGCGGCAGCTTGCGGCGTACCAGCTCATACACCCCGGTGTTGTCGAAATGGCCGCCGTCCGACAGGTACCAGTAGCGGCCCGGCTTGCCGAGGAAACGGCAGCGGGCTTCTTCCAGAAGGTAGTTCCAGGTTCCCTCCCGGTGAGGGATGTCCTCGCCCGGGTCGGTGTGCGGCCGACGCCACCAGTAGGCCGTGCGCACATTGGCCAGGAAGGCCAGCAAGGCATAACCGGGCCGGGTCTCCTTGCCGACGCCGACCGAGAAGGCCGCGCCCGAGATCGACATCCATTGCCCCAGCGACAAAGGCGACTCCTGCATCTGCGCCAGGTCAAAGCGCGGCCGGACGGCGGTGCCCTGCGGCGCATCGACCAGCATGCCCTGCGCCGTCAGGCACACCGGGACGCCCTGGCGGTCCTGCGCCAGCGTCGGCGAGGTCGCGCTGATGCGCTGGTTCAGGGTGACGTTGATCACATGTTCGATGCCCAGCGCCTGGTTGGCTTGCAGGTAGCCGGTGATGGAGGCGGGTTCATCGCCGGCCATGACCTCGTTGACAAAGGCCTTGCGCCGCTCACGCTCGCCCTGGACATCGGTCTGCTGCATCGCCAGCAGGCGCTGGGGATTGGCCGCGCCCAGGTAGGCGCGTTTCAACCGCGCGGTGTACAGGTTGTGGAAACTGGACAGGTTGAGGAAACCCGGCGTGTACTGCACACACACCGCCACCACCAGCAAGCCCAGCGTGAACAGGACCAGGCTGGCCCAGGCGACATCGAACGGAGCACGCAGCGCGGCGACGGCCAGTGGCTGGGCGCCCAGCGTGATTTCATAGGCCAGCATCTGGTACATCAGTGCCAGCCCGCCCAGCACCGCGAGCGCCAGCAGCAGCAGGGCGGCCTGCGTGAATCCGGCAAAACGCGGCGGCTTGCCTTCCACCGGCTCGGCCTGGTTCAGCCACTTCCAGGCCGCCGCCAGCACGCTGCCATAGACGGCCACCGGCAGGCTCCAGGGCAACCAGCTGCCGTAAGTCGCGCGGTACTGCACCAGTGACATCGCGAGGGTGTCGATCAGCGCAATCACCGCCACACCCGCTGCCAGCTTCAGCGTCCAGCCCAGCCACAGGGTCAGGCGCCGGCGCTGCATGTCGGTGCGCAGCTGGGCCCGTTCCAGTTCGGAGCGCTTGCCCTCCTTGCGACGCGCCATCGCCAGGGCGGCCAGGTTGATCAGGCCCCCCAGCACACAGACCAGCGCCAGGCCGGCCGCCATCCTGAAGTGCTGCGGCGCAGTGGCCCACGCCAGCACCGCCCAGATGCAAAACGTGCTGAAAAGCGCGAGCCCTGCGGCCCAGCCCATGCGCGCCTCGACCTTTTCCTGCCAGCTGACCACGCTGCTGTCGTCGTGAGCCCGGGTGCGGCGCGCTGTCAGCCAGTAGGCCACGCCAACGGCAACAGCCAGTCCCAGCAACACGCCCGTCAGCAGCCACCAGCCGCTGGGCACCCACCAGGGGCAGGGAGCGGGAACACTCGCGAGGGTGGTCGAAACCAGGCATTGACCAGCCGGCGCGGCCGGCGACTGGGCCAGCCATCCGCGCACACTCTGCCCCTGAGCCATCCACTGCTGCCAGCCCCAGTCCCCCAATGCACCCAAAGCCAGGTTGAGCAGTCCCAGCAGCACCAGCAGCACCGCCAGGTTGAAGTGCAGGCCCAGCAAGCCACGCAGGTAGTAAGCCAGGCCGCTCACCAGGTCGTCGCTGCCCGAGGGGGTCAAATAGCGGCTGTTCTCGCGCAACCACTGCAGGGGGTGGAACATCCGGTCCCGCGAGGCGCCCAGCAGCACCGGCTGGCTGGTCGGCGTCAGCAGGACCTCGCCGGTTTTTTTCCACGCCTCGCCTGCCGTCGCGCCAGGGGACAGAACCAGCACCTGCGCAGCCAGCCGGCACAGAAAAGAACCGATGTAGCCACCGCCCGAGACCGTGGACAGGGTTCTGATTTTTTCCAGCAGGCCGTGCTGCGCCAGCGTCTGCAACACACCAAGCGCAAAGGTGGCGCTGCGAATGCCGCCGCCAGAAAGCGCTACGTCGATTTTGTCGGGGACCGGTTTGTCCATCGCCGCCTCCTGTGGGAAGAGGCGGCCATTATGGAACCGGTCCCAAGGCCTGCGCCTCCTCCCAATAGAGGAGGCGAAGGCATGCGCGTCCTGCTGCTCATCAGAAAACCCCGCTGTTTAGGCAAGGCGCGCCGGCCTGCAGGAATTCACCAGTAAATTGGCCTCCGGCCCATGACTGACGCGCGCAAGCAGCTATGTATTTGATAGCGAAGCATCGCGCGACGGTGGTTACCGTCTGATAACAGTTCCAACTCCCCACTCCCTCCCCTAGCCCCTCCCTCGCCCCGCTGGGCGATGGCGGGGAACCTCATCTGGCCGCGTGTGCTGCGCTCGCGTGCACACATGACGGTCTGTTGGGAGTCCCGTCCTTGAAGCGCTGCGCGCTTCAAGGACTCCGGATTTTTCCCCGCATTGGTTTTGCACCCCACCCGTCGGGCTGGGCCGAGGAGCACAGCCGAAAACGGATCAGGACGGGCGATTGTCTGAGCGAAGCGAGTTCGAGCCCGGCCCCGTTTTCGGCGAGCACCGCAGGTTGCCCGCGGCGAAGCGGAGGGACCCAGACCATCGGGTCGCCTTTCTTTTGCTTACTTTTCTTTGGCGAGACAAAGAAAAGTTACTTGCCGCCGGGCAACCCCCGGCCAATGGGCGCATGCGTACCAACCTGCACGAGCAACCCAACATGGATCCCGGATCAGTTCCGGGATGACACCGGAAGCGGGATCCGGTCAAGGCCCGCCATACAACCACGGCACATCGAGCAGCCGCTCGCCCAGCAACCTCATAGACAGATCCCGACCCCAACGTGCCACGCCATCCAGATGAAAAACCCGCCCGTTGCGGATGGCGCGTGCCTGAACCCGTGCATTGCGCTCCCAGCGGTTCAGCGCATACCGGTTCAGCATGAGCGGCACGCCGAGCGCAGGGTCCAGCGCCTGCGCCAGCGCACGGCCGAGTTCTGCGGCGTCCTCGATCGCCATGCCCGCGCCCTGGGCCAGGTAGGGCCGCATCGGGTGCGCCGCATCACCAAGCAGGGCCACCCGGCCCAGCGCATGTTCGTGCGCGCCCTGCATGGGCGGGCGGTCGTACATGGCCCACAGACGCCAGCCCGGGACGGCGCGCACCAGATCCTGCAGCGGTGCACAGCTGCCGGCCAGCGCTGCGTGCAGCCCTGCGGCATCGGTGCCATGGTCCCAGTTGTCGCGATCACCCCCGGTCTGCCCTTCGACCACGCCGACCACGTTGAGCGATTTGCCACCGCACACCGGATACTGCACCACATGGAGTTTCGGTCCCAGCCAGACAGTGACCTGCCTGGATCGCAGGGCCTCGGGCAAGTCGGCCTGCGGCAGCAAGGCGCGGTAGGCCAGGTGGCCCGTCGCGGCTGGCGGTCCATCACCCAGCAACCATTGGCGCACCGGGCTCCACAAGCCGTCCGCACCCACCAGCACCTCCCCTTCCACTGGCGGGTCGTCCCCGCTTTGCACCGTCACGGTTTCGGCATTCTGGCTGAACGCACCCAGGGTGTGATTGAGTTTGACAACAACGCCGGCCCGCTGCGCCGCTGCCAGCAACAAGCCATGCAGGTCAGCGCGGTGCACCGTGGCGTGGGGTGCGCCATAACGCTGCGCGATGGTGTCTCCCAGACGCAGAACCCCCAGTGTTTCACCCGAAACGGCGCTGCGCACCTCGAGGCGATCCGGAAAAGCGGCCACCGCCGCCAGCGCATCAGCCAGGCCCCAGCCATGCAGGACTTTGACCACATTGGGGCCGAGCTGGATGCCGGCGCCGACCTCGCTGAAGGCAGAAGCGCGCTCGTACAAGCGCACGCCCCAGCCGGCGCGGGCCGCGGCCAGCGCGGCCGCCAGCCCGCCTATGCCGCCGCCAGCGATCAAGGCCTGCAATGGCGTCCCCGGCAGTTCAAGTTGTCAGCGTCCCATCGATGCGGCGTCATGTCAAAAGTTGACGCAGTACCTCGCCGCGCGGCCGCGCGGCGATTCAATATCAAAGTGCCTTTGGTGCTCATGCAGCGAGCAGCTGCCTGAGCACGAAAGGCAATATGCCGCCGTGGCGATAGTAGTCCACCTCGATCGGTGTATCGATGCGCAGGATCACCTGCAGCTTTTGCTGCGTGCCGTCGGCACGCGTCACCGTCAGCGTCGCCTCGCTTTGCGGTTTGAGGTCCGGGTCGGGCAACACGTCAATCACCTCGTTGCCGGTCAGGCGCAGCGTCTGCCACGAGTCGCCCGGCTTGAACTGCAGCGGCAACACACCCATGCCGACCAGGTTGCTGCGGTGGATACGCTCGAAGCTGCGCGCCACCACCGCCTTGATGCCCAGCAGCTGCGTGCCCTTGGCGGCCCAGTCGCGCGAGGAGCCGGTGCCGTATTCCTCGCCGGCAAAAATCACCGTCGGCACCCCTTCAGCCATGTACTTCATGGCCGCGTCGTAGATGGCCATCTTGCCGCCCGCAGCGCCCTCGGGGCTGCTTCCTGTGGGCGACTGGAACAGCGTGACGCCGCCCTCCTCGCGCGAGCCGTCGGGCCCGGCCGGGATCATCAAATTCTTGATGCGCACATTGGCAAAAGTGCCGCGCATCATGACCTCGTGGTTGCCGCGGCGCGCGCCGTAGCTGTTGAAGTCGGCTTTCTGCACGCCGTGCGCCAGCAGCCACTGGCCGGCCGGCGAGCTGCCCTTGATCGAGCCGGCCGGCGAGATGTGGTCGGTGGTGATGGAGTCACCGAACAGCGCCATGATGCGCGCACCTTTGACCGATACCGCCTCTTTCTGGCCACCCGCTGCGGGGTCCATGGCAAAGCCCTCGAAGAAAGGCGGCTCGGCGATATAGGTGCTGGTTGGCCAGGTGTAGCTGTTGCCCTCGACACCCTTGATGTTTTCCCACAGCTTGCCGGGTTCACTCTTGACCTTGGCGTAGTTGGCGCGGAAAGCCTTGCCGTTCATCGCGAACTTCATCAGCTTGTAGATCTCGTCGCTGGTCGGCCAGATGTCGCCGAGGTAAACGTCCTTGCCGCCCTTGCCCTTGCCGACCGGCTCGGTCATCAGGTCGCGCATCACCGTGCCGGCAATCGCATACGCCACCACCAGCGGCGGGCTGGCCAGGAAGTTGGCTTTCAGGTTGGGGTGGATGCGCGCCTCGAAGTTGCGGTTGCCCGACAACACGGCCGCGCAGACCAGGTCGCTCTTGTTGATGGCCTCGTTGATCTCGGGCGTCAGGTCGCCGGCATTGCCGATACAGGTGGTGCAGCCGTAACCGGCCAGCGCAAAGCCGAGTTTCTCGAGGTAGGGCAGCAGGCCGGTATTGGTCAAATACTCGGTGACGATGCGCGAACCCGGGGCCAGCGAGGTCTTGATGTGCGGCTGCACCTTGAGGCCGGCCTCCACCGCCTTTTTGGCCAGCAAGCCGGCGGCCAGCAACACGCTGGGGTTGGAGGTATTGGTGCAACTCGTGATCGCGGCGATCAGCACGTCGCCATTGCCGATGCTGATGCCGCCGGTCTTGACCGCCTGGGCCGCCTTCGCGCCGCCTTCGGATTGGGCCGCGGCCAGGGTCGGTCGGTTGCCTTCCATCTCGACCACCATGCGCGGCGCGCCGGCCGGCGTCGGTGGTGCACCGGGCGCGGTATCGGGCTCCGCGGGATGGTCGTCCTGGGCCGCGGGGTGCAGCAGGTGGCGCGTGGCCAGCATGGCGGCAGGCTGGTTGAAGCCGTTTTCCGAGTTGGGCTTGCTGAACAGCGAGGCGAACTGGCTGGCAACCTGGCCCAGCTCGATGCGGTCCTGCGGGCGTTTCGGGCCGGCCAGGCTTGGCGTGACCTCGCCCAGGTCCAGCTTCACGACCTGCGAAAAATCGATCTCGCCGGGCAGTGGCACGCCGAACAGGCCCTGGGCGCGAAAATAAGCTTCAAAGGCCTCGATTTCAGCCTTGGTGCGGCCAGTGCCGGTGAAGTACTCGATGGTTTTTTCATCGACCGGGAAAAAACCCATGGTCGCGCCGTACTCCGGCGCCATGTTGGCGATCGTCGCGCGGTCCGGCAGGGCCAGCGTACGGGTGCCTTCACCAAAAAATTCGACAAACTTGCCAACCACTTTTTCACGGCGCAACTGCTCGGTCACGCGCAGCACCAGGTCGGTCGCGGTCACTCCTTCGCGCAGGCGGCCGGTCAGCTCGAAACCAACCACGTCGGGTGTCAGCATGTAGACCGGCTGGCCCAGCATGGCGGCTTCCGCCTCGATGCCGCCCACGCCCCAGCCGACGACCCCGATGCCGTTGATCATGGTGGTGTGGCTGTCGGTGCCGACCAGGGTGTCGGGGTAATACACGCCGTCGCGGCTCTTGTGCACGCCACGGGCCAGATATTCCAGGTTGACCTGGTGCACGATGCCGAAGCCCGGCGGGACCACGCCAAAAGTGTCGAAGGCCTGCATGCCCCACTTCATGAACTCATAACGTTCGCGGTTGCGCTGGAACTCCAGCTTCATGTTCAGGTCCAGCGAGTTTTTCTTGCCGTAGTAGTCGACCATGATGGAGTGGTCCACCACCAGGTCCACCGGCACCAGCGGCTCGATGCGTTTGGGGTTCTTGCCGAGCTTGATCGCGACCGATCGCATCGCCGCCAGGTCGGCCAGCAGCGGCACGCCGGTGAAGTCCTGCAGCACCACGCGCGAAACCACAAAGGGGATTTCCTCGGTGCGGTCGGCATTCGGAAACCAGTTGGCGAGCTGGCGCACATGGTCGGCGCTGACCTTCTTGCCGTCGCAGTTGCGCAGCACCGACTCCAGCACGATACGCATGGACACCGGCAGGCGCGACACCTTGGGAAACTGTTTGGCGAGAGCCGGCAGCGAGTGGAACTTGCCGGTCTTGCCGGAGGCGGTTTTAAAGGTTTTCAGGGTGCTGGCGAACGCGTGGGCCATGGTGAACTCCTTTTTTCTGGGTATTGACACTGTCGCCATCGTACTGCCGCACGACGACAGCCACTGAAGCGGCCGCCAAACGCCCTGTGCGCACCTCAGGAACTTCGCCGCGCAAGCCCGCTCAGGGAGCAGCGTCCGGCAGGTAACGCACCGCCAGCACGCCTGTTATGGCGCGCAGGTGCGCCAGCACCGCTTCGCTCACCGGGCTGTCGACGTCGACCAGCGTGTAGGCCATGTCGCCGCGCGACTTGTTGACCATGGTGTGGATGTTCAGGCCCGCCTGCGCCATGGCGGTGGAGATCTGGCCCAGCATGTTGGGCACATTGGCATTGGCAATCGCCACCCGCCAGGCCGATTCGCGGGCCAGGCTCACCGCCGGAAAGTTGACTGCATTGACCACGTTGCCGTGCTCCAGGTAGTCGCGCAACTGCTCAGCCACCATGACGGCACAGTTGTCCTCGGCCTCACGGGTGGAGGCGCCCAGGTGCGGCAGGGCGATCACGCCCGCATGGTGATTCAGCGCCGCTGACGGGAAGTCGCAGACATAGGCGCGCAGTTTTTTCGCAGCCAGCGCGGCCAGCACGGCATCGTCGTTGACCACGCCCTCGCGCGAAAAATTGAGCAGGACCGCGCCCGACCGCATCAACCGGAGCTTGTCCGCATCCACCAGGTCGCGGGTGGCCGCCACCAGCGGCACATGCAAGGTCACGAAGTCGGAGCTTTTCAGCACCTCGGCCACGCTGGCGGCTTTTTTGACCTGGGCCGGCAGGCTCCAGGCCGCATCCACCGTGATGTCGGGGTCATAACCGAGCACGTTCATGCCGAGCTTGATGGCCGCGTCGGCCACCAGGCAGCCGACCCGGCCCAGGCCCACGATACCCAGGGTGTGGCCGGCGATCTCGAAACCGGCGAAGTTTTTCTTGCCCTCTTCCACCGCCTTGTCCATGTCCGGCATGCCAGGATCGAGCGCGTCCACAAACTGCAGCGCCGGCGCGATGTTGCGCGCCGCCATCAGCATGCCGGTCAGCACCAGTTCCTTGACCGCATTGGCATTGCCGCCGGGCGCGGTGAACACCGGAACGCCGCGCGTACTCATGGCCGCCACCGGGATGTTGTTGGTGCCGGCGCCGGCACGGGCAATCGCCTGAACGCTGTCCGGAATGGCCATCGCGTGCATGTCGGCGGAACGCACCAGCACCGCGTCGGGGGCGGGGATGTCCTTGCCGGTGCGGTAACGCGAAGCCGGCAGGCGCTGCAGGCCGCGCTCGGAGATCTGGTTGAGCACCAGGACGTCGAAGCTGCGGCCGGCGGCGTCAGACACGGCCGGCCTCGAACTCCTTCATGTAGGCCACCAGGGCCTGCACGCCGGCCAGGGACATCGCGTTGTAGATCGAGGCGCGCATGCCGCCGACCGAACGGTGGCCCTTGAGCTGCAGCATGCCGCGCGCCTGCGCGCCCTTGAGGAAAGCCTCGTCCAGCGACTCGTCCTTGAGCTTGAAAGGCACGTTCATCAGCGAGCGGTCTTCGCGCGCGATCGGGTTGCTGTAAAAAGACGTGGCGTCGAGATAGTCGTACAGCAGCGCGGCCTTGGCCCGGTTGTGCGCTTCCATGGCTTTGAGCCCGCCCAGCGCCTTGATGTGTTTGAACACCAGGCCGGCGATGTAGATCGCGTAGGTCGGCGGCGTGTTGTACATCGAGTCGTTGTCGGCCTGCTGCTTGTAGTCGAAGACAAAAGGCGTGTGCGGGATGGCCTGGCCGATCAGGTCCTCGCGCACGATCACCAGCGTGAGGCCCGAGGGGCCGATGTTTTTCTGGGCGCCGGCATAAATCAGGCCGTAACGGCTGACATCGATGGGCCGCGACAGGATGTTGGACGACATGTCGGCCACCAGCGGCACGGCGCCGGTGTCGGGCGTCCAGTGGTACTCGACACCGCCTATGGTTTCATTCGAGCAGATGTGCACATAGGCGGCCTTGGGGTCCAGCTTCCAGGTCTCGAACTTGGGCACGCTGGTGAAACCGTTGGCCTCCGAACTGGCGGCGATGTTGACCTGGCAGTAGTTCTTCGCTTCCTTGATGGTTTTTTTCATCCACTCGCCGGTGTTGACGAAGTCGGCACCGGCATGGCCGCGCAGCAAATTCATCGGGATGAAGGCGTTTTGCCCGAGCCCGCCGCCCTGCAGGAACAAGACCTTGTAATTGGCGGGAATCGCCAGCAGCTCGCGCAGGTCGGCTTCGGCTTCGGCGTGGATGCCGATGAACTCCTTGCCGCGGTGGCTCATTTCCATCACCGACATGCCGGAGCCGTTCCAGTCGAGCATCTCGGCGGCGGCCTGGCGCAGCACCGGTTCTGGAAGGGTCGCCGGGCCGGCGCTGAAATTGAAAACGCGTGTCATGGGAAAGGACTTTCTAAGGGGAAAACCGTGCGGAACGCCCGTGCGCGCCACCAGACACACAGCATACAAGAAAGTCCCCGCGCCCGGCCCGGGGCGGCGCTTACCAGGCCGGCTGCGCCGGCGCCCTGCGCACGCCGAACCACTGCAGTTCCATCAGCAGGCCCACGGCCACCGCTTGAACGGCAATAAAACCCTGGCCCAGCAGGGTGGGCGTCAGCAGCCCCCCGAACAGCAAGGCCAGGCAGCCCAGCACCCAGGCGCCGTTGGCCACCATCAGCAACCAGACCAGCGCCGGCGCGATGAAGGGCCGGGTTGCGATGAAAGCAATCAAGGCCACGTAGCCGAACAGCGCCCAGCCGGACACCAGCAGCAGTCGTTCGGGCAGGCCCAGCAAGGGGGCCAGCCAGGCCGCCAGCAGCACCTGCAGCAGGCCGGTGGCCACGCCGGTGGCAGCGTCCAGCCACAAGACACGGCGCAGGAACAGCGGGGAAGCGGCGAGGGAAGACAGTGAACTCATGACAGACTCCTGAAAAATCGGACAGCAGGTAAAACAGGCAGGCTGCGGCAGCCATCCATCGCCGCAGTCATGGGGGCCATCATTCCCGCACGGCGGCTGCGAAGCGATAACCCCGCAGGTAATGGCACGGCCGCGATCTGGCCTTAGGATGGCGCCATGAATGCAAGCCTTCACCCTCCTGCACGCCCATCCCATCCGGCCCCGCGCGCCTTTGGCGAGCACCTACGCCACTGGCGCCAGCACCGGCGACTGAGTCAGCTCGATCTGGCCGGTGAAGCCGACATCTCGACGCGCCACCTGAGTTTTGTCGAAACCGGGCGCTCGGTGCCCAGCCGCGAGATGGTGCTGCGCCTGTCCGAACGCCTGGACATTCCCCTGCGCGAGCGCAACACCCTGCTGGTGGCCGCCGGTTACGCGCCCATGTACCGCGAACGCACGCTGGACGACCCGGCGCTCGCCGCGGCGCGGCAGGCAGTGGAGCTGATCCTCAAAAGCCATGAGCCCTGGCCGGCGCTGGCGCTGGACCGGCACTGGAACCTGGTCGCGGCCAACCGCATGGTGCCGCACCTGCTGGCCGGGGCCGATCCGGCGCTGCTGCAGGCGCCGGTGAATGTGCTGCGCCTGAGCCTGCACCCGCAAGGCCTGGCGCCCAGAATCGCCAACCTCGGGCAGTGGCGCAACCATTTGTTCGAGCGCCTGCGCCAACAGATCGCCGCCACCGCCGATCCGGTGCTGGCGGCCTTGCTGGACGAGCTGCGTGCTTACCCCGGCGGCGAAGGCGCGGGCGGGCTGCAGCTCGAGGGTGAACACCTGGGCGTGGTCATGCCTTTCCGCTTCAGCACGCCGGGCGGCGTGCTCAGTTTCATCAGCACCACCACCATCTTCGGCACCCCGGTGGACGTGACCCTGCAGGAACTCGCAATGGAAACCTTTTTTCCCGCCGACGAGTTCACGGCCCAGGCGCTGCGCGCGCTGGCGGCGCAAGGCTGAACCTGAGTTGCTATCAAATATATAGCTGCTTGTGCTTGTCGGGCATGGGCTGGCGTGCGATTTGATTCATGATCCGGGGCTGCGGCGGCTTGCGGCAGAAACCGGCTGTCGGTCCCGGCTGACAGCCGGCGGGGCCTGCCTCCGATGAGGCGTCCAGCCGGCCCGCTCTAGATTGGGGGATTCCCAATCAACACCGGAGCATCCGCATGGACACCACAAAACCCACCACCGCCGCCCACGACCACGAGACCCTGTGGGACCTGATCAAGGACATCAAATTCGGCATGCTGATCCATCGCCACAGCGACGGCAGCCTGCAAGGCCACCCCCTGACCACGCAAAACAAGTCCATTGACGAAGGTTCGGTGCTGTACTTCTTCATCTCGCAGAAAAGCGAGATGGCCAGCCGCCTGCGGGAGGACAGCAAGGTCAACGTGTCGTACGCCGACACCGGCGCTGACAACTATGTGTCGATCGCCGGCACCGCCAGCTTCTCGAACGACCAGGCCAAGAAGGAAGCACTGTTCACACCCCTGGCCAAGGCCTGGTTTCCCGGCGGCGTGACCGACCCGGACCTGGCGCTGCTGGAAATCCACATCTCGCATGCCGAGTACTGGAACGCCAAGGACAGCAAGCTCACGCAGCTGTTCAAGATGGCCAAATCGGCGATCACCGGCGAAAGGCCCCAGAATATGAGCGAGCACAAGGAACTCAATGTCTGAGTCCCAAGCCAGCAGGAGTCGTTGATGCCCTTTATCCCGTTCAACAAGGCGACTGACCCGGCCGCGCCCGATGACCTGCGCATCAACACCACCGCCGTGCTGTACGTCGAGGCTTCGCGGCCCGACCTGCTGGGCGAAACCACCATCCACATGCTGGGAGAAGGTTCGACCGTCAATGCGGTGACCCAGACCATAGGCACGGTGGTCAGCGAGATCGGCAGCCTGGTCGCCGCCAAACGCCACTACCTGGCACCGCCGCCCGACGGCGGTGCCAGCACGGTGTATATCGCGCCGTGGAACGTGAGTTATGTCCGGCCCAACCTGCCGCTGGCCCAGGACTTCTGGTACGTCAAGTTTGTCGATGGCTCCGAACTGCGCATCATCGATCCGCTGCCTGAAGGGCTGTAAACCGGCACCCCCATCAAAAAAGCCCCGCAGCTTTCGTTGCGGGGCTTTTTTGTTTCAGTGGGCGCTCAGGCCGGCACGCTGTCTTTCACCGTATCGGCCATGTCGGTGTAGTCCTTGACCTGGTCGAAATTCAGGTACTGGTAAACCTCGGCACTGGCAGCGGTCAGCACACCCATGTCGGCCATGTATTCCTGCTTGGTCGGGATGCGGCCCAGCTTGGAGCAGATGGCCGCCAGCTCGGCGGAGCCGAGGTAGACGTTGGAATTTTTGCCGAGGCGGTTCGGGAAGTTGCGCGTCGAGGTCGAGAACACCGTCGCGCCCTCTTTCACCTGCGCCTGGTTGCCCATGCACAGGCTGCAGCCCGGCATCTCCATGCGTGCGCCGGCCGAACCGAGCACGCCGTAGTGGCCTTCCTCGGTCAGCTGTTTGGCGTCCATCTTGGTCGGCGGCGCCATCCAGAGCTTGACCGGGATGTCGCGCTTGTTCTCGAGCAGCTTGGACGCTGCGCGGAAATGGCCGATGTTGGTCATGCAGCTGCCGATGAACACTTCATCGATCTTGCTGCCGGCGACTTCGCTGAGCGTCTTGACGTCGTCCGGATCGTTGGGGCAGGCCACGATGGGTTCGTGGATGTCGGCCAGGTCGATCTCGATCACGGCCGCGTATTCGGCATCGGCATCGGCCTTGAGCAGCTGCGGGTCGGCCAGCCAGGCTTCCATGGCCTGGATGCGGCGCTTGATGGTGCGCACGTCCGAGTAACCCGAGGCGATCATCCACTTCAGCATGGTGATGTTGCTGGTGATGTACTCGATGATGGGTTCCTTGTTCAGGTGCACCGTGCAGCCGCCGGCAGAACGCTCGGCCGAGGCATCGCTCAATTCAAAGGCCTGCTCGACCTTGAGGTCCGGCAAACCCTCGATCTCGAGGATGCGGCCGGAGAAGATGTTTTTCTTGCCCTGCTTGGCGACCGTCAGCAGGCCGGCCTTGATCGCGTACAGCGGGATCGCATTGACCAGGTCGCGCAGCGTGATGCCGGGCTGCATGTCGCCCTTGAAGCGCACCAGCACCGACTCGGGCATGTCCAGAGGCATCACGCCGGTGGCGGCGCCGAAAGCCACCAGGCCGGAACCGGCCGGGAAGCTGATGCCGATCGGGAAACGTGTGTGGCTGTCGCCGCCGGTGCCGACCGTGTCAGGCAGCAGCATGCGGTTGAGCCAGCTGTGGATGATGCCGTCGCCGGGACGCAGCGGGATGCCGCCGCGGTCGCTCATGAACTCGGGCAACTCGTGGTGCATCTTGACGTCCACCGGCTTGGGATAAGCCGCGGTGTGGCAGAAGGACTGCATCACCAGGTCGGCCGAGAAGCCCAGGCAGGCCAGGTCTTTCAGTTCGTCGCGCGTCATCGGGCCGGTGGTGTCCTGCGAACCCACGGAGGTCATCTTCGGCTCGCAGTAGGTGCCGGGGCGCACGCCCTTGCCTTCCGGCAGGCCGACCGCGCGGCCGACCATTTTCTGGGCCAGCGTGAAGCCGCGGCCGTTGTCTTCGGGGCTGACCGGCAGGCGGAACTGGGTGGACAGCGGCAGGCCCAGCGCAAAACGCGCCTTGGCGGTCAGGCCGCGGCCGACGATCAGCGGAATGCGGCCGCCGGCGCGCACTTCGTCGAACAGCACCTCGCTCTTGAGCTTGAACTCGGCAATCACCTTGCCGTCTTTCAGCGCCTTGCCCTCGTAGGGACGCAGCTCAATCACGTCGCCCATGGCCATCTGGCTCACGTCGAGCTCGATCGGCAGTGCGCCGGAGTCTTCCATGGTGTTGTAAAAGATCGGGGCAATTTTGGAGCCCAGGCAAACGCCGCCAAAACGCTTGTTCGGCACATAGGGAATGTCTTCGCCGGTGAACCAGAGCACCGAGTTGGTCGCCGACTTGCGTGACGAACCGGTACCGACCACGTCACCGACATAGGCCACCAGGTTGCCGCGGGCCTTGAGTTCCTCGATGAACTTGACCGGGCCGCGTTTGCCGTCTTCCTCGGGCGTGACGCCGGGGCGGGCATTTTTGTGCATGGCCAGCGCGTGCAGCGGGATGTCGGGACGGCTCCAGGCGTCGGGCGCGGGCGACAGGTCGTCGGTGTTGATTTCGCCGGCCACCTTGAAGACGGTCAGCTTGATCGACTCGGGCACTTCCGGACGGCTGGTGAACCACTCGGCATCGGCCCAGCTCTGCAGCACGGCCTTGGCGTATTTATTGCCCTTGGCTGCCTTGTCGTTGACGTCATGGAACTGGTCGAACATCAGCAGCGTGTTTTTCAGGCCGCTGGCGGCCTGCGTGGCGACGCTGTCTTCGGCATCGTCGAGCAGTTCGATCATCGGGCTGATGTTGTAGCCGCCCAGCATGGTGCCCAGCAGCTGCGTGGCTTTTTCACGCGAGATCAGCGCGCATTTCTCGGTGCCATGCGCCACGGCGGCCAGGTAGCTGGCCTTGACCTTGGCAGCGGCGTCCACGCCGGCCGGCACGCGTTGGGTGATCAGCCCGACCAGAAAGTCTTCTTCGCCCTGGGGCGGGTTTTTCAGCAGCTCGATCACTGCTCCGGTCTGCTGGGCCGACAGGGGCAGCGGCGGAATGCCCAGCGCGGCGCGTTCGGCGACATGGGTGCGGTAGGCGGTGATGAATTCGGACATCATGATTTTTCTCTCTCTCCTGTACTCAAAAAAAACAATCTGGGCGGAGGCGCCGGCTGCCTAGCGCGGGGCCGATGCGGCGGGTGCGGCGGGTGTCACGGCCGCAGCGGGCGTCGAGGGTGCAGCAGAAGCCGTGCCAGCTCCGTCGGCCGCAGGCGGCAGGGCGTCCAGGATGCTGGGGCGCGGGTTGCGTTTGAGTTCCTCCGCAAACGTGGTCTGGTCCGGGCTCATGCATTCGTCGGCGATGCGCTGGCCGATCTTCTGGCTCATCAGCATGGATTTGTTGCCGAGTTGCAGCCACATTGCGCCGGCACGGCCGTCTTCCAGGCGGATCGCACCGGTACGGCTCGACACCGGATGCATGCGGAAACGCATCAGGCCGCTGCGCACGGTGAAGAAGCCAGGCCGCTTGTCGCTCGGGGCGATGGTCACCGAGGCGCCCAGTTCGCACGGAAAGGTGCCCAGATGGACACGTTTGGCGACCTCCAGGTCTTCCGGACTCAGGGTGATGTTGGGATCGTCGTCGATCGGGGTGGTCTCTTCGACGGACTTGACCGCCGCGGCGCGCCGGGCCGGGCCGCGCGCCTGGGCACCGGGTTTGCCGGCGGGTTTGACAGTTGCCGCCTTGGCAGCAGGTTTAGCGGCCGGAGCGGTCTGGGCCAGCACCAGGGCGGGCGCCGCAAGCAGCACGGCGGTGGCAAGAAAAATTTTCATGGGGGTCCTTGGAAACAATGGGCCGGAGGATCAACAACGTCAATGAGGCGCAGCGGCAAAGTAGCCCTGCATCTCGGTGGGCAATACACGGCCGGTCTGGTGCGCGCGCTCCAGCACCTGCCAGAAATAGCGGTAACTCGCGCGGTCGTGCAACTGGCCGTCAAAGCTGATGGGCGCCCAGTCGGCACGGGCGGCAGCAGCTATTATTTTTGTAGCAATCTCGATGTCGCGCTGATCCGGCGAGAAGGCCTCCAGGATGGGCCGGATCTGGGCCGGGTGGATGCTCCACATGCGGGTGTAACCCAGCTCGCGCGCGGCTTTGGCTGCCGCGGTTTTCATCGCTGCAGTATCGCTGAACTCGGTGACCACACAGTGCGAAGGGACCTTGCCGTGTGCGTGACAGGCCGAGGCGATTTCGAGCTTGGCACGCAGCACCAGCGGATGGGTGAACTGTCCCTGGCTGCTCATGCCGCCGGCCGGAATTGCGCCGCCGTGGCTGGAGACAAAATCCATCAGCCCGAAACTCAGCGACTGCACGCGCGGATGTGCGGCAATCTCGAAAGCCCGGTGCACCGCAGCGGGCGACTCCAGCAACACATGGAGGGCCAGGGCGTCACAGGCTACCCCCGCCAGCGCGGCCACGACCCGGTCCACATCGGCCACCGACTCGACCTTGGGCACCATCAGGTGACTCAGGCGCTGCCCGACCTGTCCAGCGATGGTGTGGATGTCGGACTCGAAGGCAGGATGGTCCAGCGCGTGCACACGCACCGCGACGCGGGCGCCCTCGCCGGCCTGAGCCACCAGCGACACCACCAGTGCCGCATGGTCGGCTTCGCCGCCGACCGGCGCGCCATCCTCGCAATCCAGGGTGACGTCGAACACGCAGGTGCCGAACTCCTGGCTCATCTCGGCCTGCAACTGCAGGCTTTTGCGCATCCGGGCCTCGACGCCGCTGTAGTGGTCACAGACAGGCAAAAAGCCTGCTGCAGCCTGGGCGCCAAGGAGGACGTCGCGGGGATGAAGGCTGTGAGCCCCCACGCTTTTCACTGCGTGTAAGACGCTGCCCCCCGAGGGGGCTGTGCTTGCTTGGGGCGGCCCTGCGCGGCGCACATCGCTCATTAATTGGTCAGAGCAGGTGTTTGACGCCGTCCTGCTCGCCCTTGAGCTCGTCCAGGGTCTTGTTGATGCGTTCCTGGCTGAAGGCGTCGATTTCCAGACCCTCGACCAGCTTGTATTCGCCGCCCTCGCAGGTGACGGGGAAGCCGAACATGACGTCCTTGGGGATGCCGTACTGGCCGTCGGACGGGATGCCCATGGTGACCCACTTGCCATTGGTGCCCAGGGCCCAGTCGCGCATGTGGTCGATGGCGGCGTTGGCCGCCGAAGCGGCGGAGGAGGAGCCGCGCGCCTCGATGATGGCGGCGCCGCGCTTGCCGACTGTGGGCAGGAAGGTGTTGGCGTTCCATTCCTGGTCGTTGATCATTTTGGCGACGCTTTCGCCATTGATGGTGGCAAAGCGGTAGTCGGCATACATGGTCGGCGAGTGGTTGCCCCAGACCGTGAGTTTTTCGATGTCGGCCACGGCCTTGCCTGTTTTGGCGGCGAGCTGGCTGGCGGCGCGGTTGTGGTCCAGGCGCAGCATGGCGGTGAAGTTCTTGCGTGGCAGGTCCGGCGCGCTTTTCATCGCGATGTAGGCATTGGTGTTGGCCGGGTTGCCGACGACCAGCACCTTGACGTTGCGGCTGGCCACAGCGTTCAGTGCCTTGCCCTGGGCCGTGAAGATGGCGCCGTTGACGGCCAGCAGCTCGGCACGCTCCATGCCGGGGCCGCGTGGGCGCGAACCGACCAGCAGCGCGTAGTCGGCGTCCTTGAAGGCCTTCATCGGATCATCGTAAGCTTCCATGCCCACCAGCAGCGGGAAGGCGCAGTCGTCGAGTTCCATCATCACGCCCCTGAGCGCCTTTTGCGGGCCTTCGACAGGGACTTCCAGCAATTGCAGGATCACCGGCTGGTCCTTGCCCAGCATTTCGCCGGAGGCAATACGGAACAGCAGCGCGTAGCCGATCTGGCCGGCGGCCCCTGTAACGGCGACGCGGACGGGTTTTTTGCTCATGATGGAAAACTCCAGGAAAGTTGTGAATCGATGGATTGCGCCGCTGGAGGCCCCGGGAAAGCGTGTGAACTGCGTCACTGCGGGGCCGGCTTTGCGTTAACTCAGCCCATGATTTTACGCTCGAAAACCCTAGGGCGTCAATTTGTCTTATGTCTTATATAAGATATGATTGGAACCAATCAACTCCCACCGCCCATGGCCGCCCTTCCCACTTTGCCCGCCGACGATTTTGCAGGTGCCACGCCGGCATTCAGCCCGCTGTACCAGCAGATCAAGGGCCTGATCCTGCAAAGCCTGCAGTCGGGCGAATGGAAGCCCGGCGAAGCGATCCCGTCCGAGATGGACCTGGCCGCGCGTTACCGCGTGAGCCAGGGCACGGTGCGCAAGGCCATCGACGAGCTGGCGGCCGACAACCTGGTGGTGCGCCGCCAGGGCAAGGGCACCTTCGTGGCCACCCATGCCGAGCAGCATGTGCAGTTCCGCTTCCTCAAGCTGGTGCCCGACAGCGGCACGCCGGGCAGCGAAGGTCCGGCCCAGCGCGACATCATCGACTGCAAGCGGGCGCGCGCCAGTGCCGAGATCGCGCGCATCCTGGCCTTGCGCACCGGCGACGCGGTGTTACATGCACGCCGCGTGCTCAGCTTTGCGGGCATCCCGACCATCCTGGAAGACATCTGGCTGCCGGCCGCGCCCTTCAAGGGCCTGACCGCCGAACGGCTGGCCGATTACCACGGCCCGATGTACGCACTGTTCGAAACCGAATTCAATGTGCGCATGGTCCGCGCTGACGAGAAAATACGCGCTGAACCCGCGTCTGACGGGCGTGAGCTGCTCCTGAAAGTAGAGCGCGGCACACCCCTGCTGAGCGTCGAGCGGATCGCCTACACCTACAACGACGTGCCCATGGAACTGCGCCGCGGCTACTACCGCACCGACACGCACCACTACCACAACACCCTCAGTTGAACATGGGATTCAGGGGCAACAAGGCAGAGCTGCCGCGCAAGCCCTGCAGCGCTTGTGGGCGCGAGATGGTGTGGCGCAAAAGCTGGGCCAAAAACTGGGAGGCCGTCAAATATTGCTCGGAGGCTTGCCGTTCGGGCAAACACAGCGCCGCACAAGCGGGCAACGCATCCCCTCCCCAAAACCGCAATCCGGACCGGGTCAAACGCTGACACCACTAAATACCAAGCAGTCACAATTTAGAATGACTGGTATGAAAAAGCACCCGTGCCTTCACCTCGTTCTGATTCTGGGCGACCAGCTCGACGAGTCTTCCGCAGCCTTTGATGGCTTCGACGCCAGCCAGGACCAGGTGCTGATGATCGAGGCCAGCGAGGAATCCACCCACGTCTGGTCCCACAAGGCGCGCACGGTGCTGTTTCTCTCCGCCATGCGGCACTTTGCGCAGGCCCTGCAGCAGCGCGGCTGGCGGCTTTGTTACCGGGCGCTGGATCAGGAAGCGGATGTCACGCTGGCCGACGGCTTGCTGGCCGCCATTGCGGAGCACCAGCCGCTGAAAGTGATCGGCGTCGAGCCGGGTGACCTGCGGGTGCGCCAGGGCTTGGATACTGCCCTCAAGACCGGCGGGCACCCCGCGATGGAATGGCGCGAGGACAGGCACTTTTTATGCAGCCCGGCGCGCTTTCGCCACTGGGCCGGGCAATCGACCAGCCTGCGCATGGAGTTTTTCTACCGCACCATGCGCCAGCACTACCAGGTCTTGATGAGTGGCGGCAAGCCCGAAGGCGGGCAGTGGAACTACGACGCCGACAACCGCAAGGGTTTCGGCCGGGCCGGCCCGCAGAACGTGCCCCGGCCCCTCGTCTTTGCGCAGGACTCCATCACCCGGGAGGTGATCGCGCTGGTCGAGCGACGGTTTGCCGGCCATCCGGGCGACCTGCAGCGCTTCAACTGGCCGGTCACGCGTGCGCAGGCGCTGGACGCGCTGGCCGACTTCGTGGAACACCGCCTGCCCCACTTCGGTGCCCACCAGGATGCGATGTGGACGCATCTCGACTTCGGCTGGCATGCGTTGCTGTCCAGCTCGCTGAATCTCAAGCTGCTGAACCCGCTGGAGGTGATCCACGCGGCCGAACAGGCCTGGCGCGATCGTGGCCTGGAGCTGGCCAGTGTCGAGGGTTTTATCCGCCAGGTGCTCGGCTGGCGGGAATTCATGCGCGGCGTCTACTTCCTGGACATGCCGGACCTCAAGACGGCCAACCACTTCGGCCACCAGCAGCCCCTGCCGGCCTGGTACTGGACCGGCGAGACTGGCATGAACTGCATGCGCCAGTGCATCAGCCAGACGCTGGCCAACGGCTACTCGCACCATATCCAGCGCCTGATGGTCACCGGCATGTTCGGCATCACGGCACAGATCCAGCCGCAAGCCTTGTGTGACTGGTACCTCGCGGTGTATGTCGACGCCGTCGAATGGGTGGAGCTGCCCAACACCGCCGGCATGGCGCTGTTTGCCAACGGCGGGCGCTTCACCTCCAAGCCCTATGTGGCCAGCGGCGCCTATGTCAAACGCATGAGCAACTACTGCAGCGGCTGCCGTTACGAACCTGAAACACGCACCGGTGCGACAGCCTGCCCGATGACCACGCTGTACTGGAATTTCCTGGACCGGCACGAGGCCGCCTTCGCCGGCAACCCGCGCACGGCGCTGATGGTGAAAAACCTGCAGCGCATGAGCGCCGCAGACAGGGACGCCGTGAAGGCGCGGGCGGCACAGATGCTGGCCAGCCTGGATGAGTTGTAAACATCGTGTCAGCTTCGCGCTTCATTTCACGCCAATCGCCCATATTCCGGGGGCAAACCGGCTTTTTCCGACAAAAAGATTCCGGACAAGCGGGGGCCGGCACAGGATCGATGCTGCGTTGCAATAGAATTCCCATGTTTTTACTTGTAATTGCAAGGTAGTTACCAGGCAGTTACCGGACAGTTACCAGACCTCCCACGAAAGCCAAACAATGACAGAGCTGGCATCCAAACAGCGTCCCAAGCGGCCTGAGTTCCGCAACATCAACGCCTTCAAGGACCTGACCACCTACCGCATGACGCCGGCAGCCTGGGTCTCCATCCTTCACCGGGCAAGTGGCGCCATCATGTTTGTGCTGATGCCCTTCATCATCTGGATGTTCGACACCTCGATTTCCTCGGAGTTGTCCTTCGAGCGCTTCAAGGCAGCCTTCAACATCGGCATGCTGGGCCTGCCGGGTTTTATCTGGAAACTGGTCGCGCTGGCGCTGATCTGGGCCTACCTGCACCATTTCATTGCCGGCCTGCGCCATCTCTATATGGACGCCACCCACTCCCTGAGCAACGAGTTCGGCAAAAGCACCGCACTGGTCACGCTGGCCCTGAGCATCCTGCTGACGCTGGTACTGGGCGCCAAACTGTTCGGCCTCTACTGATTCCCAAGGAGCAAGACATGTCTGTGAACTACGGCTCCAAGCGCCTCGTTGTCGGCGCACACTACGGCACCCGTGACTGGCTGGCCCAGCGCGTGACCGCCGTCCTGATGGCGCTTTTTACCTTCCTGCTGCTGGCCCGCGTGCTGTTCAGCAAGGGCCCTATCGGCTACGACCAGTGGGCCGGCATTTTCTCGGCGCAGTGGATGAAAGTGCTGACCTTCACCGTCATCCTGGCCCTGCTGTACCACGTCTGGGTCGGCATGCGCGACATCTGGATGGACTACATCAAGCCTGTCTGGCTGCGCCTGTCGCTGGAAGTGGCCACCATCGTCTGGCTGCTGGCCTGCGCCGGCTGGGGCATCCAGGTGTTGTGGCGCCTGTAATCGTCCAGCTTTCAAGCCCATCCCGGCTGCACCCGACCACGAGACCCTTCAAACATCATGACTGCTACTTCCCAGCTTCCCAAACGAAAATTTGACGTGGTGATCGTCGGGGCCGGCGGCTCCGGCATGCGTGCCTCGTTGCAACTGGCGCGTGCCGGCCTCAACGTCGCCGTGCTCTCCAAGGTGTTCCCGACCCGCTCGCACACGGTGGCGGCGCAGGGCGGCATCGGCGCCTCGCTGGGCAACATGTCCGAGGACAACTGGCACTACCACTTCTACGACACCGTCAAGGGCTCCGACTGGCTCGGCGACCAGGACGCGATCGAGTTCATGTGCCGCGAAGCGCCCAAGGTCGTGTACGACCTCGAGCACATGGGCATGCCCTTCGACCGCAACCCCGACGGCACGATTTACCAGCGCCCTTTCGGCGGCCACACCGCCAACTACGGTGAAAAACCGGTGCAGCGTGCCTGCGCCGCCGCCGACCGCACCGGCCACGCGATGCTGCACACCCTGTACCAGCAGAACGTCAAGGAAAAAACCAGCTTTTTCGTCGAATGGATGGCACTGGACCTGATCCGCGACGCAGCCGGCGACGTGGTCGGCGTGACCGCGATCGAGATGGAAACCGGCGACGTCCACATCTTCGAAGCCAAGACCACCATGCTGGCCACCGGCGGCGCCGGCCGGATTTTTGCCGCATCGACCAACGCCTTCATCAACACCGGCGACGGGCTGGGCATGGCCGCACGTGCCGGCATCCCGCTGGAAGACATGGAGTTCTGGCAGTTCCACCCGACCGGCGTGGCCGGCGCCGGCGTGTTGCTGACCGAAGGCTGCCGCGGCGAAGGCGCGATCCTGCGCAACAGCGACGGCGAGCGTTTCATGGAGCGTTATGCGCCCACGCTGAAGGACCTGGCGCCGCGCGACTTCGTCTCGCGTTCCATGGACCAGGAAATCAAGGAAGGCCGCGGCTGCGGCCCGAACAAGGATTACATCCTGCTGGACATGACGCACCTGGGCGTGGACGCCATCATGAAGCGCCTGCCCTCGGTGTTCGAGATCGGCCACAACTTCGCCAACGTCGACATCACCAAGGAACCGATCCCCGTGGTGCCGACCATCCACTACCAGATGGGCGGCATCCCGACCAATATCCACGGTCAGGTCGTCACCCAGGACGCCAACAACCAGAGCCAGGTCGTCAATGGCCTGTACGCCGTCGGCGAATGTTCCTGCGTGAGCGTACACGGCGCCAACCGCCTGGGCACCAACTCGCTGCTGGACCTGCTGGTCTTCGGCAAGGCCGCCGGCAACCACATTGTTCAATACGCCAAGAGCACCAGCCACAAGCCGCTGCCCGCAGATGCGGCCGACAAGACACTGGCCCGCATCGCGCGCCTGGACAACGCCACCGGCGGCGAATACGCGCAGGACGTGGCCAACGACTTGCGCGCTGCCATGCAGCAGCACGCCGGCGTGTTCCGCACCCAGGCCATCCTCGATGAAGGCGTGAACAAGATCGCCGCGATGCGCGAGCGCGTCGCCAACATCGGCCTGAAGGACAAGTCGAAAATCTTCAACACCGCCCGCATCGAGGCGCTGGAAGTCGAGAACCTGATCGAAGCCGCCCAGGCCACCATCGTGTCGGCCGCTGCCCGCAAGGAAAGCCGCGGCGCGCACTCGGTGGACGATTACGGCGACACGCCCGAGCACCCGAACGGCCGCAACGACACCGACTGGCACAAACACACGCTGTGGTACAGCGAAGGCAACCGCCTGGGCTACAAGCCGGTGCAGATGAAACCGCTGACCGTCGATTCCGTGCCGCTGAAAACACGCACTTTCTAAAAGATACGCCGCCTGCGCCCCCCACGAAGCGAGAACCCCATGACCAAACGCACCTTCCAGATCTACCGCTACGACCCGGACGCCGACGCCAAGCCCTACATGCAGACCATCGAGGTCGAGCTCGACGGCCATGAGCGCATGCTGCTGGACGCGCTGATGAAACTCAAGGCGCAGGACCCGAGCATCAGCTTCCGCCGCTCCTGCCGCGAAGGCGTGTGCGGCTCCGACGCGATGAACATCAACGGCAAGAACGGCCTGGCCTGCCTGACCAACATGAACACGCTCAAGGGCACCATCGTGCTCAAGCCGCTGCCCGGACTGCCGGTGGTGCGCGACCTGATCGTCGACATGACGCAGTTCTTCAAGCAGTACAACTCGATCAAGCCCTACCTGATCAACGACAACCTGCCGCCCGACAAGGAGCGCCTGCAGAGCCCGGAAGAGCGCGATGAGCTCAACGGCCTGTACGAGTGCATCCTGTGCGCCAGCTGCTCGACCAGCTGCCCCAGCTTCTGGTGGAACCCGGACAAGTTTGTCGGCCCGGCCGGGCTGCTGCAGGCCTACCGCTTCATCGCCGACAGCCGCGACGAAGCCACGGCCGAGCGCCTGGACAACCTGGAAGATCCCTACCGCCTGTTCCGCTGCCACACCATCATGAACTGCGTCGACGTCTGCCCCAAGGGACTGAACCCGAGCAAGGCCATTGGCAAGATCAAGGAAATGATGGTTCTGCGGACCGTCTAGAACCATGGCCCCCACGCTCGTCGCTTCGCGTACTTCGCTGCCCCCCGGGGGGGCGCATTTCGCCTTGGGACGGCCCGGCGGCGAAACCTCATAGACCATGCACACGACAGACGAACTTCTCGGCGAACGCGCCCTGAGCAAGCTCAAGTGGCGTTGCCGCCGGGGCTTGCTTGAAAACGACCTGTTGATCGAGAAGTTCTTTCGGCGGCATGAAGCCACGCTGACCGTCAGCCAGGCTGAAGGCTTGAATGATTTAATGGATCTGTCCGACAACGACCTGCTGGACCTGCTGCTAAAACGTCGGGAGCCCGAGCAACTTGCAGAAGTGAGTGCTCAGGTAAGTGCGTCTACTTACGCGGCGCGAGAGGTCTTAAACTTGATCCGCGCCGCCGCAACAGGCCATCCGTCCGATTTGATTTGATTTGACTAGAAAGACGCAAGAAATGAAGCTCGCTGACAACAAAGCCACCCTCTCCTTCAGCAACGGCAGCCCCAGTGTCGAACTGCCGGTCTACCAGGGCACGGTCGGTCCCGATGTGGTCGATATCCGCAAGCTGTATGCGCAGACCGGCATGTTCACCTATGACCCGGGTTTCCTGTCCACCGCGTCCTGCCAGTCGGCCATCACCTACATCGACGGCGACAAGGGCGAACTGCTGTACCGCGGCTACCCGATCGAGCAGCTCGCCACCAACTGCGACTACATGGAGACCTGCCACCTGCTGCTGTACGGAGAGCTGCCGAACGCCAGCCAGAAGAAGGAATTCAACAGCCGCGTGACCAACCACACCATGGTCAACGAGCAGATGCAGTTTTTCCTGCGTGGCTTCCGGCGTGACGCACACCCGATGGCCATCATGACCGGCCTGGTCGGCGCCCTGTCGGCCTTCTACCATGACAGCACCGACATCACCAATCCCGAGCACCGCGACATTTCGGCGATCCGCCTGATCGCCAAGATGCCGACGCTGGTCGCCATGGCCTACAAGTACACCGTGGGCCAGCCCTACATGTACCCCAAGAACGACCTGAGCTACGCCGGCAACTTCCTGCACATGATGTTCGCCACGCCGTGCGAGGAGTACAAGGTCAACCCGGTGCTCGAACGCGCGCTCGACCGCATCTTCATCCTGCACGCCGACCACGAACAGAACGCCTCCACCTCCACCGTGCGCCTGTGCGGATCGTCGGGCACCAACCCGTTTGCAGCGATTGCCGCAGGTGTCGCCTGCCTCTGGGGCCCGGCCCACGGCGGCGCCAATGAAGCGGCGCTCAACATGCTGGGCGACATCCAGAAGAACGGCGGCATCGACAACATCGGCGACTTCATCAAGCAGGTCAAGGACAAGAACTCCGGCGTCAAGCTGATGGGTTTTGGCCACCGCGTCTACAAGAACTACGACCCGCGCGCCAAGCTCATGCAGGAAACCTGCAAGGAAGTGCTGCAGGAAATGGGCCTGGAAAACGACCCGCTGTTCAAGCTGGCCATGGCGCTGGAAAAAATCGCGCTGGAAGACGATTACTTCGTTTCGCGCAAGCTTTACCCCAATGTGGACTTCTACTCCGGCATCGTGCAGCGCGCCATCGGCATCCCGGTGCCGCTGTTCACGGCGATCTTCGCGCTGGCCCGTACCGTCGGCTGGATCGCCCAGCTCAACGAGATGATCGGCGACCCCGAATACAAGATCGGCCGTCCGCGCCAGCTGTTCGACGGTTCGGTGACACGCAACGTCAAGCCCCTGACGGCACGTTGATCCGCCGGCACGTTTGAATCCGGCCCGCCCGTGGCAACACCGGCGGGCTTTTTTCCGCCTGGTTTTCCGGAGCAGACTTTTGAAATTGATCCAGACCCCTGACGAACTGCGCTCAACCCTCGCCGGCGCCGCGCCGCCGCGGCCCTGCAGTTGCGCCCTCGGCGCCTGCACCGGCTGGGAAAGCCTGGCCGAGTACCGCTGGGAGGCCGGCCAGATGACACAAGTCGCCACCCTGCGCGACCCGGCTGTCGAGGAACCGACGCTGGAGGAATTTCACCCCGAAGGCACACGTTACGAATCGCCCCAGGCGCCGGTGGCGCCGGCCTTCTTCCCCTACAACCGCTGCGATGTCTGGCACTGCAGCCGCTGCGGCCGTCATCTGCTGCGTTACACCGAGTTCGGCGGCTACAACGTCGATCCACGGGTCCGCGAACTCGATCCCCAGAAGATTGCCGGCTGACCTGCCCGCTCCTGATTTGATAGCTGGCTACGCAATAAGCCCGGGCGCTGCGGCCCAAAATCGCTACCCACTTCAAGCGGGGACCGCGGTGTCCGCCCCTGCAGGCATGTCACCCATCGCGTTTCGCGATGACAAAAACCCTCAACTCAAGAGAAAATACGTCATCCATCGTCCGATGCGATGACCATGAAAATCTCTGAACGCAACTTCGCCCGCCGAATCGACCTGACCTCGCTGCAACTGTTTGTGGCGGTGTGCGAGCTCGGCAGCATCGGCAAGGCGGCCGAGCGTGAGTTCATTGCGGCGTCCGCCGTCAGCAAACGCCTGTCGGACCTCGAAGCTGCGCTCGACACCCCGCTGCTCTATCGCCACACCCGCGGCGTGGACCTGACACCGGCCGGCCAGAGCCTGCTGCACCATGCGCGTTCGGTGTTGTTCAGCCTCGAAAAAATGCAGGGCGAGCTCAGCGAATACGCCGCCGGCGTGCGCGGCCATGTGCGGGTGCATGCCAGCATCTCGGCCATCGTGCAGTTTTTGCCGGAAGACCTGGGCGCCTTCACCGGCCGGCACCCCGAGGTCAAGATCGACCTCGAGGAACACCTGAGCACGGAAGTCGTGCGCGCCGTGCAGGAAGGCGCGGCCGACCTCGGCATCTGCAACACCGCCGACGGCACAGGCGGCCTGCAGGCCCTGCCCTACCGGCAGGACCGCCTGGTGCTGATCGTGCCGCGCGGCCATGCACTGGGCGAGCAGGACGCCATCGCGTTCGAAGACACGCTGGACTTCGACCACGTCGGCCTGCATTCCAACAGCTCGATTTACCTGGCTATGCGCGACGCGGCCGCACTGGCCGGCCGCACCATCAAGCTGCGCATCCACGTCACCGGCCTGGACGCCATGTGCCGCATGATCCACAACCGCCTGGGCGTCGGCGTGATGCCGCAACGCGCCTTCGAACTGATGCACGGCGTCGGCGAACTCGAAGCCGTGGCCCTGACCAATGCCTGGGCCACCCGCCAGATCGAACTGGTGGCGCGCGACTTTTCCAGCCTGCCGGTCACGGCCCGCCTGCTGGTCGATCACCTCACTACGCATGCTGCGAGCCCTGCAGCGCTTGCTGCCTAACTAAAATCAGCCAACCACGAAGGAAACCACATGGGACGCACCCTCTACGACAAGATCTGGGACGAACACGTCGTCCACACCGAGGAAGACGGCACCGCCATCCTCTACATCGACCGGCACCTGGTGCACGAGGTCACCAGCCCCCAGGCCTTTGAAGGCCTGCGCGAGGCCGGCCGCAAGGTCTGGCGCATCAGCTCCATCGTCGCCACCGCCGACCACAACACGCCGACCACCGGCTGGGAGCTCGGCTACGACGGCATCACCGACCTGGTCAGCAAGGAGCAGATCACCACGCTGGACAGCAACATCGCCGAGTTCGGCGCAGCCGCCTACTTTCCCTTCCTGTCCAAGCGCCAGGGCATCGTGCATGTGATCGGCCCCGAAAGCGGCGCGACCCTGCCCGGCATGACGGTGGTCTGCGGCGACTCGCACACCTCGACCCACGGCGCCTTCGGTGCGCTGGCGCACGGCATAGGCACCAGCGAGGTAGAACACGTGATGGCCACGCAAACCCTGCTGGCCAAAAAGGCCAAAAACATGCTGGTGTATGTGGACGGCAAACTCGCGCCCGGCCTGACCGGCAAGGACATCGTGCTGGCCATCATCGGCAAGATCGGCACGGCAGGCGGCACCGGCTACACCATCGAGTTCGGCGGCCCGGCGATACGCGCGCTCAGCATGGAAGGCCGCATGACGGTCTGCAACATGGCGATCGAAGCCGGCGCCCGCGCCGGCCTGGTGGCGGTCGACGAAAAAACCATCGCCTACGTCAAGGGCCGGCCGCTGGCGCCCACCGGCGTCGCATGGGACCAGGCGGTGAGCTACTGGAACACGTTGCAGTCGGACCCGGATGCGAAGTTCGACACCGTGGTCAAGCTCGACGCGGCCCAGATCCGTCCACAGGTCACCTGGGGCACCTCGCCCGAGATGGTGTTGTCCATCGAGGACCGCGTGCCCGATCCCGACAAGGAAAAAGACGCCAACAAGCGCGACGCCATCGAGCGTGCACTGACTTACATGGGCCTGCAGCCCGGCAAGGCCATCAACGACATCCTGGTCGACAAGGTGTTTATCGGCTCCTGCACCAACAGCCGCATCGAGGACATGCGCGAAGCCGCGGCCATGGTGCAGAAGATCGGCCAGAAAGTGGCCGGCAATGTGAAGCTGGCCATGGTGGTGCCCGGCTCCGGCCTGGTCAAGGAGCAAGCCGAGCGCGAAGGCCTGGACAAGATTTTTGTCGCCGCAGGCTTCGAGTGGCGCGAGCCCGGCTGCTCGATGTGCCTGGCCATGAACGCCGACCGTCTCGAGCCCGGCGAGCGCTGCGCATCGACGTCCAACCGGAATTTCGAAGGCCGGCAAGGCGCCGGCGGCCGCACCCACCTGGTCAGCCCGGCCATGGCTGCAGCTGCGGCCGTGCACGGGCACTTCGTCGATATCCGCAAATTTTCCTAACCCCCTTCAGGAGAGTCATCATGAAAAAAATCACCACGCTGCTCACACTGTCGCTGGCGGCCATGGCCTTCTTGCTGGCAGGCTGTAACACTGCGCGAGGCTTTGGACAGGACCTGCAAAAGGTTGGCGAGAAAATCGAAGACAAGGCGAAGAAATAATGAAACCCTTCACCGTACACCGAGGCCTGGTCGCGCCCATGGACCGCGAGAACGTCGACACCGACGCCATCATCCCCAAGCAGTTCCTCAAGTCCATCCGCAAGACCGGTTTCGGTCCCAACCTGTTCGACGAGTGGCGCTACCTGGACGCCGGTTTCCCGGGGCAGGACCCGGCCAGCCGCCGCCCGAACCCGGACTTCGTGCTGAACCAGCCGCGCTACAAAGGCGCGTCCATCCTGCTGGCGCGCAAGAACTTCGGCTGCGGCTCCTCGCGCGAACACGCGCCCTGGGCGCTGGACCAGTACGGCTTTCGCGCCATCATCGCGCCCAGCTATGCCGACATCTTTTTCAACAACAGCTTCAAGAACGGCCTGCTGCCCATTGTCCTGAGCGAAGCCCAGGTCGGCCAGCTGTTCGACGAAGCACTGGCCTTTCCCGGCTACCAACTGACCATTGATCTGGAGCGCCAGGTCATCGTCAAGCCGCAGGGTGAAGAGATTGCCTTCGAGGTGCAGGCCTTCAAGAAATTCTGCCTGCTGGGCGGTTACGACGACATCGGCCTGACCTTGCGCCAGAGCGACAAGATCAAGGCCTTCGAAGCCGAGCGGCTGGCCACCAAGCCCTGGCTGGCGAATCGACTCGCTGCCTGAACTTCAAGCCAAACAGGCCTCCAGCCCTTATCCGGCGAGCGTAAAAAGCTATCAAAATCATAGTAAACAGAGAACATCAGACATGAAAATCGCAATCCTCCCGGGTGACGGCATAGGCACCGAGATCGTCGCCGAGGCCGTCAAGGTCCTGCACGCGCTGGACCTGAAGTTCGAAACCGAGACCGCGCTGGTCGGCGGCGCCGCCTACGACGCACACGGCCACCCGCTGCCGGACGCCACGCTCAAACTCGCCAAAGAATCCGACGCCATCCTGTTCGGCGCGGTCGGCGACTGGAAATACGACACGCTGGACCGGCCGCTGCGCCCCGAGCAGGCCATCCTGGGCCTGCGCAAGAACCTGGGTCTGTTCGCCAACTTCCGCCCGGCCATCTGTTACCCGCAACTGGTGGACGCTTCCAGCCTGAAACGCGAACTGGTGTCGGGTCTCGACATCCTGATCATCCGCGAGCTGACCGGCGACATCTATTTCGGCCAGCCACGTGGCCGCCGAATCGCCACGGATGGCCACTTTCCCGGCAGCGAGGAAGCCTTCGACACCATGCGTTATTCGCGTCCCGAGATCGAACGCATCGCCCACGTCGCCTTCCAGGCGGCGCGCAAACGCAGCAGCCGCGTGACCAGCGTCGACAAGGCCAATGTGCTGGAAACCTTCCAGCTCTGGAAAGACGTGGTCACCGAGGTCGGGAAGGAATATCCCGACGTCGCGCTGGACCACATGTATGTGGACAACGCCGCGATGCAGCTGGTCAAGGCGCCCAAGAAGTTCGACGTGGTGGTGACCGGCAACATGTTCGGCGACATCCTGTCCGACGCCGCCGCCATGCTGACCGGCTCCATCGGCATGTTGCCCTCGGCCAGCCTGAACACCAAAAACCAGGGCCTCTACGAACCCAGCCACGGCAGCGCGCCGGACATCGCCGGCAAGGGCGTGGCCAATCCGCTGGCCACCATCCTGAGCGCGGCCATGATGCTGCGTTTCAGCCTGAACCAGACGGAGGCCGCGGTGCGCATTGAAAAAGCCGTGGACGCCGTGCTGAGCCAGGGCCTGCGCACGCCCGACATCTACAGCGAAGGCACGACAAAAGTGGGCACGGTGCAGATGGGTGATGCGGTGGTGAAAGCCCTCAGCCAGTCCTGACACGCTGCCGCCAGCGCTGCGGCGTTGGCTGCTTGCCACAGGCCAGGCCGGCAAATGCTGACCCGCAGCGCCGGCCGGGCCGGGCGTGATTACAATAGCCCCATGCGTAAAAACCCCGCACTCACCCGCTTTGTCGCCGCTTCGCGCGCGATTTGCGCTGCGCCGGTTTTTGCCCAGACCACCAAAACGACCACCATTAAAGGCTAGCAAGCCTGGTTCGTCGTGCCCTGCCGGCTCGATGAGCCGGGCCGAAAAGCTTCATTTTTTGACTTTTTGAAGGGCGACATCATGAAACTCAAGGGCAATCTCACGGGACTCGTCGGCTGGCGCGGCATGGTCGGCTCGGTGCTGATCGACCGCATGCAGGCCGAGGGCGACTTCGACCTGATCGAACCGGTCTTCTTTTCGACCTCCAACGCCGGCGGCAAGGCCCCGGCCCAGGCCAAGAACGAAACCACGCTGAAAGACGCCTACGACATCGACGCCCTCAAGAAGTGCGACGTGATCCTGACCGCCCAGGGCGGTGACTACACGTCCGAGGTCTACCCCAAGCTGCGCGCTGCCGGCTGGGACGGCCACTGGATCGACGCCGCATCGACCCTGCGCATGAACGACGACGCCATCATCGTGCTGGACCCGGTCAACCTGCCGGTGATCAAAAACGCGCTGGCCAAGGGCGGCAAGAACTGGATTGGCGGCAACTGCACCGTGAGCTGCATGCTGATGGGTGTGGGCGCGCTGTACAAGGCCGGCCTGGTCGAGTGGATGACCAGCATGACCTACCAGGCGGCATCCGGCGGTGGCGCACAACACATGCGCGAATTGCTGACGCAGTACGGCACGCTCAATGCCGAAGTGCGTGCGCTGCTGGACGACCCGAAATCCGCCATCCTGGAAATCGACCGCCGCGTGCTGGCGAAACAGCAATCGTTGTCGCCCGCTGAAATGAGCAACTTCGGCGTGCCGCTGGGCGGCTCGCTGATCCCCTGGATCGACAAGGACCTCGGAATCGGCAAAAACCGGGACGAGCCCGGTTGGGGCATGTCCAAGGAAGAGTGGAAGGGCGGCGCCGAAACCAACAAGATCCTGGGCCAGGGCGCCAGCTTCGGCACCGCCGAAACGCCGGTGGACGGCTTCTGCGTCCGCATTGGCGCCATGCGTTGCCACAGCCAGGCCTTGACCTTCAAGCTCAAGAAGGACGTTCCGCTGGCCGACATCGAGGCCATGATCGCCGCCGACAATGATTGGGTGAAGGTCGTGCCCAACACGCGCGAGGCCAGCATCACCGACCTGACGCCGGTGGCCGTCACCGGCACCATGGGCATTCCGGTCGGGCGCCTGCGCAAGCTGGCCATGGGACCCGACTACCTGGGCGCCTTCACCGTCGGTGACCAGCTCCTGTGGGGCGCTGCCGAGCCACTGCGCCGCATGTTGCGCATCCTGCTCCAGGCATGAGGACACGGGCCGCATCCCCTTGCGGCCCGTCTCCGGTGATCGGCTGCAACCGTAACCACTTGTGACGATACGTTGTCGTCAGACAACAACCGAAACTTGTAAGTTGATGCTAACCCCGCGTGTCAAAACTTAAGTGCTGTCTTAGCTTGTCAGCCTAATCCCTTGATGTTAATGTTATTTATCGAAAATTAGCGCAGGGGTTTTTGTGCGGACAAGCAGAATAAAATTTGATGCAGACCGAGCACCGGAGGCTCACATTCCCATGAATCATCCTCGCTCTTGGCGTCTTGGTGCGGTTGCAGCCGCTATTGCACTGGCGGGCACTTTCGCCAGTTTGCAGGTCCAGGCCCTCGGTCTGGGCCGGGTCACGGTCCAGTCTGCCCTCGGAGAGCCGCTGCGCGCCGAGATCGACATTCCCGAAATCAATGCCGAAGAAGCCGCCAGCCTGCGCGCCAGCGTGGCCAGCGCCGACGCCTTCAAGGCTGCCGGCCTCGAATACAGTGCTGCCGTCACCAACATGCAGATCAGCCTGCAGCGGCGTCCGGACGGCCGGTCCTACCTGCGCCTGACCAGCGACCGGCCTGTCAGCGAACCCTTTGTCGACCTGATCCTGGAAGCCCGCTGGGCCTCCGGGCGCATCGTGCGTGACTACACGATGCTGTTCGACCCGCCCAACCTGCGCGCCGCTGCGCAGCCCATGCCCGCGCCGACAGCACCCATGGTGTCGCGCCCACCCGCACCCATCGCCACGCTGCCCCCGGCACCTGCACCGGCACCAGCCGCCGTTCCCTACTCGCCCCCCAGCCCGCCCGCCGCGATGCCGGCGCCCGCCGTCCGACCCAGCGCGCCACCCCCGCCACCTGTCGCCGCCAGCAGGCCAGCGTCGCCGGGTGGCGAGACCGTTACCGTCAAGGCCGGGGACACCGCCGGCCGGATTGCAGCGCAAACCAAACCGGCCAGCGTGTCGCTGGACCAGATGCTGGTGGCCCTGCTGCGCCGAAACCCCGACGCCTTTATTGACGGCAACGTCAACCGCCTAAAGGCTGGCGCCGTCCTGGAAGTACCGGGCGCCGACCAGGCCGAAGCCGTCTCTGCCAGCGAAGCCAGCCGGACCATCGTCGCGCAAAGCCGGGACTTCAATACCTTCCGCCGCAAGCTGGCTGAAAGCGCCCCACCGACCCAGACCGCCGGCGCCGACCGCCAGGCCACCGGCCAGGTCCAGGCCAAGGTGGAAGACAAGGCGCCTGCTGCCGCCACACCCGACAAGCTGACCCTGTCCAAAGGCGCGGTCCAGAGCAAGGCCGCGGCCGAAGAAAAGATTGCCCAGGACCGCCAGGCCAAAGAGGCTGCTGCCCGTGTGGCCGAGCTGTCCAAAAACATCAGCGACCTGAATAAACTGGGTGCACCGTCCACGCCTGCGGCTGCCGCGGCACCGGCTGCCCCGCCTGTGGCACCGGCGGCACCGGCGCCCGGTGTGGCTGTGCCAAGCCCCGGCGTGCTGCCCGGCGCGTCCCCGGCGCCCTCCGCAGCGGTCACGCCAGCCGCGCCGGCCAGCCCCGCATCCAGCGCTTCCGCACCGGCAGCCGCCGCAGTGGCCACGGTCGCTCCAGCGGCCAGTGCACCAGCCCCTGCCCCTGCACCCGTGAAAAAACCGGTGGTGGTGCCCCCGCCGCCTCCGCCGGAACCCAGCCTGATCGATGAACTGCTCGACAACCCGCTGATCCTGGCCGGCGGCGCAGCCTTGCTGCTGCTGTTGCTGGGCCTGGCGGTTTACCGTGCGCGCCAGCGCAAAAATGCCGTCGCGGTGGACAGCTCCTTCCTCGAAAGCCGCCTGCAGCCTGACTCCTTCTTCGGCGCCAGCGGCGGCCAGCGCATAGACACCAACGAAGCCAATGTCACCGGCTCGTCCATGGTGTATTCGCCCAGCCAGCTCGACGCCGCCGGCGACGTGGACCCGGTGGCTGAAGCCGACGTTTATCTGGCTTATGGCCGCGACCTGCAGGCCGAGGAAATCCTCAAGGAAGCCATACGCATCAGCCCGACCCGTATCGCCATTCACGCCAAGCTGATGGAAATTTATGCGAAGCGGCGCGATGCGGCAGCCTTTGCAGCTGTGGCGGCCGAGGCCTACAGCCCGACCCGCGGCCAGGGCGTGGAATGGGCGCACATGGCCGAGATGGGCCGGGAACTCGACCCCGCCAACCCGATGTACCAGCCGGACGGCCAGCCACCGGCGGCCCTGGGCGCGGCGGCAGCGGCCGGTCTGGCCAGCGCATCGTTCACCACACAGACCAGCCCGCAGCCATTGCAGGCCGCCCCCGAAGCCAAAGACTCCGCGGTCGACTTCGACCTGGATCTGGACTTTTCGCTGGGCGACGAAGAAGCGGCCCCACCCGCTCCTGCGCCTGCCCCCACACCCGCGCCTGCGCCGGTGGCCCGGACCGAACAGACCCTGGCCATGCCGCCCGTGGTCGCGCCCCCTCCGCTGGACAACAGCATGGACTTCAGTTCTGCCACGCTGTCCATGCCGCCGGTGGCCGCACCACCGCCCCCGCCCGCTCCCGCGCCGCTGCCTGTCATGGACGCCGGCCTGAGCTTCAGCACCGACGAGCCCGCGGTCACCACGGCCGCCACGCCGCTGGATACCTCCGGCGGCATGCTCGAGTTCGACATGGGCGCGCTGTCGCTGGACCTGGACAGCCCGAGTACCGAAAGCCCGGCCATTGCTGCCGCACCTGCGTCTTCCATGGACATGGACATGGAAGACCCGCTGGAGACCAAGTTCGCGCTGGCCGAGGAGTTCCGTGCGATCGGTGACACCGACGGCGCGCGCTCGCTGGCCGAGGAAGTGCTGGCCCAGTCCAGTGGTTCGCTCAAGGCCAAGGCCCAGGCTTTCCTGAACGCCCTGGCCTGATCTTTTGCACCTTCTCCCTGGGAGCCGCCCGTGAGGATCGCTCTGGGCCTGAGCTACAACGGCGGCGCCTACGAGGGCTGGCAAAGCCAGCTCTCGGGCAAGACCGTGCAGGACCAGCTCGAGAAGGCGCTCGGCAAATTCGCCGACCAGCCGATACGCACGCTCTGCGCCGGGCGCACCGATGCCGGTGTCCATGCGCTGATGCAGGTGGCGCACTTCGACACGGCGCTGGTGCGCGAGCTGCCCTCCTGGGTGCGTGGCACCAATGCCTTTCTGCCGCGCGACATCGCGGTGCAATGGGCACGCGCGGTCCCTGACGAATTCCATTGCCGCGGCAGCGCCACCAGCCGGCGTTATGCCTATGTGCTGCTGGAGTCGCCGGTGCGCCCCAGCGTCGAGACCGGCCGGGTCGGCTGGGTGTACCGCCCGCTGGACGGTGCAGCGATGCGCGAGGCCATCACCCACCTGGTCGGCGAACATGATTTTTCATCCTTCCGCGCCGCCCAGTGCCAGGCCAAAACCCCGGTCAAGACCATCACGCGCATCGAAGTCTCCCAGCGCGCCGGCTACTGGCGTTTCGAGTTCGAGGCGAATGCCTTTTTGCACCACATGATCCGCAACATCATGGGTTGCCTGGTCAGCATCGGCCAGGGCCAGCAGCCGCCCGGCTGGATGGCCGAGGTACGGGACGCGCGCCGGCGCGACGTGGCTGCGCCGACGTTTTCGCCGGATGGTTTGTATTTCCTGGGGCCACGTTACGACGCCAGCTATGGCCTGCCGGAATCCACACCGGCCTATGATTGGCTCCCATGAACAAACACAGGACTCGTATCAAGATCTGCGGCCTGACGCGTGAAGAAGACGTGGACGCGGCGGTGGCCGCCGGCGCCGATGCCGTCGGCTTTGTGATGTATGCGCCCAGCCCGCGCAGCGTCAGCGCCGAACGCGCTGCCGAGCTGGCGCGCCGCCTGCCGCCCTTTGTCACCCCCGTGCTGCTTTTTGTGAATGAATCCGCTACAAAAGTGATAGCTGCTTGCGCCCGTATACCAACGGCTTTGCTGCAGTTTCATGGGGACGAAACGCCCGAAGACTGTCTGGCCGCAGGACGCCCCTTCCTGCGCGCGGCACGTATTCCCCTGGAGGAAAACCCCGCCGAGGGGAGTGCCGCTTTTGATCTCGTAAAATACGCGGAAGACTTCAAGGCCGCCCAGGCCATCCTGCTCGACGCCCATGTCGACGGATTCGGGGGCGGCGGAAAAACATTCAATTGGTCACTTCTTCCTCCAAGCGTCAACGCTCACCTCGTTTTGTCTGGTGGACTCACACCTGCAAATGTGACCGATGGCATTTTGCAAGTGCGGCCGCGTTGTAAAACGCTGGCCGTCGATGTCAGTTCGGGCGTCGAGATTTCGAAAGGAATCAAAAGCGCCGACAAAATCCATCAATTCGTCGCAGCCGTCCGCGCTGCCGACGATTTACTTGCAGAAAATCATGTACGACTACCAGCAACCTGACACCACGGGCCACTTCGGGATTTACGGCGGCAGCTTTGTCTCGGAAACACTGACCCACGCGCTCAACGAACTCAAGGCCGCGTACGCGAAGTACCAGTACGACCCGGAGTTTCTTGCCGAATTCCAGTACGAGCTGGCGCATTTTGTGGGCCGGCCCTCACCGGTCTACCATGCGGCGCGCACCAGCCGCGAACAGGGCGGCGCGCAGATTTACCTGAAGCGCGAGGACCTGAACCACACCGGCGCGCACAAGATCAACAACACCATCGGACAGGCCATGCTGGCCAGGCGCATGGGCAAGCCGCGCGTGATCGCCGAGACCGGCGCCGGCCAGCACGGCGTGGCCACCGCCACCATCTGCGCGCGTTACGGCCTCGAATGTGTGGTTTACATGGGCAGCGAGGACGTCAAGCGCCAGAGCCCCAACGTCTACCGCATGAAACTGCTGGGCGCCACCGTGGTGCCGGTCGAATCGGGCAGCAAGACGCTGAAGGACGCGCTCAACGAGGCCATGCGCGACTGGGTCGCCAATGTGGACAACACCTTCTACATCATCGGCACGGTCGCCGGCCCGCATCCCTACCCGATGATGGTGCGCGACTTCCAGAGCGTGATCGGCGAGGAATGCCTGGTGCAGATGCCCGAGATGACAGGCGGCAAACAACCCGACGCGGTGATTGCCTGCGTCGGCGGCGGCAGCAACGCCATGGGCATCTTCCACCCCTATATCGCCCACGAAGCCACGCGCCTGATCGGCGTCGAAGCCGCCGGTGAAGGCATGGACAGCGGCAAACACTCGGCCTCGCTGCAGCGGGGTGTGCCCGGCGTGCTGCATGGCAACCGCACCTATGTGCTGCAGAACGAGGACGGCCAGGTCACCGAGACCCACAGCATCAGCGCCGGCCTGGACTACCCCGGTGTCGGCCCGGAACACGCCTTCCTCAAGGACATCGGCCGCGCCGAATATGTCGGCATCACCGACGCGGAAGCGCTGTCGGCCTTTCACTACCTGTGCCGCACCGAAGGCATCATCCCCGCGCTGGAATCCAGCCACGCCGTCGCCTACGCCATGAAACTGGCCAAAACCATGCGCACCGACCAGTCCATCCTGGTCAACCTGTCGGGCCGCGGCGACAAGGACATCGGTACCGTCGCCGATCTGTCGCAAGCCAGCTTTTATTGCAGGCCGTCGTGTCAGGGCCAGGGCATCAAGGGCGGCACGAGTGTGGTTGAGGTGCTGCGATGAGCCGAATTCAGCCCACCCTGGCCGCGCTGCAGGCCTCAGGCCGCAAAGCCCTGATCCCTTATGTCACCGCCGGATTTCCGTATGCCGACATCACGCCGGAATTGATGCATGGCATGGTGGCCGGCGGCGCCGACGTGATCGAACTCGGTGTGCCGTTTTCCGACCCGAGCGCCGACGGCCCGGTGATCCAGAAGGCCGGCGACCAGGCCCTCGCTGCCGGTATCGGCCTGCTGCAGGTGCTGGAGATGGTGCGGGTGTTCCGCCAGAAGGACAGCGCCACCCCCATCGTGCTCATGGGTTATGCCAACCCGATCGAGGCCTACGACCTCAAACGCGGCAAAAACGCATTTGTGCGTGATGCGTCGGCAGCCGGCGTGGACGGCGTGCTGGTGGTGGACTATCCGCCCGAAGAATGTGTGGCCTTCGCCGCCACCCTGCGCGCCCATGAGATGGACCTGATCTTCCTGCTGGCGCCGACCTCGACACCGGAACGCATGGCGCAGGTGGCCCAGGTGGCCAGCGGGTATGTCTATTACGTCTCGCTCAAGGGGGTGACCGGCTCCGGCGCGCTGGACCTGGGCGCGGTCGAGGCCATGCTGCCGCGCATCCGCCAGCATGTCAGCGTGCCGGTCGGCGTAGGTTTCGGCATCCGCGACGCCGCCACCGCCAAGGCCATCAGCCGGGTCGCCGACGCGGTGGTGATCGGCAGCCGCATCATCCAGCTGATCGACGGCCAGCCGCGTGAGCAGGTGGTGCCGCTGGTGCGTGATTTCCTGGCGGGTGTGCGCACCGCGCTGGACCAGCCGGCCGGCTGAACCGGGCCTGAACAGGACGGAACTCAGCGCATAATCCCCTTTCTTTACCGGTTTTGCCCCCCGCCGGCGTCTTGCGCGCCGGCCCGGGCAGCTCTTCACAAGGACGACTTCATGTCTTGGCTGGAAAAACTCCTCCCCCCGAAAATCACCCCGACCGACCCGACCGAGCGCCGCAGCGTGCCGGAAGGCCTGTGGGTCAAGTGCCCGAGTTGCGAAGCCGTGCTGTACAAGACCGACCTGGAGAAAAACCAGAACGTCTGCCCGCAGTGCAGCCACCACCATCGCATGGACGCCCGCGCCCGTCTCGACAGCTTTCTGGACCCGGAAGGCCGTTATGAAATCGGCCAGGAAGTCCTGCCGGTCGATCCGCTCAAATTCAAGGACAGCCGCAAATACCCGGAACGCCTGAAAGAAGCGCTGGAAAACACCGGCGAGACCGATGCGCTGATCGTCATGGGCGGCGCGGTGCACAGCATCGGCGTGGTGGTGGCCTGCTTCGAGTTCGACTTCATGGGCGGCAGCATGGGCAGCGTGGTCGGCGAGCGTTTTGTGCGCGGCGTGCATGCCGCGATCGAGCAGAAAGTCCCCTTTATCTGCTTTACCGCCACCGGTGGCGCGCGCATGCAGGAAGGCCTGCTGAGCCTGATGCAGATGGCCAAAACCAATGCATCCCTGACCCGCCTGGCCAAAAAAGGCCTGCCTTACATCAGCGTGCTGACCGACCCGACCATGGGCGGTGTCAGCGCCGGCTTCGCGTTTGTCGGCGACATCGTGATCGCCGAGCCGAAAGCCCTGATTGGTTTTGCCGGCCCGCGCGTGATCGAATCCACCGTGCGCGTGACCCTGCCGGAAGGCTTCCAGCGTGCGGAATTCCTGCAGACCAAGGGCGCGGTGGACTTCATCTGCGACCGGCGCGAACTGCGCAAGACCGTGGCCAATTCGCTGGCCATGCTGCTGCGCCAGCCAGCCGACGCCGTCCTGTAAACACGGCCCCCCGCCGGGCCCTGTTTGCTATCAAAACCAGAGCTGCCTACGCTTGCCAGGCGATGGCTCGCGCCATTTTTGATCCCAAATCTGACAAAAATCAACCGCCGTCCGTGCGGCTCTGCTGCCACAGCCCGTGCAGGGGGTAACAAGATCGTGGGAAGATGGTGTATTGCCACCCGCTTTTCGTGAAATTCGCGCCCCGAACCGATGCCAGAAGCCCTCACCCTTTCCTCGCTGCCGCTGTTCCCGCTGGGGACCGTGCTTTACCCCGGCGGCCTGCTGCCGCTGCGGATTTTCGAGGTGCGTTACCTCGACATGATCGGCAAGTGCCACAAGACCGGCGCGCCCTTCGGCGTAGTGGCGCTGAGCCAGGGCTCGGAAGTGCGCAAGCCGGGCGACGGGCCCAGCGGCGACGGCTTTGCCAGCGAAACCTTTCACTCGGTGGGCACGCTGGCCACCATCACCAGCTTTTCGGTGCCGCAGCCGGGCCTCATGGTGATCCGCTGCAGCGGCGCGCAGCGCTTCGAGATCTCCAGCCAGGAGAAGCTCAAACACGGGCTGTGGATCGCCGATGTGACCCGCATCGATGACGACCAGCGGGTCCTGGTGCCGGACGACCTGCGCGGCGCGGCCAATGCGCTGGGCAAACTCATCAAGAGCCTGCAGGACAGGGATATCCCGGCCGACCAGATGCCGCTGGAGCCGCCTTACCGGCTCGACGACTGCGGCTGGGTCGCAAATCGCTGGTGTGAGCTGCTGCCCATGCCGGTCGAACTCAAGCAGCGCCTGATGCAGCTCGACAACCCGCTGCTGCGGCTCGAACTGGTCAGCGACATCCTCGAAAAAACCGGCATCGCGCTGTAGCGATCGCGCCGTCTGGGAGCGGACGGCAACGCAGCCTAAAATCAGGGGTTTGGCATTCGGCCCGGTCCCGCCGGCCTGCCCTCCTTCCTCGAGAAATTTTTTCATGTCCATCACGCCCACCAGCCCCGCAGCCGCGCCCCCGCACGACGAAAACCAGCTCATGGCCGAGCGCCGCGACAAGCTGCGCCTGATGCGCGAGCAGCAGGCCGGTGGCAAGGGCGTGGCCTTTCCCAATGACGTCAAGCCGGGCCACCGCGCCGAGGCGCTGTTTGCGCAGTACGACGGCAAGACCAAGGAAGAGCTGGAGCCGCTGGCGGTCACGGTCAGCGTGGCCGGCCGCATGATGCTCAAACGTGTGATGGGCAAGGCCAGTTTTGCGACGCTGCAGGACGCGTCCTTCGGGCCGTCGGGCGGCCGCATCCAGGTCTACATCAACAACGAAGGTGTCGGCGAGGACCTGCACAACGCCTTCAAGCACTGGGACCTGGGCGACATCGTGTCGGCCACCGGCACGCTGTTCAAGACCAAGACCGGCGAGCTGTCGATCCACGCCACCGGCATCCGCCTGGTCACCAAAAGCCTGCGCCCGCTGCCCGACAAGTTTCACGGCGTCGCCGACCAGGAGGTCAAGTACCGCCAGCGTTATGTCGACCTGATCACCGACGAGGCCGCGCGCAAGCGGTTTGCAGCGCGCAGCAAGGCGGTTTCGACCATGCGCAGCTTCATGGTCGACAACCAGTTCCTCGAGGTGGAAACACCGATGCTGCACCCGATTCCGGGCGGCGCCAATGCCAAGCCTTTTGTCACGCACCACAACGCGCTGGACCAGCAGATGTTTCTGCGCATCGCGCCCGAGCTCTACCTGAAGCGCCTGATCGTCGGCGGCTTCGAGCGCGTGTTCGAGATCAACCGCAGCTTCCGCAACGAAGGCATCAGCGTGCGGCACAACCCCGAGTTCACCATGATGGAGTTTTACGCCGCGTGGTGGAACTACCAGGACTTGATGACCTACACCGAAGAGCTGATCCGCCATGTCGCGACCCAGGTCGCCGGCAGCACGGTGCTGAGCTACCAGGGCAAAACCGTGGACCTGAGCCAGCCCTTCGAGCGCCTGACGATCCGCGAAGCCATCCTGAAACACACCGAGGCCGGCGCGCATGTGGACGACGCCGCCTGGCTGGTCGCCGCGCTCAAGAAGATGGGCAAGTTCAGCGCCAAGGACAAGCTCGACAGCCGCACCCTGCCCAGCCTGCAGGTCATGTACTTCGAGGAAATGGTCGAGGAAAAACTCTGGCAGCCGACCTTCATCATGGAGCACCCGACCGAGATTTCGCCGCTGGCGCGCGCCAACGATGCGCGGCCTGAAGTCACCGAACGTTTCGAGCTCTACATCACCGGCCGCGAGTTCGGCAACGGCTTTTCCGAGCTCAACGACGCCGAAGACCAGGCCGCGCGATTCCTCGCGCAATCCGACGCCAAGGACGGCGGCGACGAGGAAGCCATGCACTTCGACGCCGACTATGTGCGCGCCCTCGAATACGGCATGCCGCCCACCGGTGGCTGCGGCATCGGCATCGACCGCTTCATGATGCTGCTGACCGACAGCGCCAGCATCCGCGACGTGATTTTGTTCCCGGCGCTGCGGCGCGAGGCCTGAACCGGGTCCGAGGCGGCCATGCGGTGACAGCTGCGGCGTGCCTGCATGAGGCGGTCGCCGCGGCTACCTGAGGGCAGCGAGCACCCCGCCATCACCTTCGAATTTCTTCAGCAGCTCTTTGCGCGCCCGCTCGGTCTGCGCGGGATCGCAGGCCCGGACCTCCTGGTTGTCCATGTGTTTGCCGGCCGGCGCTGTGAGGGGCTTGCGGCCGGCGCAGGCATCACGGCGCGCCAGCCAGGAGCGGACGTCCTGCGGCAGCGCCTTGTCCTGCATGTTGAACGCCTTCTCCCTGCGCTCGGAAAAGCTCTCATGGCCGCTGAAACAGTCAACGCTTCCCGGGTTCCACGTCGTCGCCGTGCCGTCCTGGTAAAGGCACACGGTGTACTTCGCACCGCTGCTGTTCCGGGCCTGCGCAGAGGCGAGGCTGTCGTAAAAATGGATTGCGATATCCTCGGCATTCAGATTCATGCGCGGGTCGTGTCGCTCCAGCACGGCAGAGGCGGCCTGGCGGAATGCCTCCGACCCCAGCGGCAGCTTCGAGTAGTAGAAGACCACCTCGTCACCACGCCGGCCTGTCCCGTGTTCTCCCACATACACAAAAGGGTTCTGCTGGCGCGGGTCCGTCTTCAGCGATACCACCGCATAAGCCACGGGGATGGCCAGGGCCATGATCAGCGAGCCCGCCCATTGCTTCGTGCCTTCCGGCCAGCGGCCTCCGAGCGCGCGGACAAAAAGCTGCGCGATCACGCAGTCGGTGACGATGAAAAGACCCACAGGCTGTTCCTGCCAGAAGCGGCCACCCGCCATGTCCGTCGTGGCAGCGAGCTGCAGCGTGTCCAGATCCAGCAGCACCGCGACGCCCACAAGCATGCCCGCCAGCAGCAGTCCCCGCACGTGGTCACCCAGCCGCCCCGTCCACGGCTGCGTGAAGAGGATCAGCGACACCCCGATAAAGGACGGCAGATGAAGCACGCCACCCGCTACAGGAATCGGGATCAGGTAGTCGAAAAACGCGCTGCCCGATCCCCAGATGCCCTTCCAGCCCAGCGCACCGGCAATGGCGGCGGGGGTCATCCACGCGAGTGCGGCCCATAAAAAGAAAACCGTTTTACGATACATCGGATTGCCCCTCCCCTCTTGCGCCGGAGTGCCCGGCACCCTCAATGAAACTGGCCGCGCCGGCGCAGCAACAGCGACTGCCCCACGGCGAGAGCGAGAAGAAGATTGCCAGGTTGCCCCCTGCCTTCCTCCTGGTGGTTTCCACTAGCGCCCGCTTGCCCTGAAGCATCCGCGCGCACCTCTCAACAGGCCTGAGCACCGTCTGTCAATGCAGGCAGGGGTCGCTGGCCATCGCTCAGCAGGACAAGCGGCTGTTACCGGATCCGCGGCCATTCACGCATCAAATTGGCCTACAGCCCATGAACAGAAAGCGCCAGCAGCTATCAAATCCGTAGCGTGGAACACGTCCGGCCAGCATCGGCGACCGGGTCTGCCCACGCGCTCCGACTCGAATCCCGAGACCGGTGGCCGCGTTCACCAGCCGGCGGATGTCGCCGGAGCGAAGCGTCAGCGGCCCTCGCCCGGCGCGCGCTGGAAGTTTTGCCCCGGCTCATGACGCATGGTCCACGGAAGCTTGCTCTCGCAGAAGATGTTCATCGCTGGCTCCAGCTGCTCGTGACCCCGGACGGTGCCGAGGTAAAGCATGCGGAGCCCTTTGTAGGTTTCGGGGTTTGCATTGAAGAGCGGCGTTCCGCAGGTTCTGCAGAAATAGCGGCGGGTCCTGTCGGTGACCTGGTAAGCCGTCAGGGAGCCGGGGTCGCTGGTAACAGTGAGCTGCGACTCCTTGACAACCACGTAGGTGGAAAACGCAGCACCGGTCAGGCTGCGGCACAGGCCGCAGTGGCAGCTGACAACCTGCAGTGTCGGACCATTGACCTTGTAAGCGGTTTCGCCACACTTGCAGTGGCCGGTGATCGGGCTCATGGGTTCTCCAGAAAATGGCGACGCATCACGATGCGCAAGGCCGATGCAACATCGTCCCGGGTTTCAATCGTCAAGTGATTCTCCGTCTGAAGCCTTGGGATTATCCGGGAACATCCGGACCCGACGCCTGCACGGCAGATCCTCCCCCTGAGCTTGACCTTGACGGCGCATCGCGCTGAAGCGCAAGCCACATGTGAAGCTTGGCCTGGTAGCCTGCTGGTGTGAGGACGGCCATAGGCTCACGGCCAAAAAGCTGGAACCCTGCGCTGATGTAGAGACGTGTCGCCGGCGTATTGCCTTCGGTCACGGTCAGCGTGAGCTGAAGCAAACCTTCGCGTTGACGTGCATGTTCAAGCGCGGCATCCAGCAAGGCACGGCCCGCACCGCTTCCTCTGGCTTCCGGCGATACGTACATGCCGATGACAGATGCCTTGTGCCTGGTCTTGGGTTTTGCCGAGAACTCCAGCGCGACCGTTCCCACCAGTTTCTGGCCGTCGAAGGCACCAAAGGCTGCGCTCAGGCCGGTCGGGTCCGCCAGCCGCCGGACCCAGAAGGAATCCGGCTCTGCCGCCCTTTCTGCGACCGTGGAGGTGAAGGCGTCGGCAGCCAGCTCGTAAGCCTGGAGCATGAGCTTGCGGTAGGGTCCGGCGTCCGAAGCCTGGAGGCGTGCGACGTGCATGGCTTCTGCGGCTAACTTTGCGAGGGCGCGCACAAGGGCAGCGCAAGGTACGCACCGGCCTGACAAGACCGACGGCTCCGGCTGAAAAAAGCGATGAAAAACTGCATGAAGCGAAAAAACCGATTCACTGTTGGCACTATAACGTTCAAACCGGGACAGGCCTCCTCCGGCCAGGACGGCCCTGGATCCATGTATCAAATCGGCTTCCAGCCCATGTCTGGCAAGCACTGGCAGCTATCAAATACGTAGCAATCAACCCCGCTACAGCAGCCCGGCCCCCGGCAAAAACGTAGGCGGCGGTTCTGGCCCATCAGAAGCCCCGGGCTCGGCCACCACCGGCGGCGCGGGCTCCGCCTTCTCCACCGGCATGCGCAAATCGTCGAGGTAGTCGCGCGCGATGTTGACAGTGCTTTTCACGCCGAGTGCGTCGAAGCGTTTGGCCAGCCACTCCTTGCCACACTCCACGCCGAGATCGCGCAGCGAATGGATCAGGTTTTTGTCGGTGGACGACTTGGTGTGGGCGGTGAATTTTTCGAGGGCCTGGCCGCCGTCGATGCGGTGCATCAGCACGTCCTTGTAGTGCGCGGGATCGAGCTTGCCTTCGGCCAGCAGGCGTTTGACAAAATCGATGGCGCGCATCTCGGCGATCAGCGCCGCGTTGAAGGTGATCTCGGTCACGCGGTCCATGATTTCCGCGGGTTTGGTCGGCAACTGCTTGCGCTGGATCGGGTTGATCTGGATCAGCACGATGTCGCGGCTGTCGCAGTGGTAGATCAGCGGGTGGATCGCCGGGTTGCCGGAATAACCGCCGTCCCAGTAGGCCTCGCCATTGATCTCGACCGCCTGGAACACCATGGGCAGACAGGCCGAGGCCATCACCGCGCTGGACGTCAGGCGTTTGCCCGAGAACACCTCGGCCTTGCCGCTGGCCACGCGGGTCGCGACCACAAACACCTTGGGTGTGCCGGGCTGTTGCGCGGCGGCGAGGCGCTCGAAGTCCACCTGCTTTTCCAGGAAGTCCTTCAGCGGGTTGATGTCGAAGGGGTTGCGCTGGTAAGGCGACAAGGCGTTGGACCAGTACTGCTTCATCGCGTCGGCCCAGAGCGTGCTGGCCCAGTTGCCGCCGCCCATCATGCCGAACAACATGCCGAAGGGCGCTTTCTGCATCTTGCTCATCGAAGCCGACACCGACGAAGACAGCGCTCCCATGTCGACAATGCCGTTCCAGAAACTGTCCAGCGCCTGGCGCGCCGCGTCATGCCGCTGGGCGCGCGGCTTGCCCTGGGCCAGCGCAAAACCGTGCGCCACCGCCACCGCGTTCATGGCGCCGGCGCTGGTGCCGCTGATGCCTTCGAGGTCCAGCCGCCCGTCATCGAGCAGCGCGTCCAGCACACCCCAGGTGAAGGCGCCGTGCGAGCCGCCGCCCTGCAGCGCCAGGTTGATGCGCGGCGCGGCCTCTGGCGAAGGGGTGTCGGGTTGCGGGGCAGCAGGCAGGTCCATGTATTGAGCTTAGCAAGAAACAGGCGCGGGACTAAAATCCGGGCTCGCACCCGCCCTGCCCCACCTCCCACCATGAATTACCTGACGGGCTACCCCGAGACCCTCCAGCGCCAGGTGCGGGAGCTGGTCGCGCAGGACCGCCTGGGCGCGCTGCTGCAGAAAAAGTACCCCGCCATCCACGGCATACGCACCGACCGGGCGCTGTACGACTACGTGATGGACCTCAAGAACAGCTTTTTGCGCAACGCCGAACCGCTGAGCAAGGTGGCCTTCGACAGCAAGCTGCATGTGATCGCCCACGCGCTGGGTACCCACACCACGATCTCGCGGGTGCAGGGCAACAAGCTGAAGTCCAAACGCGAGATCCGCGTGGCCAGCCTGTTCAAGGAGGTGCCGCTGGAGTTCCTGCGCATGATCACGGTGCATGAGCTGGCCCACATCAAGGAAAAAGCCCACGACAAGGCCTTCTACCAGCTCTGCACCTACATGGAGCCGCAGTACCACCAGTTCGAGCTGGACCTGCGCCTCTACCTCACCCATGTGGATGCGGGCGGCGGCACACCGTGGCCTGCCGTGCCGCAGGCGCTATGAATTCAGGAGCTGCTCACGCTTGTGGGATAAGGGCTGCGGGCCGAAAAGGCTTGTAAACCCCAACGCCTCAGGGAATCAGGCCCATGGCGTGCATATAGGCCGGGTGCACCATCAAGTCGTCCCATCCATGCGCCGGCGTGCTGGGCAGCAGGTCGAGGCGGCGCAACTCGCTGGACTCCAGCGGCTCCCAACGGCCCTTGAGCTGGGCTTCGGCCATGCCGCTCAGCAGTTCGTCCACCGCTTCGCCCTTGCCGACCGACTGGTTGCACAGCAGCACCATGTCGCAGCCGGCGGTCAGCGCGGTGATCGCCGCTTCGGTGTAGCTGACCTCTTTGCCGTCGATCAGGCGGGCGCCGGCCATGCTGAGGTCGTCGCTGAAAATCGCGCCGCCGAAGCCGAGCTGGCCGCGCAGGATGTAGGTCAGCCATTGTTCGGAAAAACCGGCCGGACGCGCATCAACCTTGGGGTAGATCACATGCGCCGGCATCACGCTGGTCAGCGTGGTGTTGAGCCAGTCGTAAGGCGCGGCGTCGTCGGCCAGGAGGGCCTTGAGGCTGCGTTTGTCCACCGGGATGTCGGTGTGGGAGTCACCTTTGACAAAACCGTGGCCGGGAAAATGTTTGCCGCAGTTGGCCATGCCGCTTTGCAGCAGGCCGTGCATCAGGCTTTTGGCCAGCAAGGCCACGACGCGCGGGTCGCGCGCAAAAGCGCGGTCGCCGATCACGCTGCTTTCACCAAAATCCAGGTCCAGCACCGGCGTGAAGCTGAAATCCACGCCGCAGGAGCGCAACTCGGCGCCCAGCACGTAGCCGCAGGCCGTGGCGGCGTTGGTTGCGGCCAGCGCGTCTTTCAGCCACAACTCGCCGAGCGCGCCCATGGGCGGCAAATGCGTGAAACCGTCGGATTTGAAGCGCTGCACCCGGCCGCCTTCGTGGTCCACGCAGATCAGCAGGTCCTGGCGCAGCTTCTTGATCTCGCTGCACAGTGCGCTGAGCTGCGCGCGGTTTTCCCAGTTGCGGGCGAACAAAATGATGCCGCCGGTCAGCGGGTGTTTCAGGCGCTGTTTGTCGGTCTTGCTTAAGGAAAGGCCGGCGATGTCGATGATCAGGGGGGCGTGTTGTGTCATGGGTCGTTTCAGTAGGAATTCAGGGTTTCGGCGTGTATTCCACCACCACAAAGCTGGCGGCGTAGTCGGTTTCGTCGGTCACGGTGACATGGGCGGTCAGGCCTTTGGCTTCGAACCACTCCTTGAGCACGCCGTGCAGCACGATCTCGGGTTTGCCGCTGGCGACCTTGGCGATTTCGCAGTTGCGCCAGGTCATGGGCATGCGCATGCCCAGGCCGATCGCCTTGCTGAAGGCCTCCTTGGCAGAAAACCGCGTAGCCAGGTAACGCAGGCCGCGCTCGGGCCAGCGCGCACTGCGGGCTTTCCAGGTCGCGAGTTCGGCGTCGCTGAGGATCTTCTGCGCAAAACGCTCGCCATGGCGCTCGAAGCTGGCGCGTACGCGGCGCACGTCGCAGATGTCGGTGCCTATGCCGTAAATCATTCTGGAGAAAAACCGTTGTCGATACAGCGCAGGTAAGCGGCAACGGTGGCGTTGTAACCCAGCTCCAGCGCATCGGCAATCAGCGCATGGCCTATCGACACCTCGAGCACGCCGGGCACGGCCTGCAGGAATTCGGCGAGGTTGTCACGGTTCAGGTCGTGGCCGGCATTCACACCCAAACCGACGGCCGCTGCGGCGCGCGCGGTATGGGCGAACTGTTCAAGAACCTTGTCCTTGTCGGGCGTGTTCCACGCCCGGGCATAGGTCTCGGTGTAAAGCTCGACCCGGTCTGCGCCTGCCTCTTTGGCGGCGGCCATGGCTTCGGGTAGCGGGTCCATGAACAGGCTGACACGCACGCCGCGCTTGTGCACTTCGGCGATCAGCGGCTCCAGGCGCGCGGCATCATCGGGAAATTGCCAGCCGTGGTCGCTGGTGAACTGGTTTTCGCCGTCGGGCACAAAGGTGCACTGGTGCAGCGGCAGGCCGCGCGCCGACAGGTTGCGCACGAAGTCCATCAGGTTCTGCAGCGGATTGCCCTCGACATTGAACTCGCGGTCCGGCCAGTCCTTCATCAGCGCGGCCAGTTCGTAGACGTCGGCCTCACGGATGTGGCGCTCGTCGGGCCGCGGGTGCACGGTGATGCCCTGGGCGCCGGCTTCAAGGCACAACTCGGCGGCGCGCAGCACATCGGGAATGCCGAGGTGGCGTGTGTTGCGCAGCAGCGCGACCTTGTTGACATTGACCGACAGGGCGGTGCGGTGGCGGGGGGCGGGGGCGTGTACGGGGGACATAAAACTTGCCTAGAAAGCCTGCAGATCAATCATCATCTGCCGGGTTTTGAGAACCTTCACATCGCAATGGTAGTGCAGCAGCGCGCGCAACTGGGTCTTGAGCTGGGGCAGGTGCTCCACGCAGGCCCGCACCGTGTCGGTAAACGGCGCCTCATCGGCCAGCGAGGCCTGCAACTCCAGCCACTGTTCGCCGCGCAGGCTGGCGCGGTCGTCGTCATGCGCCTCGCGCAGGCCGGATTCGGCGACCAGCACATAGGGCGTCTGCAGCTCCAGCGGCGCCAGCGTGGCGGTCTGGGCATCCAGCGTCGGCAGCAGCCCGATGTCGCGCAGCAGGCGCAGCTCGAAGGCACGCAGCGCCACCTGCAGCGTGTCCGTGCTCTGGCTGGCCAGCAGTTGCACCGTCGCCGCATAGGCATCGAACAACACCGGGTGCGGGTCGTCGCGCGCCAGCAGGCGCATCAGCAGTTCATTGAGGTAGTAACCCGACAGCAGCGCATCACCGGTCGGCATCACATGGCCGCCCTGCCATTCGGCGCTGCGCAGCATGCGGATCTCGGCATCGCCGCCGAAAGCCACGTGCAGCGGCTGCAGCGGCAGCAGGATGGGCCGGAAATTCGAGCTCGGCTTCTTGGCCCCGCGCGCCACCAGCGCGATCCGGCCGTAGCTGCGGCTGAACACCTCCAGGATCAGGCTGGACTCGCTCCAGTCGTAGCGGTGCAGGACATAAGCAGGTTCGTCGCTGATGCGTTTGGTAGCCACGCCGGTACGCAGCTCCGCTTACTCGTAGCCAAAAGTTCTGACGCGGGCCTCGTCATCGGCCCAACCCGAGCGCACCTTGACCCAGATCTCGAGAAACACCTTGCCGCCGGTCAGCGCTTCCATCTCGTGGCGCGCCTCGGTGCCTATGCGTTTGAGCTTTTCGCCCTTCTCGCCAATGATCATGCCCTTGTGGCCGTCGCGCTCGACCACGATGGTCGCGGCAATCCGGCGCAGTTCGCCCTCCTGCTCGAACTTGTCGATGATCACGGTGGAGGTGTAGGGCAGCTCGTCGCCGGTCAGGCGAAACAGCTTTTCGCGGATGATCTCGGCTGCCATGAAGCGTTCGCTGCGGTCGGTCAGCTCGTCGGCGCCGTACATCCAGGGCTGGGGCGGCAGGTATTTTTCACAGATGCCAAACAGGCGGTCCACGTCTTTCGCGTTGTTGGCCGACATCGGCACAAACTCGGCAAAGTTGTGGCGCTCCTGCATTTGCTTGAGCCAGGGGGCGATGTCGGCGCGCCGGTGGATCAGGTCGAACTTGTTGGCCAGCAGGATGGCCGGCGTGCCGGCAGGCAGCAGCGACAGCACCTTGTCGTCGGCCTGGTTGAACTGGCCGGCCTCGACCACAAACACGATCAGGTCCACGTCGTTGACCGTGCCGACCACCGTCTTGTTGAGCGATCGGTTCAGCGCGTTGCCATGCCGGGTCTGGAAACCGGGCGTGTCGACAAACACAAACTGCGTGGGGCCCACGGTGCGCATGCCGGTGATGCGGTGGCGCGTGGTCTGGGCCTTGCGCGAGGTGATGCTGATTTTCTGCCCGACCAGCGCATTGAGCAGGGTCGATTTGCCGACATTGGGCTTGCCGACGATGGCGATCAGGCCGCAGCGCTGGCCTTCGACGGGCGGCGCGTTGTTGGCCCGGGACGTCATGGCCCGGGCCAGCATGGCCTCGAGTTCCGCGTTTTGTGCGGGCGCCACAGCACCGGGCGCGTCGGCCGGGAGGGCGGTGGCCGGAGCTGGGGCCGGAGCCGCCGGACGTGCGGGTTTTTTGGAGGTTTTTTTGCCTGGGGTCATGTCGGGTGCCTGTTGGCGGCTGCACGGGCAGGCGCCGGGGGTTCTTCAGTCGAGCGTCTTCACGTAGGCCAGCATGGCAGCCGCGGCCGCCTGTTCACCGGCACGGCGCGAGCCGCCTATGCCGCGTTCGGCACGCCCGTATTCGCTGATCTCGCATTCCACATCGAAGGTCTGCTTGTGGGCCGCGCCCAGGGTGCCGACCACACGGTAGATCGGCAGATTCATTTTGCGGCCCTGCAGCCATTCCTGCAACTCGGTCTTGGGGTCCTTGCCGATGGCCTGCATGTGGGGGTTGATCTCCACCGCGCTGAACAGCCGGCGCACCAGCTGGTCCGCCGTGGCAAACCCGGCGTCCAGATAAACCGCGCCTATGACTGCCTCCAGCGCATCGGCCAGGATGGACGGCCGCTTGTTGCCGCCCGACTTGGCTTCGCCCTCGCCCAGGCGCAGCAGCGGCGGCAGGCCAAGCTGGACGGCGAGCTGGTGCAGGGTGTCCTGCTTGACGAGATTGGCACGCACACGCGACAGGTCGCCTTCGGGCAACTCGCTGAGCCGCTCATACAGCAAGCCCGCGACCGCCAGATTGAGCACGGAGTCGCCGAGAAACTCGACGCGTTCGTTGTGGTCCGCCGAAAAACTGCGGTGGGTCAAGGCCTGCTGCAGCAGGCGGGGATTGGAAAACTCATGTTCCAGTCGCTTTTGCAGCGACTGGAGATCGGGGCTCAAGGGGGCACTGGCACGCACTTACTTGGATCGGCCGGCGTACTTGATCAGCAGGAAAGCCGGTCCCGCGATATGGATTTCCTTGTTGTAGGCAAAGCTGACGACGGTTTTGTCGCCTTCCTTGGTGATTTCCAGGTCCTTGCCGGAGATGGACTTGATGTCATCGATCTGCGCAGCCTTGTCGAAAATGGTCCGTACTTCCGTCACGGAAGCGCCGTCCTTGGCCTTGGTGGCGGCCTTGGTGATGGCCTGGAATTCAACCACGGTGGGGAAAGCCTGGGCGGCGATCACACCGGCAAAAGCCAGCACGCCGACCACAAACAGGACGCCGATGAAGGAAATGCCACGTTGCCGATTGTTCATGTGTTTCTCCACTCCAGTGTTGCCAGTGTTGTTATGCCCGCTAGTCAATTTTGCCAATCCGCTTGAGACTACCAAAATTCATCCAGACAAAAAAGGCCTTGCCCACGATGTTTGCTTCGGGGACAAACCCCCAATAACGCGAATCCAGCGAGTTGTCGCGGTTGTCGCCCATCATGAAGTACTGACCCTCGGGCACCTTGCAAACCACGCCCTCGCTACTGTAACGGCAATTCTGCCGGTAAGGGAAGTCGTCTGCCCCCGCAATGAACGACGGACGGTCCACATCGTTGAGCAGGCGGTAGGTCTTGCCGCCGTTCGTCTCCTGGAACTGCTTGGCGTAACGCAGCGCGTCCTCGTCAAAAAAATCAGCGAGCGGCACTTTGGGCACGGGCTTGCCGTTGACGGTGAGCTTCTTGTTCAGGTAGGCCACCTCGTCGCCGGGCACGCCCACCACGCGTTTGATGTAGTCGAGGCTGGGTTTGGGCGGGTAGTGAAACACCATCACGTCGCCGCGCTGCGGGCTGTTGTTGTCCAGGATCTTGGTATTGATCACGGGCAGGCGCACCCCGTAGTGGAATTTATTGACCAGGATCAGGTCGCCGACCAGCAGCGTCGGGATCATGGAACCGGAGGGGATTTTGAAGGGCTCGAACAGGAAGGAGCGCAGCAGGAACACCACCACGATGACCGGAAACAGGCCGGCGGTCCAGTCCAGCCACCAGGGCTGCGCCAGCAAGCGGGCCTGGGCGTCGCCGGTGTGGTTATCGACCTGGGTGATGCCCTGGGCGGCCAGTTCTGCACGGCGCTGAGCACCCTGTGCCTCCAGGGCCATGGCGGCCTTGCGCCGCTGCGGCCAGAAATAGAATTTCTCGGCCAGCCAGTACAGGCCGGTGACCACGGTGGCCAGGAACAGCAGCAGGGAAAAGTTGCCTTCCACCATGCCGAAATACCAGGCGGCACCATAACCGACAAACACGGCCAGCACCGCGGCGGTCAGTGAACTCATAAAACCAAGCATTATTCTTCTACCTGCAGGATGGCCAGGAAAGCCTCCTGGGGCACTTCGACCGAACCGATCTGTTTCATGCGCTTCTTGCCGGCTTTTTGTTTTTCGAGAAGCTTTTTCTTGCGCGAAATATCGCCGCCGTAACACTTGGCAATCACGTTCTTGCGCAGCGCCTTGATTGTCTCACGCGCAATGATGTTGGCTCCGATGGCGGCCTGGATCGCAACGTCGAACTGCTGCCGTGAAATGATCTCGCGCATCTTGGCCACCACGGCCCGGCCGCGGTAAGCCGACTGGCTGCGGTGAACAATGATGGACAGGGCGTCGACCTTCTCGCCGTTGAGCAGGATGTCGACCTTGACCACGTCGGAGGCCCGAAACTCCTTGAACTCGTAATCCATGGAGGCGTAACCACGCGAGACCGACTTGAGCTTGTCGAAGAAGTCCAGCACGATCTCGCCCAGCGGCATCTCATAGGTCAGCATGACCTGCTTGCCGTGGTAGGCCATGTTGAGCTGCACGCCACGCTTGAGGTTGGCCAGCGTCATGACCGCGCCCACGTAGTCCTGCGGCATGTACAGATGCACGGTCACGATCGGCTCGCGGATCTCGTTGACCTTGCCGCCGTCGGGAATTTTGGACGGGTTCTCGACCATGATGACGCTGCCGTCGGTCTGCAGCACCTCATACACCACGCTGGGCGCGGTGGTGATCAGGTCCTGGTCGAACTCGCGTTCGAGCCGCTGCTGGACGATCTCCATGTGCAACAGGCCCAGGAAGCCGCAGCGAAAGCCAAAGCCCAGCGCCTGGCTGACTTCCGGCTCGTAGTGCAGCGAGGCATCGTTGAGCTTGAGCTTTTCCAGCGCGTCGCGCAGCGAGTCGTACTCGCTGGCCTCGGTCGGGTACAGGCCGGCAAACACCTGCGGCTGGATTTCCTTGAAACCCGGCAGGGCTTCGGTGGCGGTGGCTGCCGCTCCGCCGGTGCCGGCCTTGATCAGGGTCACGGTGTCGCCGACGCGGGCCGCCTGCAGCTCCTTGATGCCTGCGATGATGAAACCCACCTCGCCGGCCTCCAGCGACGGGCGCTGCTCGGTATGCGGCGTGAATACACCGAGCTGCTCGGCGTTGTAGGTGGCTTCGCTGGCCATCAGCTTGATGCGGTCGCCTTTGGCCAGGCGCCCGTCCACCACACGCACCAGCATGACCACGCCGACATAGGCGTCGTACCAGCTGTCGACAATCATCGCGCGCAACGGCCCGTCCGGGTTGCCCCGGGGCGCGGGCATGCGAGCGATCACGGCCTCGAGAATTTCGTCGATGCCCATGCCGGTTTTTGCACTGCAGGGGATCGCGTCGGTCGCGTCGATGCCGATCACGTCCTCGATTTCCTGCTTCGCGTTGTCCGGATCGGCCTGCGGCAAGTCCATCTTGTTGAGCACCGGCACCACGGTCACGCCGAGGTCGAGCGCGGTGTAGCAGTTGGCCACCGTCTGGGCTTCCACGCCCTGGCTCGCATCCACCACCAGCAGCGCACCTTCGCAGGCGGACAGCGAGCGGCTCACTTCATAGGAGAAGTCCACATGGCCGGGCGTATCGATCAGGTTGAGGTTGTAAACCTGGCCGTCGAGTGCCTTGTATTTGAGCGCGGCGGTCTGCGCCTTGATGGTTATCCCACGCTCCTTTTCCAGATCCATGGAGTCCAGCACCTGCGCGCTCATCTCGCGATCCTGCAAACCACCGCAGCGCTGGATGATGCGGTCGGCGAGCGTGGACTTGCCGTGATCAATATGCGCAATGATCGAAAAGTTTCTGATGTGATTCATCAAGGGGAACGCCTAAGTGCTTGAAAGTATTGCGAAGAGCGCGAGGCACATTCGCAAAAGACATAAAAAAGGGCGCGTCACTTGTGACGCGCCCTGAACCAACAATCTATGGCAACTGCGATAGTTGGAAGCTTCATTGTAGGCAAAAAGCCCGGGACGCATAGCCTCGAAATTGCCAAATTTATCTCGTTGCAGGGCTGCAACATCAAACTTATGCACAACTTATTCACAATTTTAACCGGGAAGCTCTGGACAACTTGTGGGTGATCTGTGGATCAGCAGTGAATGGAGTGAATTCGTGCCAGCAGCAGGTTTTTTTTGACTTCCATATATTGGAAATGAGCCAAACCCTGTATCTATTCTACCAAAACTGGTCCTTAGCCCGATTTGAATGTTAGTAACTGCAAACTTTTATTTCGACCGCAGGGAATAGAAAAAATATTTTTTTCGGGGTGGAAAAGCGTTCATCCCAAACAAAACCCCCAACCCTGAGAGGGTATGGGGGCTGGGGAACAGGGCATCTCGGTGCCCCCTGGACAACGGCCAGGCCCTTATCGCGCGGGGCGGATCAGGGCGTATTGCGTCCACTCGCTGCGCCTGAAAAGCACATTGATGGCTTTGCCTTTTTCAATTTTGGCCAGCGCCGCTTCGAAGTCCTTCACGCTGCTGATTTCGGTGTTGGCGATGGCCAGGATCACGTCGCCTTCACGCAAGCCGGCACGCGCCGCAGCGCCCTCGCTGGCATCGACCTTGACGCCGCCCTTGAGCTTGAGTTCTTTCTTGAGTGCCTCCGGCAGCTCGCTGACCACCAGCCCCATGGCTTGCGCCGGGCCGGCCACCGGCGGCTTGGCCTCCGGTGCCTGCGCCCTGCGCACCGGTTTTTCAGCCTCGACTTCCCCGATGATGACGCTCAGGTCCCGGCTGGTACCGCGCCTGAAAACAGTCACGGTGGCTTTGGTGCCGGGTTTCACATTGCCCACCAGCCGCGGCAAATCCGTCGCCTTGTCGATGGTCTTTCCCTCGAATTTGGTGATGATGTCACCGGCTTCGACGCCGCCTTTTTCTGCAGGTGATCCGGCCTCGACACCGCGCACCAGGGCGCCCTGCGCCTTGCCCAGCCCGATGGACTCGGCCACATCCTTGCTGACCTGGTCGATCTGCACGCCGATCTTCCCGCGCGTGACCCGTCCGGTGCTGCGCAGCTGGTCGGCCACCCGCGTGGCCTCATCGATGGGAATGGCAAAGGAAATGCCCTGGAAGCCACCGGAGCGCGAATAGATCTGGCTGTTGATGCCGACCACCTCGCCGCGCATGTTGAGCAAAGGGCCGCCCGAGTTGCCGGGATTGATGGCAACATCGGTCTGGATGAAAGGCAGGTAGTCGCCGGTGTCGCGCTGCTTGGCACTGACGATGCCGGCCGTCACCGTATTTTCGAGGCCGAAAGGCGAGCCGATCGCCATCACCCATTCGCCGACCTTCAGGCGGCTGATGTCGCCGATTTTCACCGCCGGCAATCCGGTGGCCTCGATCTTGACCACCGCCACATCGGTGCGTTTGTCGCTGCCAATGATCTTGGCCTTGAACTCGCGCTTGTCGGTCAGCGTCACCAGCACCTCGTCGGCACCTTCCACCACATGGGCATTGGTCATCACCAACCCGTCAGAGGTCAGGATGAAGCCTGAACCCACGCCGCGCGGCTGGTCTTCATCGGGTTGCGAACGGTCCGGACGCGGGGCGCGCGGCATGTTGGGCGGCACCGGGATGCCAAAACGCCGGAAAAATTCGAGCATCTGCTCGTCGGCATTGCCGGCGGAACCGGCCTTGACTTTTTCCAGCGTGCGGATGTTCACGACGGACGGGCCGACGGTTTCCACCAGATCGGTGAAGTCCGGCAGGCTGCGCACCTGCGCCAGCACCGGCGCGGCGGGGACCAGGCTCAGGGTGGCCCCCAGTGCCAGTGCACCGGCGGTCACATAGGCACGGCATTGTTTCCAGTTCAATTGATGCATCTTCAGCCTTTGAGAAATGATGGGGCGTCAAACAGGTTCAGCATTCACGAAGCTGCCGCGGCAACACACCACGGCGCCCGGCACTTTCCGGGACATGGGGGGTTATTTCCTGCGTTCAAGGCCGTCAGCAAACAGGGCCAGGGTAGCCATCGGGACCTCCCCAATCACGGTCAGCCACCAGGCTTCCACACGCCGCGTCAGGGACTGGGTGGCCCCCATGGACAACCGGGATTCCCTGGCGTGGCGCTGGGCGTCATACGGTTCCACAAAAATCGAGACTGACGCGAGCCCGTCGGAAAACACCCATTGCATCGGCTCATCGCCGGTCGGTGTCACACGCGGGCGCTTGTGGCAGCTCATGGGCTGAAAGCCGGGCACCGGGTTTTTCAGGGCCCAGCCCTCGGCGCTGGCGGTGGTCTTGACCAGGCCGGGCTTTTCGACCCGGTAGCCGTCGACCTTGTTCATCATCTGCGCCAGCTTTTCAAGCTTGACCGGCACGTCGAACTGAAGCTCGGAAAATGCCGCCTGTTCCAGAACCTTGCCTTCGGTGTCCAGGGTCTGCAGTTTGACAACCAGCCCCCGCTTCTGCTCGGCCCAGACACGGTAGCCGAAACGCATGGCATCCCTGGGAACAAGCGCAATCACGTCGGCATCGACGCCGGCCACACGCTCGCGCCCCTCCTGCCTGGCCTGGTAGAAATCCCCGATGTGGCTGCCGGTGGTTTGCAGCAGCGCGGGAAAAAGCCCGAGCGATTCGCGCTTCTCGGTGCGCACCAGTTTTTCTTCCGGCAGGAAGGTTACGACCTGGTCGTTATGGCGGAAGGTCGAGCGCCGCGGACCGGTCAGGGTGTCGACGCGCTCAATCTGCTGCTTGCCGTCGCACACGTGCCAGATCTTGGCGCTGGACATGACGCCGCCCGAGGAAACCACGAAAGTGCCGACATAAGACCGGTTCCTCGAGGCCTCATGCATGCGCATCAGCCATTCGTTGATGTTTTTCGACTCCACAGCCTGCACCGGGGCGGCCGGCGCGGGCGCTTGGGCTGCTACGTAATTGGCAGAAGCCAGCGCGCAACCGGCAAGGGCCAGGAGTCGAAGATGCTTGAGGTTCATGGCTGCGAGCTGATCGGTAGAGGTGATGCGCCGGTCCGGCGCCTAGCGCCGCGCATCCTGCGGGGATTCAAACGTGGCATTGCGCAAAAAACCCGAGGGCATCTGCAGCGCCGAGGTGCCACCAAACTGCTTGTGCTCCGCCAGCAGTTGCTGGAGCCGCGCGTCGCGCACCACCGGGCCCTGTGCCGACATCACCAGCACCTGCTGGGGCACCTCCGGACGGGCCTGGGCCAGTTGCGGCGTGGCCGACTGCGCCAATTGAGGCGCAGCGGATGGTGCCAGCAGGCCGGCGCCGGTGTTCCATGCCACGGCTACCACCGCCGCCACGGACACAAACCCGGCCACCAGTTTCCAGCGAAAGCTGCCGTCGTTGGAGGCTTCGCGGTCCATGTCCGCGACCATCGGCTGCCTTGAAGTCACCAGCGCATGAAGCGGCGGCTCCTGCGCCAGGCTCGTGCGCAGACGTGCCAGGAATGCCGCATCCGACGCCTGCGGCGCCAGGCCAGGCGAACGCAGCACATCACCAATCAGGTGGTAGGCATTCCAGCTCGCCAGCGCCTGGTCATCGGCTTCGCAGATCGCGAGCGCGGCGGCAAAGTCCTCGCTGGCCAGCTGGCCGTCGGCGAGGGCCGAAATCATTTCAAGGTTTTGCGTTGTCGGTTTCATGGTGTTCATGGACAGCTTGCGCCGGCCGGTCAATCATCTGCTGTTGTCTCTGGAGTCCATTCCACATCGCCACTTGCCATGCCTACCAGCGCTTGCCGGACTGATTCTCCAGCAGGGGTTTGATCTTTACGGAGATCGCTTCCCTGGCCCTGAAAATCCGGGACCGCACCGTGCCTATCGGGCAATTCATCACTTCCGCGATCTCTTCATAACTCAAGCCTTCGATTTCCCGCAGGCTGATGGCCTGACGCAACTCGTCAGGCAAGGCATCCATGGCCGCATTGACCATCTGGGCAATTTCCTTGCTGGCCAGTACAGCTTCCGGGGTTTCCGAACTGGTTAGTTCGTTTTCCAGCGGGGAAGTTTCATCGTCATCGCCGGATTTGAACGAATTTTCCGAGACCGTCGGATTGCGCTTGAGGTCCATCAAGGATTTTTTGGCAGTGTTGACGGCAATCCGGTACAGCCAGGTGTAGAACTGCGCCTCGCCCCGGAACTGGGCCAGCGCGCGGTAAGCGCGGATAAAGGTTTCCTGGGCGATGTCTTCCACCAGGTCCACATCGCGCACCATGCGCCCGATCAGGCGCTGGATGCGGCGCTGGTATTTGATGACCAGCAGTTCAAACGCCTTCTGGTCGCCCGCGACCGTGCGCTCGACCAGCATGGCATCGCTGTCGCTGGCCGTTGGCGGCTCGGAAGGGGGAATGTCGGCGCTCATGGATAAGGGCGTGGCGGATCGGTTTCGGCAGGAAAGTCCGCTGCGGCAACAGGGAGGGGCATATCGGGTGGCAGGCCGGCGGGCCATGCCTTGCGCCGCGAATATACAGCACGCCGCAAATCCAGCCAGCGTTCAGGGAAGGCCGATCGATGGGCCCACAGCCACATGCTGGCATGGTCATGGTTGTCCAGCCGGATCAGCAGGGTGCGTTGCAGATCAAGCGCCACCGACAGGGCCAGCACCGGTGTCCCGGCCTGGTAGCCCGGGCTTTCCCAGAACCAGGCCTGGCCATCCCAGTGCAACTGCCCCACCGGCGCGCTGCGCCAGCCCAGCCAGGCAAGCACGCCGGCGCCCACCACCGCAGCCAGGGCCATGCCGGTACGCCAGTCGAACCCGGGGCCGGCCAGCCACCATGCGGCGGTCACCCCCAGGCCTGCCAGCCACAGGGCGGCCAGGGCCAGCCCCTGAAAATGCGAACGCCCCAGCGGGTAGGCAACCGGCGGGGCGTTATGCATGGACGGAACAGGAAGTGATGACGCTGGATGCTGAAGGTGCGAAAAAAGGGAACTCAAACCCGCTTGAACACCAGCGTGCCATTGGTGCCGCCGAAACCGAAATTGTTTTTAACGGCTACATCGATGGTGGCATCCCGCGCCGTGTTGGCACAGTAGTCCAGGTCGCACTCGGGATCCTGGTTGAAGATGTTGATGGTCGGCGGGATTTTCTGGTGGTGCAGCGCCAGCACCGTGAAAACAGATTCAATGCCGCCGGCGCCGCCGAGCAGGTGGCCGGTCATGGACTTGGTCGAACTGACCACCAGCTTCTTCGCATGGGCGCCGAAGGCCGCCTTGATGGCGTTGGTTTCGTTGAGGTCACCCAGCGGCGTGGACGTGCCATGCGCATTGAGGTAGCCGACCTGGTCGGCGTTGATGCCTGCATTTTTCAGGGCCATGACCATGGAGCGCCGCGGGCCGTCCACATCCGGCGCCGTCATGTGGTACGCGTCGGCGCTCATGCCGAAGCCGGTGAGCTCGGCATAAATCTTCGCGCCGCGCGCCTTCGCGTGTTCGTACTCTTCGAGCACCACCACACCGCTGCCCTCGCCCAGCACAAACCCGTCACGATCCCTGTCCCAGGGGCGCGAGGCCGTTTTCGGGTCGTCGTTGCGGGTCGACAGGGCGCGTGCCGCAGCGAAGCCGCCCATGCCCAGCGGCGACACCGTTGCCTCGGAGCCGCCGGCCACCATCACATCGCAGTCGCCGTACTCGATCATGCGTGCCGACAGGCCGATCGCATGCAGGCCGGTGGTACACGCCGTCACGACGCCGATGTTGGGGCCCTTGAAGCCGAACTTGATGGACACATGGCCGGAGATCATGTTGATGATGGACGCCGGCACAAAAAACGGCGAAATGCGGCGCGGGCCGCGATTCACCAGTTCAGTGTGGGTCTGCTCGATCATCGGCAGGCCGCCTATGCCCGAGCCGATGTTGCAGCCGATACGTGTCGCCTCTTCATCACCCAGGGCATCCCCGGTGGGCAGGCCGCTGTCGGCCACGGCCTGGAAAGCTGCCGCCAGGCCCAGATGAATGAAGCGGTCCATGTGCCGCGCTTCTTTTTCGGGGATGTAATCCGCGATATTGAAGCCCTTGACCTCGCCAGCAAACTTGCAGGCGAAATTGCTGGCGTCAAACTGCGTGATCAGGTCAATGCCCGGCTGGCCTGCCAGCAGGTTGGCCCAGGAATCGGCCACGGTGTTGCCCACCGGGCTGACACATCCCAGACCTGTCACAACAACGCGGCGACGGCTCATGCGCAAATCCTGAAGAAGAAGTTCCCGGAAAGCCGGACATGGCTTTCCAGGCGGGATGAAAAAAGACCGGGGTCTTTAGGCTTTTTGATGGGTGTTCGCGTAGTCGATCGCGTTCTGGACCGTCGTGATTTTTTCGGCGTCTTCGTCCGGGATCTCGATGCCGAATTCATCTTCCAGAGCCATCACCAGTTCAACGGTGTCAAGCGAGTCGGCGCCGAGATCGGCCACAAAGGCTTTTTCATTGGTGACCTGGCCTTCTTCCACGCCAAGCTGCTCGGCAATGATTTTCTTAACACGTGATTCGATATCGCTCATAAGTCCCTCTGAGGGTTGTAAATTAATCCGTGATTTTAGCGTTGTTGGGGGTGATTCCCCAACCCGCCAGCCGGACGGATAAAACCCGGCTTGTACTCCAGCAGTGGCCGGCTGTCCTGCGTCACCCATTATTCATGATTCGGGTGACGCCGGGCCTGCCGGCAACTGCCGGACGAGTCCTCACATATACATGCCGCCGTTGACGTGGATCTCCTGCCCGGTGATGTAGCCGGCCTGCGGGCTGGCGACAAACGCCACCGCATGTGCAATGTCCTGCGGCTTGCCCAGATGACCCAGCGGAATCTGCCCCAGCAGTGCTTTCTGCTGCTCCTCCGGCAGGCTGGCGGTCATGTCGGTTTCAATAAATCCGGGCGCCACACAGTTGACGGTGATGTTGCGGCTGCCGAGTTCGCGCGCCAGCGCGCGTGTCATGCCGGCCACGCCCGCCTTGGCAGCCGCGTAGTTGGCCTGGCCGGCATTGCCGGACGCGCCGACCACCGAGGTGATGCTGATGATGCGGCCGTAACGCTGCTTCATCATGGTGCGCATCACGGCGCGGCTCATGCGGAACACCGCCTTGAGGTTGGTGTCCAGCACCGCGTCCCAGTCCTCGTCCTTCAGGCGCATGGCCAGCATGTCGCGCGTGATGCCGGCATTGTTGACCAGCACCTGCAAGCCGCCATGCTCCTTGACGATCGCGTCGATCAGCGCTTCGGCACCTGCCGCGTCGTTCACATTCAGGTTTTTTCCGGAACAACCGGGAAACGCCGCCAGCGCCTGGCTGATCTTCGCCGCGCCATCATCGGTGGTGGCCGTGCCAATCACTTTCAGGCCGCGCTGCGCCAGTTCCAGCGCGATCGCCGCGCCAATGCCGCGCGAAGCGCCGGTGACCAGTGCCACCTGGCCTTCAAATTGAATATCGCTCATACCAGCATCTCCCTGGCCTGCTTCAGGCTGTCCGGATCGAACAGGGCCACGCCCGTCATGTCCGCATCGATACGTTTGACCATGCCGGCCAGCACCTTGCCCGGCCCGCATTCGACCACCGTCGTGATGCCACGCGCCTTGATGGCCTGCACACATTCCACCCAGCGCACCGGGCCGAAGGCCTGCGCGTACAGGGCCGCGCGGATGCGCTCGGGATCGGTCTCGACAGCGACCTCGATGTTGTTGATCACCGGGATCAGCGGTGCGGCAAAAACAGTGGCCGCGAGTTTTTCCTTCAGCTTGTCGGCGGCAGGTTTCATCAGGCTGGAGTGAAACGGCGCCGACACCGGCAGCGGCAAGGCGCGCTTGGCGCCGTTGGCCTTAAGGACTTCACAGGCCTTGTCCACCGCAGCCTTGCTGCCGGCAATCACGGTCTGCATCGGGTCGTTGAAATTGACGGCTTCCACCACCTCGGCGGTGCCTGGTCCAAAACTGCGCAGCGCTTCGGCACAACCTTCCACAACCCGGGAGGCTTGCATGCCGAGGATGGCGGCCATCGCGCCCACCCCCACCGGCACCGCATCCTGCATGGCCTGCGCGCGAAAACGCACCAGCGGCGCGGCCTGCGCCAGGCTCAGCACGCCGGACGCAACCAGCGCGGAATATTCCCCCAGCGAGTGACCGGCCACCACCGCCGGCGCGGCGCCGGTCTCGGCCATCCAGGCGCGATAGGCGGCGACACCGGCCACCAGCATCACCGGCTGGGTGTTGGTGGTCAGGCCCAGCGCTTCCTTCGTCCCTTCCCTGATCAGCTGGCCGAGGTCTTCGCCCAGCGCGTCCGAGGCTTCGCGCAGGGTCTCGCGCACCGCCGGGTGCTCGCCCCAGCCGTCCAGCATGCCCACAGACTGTGAACCCTGGCCCGGAAAAACAAAAGCAAAAGGTGTCATGGAGTTTGTAATCAAATTGGCCGCCAGCCCTTGAGGGACGGGCGTAACCAGCTATAGATTCAGGAGCACCGCGCCCCAGGTGAAGCCACCGCCCACACCCTCGAGCATCAGGGTGTCGCCTTTTTGGATCTTGCCGCTGCGCACCGCCACGTCCAGCGCCAGCGGAATCGAGGCCGCCGAGGTGTTGCCATGCTGGTCCACCGTGACGATCAGCTTGTCCAGCGGCAGCTTCAGCTTTTTGGCGGTGCTGTGCATGATGCGGATGTTGGCCTGGTGCGGGATCAGCCAGTCGATGTCGCTGTCCTGCAGGCCGGCCTTGGCAAGGGTGGCGCGCGCCGCTTCCTCGAGCACACCGACCGCCAGCTTGAACACCGCCTGGCCGTCCATCTTGAGCAGCGGGTCGCCCAGCACCTGGCCGCCAGCGACGGTGCCAGGTACACACAGGATGCCCACATGTTTGCCGTCGGCATGCAGGTCGGTGGCCAGGATGCCCGGTGTGTCCGAAGCTTCCAGCACCACCGCGCCGGCGCCGTCGCCGAACAGCACACAGGTGGTGCGGTCCGAAAAATCGAGGATGCGCGAAAACACTTCCGCGCCAATCACCAGCGCCTTGCTGGCCGAACCGGTCTTGATCATGGCGTCGGCGACGGTCAGCGCGTAGACAAAACCGCTGCAGACTGCCTGCACGTCGAAGGCCGGGCAACCGGCGATGCCGAGCTTGTGCTGCAGGATACAGGCGGCGGACGGAAACACCATGTCCGGCGTCGAGGTGGCCACAATGATCAGGTCGATGTCGCTGGCTTGCAGGCCGGCAGCCTGCAGCGCATTTTTGGCCGCTTCCAGAGCCAGGTCGCTGCTGCAGACCCCGGGCGCGGCGAAATGGCGGGCACGGATGCCGGTGCGCTCGACTATCCATTCATCCGAAGTTTCCACCCCTTTGGCGGCCAGCTCGGCAGCCAGGTCGGCATTGCTCAAACGACGGGGCGGCAGGTAGCTGCCGGTGCCAGTGATACGTGAATAGGGGCTCATGAATTTTAGTGCGCTGGCGCTGGATCGGTATGGGTGTCGGGCACATCGGCGCCCGTCGCATCCACCGGTCCCATCGCCGCTTTGGCCAGCAGGGGGGCGGCGTGGGCGATGCGTTCCTGCACCCGTTCCAGCAAGTTGTTGCGAGCTGCATCATAAGCGCGATTCAGGGCCCGTTCAAAAGCAAAGGCATCAGCCGATCCGTGGCTCTTGAACACCAGCCCGCGCAGGCCAAGCAGCGCGGCGCCGTTGTAACGCCTATGGTCTACACGGTTTTTAAATGCAGATAACACCGGATAGGCCACGATAGCTGCAGTTTTTGTAAATATATTTCTGGAAAACTCGGCCTTGATGAAGCCGCCAATCATGCTGGCCAAGCCTTCGCTGGCTTTTAGCGCCACATTGCCGACAAAGCCGTCACACACAACGATATCCACCACACCCTTGAAAATATCGTTCCCCTCGACATTGCCATAAAAATTCAAATCGCCACTTTTAGCAGCAGATCGAAGCAATTCACCCGCTTTTTTGATGACTTCGCTTCCTTTAATGGCTTCTTCGCCAATATTGAGCAGACCCACCGTGGGACTGGGCTTGTCGGCGATGGCGGACACCAGGGCAGAACCCATGACGGCGAACTGGAACAGGTGGTCTTCGGAGCAATCGATGTTGGCACCCAGGTCGAGCACCGTGGTGGCGCCGCCGGCGGCATTGGGCAACTGGGTGGCAATCGCCGGCCGGTCAATACCTTCCAGCGTCTTGAGCACATATCGCGCAATCGCCATCAATGCGCCGGTGTTGCCGGCCGATACCGCCGCCTGGGCTGCGCCATCCTTGACCTGGGTGATGGCCACGCGCATCGACGAGTCTTTTTTGCGGCGCAGGGCCACCTCGATCGGGTCGTCCATGGTGACCACCTCGGAGGCGGCCAGGACCTGGCAGCGCGGATGTGACTGGATGCGGGGAAATTCTGCCTGCGAGGCAAGCACCCCGGGCTGGCCCACCAGCACGATGCCGGCATCAGGATGGCCGTCCAGGAAGGCGAGGCAGGCCGGCAGCGTGACCGACGGGCCGAAATCGCCGCCCATGGCGTCGACAGCTATCCTGATCATGGCAGGACCGGTGCAGTCAGGAAATGGGAATTCGACAAAACAAAGGCCCGCAGGATGAGTGCGGGCCAGTTCTTAAAGCGCGGAATTACGCTTCGGATTTGGTTTTCAGCACCTTGCGACCACGGTAGAAACCGGTGGGGCTGATGTGGTGGCGCAGGTGAATCTCGCCGGTGGTGGACTCGACGGCCAGACCTGGAACGGTCAGGGCATTGTGTGCACGGTGCATGCCGCGCTTGGAAGGTGATTTTTTGTTCTGCTGGACGGCCATGATCCGCTCCTGAGGGGGTATAGGGTTGGTAAATAACGCTCTGGAACCGTGAGATGGCCCTGGCGCGAAGCCTTTGATTATAGCGCGATACGGCCGCTTGTTCCAGTCCCGCGGCCAGAACAGGCCGGCGCCGCCCGTCGCCCGGGCTTATTTGGGCTTTTTGAGCTGGGCCAGGGCCGCAAACGGATGCGGTTTGGCGTCCACCTCGCCGTCCGGCGGCGCCAGTTCGGCCTCACCGGCGCTGAACACAGGCGTTTCAGGGCAGGTCTCGTGCATGGGCACCAGCGGCAGGGCCATCAGCAATTCATCCTCGACCACCGCCAGCAGGTCGAACTGGGGCGCCATGACCAGCAAATCCTCTTCGGAGGCGTCATCCTCGGCCATGGCGATATCTTCATCGGCCACAAACCGGTACCACTGGTCAATCTCCAGCGGCGTCGCCACCGCAGCCATGCAGCGCTGGCAGGTCAGCGGCAGGCTGGTGGTGGCCTCCAGATGGACCCACACATCGTCCTCGGCACCGGCGCGCGCGCGCAGCTCGCCGGTGGCGCGCCAGCTGACGGCCAGATCGGGCGCCGGCCCATGGATTTCCTGGGCCAGGCGCGCCATGGTTGCCAGCGGCGTGTGTTCCACCAGCGGCTCGCCCGCCTGGGCAAAGGCGGGCATGTTGAGGCGCCGGGCATTGAGGTTTTTCGACATGGCAAGCAGTGTAAGAGAATCAGTGCATGCGCCCTTCTGCCGACTCCCCTGCCCCCACTGTCCCGCCCGGTACGCCGGACCGCCCCCTGATCCTGGGCTCCAGCTCGCGCTACCGTCATGAACTGCTGTCGCGCCTGGGCCTTGCTTTTGACGTCGTGTCACCGGCGGTCGATGAAACGCCGCAAGCCGGCGAAGACCCGGCCGCCCTGGCGCTGCGGCTGGCGCTGGCCAAAGCCCGCGCAGTGGCCGCCAACTTCCCGCAGGCGGTGGTGATTGGTTCCGACCAGGTCGCCGACCTGGGCGGCTTGCCCCTGGGCAAACCCGGCAGCCACGAACGCGCGGTGGCCCAGTTGCGCCAGATGCGCGGCCAGACCGTGATTTTCCAGACCGCCGTGGCCGTGGTTTGCGCCGCAAGCGGCTTCGAGCAGGTCGAACTGGCGGCGGTCAAGGTCCGGTTTCGCGATCTCGGCGACGAGGAGATCGAGAATTACCTGCGCAGCGAACAACCTTACGACTGCGCCGGCAGTGCCAAAAGTGAAGGCCTGGGCATCGCCCTGCTGGAATCCATCGACAACGACGACCCGACCGCCCTGGTCGGCCTGCCGCTGATACGCACCTGCCGCATGCTGCGCGCGGCCGGCATCACGCTGCTGGGTCCGGCCGGAGCCCGGCCATGAGCGCCGCGCCCAAAGGCAAGCTGTACCTGGTTCCGGCGCCGCTGGACTTTGGCTGCGAGGTCCAGGCCCCCTTGCAGGACGTGATCCCGCTGGGCACGCTGCAGGTCGCCGCCACCCTGCCCTGCTGGATTTGCGAAAACGCCAAAAGCACACGCGCCTACCTCAAGCGGGTGGGCGAGGTGCAAGCCCTGCGGCAGCCGGTGCAGGCGCTGCAGATCACCGAGTTGCCGCGCGAGGTGCACAAAAAAGGCGACCATGGCGGCGGCTTCGATGCCAGACCGCTGCTCAAGGCAGCGCTGGAAGGCCAGAACATTGGCCTGGTCAGCGAGGCCGGCATGCCGGCGATTGCCGATCCGGGCTCCTCGGTGGTGCGGGCGGCGCATGAGCTGGACATCCAGGTATTGCCGTTGGCCGGGCCGATGTCGCTGATGCTGGCGCTGGCCGCCAGCGGCCTCAACGGCCAGAACTTTGCATTTGTCGGCTACCTGCCGCAGGATGGTGGGGAACGCAGCCAGCGCATCCGCGAACTCGAATCGGTGGCGCTCAAGACCGGCCAGACCCAGATCTTCATCGAGACGCCTTACCGCAACACCGTCCTGCTGCAGGCGCTGCTACAAACGTTGCAGGCCAACACCCGGCTGGCCCTGAGCTGTGGCCTGAGTTTGCCCACGGGCTGGTCGCACAGCGCCCCCGTCAGTGCCTGGAAACGCGATAAACCACCAGCGCCGCTGGCCCTGCCGACGGTGTTCTGCATCGGCCGCTGAGGCCAGTCACAAAAAAGCCCGCATCGCGCGGGCTTTTTTGATGCCGTGCAAGTTCAGCGAATCGATGGAATCGCCTTGAGGCTGCGCACCGCGCCATCACCGATCGCGGCGCCAAAACGTTTGGCCAGACGTTCCGCGACATTTTCGCGGCGCGTGTAGTCGATGATTTCTTCGGTCTTGACGATCTCGCGCGCCACGTATTCGAGCGAGCCGAGGTTGTCGGCCAGGCCCAGCTCGACCGCCTGCTGGCCGGTCCAGAACAGGCCGCTGAACATTTCCGGCGTTTCCTTCAGGCGCTTGCCGCGGCCGGTTTTGACGACCGTGATGAACTGCTGGTGAATCTGGTTCAGCATGCTCTGCGCATAAACGCGCTGCTGTTCGGTCTGCGGGCTGAAGGGATCCAGGAAACCCTTGTTGTCACCGGCGGTCAACAGGCGGCGCTCGACACCGAGCTTGTCCATCAGGCCGGTGAAACCAAAGCCATCCATCAACACGCCGATGCTGCCAACGATGCTGGCCTTGTCGACAAAAATCCTGTCCGCCGAAGCGGCCACGTAATACGCGGCGGAGGCGCAGGTCTCTTCAACCACCGCATACACCGGCTTCTTGTGCTTGGCCTTGAGCCGGATAATCTCGTCGCTCATCATGCCGGCCTGTACCGGGCTGCCACCAGGTGAATTGATCAGCAGCACCACCGCCTGCGCACCTTCATCCTCGAAGGCGGCACGCAGCGCGGCGTTGACGAACTCTGCACTGGCATCGGCGCCGGCGGCGATCTCGCCCTTGATCTCGACCACCGCCGTGTGCGGCGTTGTGACGCTGGTGGTGGCGCTGCGCTGCATGGCAAACCAGACCAGGAACACAAAAAAGGCCAGCCAGGACAGGCGCACGAAAGTTTTCCAGCGGCGTGTGGCTTTTTGCTCGTTCAGGGCCGCAAACGCCAGCTTTTCCAGCGTGGCACGCTCCCAACCGGGCTTCAGGTCCGCCTCGGCCCGGTTTCGATCCGCTATGCTTTCAGGAGCTGCAGGCGCAGATCCGGCGGGCGCTGGCGCCCGATTCGGATCGTAATCGGGAGCGTCGAACGGGTCGTTTCGGTTTGAATCATTCATAGCGGTAGTTTAGAACTCGATTGCCTTCAGTTTGTAGGAGGTATGCCAGAAAACAAGTCCATCACGCTCGGTAAGGTCTATTTTGACCAGCCCGCCATGGCAGGGGCCGCCGCTGCAGGCGCCGGTGTCGGGTTTGTAGGCGGCGCCGTGGCTGGCGCACAGCAGCGACTGACCACTGTCGTCGAAGACCCGGTTCGGTTGCCAGTCCAGCTCCATCGCCACATGGGTGCAGCGGTTCAGGTAGGCGTGCACCTGGCCCTCGAAACGAACCGCAAAGGCGCGGCAGGTCTGGCCGGCGTAGTTCACGTCGAAAGGCACGGCCTGCCCGCCCTCAGCCAGCTCGGCGCTGCGGCACAAGGCGATGGGAGCATCGGTCGCGCCGTCCATCTCAGGCGTTCAAAAGCAGCCAGTCCTGCAACTCGGTCACCGAATGCGCCACAAAACGCGGCTTCAGCGCCTCGAACGCGGCAAACTCGTGCGCGCCATAACTGACGCCCAGGCTGGCGCAGCCGGCATTGACGGCCATCTGCAGGTCGTGGGTGGTGTCGCCAATCATCAGCGTGCGCGCCGGCGTCACGCCGAACTGGTCCATCAGCTCATGCAGCATGCGCGGGTGCGGCTTGCCGGCGGTTTCGTCGGCGGTGCGCGAGGCATCGAAGCGGCCCTTGAGCTCGACCGCCTGCAGCGCCTCGTCCAGCCCGTGGCGGCTCTTGCCGGTGGCCACGGCCAGCTTGTGGCCGCGCTGTTTGAGCGCAGCCAGCAGAGGCAACACGCCTTCGAACAGGCTGATGTCGTTCTGGTGGGCGATGTAGTGATGGCGGTAACGCGCGCCGAGTTCCGGGTATTTGTCCTGGGGCACGTCGGGCGCGGCATGCGCCAGCGCCTGCATCAGGCCCAGGCCGATCACATAGGCAGCAGCCTCGTCGGTCGGCACGGTGCCGCCCACGTCGCGCACTGCGGCCTGGATGCAGCGCACGATGATGGTCGTCGAGTCGAACAGCGTGCCGTCCCAGTCGAAGGCAATCAGGTCAAAGTTCAGCAGCTTGGAGGGAGACGGCATGGGCGGTGAAACTCTCGAGATCGGGGGGAAGCGCAGCGCGCAGTTCAATGCGTTTGCCGGTGTAAGGATGGCTGAACTTTAACCGCCAGGCATGTAAAAACATGCGTTTCAGCGCAGCGCCGGGGGCTTCTTTTTGCAGCGACTTGTTGAGCGCGAAGTCGCCGTACTTGTCGTCGCCCGCAATCGGATGGCCTTCGCCGGCCAGGTGCACGCGGATCTGGTGGGTGCGGCCGGTCTTGATGGTGACTTCCAGCAGGCTGAAGGCAGCGTCGGGCGCGACCGCCCTGACCTTGACCAGGGTCACCGCCCGCATGCCATCAGGATGCTCCTTGCCGACCAGCTGGACCCGGCGCTCGCCACCCTCCAGCAGGTATTTTTGCAGGGGCTTGTCCAGCACCTTTTTGTTGGCCGGCCAGGCGCCCCGCACCATGGCCAGGTAAATCTTGTCGGTTTCGCGCTCGCGGAACTGCTCCTGCAGGTTTTTCAGCGCAACACGTTTCTTGGCGACCAGCAGGATGCCGCTGGTCTCGCGGTCCAGCCGATGCACCAGTTCCAGGAAGTGGGCATCCGGGCGAGCCATGCGCAACTGTTCGATCACACCGAAAGCCACACCGCTGCCGCCGTGCACCGCCACGCCGGCCGGTTTGTCTATCGCCAGCAGATGGTCATCCTCGAACAGGATGGGGAATTCGCGTGAGGGCGCATAAGCGCCGGTGCTCGAGGCCGCGCCGTGACGCGCGATCTCGACCGCCATGGCCTCGGCTTTCTGGTCGGCCCGCTCCGAGGTCCGCACCGGCGGCAGGCGAACCACATCACCGGCCTCAATCCGGGTGTCGGCCTGCACCCGGCCCTTGTTGATGCGCACCTCGCCGCTGCGAATGATGCGGTAGACATGGGTTTTGGGCACGCCCTTGAGCTGGCGGATCAGGTAATTGTCCAGGCGCTGGCCGGCCGAGTCCTCGTCGACAGTTACAAATGTGGCCTGCAGGGCGGCCTTGTCAGGCGCAGCCGGGGCATTCTGCAAGGCCGCAGCAGGCGCGGCTCCGCCCGCCACCGGGGCGTTTGCGGGTTTACCCGGACGGTCTGTTTTGGCAGAACCTGCGCCTATAATGTGTTTCACTAGCGACAAGCTGTAAGTGGTTGATTTGTCTGGGAGTTTAGTCCACCCACCGGTCCACCCACTGCCAACAGCCTTGCTGGAAGGTCGACGCCACTGGCAGCAAATGCCCGCAAGCGCACGGTGCCAGGCACCCCGCGGCAGGAAGATGTTGTGCAGACGAGTCGGCGTTTTGCGAACACAAACACGGAATACGATGTGTCCAGCCCTGCGGGCTGGACACGGATAGCAGCGAAATCTGGTCCTCGAATGGGTAGCCTCTTGACAACACTGGTCGTACTGATGAACACATGCCTGCGGCGCTTTTTAGCCCCGCTGTTCGGCATGAATCAGCCGCCAGCCCTTGTCCTGCGGGCGCAAGCAGCTACTGATTTTGTAGCACGCACCCGTCGGACCCCGCTTCGCCCCATCCACGCGCCTACGCCCAGACTGCACAGCTGACCGGTTGGTTCCGGTTCGCTGTTGCGCCGTCAAAGGCTCTCCGGCAATTCCCCACGTTCGCACAACGTCTGCTCCCGGCGTCGTTTGCCCGTTTTTCGGGCAGTGACGTGTGAGACAGAGAAGAACCAAGGAAACCCCATGAAACGCATGCTGGTCAATGCCACCCAGTCGGAAGAACGCCGCCTGGCCATCGTCGACGGACAGAAGCTCCTCGACTATGAAATCGAAATTGAAGGGCGCGAACAGCGCAAGGGCAACATCTACAAGGCCGTCGTGACCCGGGTCGAGCCCTCGCTCGAAGCCTGTTTTGTCGACTACGGCGAAGACCGCCATGGCTTCCTGCCGTTCAAGGAAATCTCCAAGCAGTATTTCGCCCAGGGCGTGCCGGTCAGCCAGGCGCGTATCCAGGACGTGATCCGCGAAGGCCAGGAAATCCTGGTCCAGGTCGAAAAAGAAGAACGCGGCAACAAGGGCGCGGCCCTGACGACTTTTGTCTCGCTGGCCGGCCGTTATGTGGTGCTGATGCCCAACAACCCGCGCGGTGGTGGCGTCAGCCGCCGCATCGAAGGTGAAGACCGGGCCGAGCTCAAGGAAAACATGGACCAGCTGGAATACCCGGCCGGCGCCAGCATCATCGCCCGCACCGCCGGCATAGGCCGCAGCGCCGCCGAACTGCAGTGGGACCTGAACTACCTGATCAAGCTCTGGACCGCCATCGACGGCGCCGGCAAGGAGGGCAAGGGCGCCTTCCTGATTTACCAGGAATCCAGCCTGGTGATCCGCGCCATCCGCGACTATTTCAACAGCGACATCGGCGACATCCTGTTCGACACCGACGACGTCTACGAGCAGGCGCGCCAGTTCATGGCCCACGTGATGCCCGAGCACGAGCACCGCGTCAAACGTTACCGCGACGATGCGCCGCTGTTCAGCCGCTTCCAGATCGAGCACCAGATCGAGTCGGCTTACGCCCGCACCGTGCAGCTGCCGTCCGGCGGCGCCATCGTGATCGACCACACCGAGGCGCTGGTCTCGGTGGACGTCAACTCGGCGCGCGCCATCAAGGGCGGCGACATCGAGGAAACCGCGACCCGCACGAATCTGGAAGCCGCCGACGAAGTCGCGCGCCAGATGCGTTTGCGCGACCTGGGCGGTCTGATCGTCATCGACTTCATCGACATGGAAGAGTCGCGCAACCGCCGCGACGTCGAGAACCGCCTGCGCGATGCGCTGCGCCAGGACCGCGCACGTGTTCAGTTCGGCACCATCAGCAAGTTCGGCCTGATGGAAATGAGCCGCCAGCGCCTGCGCCCGGCGCTGTCGGAAGGCGCATCGATTCCCTGCCCGCGCTGCGGCGGTTCCGGCCACATCCGTGACACCGAAAGCTCGGCGCTGCAGATCCTGCGCATCATCCAGGAAGAGTCCATGAAGGACAGCACGGCCTCGGTGTTGTGCCAGGTGCCGGTCGATGTGGCCTCGTTCCTGCTCAACGAAAAACGTTCCGAGATCGCCAAGATCGAGATGAAGCAGCGCATCAACGTGCTGCTGGTGCCCAACAAGACGCTGGAAACCCCCAACTACAAGCTGGAACGCCTGAAACACGACGACCCGCGCCTGGACAACATCGAAGCCAGCTACAAGATGGCTGACGAGATGGAAGACCCGACCACGGTCACGCGCCGCAGCCAGGAAAAACACAACAAACAGGAACCGGTCATCAAGGGTGTGTTGCCCGATGCACCGGCACCGCAGGCGATTCCGAAACCCGCACCCGTGGAGGCCGTTGCCCCGGTCGCGCCGGCGCCGGTGCGCGTGGTGGCTGCAGCCCCGGCCGAGAAGAGTTTCTTTGCCAAGCTCAAGGAATTTTTTGTCGGCGCCGACACGGCCCCTGTGGCCGCGCCGGTCCGCGAAGAGAAAAAGGACGAACGCAGCGGCGAAGCGCGCCGTGACGGCCGTGGCGAACGCGGCGGTGAACGCAACGACCGCGGTGGCGAGCGTGGCGGCCGTGACGGACGCCGTGGCGGACGTGGCGGTCGCGGCGAAGGCCGTGCCGGTGAAGCGCGCGGCGAAGGCCGTGCGGACCAGCCACGCGAAGCCCGCGGCGAGCGTGGTGAACGCGCAGAACGCGGCGAAGGCCGCAGCGGTGAGCGCCGTGAACGCGGTGAACGAGGCGACCGTCCGGCCACCGAAGGCCAGCGCCCCGAGCGCACGGCCGGTGAACGCAACGAGCAGGCGCGCGAACCGCGTGAGCCACGCGAACCACGCGGCGAACGTCCGGAACGTGCAGATCGTCCTGAGGGCCAGGCCGCCGGCGCCGAGGGCCGTGAAGGCCGAGGCCGCCGCGGCCGTGGTGGTGATCGCGGTGAACGTGGCGAGCGCGGCGACCGTGCACCGCGTGATGCCGAGCAGCAGGAACAAGCCCTGGCCAACCAGGCCGCCATGGCTGCGGCCATGGCCGGTGATGAGGCACCGCGCCAGCAGCGTGCCGTCGAAGCCGGCGCCGATGGCGAACGCCAGGACGGCAACCGCAACAACGAAGCCCGCCCCGAAGGCCAGGGCCGGCGTGAACGTGGTGAGCGCGGCGAACGTGGTGAACGTGGTGAACGTGGCAATGGCCGCCGCAACGAACGCCGTGACGACCGCACGGACGGCAGCATGGCACCCGTCGCTGCGGCGCAAGCCGACAGCTTCGACGCTGCCCATCCGGCAGTGCTCGCCGGACAGGACGAAGCCGGCAACCCGGTGGCGCCTGCCTCTTCCACCGATGTCCAGCCGCGTGCCGAAGGCGAAGAAGGCGGCGACCGCCAGCCGCGCGAGCGCCGTAGCCGCGACCGTTATGGCCGTGACCGCCGCGAGCGTTCGGAGCGTGGTGAAGCGCCGGCCGAAGCCGGTTCCGACACTGCCGCAGCGCCTGCGGCTGCTGACAACTTCGAGCCAAACCAGCCTGCAGCCCCCGAAACACGTGCGCAAGCCGCACCGGTGGCCGCTACCGTGGTGGCGGCACCGGCCGCCCGCGCGCTGCCGCAAGTGCAGAGTTATGAGTTGCCGCTGCAGGACCTCGCCCAGGTGGCCCAGTCCTCCGGGCTGCAGTGGGTCAACTCGGACGCCAGCAAGATCGCCGAAGTCCAGGCCGCGATGGCCGCCGAGCCGAAACCGATCCACGTGCCGCGCGAACGCGCGCCGGCGCCACAGATCGACACCGGTCCGCTGGTGCTGGTCGAGACCAAGCGCGACCTGCGCGACACGACCCTGCCGTTCGAGAACGCCGCTGTAACCGCACCGGCGACCGGTGAACGCGCGGAGTAATCTGCCCCTTGTGCCCGGCGGGGCACGTTGATCAAAGGCAGCTCTCCGGCTGCCTTTTTTTCGTCTGTGCGGAGGCGCTCACATGACTCGATGTCATGAACCGGCCTCTCGCCATCGGTTTGACAGAGTTTGCCCACAAGCCGGGTCTCGCCCCGGCGGGCGAGGCACTTTTCTTTGCTTCGCCAAAGAAAAGTACCCAAAAGAAAGGCGACCCGATGGTCTGGGTCCCTCCGCTTCGCTGCGGGCAACCTGCGGTGCTCGCAAAAAATGGGGTCGAGCTCGAACTCGCCTTCGGCTCAGACAATCGCTCGCCCTGATCCATTTTTTGCTGCGCTCCTCGGCCCAGCCCGACGGGTGGGGGAATGAATACGGATGCGGGGAGGCGGGGTCGCGCAAAGCGCGTCCCCGCCGGAGTCCGAATCCGTTCCCGATCCCGATCCCACCACCCTTCTGTATGCGCCGAGGAGCGCAGGGCCAGACGGATCAGGACGGGCGATTGTCTGAGCGAAGCGAGTTCGAGCCCGGCCCCGGCTGGACCGAGCACCGCAGGTTGCCCTCCGCAGCGTCAGCGAAGGAGGGACGCAGACAGCAGGGTCGCCTTTTCTTTGGTGACTTTCTTTTGGCGAAGCAAAAGAAAGTTACTTGCTGCCGGGCAACCCCCGGCTTGTGGGCGAACTACCAAACAACGAAACGCTGAAGCAGTCGGCGACATGGATCCCGGATCAAGTCCGGGATGACAACGCCAGCACGCGATCACAGTCGCAGTCGGTCATCGCTACAAGGCACAGGACCTGAATCCACAGAAGATGTCATCCCGCTCGGGAAGATAGAAGTTCCGGTACCTCGGATGTTTCATGCGCGCCCGCGTCGCCATCGAGGCGCCGCGCAGCACCTTGTGGGTGCCGAACCAGGGCTGTGAATAATCGGCATAGGGGTGCGGCTCGAAACCCGGGTAGGGGCGGAAGGTGCTGCCTGTCCACTCCCAGACATCGCCCCAGCGGAAACCGCGGCGCGCGGCGGTGTGCGCTGCCACCTCCCACTCGACCTCGGCCGGCAGGCGGCGGCCGGCCCAGCGGCACCAGGCGTCGGCTTCCCACCAGCTCATGTGCATGGCCGGCTGGTTGCCCAGCATGCGCATGGGCTGGCCGAAACGGGTCTGCATCACCGCGCCGCTGGCAACACCGATCTGCTCGATGTAACGCGGGCCACGCCGGCCCTCGCCGGCCGCGACCGCCTGCAGCCAGTCCCACCCGGCGGGCTGCCAGAGTTCGGGCCGGTCGTAGGCGCCGTCGTCGACGAACTCCAAAAACTGCGACCAGCTCACGGGCTGGGCGTCGATCTCGAACTCGGGCACGCTGACGATGTGTTGCCCCAGCTCGTTGTCGAACACAAAGCCCGGCGCCGCGGGCGAGCCGAACTTCCAGTCCACGGCCGGCACCAGCAAAGGCTCACGCAAGCTCATGGGCGGCGGCGTGAAGGCCTGCAGCAGCGGCTTGTCCAGCGCCAGTCCCAGTGTCTGCGCGGTGTACGTCAGCGCTTCGGCATGCATGTCCTCGTGGAACAGACAGAGGCGGTAAAAATACAGCGCGTCGTCATCCTCATCGGCTTTTTCGAGCAGTTCCAGCGTGCTTTCCAGCGTGTCCAGCAGCCAGGCGCGGCAGGCCCCCACCCCGGGCAGGTCCAGGCTCCAGCGGCTGTCATGCGGCACCCGGGAGGAGTCCCACCAGCGATCGGCATTCGGTTCGATCGACGCCAGCCGGGCATGGGCGGGCTCGCCATGCCGGCCCCGGGCGCGCTGCATGTTGCGGCCAATCCACCACTCCTGGAACCAGCCCACATGGCCGATCTCCCAGAGCGGGGGGTTGATCACCGGCAGCCGGGGAACCACCAAATCGACGTCCGCCAGCGCCTGCTGGTACTGCCCGAACAGGCGCAGCGTGTGGTTGCGCGCGTCCATCAGCGCCAGCGACAGCAAGTCCTTGCCGGCGCTGCGCATCAGGGCCGAATCGATCATGCCGGTGACGGACGTCGATGCGGAATGCGGCGGTGAATCGGGAGCAGCGTCTGAAGCCAAAGCGGGTCCTGGTGGGGCCGGCCCTGGGCAAAACCTGGGCAGGCCGGCGTGTCAAAGCAGAATAGCAGAGCGCGCAGCGCCCGGCGGGCAAGCCCCTTCATGTTGCTAAAGCAGTAAAAAACCGGCCGGCACGACCTGTCAGCGGCCGCCAGACGCCGACTGTCACCCCGCAAGCCTTTTCGTGTCAAATTCCGCAGACACCGGCATAGACTGCGGCGACCCCCCGGTGCCCCGTCCGTCCCCCGCCATGCATCCAGTCCGTGAACGCCTGTCCCTTCAACCGGTACGCCCTGTATGACCACCAACGCGCTGAAGCCCTCCCCTGAAGACCTGGACGTGAGCATCATGGACCTGAGCCCGCTGGCCTGGGTGCTGGAGGAGCTCCGCAAATCGCTGGACAACGCCAGCAAGGCGCTCAAACGCTTCGTGCGCGAGGCCGGGCAGGCGCAGGGCGCCGAACTCGCGGCGCTGGACGCCAGCCAGCTGCGCCTGGCGCGCCAGCAGTTGCACCAGGCGGCCGGTGCGCTGGACATGGTCGGCATGACCGCGCCGGCGCTGGTGTTGCGCGCCATGGAAACCGCCGTGCAGCGCTTCATCCAGTCACCGGCCCTGTGCACCGCGAAAGCCAGCGACCAGATCGAACTGGCCGGCTTTGCACTGACGGCTTACCTCGAGGACGTGATGGTCGGCAAGCCGGTGTCGGCCGTTTCGCTGTTTCCCCAGTACCGCGACATCCAGGGCCTGGTCGGCGCCGACCGTGTGCACCCGGCCGACCTCTGGGTGTTCGAATGGCGCTGGCTGGAGCCGGACCTGCCGGTCAGCGTCGGTCCCACGGCCTACAGCGATGCCTCCCGGCAGTCGCTGGACCGGCTGACACTCAAGCTGGTTCGCGGCGGCGATGTCCGTGCCGCGCAGAACCTGTCCGACATGTGCCTGGGCCTGGCGCAAACCGACACCGAAGTCGAGCTCAAGACCTTCTGGAAAATTGCCGCCGGCTTTTTCGAGGCGCTGGCGCTGCGCCTGCTGAAGGTCGACGTGTACGCCAAGCGGGCGATCCTGCGCATCCTGCTGCAGTACGCCAACCTGGCGCGCGGCATGCCCCACGCCTCGGACCGTCTCGCGCAGGACCTGCTGTTTCTCTGCACGCAGGCCGTGGCCGCGCGCGCCAGCGACGCGCCGGTGCTGTCGGCGGTGCGCGCCAGCTACGGCCTGGAGCGCTTCCTGCCGGTCGACTACGAAGCCCTGCAGTTCGACCGCTTTGCCCCGGCACTGATCACCCAGGCCCGCAAGCGCATCGGCTCGGCCAAGGAAAGTTGGTCCTCGGTGACCGCGGGTGACCTCTCCCGCTTCAAGATGGTCAGCGACCAGTTCAGCCTGGTGACCGACTCCCTGGTCAAGCTGCATCCGCCCAGCGAGGCGCTGGCACAGGCGCTGACGCGGGTGATCGAAGCGACCGCAGTTTCCGGGCAGGCGCCCTCGCCGGACCTGGGGCTGGAAGTCGCCACCGCGCTGCTCTACCTGGAAGCGGCCTTTGACGACCTGGACCCCAGGGACGCACAGCTCACGGTGCGCAGCAACCGGCTGGCGCAGCGGCTGGACAGCGCGCGCGCCGGCCAGGCGCTGGCGCCGGACCCCTGGATGGAAGCGCTGTACCGCCACCACAACGACAAACAGACCATGGAAAGCGTGGTGAACGAACTGCGCAGCCTGCTGGGCCAGCTGGAAAAATCACTGGACAATTATTTCCGCACCCCGGAGGACAAGGCCCTGCTGGCGGCCGTGCCCGGGCAACTCGAACAGATGCGCGGCGTGATGGCGGTGCTGGACCTGGAGCAGGCCGCGCTGGCCGTGGCGCACATGCGCGACCTGGTCAACCAGATGCTGCAGACCCCCATCACCGCGCAGGAGGCCCGCGCGGCCGGAACCTTCGACCGCCTGGGCAACAACCTGGGCGCACTGAGCTTCCTGATCGACATGCTCAACTACCAGCCGGCACTGGCTCGGAAAAATTTTGTCTACAACGCGGTCAAGGGCGAGCTGCAGTCCCGGACCAGCGACGCCGAACGCCAGCCCTGAAGAACTGTTAACCTGTGGCGGCGGGCACGGGGCCTGCAACACGGGGTTCTCCATTGGTCAGCAGCTCTGGCGCAAGCAAGATTGTCATCGTCAGTCCGGCACTGCGCGAAGCCAACAACGGCAACTGGCACACGGCGCGGCGCTGGGCGCAATTCCTGTCCGGCCGGCATGCGACCATGCTGCTGGACGACTGGCCCGGCCCCGGGGCGACCTCGGCCGGCATCATGATTGCGCTGCATGCGCGCCGCTCGGCGCCGTCCATCCAGGCCTGGGCACGGCAGCACCCCGACAAGCCGCTGGTGCTGGTGCTGACCGGCACCGACCTGTACCGCGACATCCGCACCGACGCCGATGCGCAGCTGTCGCTGGCCCTGGCCAGCCAGCTGGTGGTGCTGCAGGAGGACGGCCTGCACCACCTGCCCCCCGCCCTGCGTGCCAAGGCCTGCGTGATTTACCAGTCGGCACGGCCGCTGCGGACGGCGCACAAACCGCTGCGGCCCTTCCGGGCGGTGATGGTCGGCCACCTGCGGGATGAAAAAGACCCGCTGACCTGGCTGCGTGCCGCCGCCGCAGCGTACACCACGCCCATGCGCTTCGAGCAGATAGGCGCGGCGCTGCAGCCCGAACTGGCGCTGGCCGCCCAGGCGGCAGAGCAGTCGGTCGCCGGTTTTCGCTGGCTCGGCAACCTGCCGCGCGCCGCCGCGCGCCAGCACATCAAGCGTGCCCATGTGCTGGTCAACAGCTCGCTGATGGAAGGCGGCGCGCAGGTGATCATCGAAGCCGTCCAGTCCGGCACCGCGGTGCTGGCTTCCGCCGTCAGCGGCAACATCGGCATGCTGGGCGAGGACTACGAGGGCTACTTTCCCGCCGGCGACCACGCGGCGCTGGCCGCGCTGCTGCAGCGTTGCGCCACCGGGCCGGCCCTGCTGGGGCGGCTCGAACAGCAGTGCCGCGCGCGCGCCCACCTGTTCAGCCCCGACCTGGAAAAGCGCCTTGTCATAAACTTGGTCAACCGCGCACTGAAAGCCTCCCCATGAATGCCCCCGACAAACTCACCCCCACCCTGCCCGCCGTACCCCGCCTCAGCAGCCTGTCGCACGGCGGCGGCTGCGGCTGCAAGATCGCGCCCGGCGTGCTGGCCGAAATCCTGAAGAACTCGAGCAACCTGCCGATTCCCCCGCAGTTGCTGGTCGGCATCGAAACCGCCGACGATGCGGCGGTGTACCAGCTCAACGACGAGCAGGCGCTGATTGCCACCACCGACTTCTTCATGCCCATCGTGGACGACCCGTATGACTTCGGCCGCATCGCCGCGACCAATGCCATCAGCGACGTGTATGCCATGGGCGGCACACCGATCATGGCGCTGGGCCTGGTCGGCATGCCGATCAACGTGCTGCCGCTGGAGACCATAGGCGCCATCCTGCGCGGCGGCCAGGATGTCTGCCGTGATGCCGGCATTCCGATTGCGGGCGGCCACACCATCGATTCGGTCGAGCCGATTTACGGCCTGGTGGTGCTCGGGCTGGTTCACCCTTCGCGGGTCAAGAAAAACTCGGGCGCCCGCGCCGGCGATGTGCTGATCCTCGGCAAGCCGCTGGGTGTCGGCATCCTGTCGGCGGCATTGAAGAAGGATGCGCTCGACGCCGAAGGATACGCCCGCATGATCGCGGTGACCACCCAGCTCAACAAGCCCGGGATCTCGCTGGCACAAATGGACGGCGTGCACGCGCTGACCGACATCACCGGTTTTGGATTGCTGGGCCACGGCCTGGAACTGGCGCGCGGTGCGAAGCTCAGGATGGAATTGAAGATGGACAGCATTCCGCTGCTGCCCGGCGTGCTGAAACTGGCCGCGCAAGGCATGGTGACTGGCGCCTCGGGCCGCAACTGGGCCAGCTATGGCGCCGAAGTGAGCCTGCCTGCCGATATCAGCACCGCCCAGCAGGCACTGCTGAGTGATCCCCAGACCAGCGGCGGCCTGCTGGTGTCCTGTGACCCCGCCATTGCAGCCGATGTGCTGGCCTGCTTCCACAGCCAGGGCTTTGCCGATGCGCGGCAGATTGGCCGCATGCTGCCGGGCAGCGGCGTGGAAATCATCTAGTCGCCCTTTCTTGCCCGGTGCGCCGCGGGCACCCGCTACGGGATAACACCGTCACAAAGCTGTCAGCTAGCCTTCTATAGTCCTCTATAGAATCCGTTCCGCGCCAACCTGCATCCGGCAGTCCTTCCGTGGAGGGCCTGCCGGATAGTTTTATGCGCGGACTCTTTTTCCTGGAGACACCATGCAGCAATTTCTCTCGCTGTCCCGCCTGATCGACACGTTCAGCACCTGGATAGGCAAACTCACCATGTGGCTGATCCTGGCCACCACCCTCATCAGCGCCGGCAATGCCATCGTGCGAAAGGCCTTCGACACCAGTTCCAACGGCCTGCTGGAAATCCAGTGGTACCTGTTTGCAGCCGTGTTCATGCTCGGTGCAGGTTACGGGTTCCTGCGCAATTCGCATGTCCGCATCGACTTCATCTCCTCACGGCTGTCCGACCGCACGCGCAACTGGATTGACGTCCTGGGCATTGTGTTCGTGTTGTTCCCGTTCTGCCTCCTGATGGTGAACCTGAGCTGGCCCTTCTTCGTCAACGCCTACACCAACGGCGAGATGTCGCAAAACGCGGGGGGCCTGATTCGCTGGCCGGTGTACCTGCTGGTGCCCGTCGGCTTCACGATTCTGGCGATCCAGGGCATCTCCGAACTGATCAAGCGTATCGCCTTTCTGCGCGGCGTGATCGAAGACCCGATTGGCGGCGAGTCGGCCAAATCGGACGAACAAAAACACATTGAAGAGCTGGAGCGTATTGCCGCTGCCCGCCTGGCCGGAGAAAAATAAGATGGAAACCACCTTTCTGGCACAGCACTTTGTGCCGCTCATGTTTGCAGGACTGTTTGTCCTGTTGCTGACGGGCTTTCCCGTGGCTTTCGGGCTGGCCGCCACTGGCCTGGCCTTCGGTTTTATCGGCATGGAAGCGGGACTTTTCCCGGCGACCCTGTTCCAGGCGCTGCCGTCGCGCATTTTCGGCATCATGCAGAACGACACGCTGCTGGCGATTCCCTTCTTCACCTTCATGGGCATCATCCTGGAGCGATCCGGCATGGCCGAGGACCTGCTGGAGACCGTGGGCCAGGTGTTCGGCCCGCTGCGCGGCGGTCTGGCGATTGCCGTGATTCTGGTGGGCGCACTGCTGGCCGCGACCACCGGTGTGGTTGCCGCCGCGGTGATCTCGATGGGCCTGATCTCCCTGCCCATCATGCTGCGGTATGGTTACAGCCGCGTCATCGCCACCGGCGTGATCACGGCCTCTGGCACATTGGCACAGGCCATTCCGCCCTCGCTGGTGCTGATCGTGCTGGCCGACCAGCTGGGCCGCTCGGTGGGTGACATGTACTCGGGTGCGCTGGTGCCTGGGCTGTTGCTGGTCGCCCTGTATATTGCCTTCATCGTCGTGGTTGCCTTTGTCAAACCAGCCATGGTGCCGCCGCTGCCGGTCGAAGCGCGCATCTACAAGGAGCCGGACGGCGCATCCGGGCACAAGTCGCTGATGTTCCTGTTCATCCTGTGCGCCGTTTCCGGCGTGGCTTGGGCCCAGGTGCACAACGCGGTGCTGACCCCGCTGCTTCAGCGTCCGCTGCCTGCCCCCGGCGATGAGATCGTCATCCTGTCGATGACGCTGGCTTCACTGTTGGGCCTGGCCCTGGCCATCATCAACCGTGTCACCGGCATGGGCCTGCTGTCCAAGCTGGCCGAGCGCGTGACCTTTGTGCTGATGCCGCCGCTGATCCTGATCTTCCTGGTGCTGGGCACCATCTTTCTGGGCGTGGCGACGCCGACCGAGGGTGGCGCCATGGGCGCGCTGGGCGCGCTGATCCTGGCCCTCGGCAAACGCCGCATGACCATGCCCCTGCTCAAACAGGCGCTGGAGAACACCGCCAAACTCGCGTCGTTCGTGCTGTTCATCCTGATCGGCTCCACGGTGTTCAGCTTCACCTTCAACGCCGCCGACGGCCACATCTGGGTCGAGCACCTGTTCGAGGGCATCCCCGGCGGCGCCTGGGGCTTCCTGATCGTGGTCAACCTGCTGGTGTTCATTCTGGGCTGCTTCATCGACTTCTTCGAGATCGCCTTCATCGTGATCCCGCTGCTGGCGCCGGTCGCTGAAAAAATCCTGCCAGGCCTGGTGCCGGGCATGACCGCCGATGACGCCATGATCTGGTTCGGCGTGATCATCGCCATGAACCTGCAGACCTCGTTCCTGACCCCACCCTTCGGGTTTGCCCTGTTTTACCTGCGCAGTGTGGCGGCGAAATTCGACTACCGCGACCGCGTCACCGGCGCCACCATTCCGGCAGTGACCACGTCCCAGATTTACAAGGGTTCGATTGCCTTCATCATCCTGCAACTGATCATGGTGGCCGCCATCATGATCTTTCCGGCCCTGGTCACGGGCGGCATCGAAAAGGTCGACAAACTCAATGCCGAGCAGGTGCTGGAGCAGCTGCAAATGCCGAAGTCGGAAGAAGAGATCAAGGAAGAAGCCGATACCGAAGCGGCTGAGGCTGCCGAGGCGGCCGGCAAGGAAGAAGACCCGATGAAAGCCCTGGAGGAAGCCACCAAGCCCAAGGATGTGAAGAAACCATAAACTTCAGCTCCCCCGGCATCCTGAAGAGGCTCGCGCACGCGAGCCTTTTTTTTGGCCGACGCTGGCCGCATTCAGGGGCACGCGCAGACGGTGAAACCGCGACGCCCCGGTGCCGGTGATGGAAGCCGGCACCACCAGGGCAGCAGCCCCTGCGCACGGACCCGGGCCCGCCCATAAAAAAACCCCGCCGGAGCGGGGTTTGGACAGACCGGCTGGACTTACAGCTTCTGGGCCTGCATGAACTGGTCGAAGCGCATTTCCGTGAACCGGAACCACAGGTTCTGGTCCTTGCGGAAAGCGGAGTAGTCGGCGTAAATTTTCTTCCAGTCGGGATTGCTGGCACTCATCTCGGCATACAGAGCCATCGACTCCTTGAAGGCCGCATCCATCACGGGCTTGGGGAAAGGCAGCACCTTGGTTTTGGCCGCGACGAGCTGCTTGAGCGCCTCGGGGTTCCGGGCGTCGTACTTGGCCTGCATGTCGGTGTGCGCATAGGCAGCGGCAGACTCGAGGATGGCCTTGTTCTCGGGCGACAGCTTGTCGTAGGCGGTCTTGTTGACAAAAGCGTCCAGCTGCGGACCACCTTCCCACCAGCCGGGGTAGTAGTAGAAAGGAGCGACCTTGTTGAAGCCCAGCTTCTGGTCGTCATACGGTCCGACCCACTCGGCGGCGTCGATGGTGCCCTTCTCCAGCGCCTGGTAAATCTCGCCGCCGGGAATGTTTTGCGGCACGGCACCCATGCGGGTGAGCACCTTGCCGGCGAAGCCGCCGACACGGAACTTCAGGCCCTTGATATCGGCAACACTCTTGATCTCCTTGCGATACCAGCCGCCCATCTGCGCGCCGGTGTTGCCCATGGGGAAATTGACGATGTTGTACTTGCCGTAAAACTCGCGCATGAGTTTCAGGCCGTTGCCCTGGTACATCCACGCGGTCATCTGGCGGCTGTTGAGGCCGAAGGGAATGGCACAACCCAGAGCGAAAACGTCGTTCACGCCGAAGAAATAGTAGGGCGCGGTGTGGACCATTTCGGTCGTGCCCTTCTGGACGTTGTCGACCATGCCGGCGATGGGAGGCATCAGCTCACCACCGGGGTGCACCGAGATCTGGAACTTGCCGCCAGACATCTCGCCCACCTTTTTGGCAAAGGTTTCTGCGGCGCCGTAAATCGTGTCGAGGGCTTTCGGAAAGCTCGATGCCAGGCGCCAGCGAATGGCTTCCTGGGCATGCACGGCCGGTGCTACGCCAGCGGCAAGCACACCGGCAATACCGGCATTTTTGATAAGGGAACGACGATCCATGAATTCACTCCAGGTGATTAAAAAAAACACGGCTTGTGGCCGGGCCTTCAACTTTTGAAAGTTGTGCCCGATTGTAAAACTCGCTTTTTGCGGCTTAAGGGCGGGTTTTCCCTGCGGAAAATCGCGTTTCAAACACACAGTCAGCCAGTTGTCAGCCCGTCGAACCGGCGCGGCTTCACAGCTTCTGGCTCTGCATGAAGCGGTCGAAAGTCGACTCCGTGAAACGAAACCAGAGGTTCTGGTCGCCCCGAAAGCGGGCGTAGTCCGCATACACCTTGCGCCACTTCGGATTGCTCAGCGACAACTCGGCGTATAGCGCCATGGACTCCTTGAAAGCCGCGTTCATCACATCGGCGGGAAAAGGCCTGAGCCGGGCGCCGGCCCCGACCAGTTGCTTGAGCGCCGTGGGGTTCCTGGCATCGTATTTGGCCTGCATCTCCACATGCGCCGCCGCGCTGGCAATTTTCAGGATGGCCTTGTTGACGCTGCTCAAGGCCTCATAGGCCTTGTGGTTGATGTAGAGGTCCAGCTGCAAGCCGCCTTCCCACCAGCCGGGATAGTAGTAGTTGGGGGCCACCTTGTTGAAGCCCAGCTTCTGGTCGTCGTAGGGGCCTATCCATTCGGCAGCGTCGATGGCGCGCTGCTCCAGCGCCTGGTAGATATCGCCGCCGGGAATATTCTGCGGAATGGCGCCCATGCGCTCGATGACCTTGCTGGTAAATCCACCGACGCGGAATTTCAGGCCTTTCATGTCCGCCAGTGAACGGATCTCCTTGCGGAACCAGCCGCCCATCTGCGCGCCGGTGTTGCCGCAGGCAAAGTTGATGATGTTGTAGTCCGCGTAAAACTCGCGCATCAGCTTCAGGCCGTTGCCCTCGAAAGTCCAGGCGCTCATCTGCCGGCTGTTCAGGCCGAAGGGGATCGCGCCGCCGATGGCGAAGGTTTCGTCCTTGTCCGCAAAATAATACGGCGCGGTATGCGCCGCCTCGACGGAGCCACGGCGCACGTTGTCCACCACGTCGAAGGCCGGCATCAGTTCGCCGGCTGCATGCACCGAGATTTCGAACTTGCCGCCCGACACCGCGCGCACATGCTGGGCAAAACTTTCGGCTGCGCCGTAGATGGTGTCCAGCGACTGCGGAAAACTGGACGCCAGGCGCCAGCGAACCGACGCCTGGGCCCACACGGCAGGCGCCACGCCGGCCGCGAGCACGCCGGAAATACCGGCATGTCTGATCAGGGCTCGACGTTTCATGGAACACTCCGGAAGGGGAAACCGGCCTGTGCTGGACAGGCCATCATCAGCGCAATCTGTCGCCTTGCCGGGATTGTAAAAAGCCCGGGGCCCGCAGCTTCACGGGTTTTCCCGTGCGCTCTCTAGCCGACCGACTTCAGCGCCGGCTTGGAGGCCTTGCCCGAGCTTGCCGGTACAGCGGCAAAACGTGCGCGGATCGCCCGCTCCATGCCGGCGGCATCCAGCCCCTGCTGCGCCAGCAAGCTGGCCGGGTCACCGTGCTCGGTGAACTCGTCACGCAGGCCCAGGTGCAACAAGGGCTTGCAAACACCGGCCTGGGCCAGCGCCTCGGCCACCGCGCTGCCCGCGCCGCCCATGATGGCGCCCTCCTCGACCGTCACCAGCGCCTCATGGCTGGCCGCCACCTGCAGCAGCAGTTCCTGGTCCAGCGGTTTGGCCCAGCGCATGTTGACCACGGTCGCGCCCAGCTTCTCGGCCGCCTGCAAGGCCGGGTACAGCAGCGTGCCGAAGGCCAGGATGGCGATGCCCTGGCCCTGGCGGCGGATCTCGCCCTTGCCGAAAGGCAGGGCATCGAGATGGGCCTGGGGCGCCACGCCAGCGCCGGCGCCGCGCGGGTAACGCACGGCCACCGGGTGGTCCTGCGCATAGGCACTGCTGAGCAGCATGCGGCATTCGTTTTCGTCGGCCGGGCAGGCCACACTCATGTTGGGGATGCAACGCAAAAAGGCAATGTCATAGGCACCGGCATGGGTCGCGCCATCGGCGCCAACCAGTCCGGCACGGTCCAGCGCGAACACCACCGGCAGGTTCTGCAGTGCCACGTCGTGGATCAGCTGGTCGTAGCCGCGCTGCAAAAAGGTCGAGTAGATCGCCACCACCGGCTTGAGGCCCTCGCAGGCCATGCCGGCGGCAAACGTGACCGCGTGCTGCTCGGCGATGCCGACGTCGTAGTACCGCTCGGGGAAACGCTGGTGAAACTCGACCATGCCGGAGCCCTCGCGCATGGCCGGCGTGATACCGACCAGCCGGCTGTCTTTTTCGGCCATGTCGCACAGCCAGTGGCCGAACACCTGGGTGAAGGTCTGTTTGGCGGGCGCGGTGGACTTCTGCAAGCCCATCGCGGGATCGAACTTTCCGGGACCGTGGTAGGCCACCGGATCGGCCTCGGCGAGCTTGTAGCCCTGGCCTTTTTTTGTCACCACGTGCAGGAACTGCGGGCCCTTGAGGTGCTTGATGTTTTCCAGTGTCGGGATCAGCGACTCCAGGTCGTGGCCGTCGATCGGGCCGATGTAGTTGAAGCCGAAATTCTCGAACAGCGTGGCCGGCACCACCATGCCCTTGGCGTGGGTCTCCAGGCGCTTGGCCAGTTCGAACAGCGGCGGCGCGACCTTGAGCACCTGCTTGCCGACGTTTTTCGCCGAGGCGTAAAACTGGCCGCTCATCAGCTGCGCGAGGTAACGGTTCAGCGCACCGACCGGCGGGCTGATGCTCATGTCGTTGTCGTTGAGCACCACCAGCAGGTTGCAGTCGCACACGCCGGCATTGTTGAGCGCCTCGAAAGCCATGCCTGCGCTCATCGCGCCGTCGCCGATGATGGCCACGGCATGGCGGTTTTCGCCCTTCTGCTTGGCCGCCATGGCCATGCCGAGGGCGGCGGAAATCGAGGTCGAGGAGTGCGCCGTGCCGAAGGTGTCGTACTCGCTTTCATCGCGGCGCGGGAAGCCGCTGAGCCCGCCGAGCTGGCGCAGGCTGCCCATGCGCTCGCGCCGGCCGGTGAGGATCTTGTGCGGGTAGGTCTGGTGGCCCACATCCCAGACCAGCCGGTCTTCAGGCGTGTTGAAGACGTAGTGCAGGGCCACGGTGAGTTCGACCGTGCCCAGGTTGGAACTGAGGTGCCCGCCGGTCTGCGACACGCTGTGCAGCACATAGTTGCGCAGTTCATCGGCCAGCGTCTTGAGCTGGGTGCGCGGCAGCAGTCGCAGGTCTGCGGGGCTGTTGATGGTTTCTAGCAGTGGGTACATCGTGGTGACCTTGTTATGGCGGGCGCTGTGCTCACATCCTGCGGTTGACCAGCATGTCGGCCAGCGCGCTGAGCGCGTCCGTCTGCCTGAGCCCGCTGGCCTTGAGGCTGTGGTGCGCCTGCGAAAGCAGTTCCTGTGCGTAATTGCGTGAAGCGGGCAGTCCCATCAGCGAAACAAACGTGGGCTTGTCCTGCGCCGCATCCTTGCCGGCCGTCTTGCCCAGCGTGGCGGAATCGGCCGTCACGTCCAGGATGTCGTCCACCACCTGGAAGGCCAGGCCGACCGCCGCGCCATAGTCGCGCAGCGCATCCTGCGCCGCCGGTGTGGCGGCACCGCAGGCCGCGCCCATCAAGACGCTGGCCTGCAGCAGGGCGCCGGTCTTGAGGCGGTGCATGTCGTGCAGCTGCTCCGACGACAGGGCCTTGCCGACACTGGCCAGGTCGATCGCCTGCCCGCCGGCCATGCCCTGGTAACCGGCGGCCTGGGCCAGCATGCGGCACAGTGCCGCCTGCGTCGCGGCATCCACCGAGCCGTCTTCCGGGGTCAGCAATTCGAAGGCCAGCGCCTGCAGCGCGTCGCCGGCCAGCAGCGCCTGCGCCTCGCCGAACCTGACATGCACCGTCGGCTTGCCGCGGCGCAGGATGTCGTTGTCCATGCAGGGCATGTCGTCGTGCACCAGCGAATAGGCATGGATCAGCTCGACCGCGCAGGCCACCCGCAGCGCCGCCGCCGGGTTGCCGTCCACCGCCTCGCAGGCAGCCATCACCAGCAGGGGCCGCAGGCGCTTGCCGCCGTCGAGCACGGCGTAACGCATGGCATCGCCGAGGCCGGCCGGCGCCGGCACCGGCTCCGGCGGCGCCACCCAGCGTGTCAGGGCGTGTTCAACGCTTGCGAGTTGTCGGGCGCTCCAGGCGTCCAGGGCGAAAGAGGTAGGCGCGGTCAATGAATTTACTCTTGGTTCCAGGGCTTGAGTTCGCCGCCCTCGAGCACCTTGATCTGGCCTTCCACGGCTTCGAGCTTGCCGCGGCAGAACTTCAGCAGTTCGGCGCCGCGCTGGTAGCCGGTGAGGAGCTGGTCCAGCGGAAGCTGGCCGGATTCGAGCCGGGCCACCAGGGTTTCGAGTTCTTCGAGCGCGGCTTCGTAACTGGCGGGACTGGCGGGGAGGGGGGCGGAGGGAGTTTTGGCCATGGTGATTTGCGGGAAACACTGATTTTAGGCCGTTGTGCGGCGCCCGCCGGCCCGTTGCCGCCGCGTCCCGGGCGCGCCCCCCCGTTTTCCGGGGTCTGCCGTCCCCCGCCCCCGCCGCCCGCGCCGTGGTCGGCGATGGCTGCAACGCAGGGGCACACGGTACAATGATCGCTGCTTTCCGTCCTCGCAGCCGCGCCCCAGCTGGCAGGCTGCCCGCCTGTCCATCTACCCCCGGGATCGCCTGTTCCGGCAAATGCATGTCAGATCTCAGCCTTCGCTTGCTGCAGGCTACCAGCCAGCTCCCTGTCTCCAGCTATTTTGATGCCGGCCTGTACCAGCGGGAGCAGCAAAAACTGTTTGCGCGCGGCCCGCGTTATGTAGGCCATGAACTGGCCGTGCCGAACCTGGGTGACTACTACGCCCTGCCGCAGGAGCTCGGTGGCCGCGCGCTGGTGCGCAACGCCACCGGCGTCGAGCTGATCTCCAACGTCTGCCGGCACCGCCAGTCCACCATGCTGCAGGGCCGCGGCAACACCGGCAGCAACATCGTTTGCCCGCTGCACCGCTGGACCTACAACACCACCGGCGAACTGGTCGGCGCGCCGCATTTCCAGGTCGACCCCTGCCTGAACCTGAACCGCTACCAGACCAGCGTCTGGAACGGCCTGGTCTTCGAAAACAACGGCCGCGACATCGCCGCCGAAATGGCGCCGCTGGGCCATATGGCGGATCTCGATTTTTCCGGCTACCAGCTCGACAACATCCACCTGCACGAGTGCAACTACAACTGGAAGACCTTCATCGAGGTCTACCTGGAGGACTACCACGTCGGTCCCTACCATCCGGGCCTGGGCGGATTTGTCACCACCGACGACCTGCGCTGGGAACTGACGCCGCATTACTCGGTGCAGACCGTGGGTGTCTCCGACAAGCTCGGCAAGCCCGGCACCGACGTCTACAAGAAATGGCACGACGTGGTGCTGCAGTACCGCGGCGGCGTGCCGCCCAAATACGGCGCGATCTGGCTGACCTACTACCCCAACGTGATGGTCGAGTGGTACCCGCACGCGCTGGTGGTCAGCACGCTGCACCCGCAGGGCCCGGACAAGACGCTCAATGTGGTGGAGTTTTATTACCCCGAGGAAATCTGCGCCTTCGAGCGAGAATTCGTCGAGGCGCAGCAGGCCGCCTACATGGAAACCTGTGTCGAGGACGACGAGATCGCGCTCAGCATGGATGCCGGCCGCAAGGCCCTGATGCAGCGCGGCGACAACGAGTTCGGCCCTTACCAGAGCCCGATGGAAGACGGCATGCAGCATTTCCACGAGTGGTACCGGCGCGAGATGGGCGCCAGCAAAACCACCCAGATGCTGTGAGCCTGTTCTCCCCGGCCGCCAATCACTCCTGATTTGATAGCTGCCCACGCCCGTCATACCTGGGCTGGGGGCACTTTTGACCTCTAAAGAAACGACCCCATGCAAGCCCTCTGGATGTTGGCCGCCGCCTTTTTCTTTGCCACCATGGCGGTCTGCGTCAAGTTTGCGTCCGAGCATTTCAACAGCGCCGAGCTGGTTTTTTACCGCGGCTTGCTGGGCATGTTGTTCATGTGGGTGCTGGCACGTTCGCGCGGCATCGCCCTGGCCACGCGTTATCCCGGCATGCACATGTGGCGCAGCCTGGTCGGCGTGATCTCGCTGGGCGCCTGGTTTTACGCAATTGCCCACCTGCCGCTGGCCACCGCCATGACCCTCAACTACATGAGCAGCGTCTGGATTGCCGCCTTCCTGGTCGGCGGCGCGCTGCTGATGGGCCTGCTGCCGGCACGCGGCGAGCGCCCGGCGGCACCGGCTGCGGGTCTGAGCCAGGGTCCACTGGTGATGACGGTGATCGCCGGCTTCATCGGCGTCATCATGATGCTGCGGCCCACCATCGAGCAAAACCAGGCCTTCGCCGGCCTGGTCGGCCTGATGTCCGGGCTGCTGGCGGCTTTTGCCTACATGCAGGTGATGGCGCTGGCGCGCGTCGGGGAGCCGGAAACCCGCACGGTGTTTTATTTCGCGCTGGGCTCGGCCGTGGCTGGCGGGCTGGCCATGACGGTGGCGGGGGTGTCCGAATGGCACTGGAGGCCGGCGCTCTGGCTGATTCCGCTGGGCGTGCTGGCCTCGCTGGGGCAGCTGTGCATGACACGTGCCTACAGCCTGGCCAAAACCCGCAGCGCCACCCTGGTGGTGGCCAACCTGCAGTATTCCGGCATCGTGTTCGGCGCGATCTACAGCTTGCTGCTGTTCGGCGAGCGGCTTCCGCTGATCGGCTGGGCCGGCATGGCGCTGATCATGGCCAGCGGCATTGCGGCCACCGTGCTGCGCGCCCGCGCCGCGCCGGGCGCCCCGGCCGAAGAACATTGAGCGACTGAAGCGCCGCTCACGCGCCCCTGTCCGGCGCCCGGCGCTGTTCAAAGTTCTTGCGGGCCCCCGCCGCGCCGCGCCATACTGCAGGAATTCGCATCCCCGTTCCGGCAAAAGCCCGGCTCCTTTCCTGAAGGTATTCCATGTACACCACCCTGATCTCCGCCCCACAGTTGCAGGCCCTGATGGCCAGCGCGCAGCCGCTGCGGATTTTTGACTGCAGCTTCGAACTGATGAAACCGCATGCCGGGCAAGAGCAGTTCCTGCAGGCGCATATCCCGGGCGCGGTGTATGCCAACCTCGACACCGACCTCAGTGCCAAACACGGCGTGCCCGGTGCGCACGGCGTGCTCACCGCCGGCGGCGCCGACCACCCGGCCTCGGGCGGGCGCCATCCGCTGCCGAACCGCGAAAAATTCGCAACCTGGCTGTCCAGCGTCGGGTTTGCCAACCACATGCAGGCCGTGGTTTATGACCGCAACGGCGCCAACTACTGCGGCCGGCTCTGGTGGATGCTCAAGTGGGCCGGTCACGAAGGCGTGGCCATTCTCGACGGCGGGCTGCAGGCCTGGCAGGCCGCCGGCGGCGCGGTAGCCAGCGGCGAGGAAGCCTCGCACTTCCAGTCCAGCTTCGAACTCGGCCCGGAACGCGCCGCGCTGGTCGACGCTGTCCAGTTGGCCAGCCAGCTCGGACGGCCGGCGCAAACCCTGATCGACGCCCGCGCCCCGGCGCGTTTTCGCGGCGAGGTCGAACCGCTGGACCCGGTGGCCGGCCACATCCCGGGCGCCCTGAACCGCCCGTTCAGCCAGAACATCGCCGCCGACGGGAAGTTCAAGCCCGCCCCGGAACTGCGGGCCGAGTTTGAAGCCCTGCTGGCCGGGCGCGATCCGGCCAGCGTGGTGCACCACTGCGGCAGCGGCGTCAGCGCCATTCCCAACCTGATCGCCATGGAAATCGCCGGTTTGGGGCGCAGCAGCCTCTACGCCGGCAGCTGGAGCGACTGGTGCAGCGATCCGGCGCGGCCCGTCGCCCAGGGCTAGCAGCAAATACATCCAGCGGGCGACATGCAATGCTTTAGTATTCGCTAGCCCACCATGTCCGACACTCCCCGATTCGAATCGACCCGACTGCTCGCCTCAGAACTGATAGAAAAGCGTTATACGCGCGGTTTGCGTTCGCTGATGCTTCTGTTGCTGATCTGCCTGCCTGTGGTGCTGGGCCTGTCGCTCGCCCAGAGAATCGACGACGTTCAAATTGGCGTGATCACCAGCGCGTTCCTGCTGACCGTGCTGGGCTACTGGCTGCTGCAGCGCGGGCACTACCAGTCAATCAGTTATCTGCTTGTCTATTCCCTGATCGGCCTGTCGGCGGCAGGGATGGCGTCCTACGGATCGGTCCGCAGTGCGCTGCTGCTGGGTTTTGCGGGTGCCGTCATTGCCGCCGGAATGATGATGGGCAAAAAGTCCCTGATCACGACACTCGTCGCCAGTGCCCTGATCCTTGGCTTTCTGAGCTGGTCGGAGCGGGCCGGACTGCTGGTCAAGCCGGATTTTGCGGTGGACCTGCGGTTCTGGCTGGTCAGCGTCCTGCTGCTCATCGGCATTGCGGGCAGCGTCTACACCAGCCGCCAGGTGGCGCTGAAGGCCCTGCGCGAACAACACGCGGAACTGGTGCGGCGGGAAAACGCCGAAAACGAACTGCGCCTGAGCGAAGACCGTTTCAGCCGCATCTTCCGGAGCAGCCCGGCCGCCATCGTTGTACAGTCCCTCGAAGACATGACAGTGCTCGATGTCAACCCGGCTTTCGAGCGCCTGTACGGCTACACCCGCGAGGCGATCCTTGGCCGCACCGACGCGCAGCTGTGGCGCGATCCGGAGCAACGCAGGGCTTTCCAGCGCCAGATAGCCGTGGCCGGGCGTTCGCTCAACCTGCCGGTGGAAGGTCGCGCCAGGGATGGCAGGCGCCTGCATGTGCTGCTGTCGACGGAAATCGAAGGCATGGGACACGGCCGCATCGTGGTGTCCACCATCACCGACGCCACGGCCGAGACCGAAGCACGCCAGGCCGCACGGCAATCGGCCGAGCTGTTTTCCAAGGCCTTCGACTTCAGCCCCATCAACATGACCATCACGCGGGTCGCGGACGGCACCTTCCTGGCGGTCAACTCCGCAGAGGACTCGGTGCAGGGCTTCACGCCCGCCGAACTGCTGGGCCGCACCTCGGTGGAGGCCGGTGTCTGGGCCAGCGACCAGGAACGCACGCAGTTCATCGACGACCTGCGCGCGCACGGTGGCGTGGTGAGCCGTGAGGCGCAGATGCGGCACAAGAACGGAGCCCTGGTGGACTGCCGGGTATGGTCGGTCATCGTCGATATCGCGGGCGAATCCTGCATCCTGAGTTCCACCATCAACATCACCGACCAGAAGCGGCGTGAAGCCCTGCTGATCGACCTGGCGCGCGGCCTCTCGGGCGAAACCGGTGAGGCCTTTTTCCGATCGGCGGTCCAGCACCTGGGCAAGGCCATCGCCGCGGACCTGGTGATGATTGGTGAAGCCGGCCCCGACGGCAGCGTGATTTCGCTGGCCATGATGCAGGATGGCGAGTTGCAGCCCAACATCAGCTACGCACTGGCCGGCACGCCCTGCGACCAGGCGATCGCCGGCAGCGATTTGTGCGTCTACACCGACGGCATCCAGCAACTGTTTCCCCAGGACCAGTTCCTGGTGGACGGCGGCTACATTGCCTATGCCGGCGCGGCGCTGCGCGATGCCGACGGCAGCACCATCGGCATTGTCAATGCCTTCTGGCGCAAGCCGCAGGCAGCCTCGTCGGACCGTGGCGCCTTGCTGCAGATTTTTTCCAGCCGCATCGCTGCCGAGCTGGTGCGGCTGCGGCGCGACCGCGAGATCCAGCGCCTCAACGAAACGCTGGAGCAACGCGTGAACGAACGCACCGACCAGCTGCGCGCCACCAATGCCGAACTGGAATCGTTTGGTTATTCGGTGTCGCACGACCTGCAGTCGCCGCTGCGCAGCATCGAGGGCTTCAGCGTGCTGCTCGCGCGCCGGCTCAAGGGCCGTCTCAGCGAGGAGGAAGAGCGGCTGTTCGACCGGGTGCGCATCAACGTTGTGCGCATGCACGAACTGATCAACGATTTGCTGGCGCTGGCGCGCGCCAGCAAGGGCAAGCTGGTGCTCGAACAGGTCGACCTCAGCGCCATCGCCGGCCAGGTCGTCGCCCAACTGCGCCAGCGCGATCCCCAGCGCCAGGTCCAGGTGAGCATCCAGCAGGGGGTCAGCACGCGCTGTGACAGCAAGTTTGCACGCATCATCCTGGAAAACCTGCTCGGCAACGCGTGGAAATACTCCCGCGACAAGGCGGACGCGGCCATCGGCTTCGGCGCCCTGCCCGCCCGCGAGGGTGGACGCAAGATGCTGTTTGTGCGCGACAACGGCGCCGGCTTCGACATGGCGTATGCCGGCAGCCTGTTCAAACCCTTTCACCGGCTGCACCATGAAAACGAATTCGAAGGCAGCGGCATCGGTCTGGCGACCGTGCACCGCATCCTGGAGCGGCACGGCGGCACCATACGCGGCGAGTCGGCAGAGGGCGCCGGCGCGTGTTTCTATTTTTCCTTTGATCCCAAGTTTGGATCGGCTGCCTGAACCTGTCTTGTTGCATCACGCTGCGGCTCTGGTGCGTTATAGACCGCAGGACTTAACTCCCCACTCCCACCCCTAACCCCTCCCTCGCCCCGCCGGGCGATGGAGGGGGACTTCATGTGGCCGCGTGCGCTGCACCCGCGTGCAAACATGACGGACTGTTGGGATTCCCGTGCAAGAAGCGCTTTGCGCTTCTTGCACTCCGGATTTTTGTCCCCGCATTGATTTTCGACCCCACCCTTCTGTATGCGCCGAGGAGCGCAGGGCCAGACGGATCAGGGCGAGCGATTGTCTGAGCGAAGCGAGTTCGAGCTCGACCCCGGCTGGACCGAGCACCGCAGGTTGCCCCGTAGCGAAGCGGAGGGGACGCAGACAGCAGGGTCGCCTTTCTTTTGCTTACTTTTCTTTGGCGAGACAAAGAAAAGTGAGTTGCCGCCGGGCAACCCCCGGCCAACAGACACTCGCCAACTACTTGGTTTGAAGCCTTCAGGCAACGCGCGAACCCGCGGGTTCGCAAACTAGACCCGAGGCGATCTCACATGTTCCGGCCTCACCCCTATGCCCACCGCATAGGCTGGCAAACCCAGCAAAGCAGGAAAACGATTCATCAGCCGCAGCGGCCACGGCACGGCCAGGGGCGTGCCGTCGTGGCCGGACGCGCTGGCCAGCACGGGGGCCAGCACGCGGTTCTGGATCGCCACCTGCACCGCCTGCGTGATGCGCGCCGGCAGCAGGCGGCGCTTTTGCACTTTGGCGAGCAGGCTGGTCAGGGCTTCGGCCGACACCTCCGCATCGGCCAGCGCTTCGGCCAGCAGATTGGCCGCCGCCACCGCATCCTGGATCGCCAGGTTGATGCCGACGCCGCCTATGGGCGACATGGCGTGCGCGGCATCCCCCAGGCACAACAAGCCCGGCCGCCACCATTGTTCGAGCCGGTCCACCGTCACGATCAGCAGCTTGATGTCCTCCCAGGTGGCCAGTTGCCCGACGCGGTCCGCCCACGTCGGGACCAGCCGCACCAGGTCGGCACGGAAGGCTTCCAGCCCGCGCGCGCGCAAGGCTTCGAGTCCTCCCTTGGGGATCACATACGCGCATTGCCAGTAGTTACCACGGTTGATCACGGCAAGGAACAGGCCGCGGGCGATGCGGCCGCCCGTGGCCGGCGAATCCGCCGGGCGCCGGGGCAGGCGCATCCACAACACATCGATGGGCGCACCCAGGCCGCGCACCGGCAAGCCGGCCGACTGGCGCACCACCGAGTGCCGGCCGTCGGCGCCAATCACCAGGTCGGCCATCACCTGGCGTGGCCCCCGGGATGTGGCCACCGACACACCGGTGACCCGCCCCCGCGCCTGCAGCACACCGGTGACCTCGGCGTTTTGCATCAGGCTGAAGGTGGAAAAGGCCTCGGCTTCGTCGCGCAGGAAGTCGAGAAACTCCCACTGCGGCACCATGGCGATGAACTTGCAGCGCGTGGTGAGGCGTGAAAAATCGGCAATCGCCACATCGCTGTCCCCGATGACGGCGCGCACGACCTGCACCGCATCATGCGGACGCGCCAGGAAGCGCTCAAGCAGGCCCAGTTCTTCCATCACCTGCAGGGTGGACGGGTGCACCGTGTCGCCGCGGAAATCGCGCAGGAAATCGGCGTGTTTCTCGAGCACCAGCACCTCCACACCGGCGCGCGCCAGCAACAGGCCCAGCATCATGCCGGCGGGTCCGCCGCCGACGATGCAGCATCGGGTGCTCAGCGCAGTCAGGGACGACATGTATCCCAGCTTAGCCACTCGCTTCCCGCACCGCAAGGCGGCCTGTCAGGACGACTGGCGCGCAGCCCGTTCGGCAGTGACGATCTGGTCCAGCAAGGCGAGCGGGTCGGTGTTGTGGCCAAAGGTGCGGGCCTCCGCCTGGTCGGCCGCGCTGATCTCGAGCTTGTCGGCGACCTTGGCCATGAGCCGGAGCAGGGCCGTCATCTCGCGCTCGTTGAGCAGGTTGATCTGCAAGTCCAGTTGATGGCGGCGTTCGCTTTCACGGCTGGCAATGTTCTGCCCGATCATGATGAAGAAAGACAGAAAAATGGCTTCCAGCGACACCACCATGGTCAGGAAGGTGAAGGGAAAGGGATCGAAGGCCAGCCTGCTGGTGTTGAAGGCCAGCCAGCCAGTGAAAAACGCCGCATGCAGCCACAACACCGGCGCCGTGCCGCAAAAGCCAGCGATCGAGGCCGCCACGCGGTAAGCCCAGGGCCGCCGTGCCTGGCGCTCGCGCTCGAGCTGCAGGATGGCTTCGATGTTGCTGCGCGTGAGTTGCTCGATACTTTCACCGGCAGGCAAGGCACGCTGGGCCTGCTGGCCCACGCGTGCCGGCCCGGCACCGGGTCGTTCTGCATGGCCGAGGGAATCGGCCCGCTGCATCAGGCCGGCATTTCGGCGTTGGCGAGCAACTCTTCCTTGAGGGCCTTCAGGTCAGCGACCATGCCCTTGAGGTCCATGTCGCTTTTGCGGGCCTTGGGAAACATTTCCTCGCGCTCTTCTTCCACATGGTGGTCGATGTATTCGCCCAGCACGATGACCTTGGCGTCGAACAACGCTTCGTCTGCCTCCATGCCGGAGATCTGCGCGATCAGGTCCTTGGCGCTGGCGTGTTCGACTTCGGCTTCATTCAGCAGTGCGTCATCGGCTATGGCTTCGCGGGCAGCGGGATAGAAGATCTGCTCCTCGATCTCGGCATGCACGGTCAGCTCCTTGCAGATCCTGTCGGCCAGCGCCTTGCGCTCCCCGGCGGGCGCTTCGGCTTCGCTGAGTTTCTTGAACTGGGTAAACAGCTTCTTGACGGCGATGTGGTCGGCATCGAGCAGGTCAACGGCGTCGTTCATCTTGGGGGGTGCTTTGCTCATGGTGGGTTTCCTTTGGGTTGTGGGCTTGCGTGGTCGGTCACAGTGCCAGCGGTCTTTTCAGTACGGCTGCCAGACACAAAAAAGACTCTAGGCAGCGACCCTGGGCACCCGTGTCGGACGCCGTTGATCTTGTTGTAGGACGGAGTGCGCCGGGGCCTGGTGGCCCTGCCCTTGTCCTACGCCCAAAAGCTCGACACGGTGACACGCCCGGCAGCGCTGCCCTGCTCTGCTGAAAAGCCCTTTTTTCAGGAGCACCCATGGCCACCCCAAAGCCGGTACCCAGCAGCAGCAAAACACCCCAGGCCACTGTGCGCAAACAGCGCGCCATCCAGGCGGCCCAGGATGCCGCCGACAGGAAGAAGCCCGGAAAACCACCCGGCAAAAAAGCCGTGCAGGCAGGTGCGAGGATTCAGCCGGTGACGCCCTTGCCGCGCCAGCACCTGCGCAAACCCGGTCTGGAAGCCGACATGGCGCTGCAACCGAACTTCCTGGCGCCCGGCTACGAAGGCAGCAACAAGCTGCGGGGAAAAGTGGCGCTGATCACCGGCGGTGATTCCGGCATAGGCCGGGCGGTGGCGGTGCTGTTTGCGCGCGAGGGCGCGGACATTGCGCTCGCCTACCTGAACGAGCACGAGGACGCACGCGAGACCCGGCGCTGCGTCGAGGCCGAAGGCCAGGCCTGCGCGCTGATTCCGGGCGACGTCAAAAGACCAGCTTTTGCCGGCAAGGCGGTGGCCAAAACACTGAAGCAATTCGGCCAGCTCGACATCCTGGTCAACAACGCCGCGTTCCAGGAACATGCCAGGGGGCTGGACGAACTCGACGAGCAACGTTTCGAGGAGACCTTTCGCACCAACATCTTCGGCTATTTCCACATGGCCAAAGCCGCCGTGCCGCATATGCGCAGTGGCAGCTGCATCATCAACACCGGCTCGGTGACCGGGCTGGAAGGCAGCGCCCAGTTGCTCGACTATTCGGCCACCAAGGGCGCGATCCATGCCTTCACCAAATCGCTGGCCAGCAACCTTCTCGGCAAGGGCATACGCGTCAACGCGGTGGCGCCGGGCCCGGTCTGGACCCCGCTGAACCCGGCCGACAAGTCAGCCCAGGACATCCGGCACTTCGGCGAAAAAACCGACATGAAACGCCCGGCCCAGCCCGAGGAGATTTCCCCGGCCTATGTGTTCCTGGCGGCACCGGTGTGTTCGGGCTACATCACCGGCATCGTGCTGCCGATCACCGGGAGTGTCGGCGCTTAGGGGTCAAATCGGCTCCCAGCGCCCGTCCGGCAAGCGCAAGCAGCTACAAAATCAGTAGCAACGGCGGGGTGCTACGATTCGCGCACCCTGCACTCTCCCTGTAAACGCATGACCCACGCGCTGGACGTCGTCACCTTTGGTGAAGCCATGATGCTGCTGGTGGCCGACCGGCCCGGCCCGCTGGAAGACGCCGGCGCCTTTCACAAATACACCGCCGGCGCGGAAACCAATGTGGCCATCGGCCTGGCCCGCCTGGGCCTGAAGGTCGGCTGGGCCAGCCGCCTGGGCACCGACATGATGGGGCGTTACCTGATCCGTGAGATGACGGCCGAGGGCATCAACTGCGCACAGGTCGCGCTGGTCACGTCGCAACCGACCGGCTTCATGATCAAGGGCAGCGTGAGCGACGGCAGCGACCCGCCCATCGAGTACCACCGCAAAGGCTCGGCCGCCAGCCAGATGGGGCCGGATGACATCGACAGGGACTGGCTGCTGTCGGCCCGGCACCTGCATGCGACCGGCGTGTTCCCGGCGCTCTCGGCCAGCACCCTGCTGCTCGCCAGGCGCAGCATGGACCTCATGCGCGCCGCGGGCCGCAGCGTTTCCTTCGACCCCAATTTGCGGCCCGCGCTGTGGGCCTCGCCGGCCGTCATGGTGGAGGCCATCAACGACCTCGCGGCGCGTGCCGACTGGGTGTTGCCAGGCCTCGAGGAAGGCCGCTTGCTCACCGGCGAGCAGACTGCCGAGGGCATTGGCGCTTTCTACCGCCAGCGCGGGGCGAAACTGGTGGTGGTCAAGCTGGGCGCGCAGGGCGCGTACTTCGATGGCATGGGCGGCGCGGGCCACGTGCCGGGCTTTCCGGTGGAAAAGGTGGTCGACACGGTCGGTGCCGGCGACGGTTTTGCCGTCGGTGTGATCAGCGGCCTGCTGGCCGGCCTGGACGTTCCCGCCGCGGTGCGGCGTGGTGCATGGATAGGCGCACGCGCGGTGCAGGTGCTGGGGGACAGCGAGGGCCTGCCTTCACGGGCAGAGTTGCTGGCCGCCGGTATCTAGCGCCAGACAGGGCGCCTGGCCACTACACCGGTTGTGGCGTGGGCTGGACTTGCCCGGGGTTGGGTGGGGTCGCGAGCGGTGGCACCGGCTCGGGCGGCGGCACGTTGGGATCAGTGGCCATGGTTTTTAACACCTGCGCCTGTTTCACTGCCGGTCTCGACCGGCTTGTCGAGGTTGCGGATCATGCCTTCGCCCTCACAGTCGCGGCCGTCGGAGGGAATGTCGCGTTCACCGGTGTTGAGTTCTGGCTCCTCGTCCATGGGCGGATGCGCTTTCCGGGCCATGACGGCGGAGGGATTTCGTTCGCCGCCGTTGCGGCCTGGCTCGGCCGGCAGCGGTGGCGTCGGGTCGGTGTTGCTGTCATCGCCGGGCGGGACGGAGTCCTCTTCCGGGGCGGGTTGGGGTTCGGCGTGCATGCTCACAGTCCGGTGACCAGCAGGATGGGCGCCGCGCTATCCGTCACCACCGCTGCAGCGGCCGCCATGCTGGCGCACACGGTGGTGAAGTAGGCAATGTAAGCCGCCATCAGGCGGCGCGCGCGGCGGGGTTTGGCGGGGCGGTGTTGCGGTGTGAGCAGTTTCATGGCGCATCCTTCGGTTGAATGCCTCCATCATGATCACGGCTGCGCAGCGGGTTTATAGGTTGCGATGCACAGTTCCTGTCATCCTGCGGCTGACACGCCGGCAGGCGGCCGGCCGCTCAGTGCGAATGCGCCAGCCCGCTGACCACCATCACCAGCGTGATGCCGACGCCCAGCCAGCCGATCTGGGCAAAGGTCTCACGGGCGCTCAGGCGCTTTTGCAGTTGCGGGATCAGATCGGCGAGCGCCACGTAGACAAAACTGCTGGAGGCCACCACCAGGAAATACGGCAGCCAGTCGTGCAGCATGTCCACCAGCGCGTAACCGACCAGCCCTCCCAGCGCCGTGACCGCGCCGGCCAGCGACACCTTGACCAGCGCGATGCGCTGGTTGCTCGATGTCTGGCGCAGCACCACCAGGTCACCCATGTGGTGCGGGATCTCGTGCGCAAGCACAGCCAGCGCGGTGATCACGCCCAGGCGCATGTCGGCCACAAAGGCCGATGCGATCAGGATGCCGTCGCCGAACGCGTGCACGCTGTCGCCGGTGAGCACCGCCCAGCTGCCCGATTTGACCGCGTGGCCGTGGTGGTGGTGGTGGTGGTGGTGGCCGTGCCCATGCGCCAGCGGCCCGGGCGAGCTGTGCCTGTGTTCGGGCGAACCGGTCTCCGGGTCGTGGTGTTCGTGGCCGTGGTGGTAGAGCTCGGCCTTGTCGAGCAGGAAAAAAAACACCAGCCCGACCAGCAGCGTCGCAAACAGCTCCTGCGCACCGGCCTGGCTCTCAAAGGCCTCGGGCAGCAGGTGCATGAAGGCGGTCGCCAGCAGGGCTCCCGCCGCCAGGCTCAGCATGTGGGTGGTGTAACGCGCCAGAATGCCAAAGCTCAGCAGCGCGGCCAGCCATACGCTGCCGATGCCGGCAGCCAGGGTGCCGGTCAAAATTGCTATCAAAGTCATAGCTGCTTGCGCTCGTTCTGAAAGGGCTGAAGCCCAAAATCATTCAAAAATATCCGTGGAGGTTACACCACAAATGACAAAACCCCGGGCGAGGCGTCCAATGCCTGCGGCCGGGGTTGCTTTGATCTTATCAACCGTGTCAATCCCTGCGGTGGGATATGACCCCCACGGTCGCTCACTTCGTGTAGCTCGCTGCACCTTGCAGGCCGCCGCTCGCCAGAGGCTTCGCTTCTGTTGCCCGTCCAAGGCTGCTCAAGCAGCTTTGGAGCCGCAGGCTCCAGCCCCGAGGGGGCGGCTGCGCCTGCGGGCCGGCCAAGCCGGACCGAGGTCCTGGCTTGCTGACGAGTTCGGTGGGCATAACCAGCGGGGGCCGCGGGACTGGCTTTGCCAGACCGCAGGCGCCGCCCCCTTGAGGGGGGAACAGGCTACACGCAGTGAGCCTGGACGGGGGTGTTTTTTTAAACCACGCCGTTGGCCTTGAACCACGCCAGCGCGCGTTTCCAGCCGTCTTCGGCCGGCTCCTTGCGGAAGCTCGGCCGGTAATCGGCGTGGAAGGCATGCGGGGCATCAGGGTACACCACAAACTGCGAGGCCTTGGCGGCAGGGCTGCCGGCCGCAAGCGCGGCTTTCATCCTGTCGACCGTGTCGAGCGGGATGCCGCTGTCCTGGCCGCCGTACAGACCGAGCACCGGCCCGTTCAGGATGGGGGCAATCTCCACCGGGTGTTTCGGTGTCAGTGGCGTGCTGGTGCCGACCAGGCGGCCGTACCAGGCCACACCGGCCTTGACGGCGGGGCTGTGCGCGGCGTACAGCCAGGTGATGCGGCCGCCCCAGCAAAAACCGGTGATGCCGACCTTGCCGGTGTCGCCGCCGTTGGCGCCGGCCCATTTGACCGCGCCGTCGAGGTCGGCCATGACCTGGGCGTCGGGCACCTTGGACACCACCTCGGCCATCAGCTTGGCCATCTCGCCGTACTGGGTCGGGTCGCCCTGGCGCGCGTACAGCTCGGGCGCAATCGCGAGGTAACCGGCTTTGGCAAAGCGGCGCGCGGTGTCGGCAATGTACTCATGCACACCGAAGATTTCCTGGATCACCAGGATCACCGGCAGATTGGTCTTGCCAGCGGGCGCGGCGTAATAGGCCGGCACCTTGAACCCGTTGACGTCGAAGGTGGTCTCACCGGCCTTCAGGCCGTCGGAGGAGGTCTTGATGGCGGTCTGCGCCATGATGGGCAGGGCGGTTGCGGCATACCCCACGCCCAGTGCCGCCTTCAGCGCGGCGCGGCGGGTGGCGCCGCTATCGGTACTTTGCCCTGGGAGCAGGGAATCGAATTCGGCTTTCTGGTCGCTGTTGAGCATGGCAATTCCTCGAGAGTGGTGGTTGAAGCAAACCGCCCTAGTCTATGAGGTCGCCAAGTTTCTCGCCAGTACAGGGAATTACTGCAGGGTATTTCCCGTCCCGGCCCTCACAGGCCCTGCAGCGCCCGCCGGACATCCTGCAGCACCTCCCCCCACTGCCCGGGCACAGCCTGCCGGAACAGCCGGGCACACGGGTACCAGGGACTGTCGGCGCGGTCAAGCAGCCAGCGCCAGTCCGGGTTGGTCGGCAGCAGCAGCCACACCGGCCGGCCCAGCGCGCCGGCCAGGTGGGCCACGCTGGTGTCCACACACACCACCACATCCACCAGCTCGCACAGGGCGGCGGTATCGCTGAAGTCGGCCAGCGCGTCGCCGAAGTGGAGCAGGTCCGGCCGCGCCTGCAGCGCCGGCAGGTCGGCCTCACGCACCTCCTTTTGCAGGCTCACCGGTTGCACGCCCGCAGGCAACAGCGCCAGGAATTCCGCCAGCGCGATGCTGCGTTTGCGGTCATGCGCGTGGCTGGGGCTGCCGCTCCACACCAGGCCCACGCGGGGCCGGGTGCGCGGGCCCAGCGCCGACTGCCATTGGGCGATCTTCGCTGCGCTGGCGCGCACATAGGGCACCGCCGCGGGAAGGGTGTCCAGCCGCGTGTCGAACGCCAGTGGCAGGCTCAGCAAGGGGCACTGCAGGTCGAAGGGCGGCAAGGGGTCGCCGGGAGACAGCACCCGAACCGCGCCCGGCAGCCCCTGCAACAGGCTGCGCAACGGTGGCTGCACCTCCAGCAGCACCTGGCCGCCGCGCCGCGCCGCCTCGGCGGCATAACGGCAGAACTGCAGGGTGTCGCCCAGGCCCTGCTCGGCATGGATCAACAGGGTTTTGCCCTCCAGCGCCGTGCCGCCGCTCCAGCGCGGCCGCAGGAAATGCGAGCTTTTGCGCTCCCGGTAACCCGCGCGCTCCCAGCGGTATTCGTAAGCCTGCCAGCCTTCCTCGAAGCGGCCAAGTTGCAGCAGGCCCAGCGACAGGCTCCAGTGGGCGTGGGCATCGGCGGGGTCCAGCAGCACGGCCTGCCGGTAGCTCTGCAGCGCGGCATCCGGCCGCTGCAACTCCTGCAGGATGTTGCCCCGGTTGGTGTGAAAGGTCGCAACATCCGGCTGCAAAGCAATCGCCTGTTCATAACTCTGCAGCGCCTCCTCCATCCGGCCCAGGTTGTTCAGGGTGTTGGCGCGGTTGTTGAAGGCCTGCGCATAGGCCGGCTGAAGTCCCAGCGCGCGGTCGAAAGCAGCCAGCGCTTCCGCGTAGCGGCCCGCCAGGCGCAGCGCGATGCCGCGGTTGTTGTGGAAATTCGCGCGGCCCGGTTCCAGCCGGATGGCGCGCTCATAACTTTGCAGCGCCTCCGGATAAGACCTGAGTTCCCGGAGCACATTGCCGCGATGGTTGTGGCTGTCGGCCTCGCCCGGCTGGCCCTGCTGCCGCGCCAGCGCGCTGTCGTAGTCGGCCAGCGCCAGCTGCCACAAACCCAGGTCCTGCAGCACGGCACCGCGGTTGACATAGGCGACGGCATGCTCGGGATGGGCGGCGATGGCTTGCGTCATCCACTCGCGCGCGCGCTGCAGGTCCCGTTGCTGGGCGGCGACCACGCCCGACAGGTGCAAGGCGTCGAAGTGGGCGGGCTGCAACTGCAACACCTGCGCATACAAGGCCAGGGCCTCGGGCATTTGCTGCTGCTGGTGCAGCGCCCAGCCACGCTCGAAGAGTTGCCGGACCTGCGCGGCCTGCCCGTCGGCCGGCCGCATGTCAGTGCGCCTGTTCCCAGTTCGGGCCGACACCGATCTCGGCCAGCAGCGGCACCTTGAGCTCGGCAACACCGGCCATCAGGCGCGGGATTTCGGTGCGCACCCATTCGACCTCGGCCTCGGGCACCTCGAACACCAGTTCATCGTGCACCTGCATGATCATTTTCGTCGCGCGCTGTTCGGCATCGAGCACCTCCTGCACCTTGACCATGCTGAGCTTGATCAGGTCGGCGGCCGTGCCCTGCATGGGCGCGTTGATGGCCTGACGCTCGGCAGCCTTTTTGCGCGGGCCGTTGCCGCCGTTGATCTCGGCCAGGTAGAGGCGGCGGCCAAACACGGTTTCGACAAAATGGTTCTCCTGGGCGAACACCACGGTCTGCTCCATGTAGTTCTTCACGCCCGGATAACGCTGGAAGTACTTGTCGATGTAGGCGGCCGCAGCCCTGGTCTCGATGCCGAGGTTGCGCGCCAGGCCGAAGCTGCTCATGCCGTAGATCAGTCCGAAGTTGATGACCTTGGCGTAGCGCCGCTGCTCGCTGCTGACCTGGTCCAGGGCCACGCTGAATACCTCGGCGGCGGTGGCCTTGTGCACATCCAGGCCGTCAGTGAAGGCGCGCAGCAGGGCTTCGTCACCGCTGAGATGCGCCATGATGCGCAGCTCGATCTGGGAGTAGTCGGCGCTGGCGATCACGCTGCCGGAAGGGGCGACAAAGGCCTCGCGCACGCGCCGGCCTTCCGGCGTTCGCACCGGGATGTTCTGCAAATTGGGGTCGTTGCTGGACAGCCGGCCCGTGACCGCAACGGCCTGCGCGTAATGGGTGTGCACGCGGCCGGTGCGCGGATGCGCCAGCTGGGCCAGCTTGTCGGTGTAAGTGCCCTTGAGCTTGCTGAGCGAGCGGTGCTCCAGCAGCTTGGCCGGCAGCGGGTAGTCCTCGGCCAGTTTTTCCAGCACCTCCTCGTCGGTGCTGCGCGCGCCGCTCGGTGTTTTCTTGATCACCGGCATGCCCAGCTTGTCGAAGAAAATTTCGCCGAGTTGTTTGGGGCTGCCCAGGTTGAAGGGCTGGCCGGCGATTTCGTAAGCCTCGGCTTCCAGTTGCAGGATGCGCTGGCCGAGCTCATGGCTCTGGGTCGCCAGCATGGGCGCGTCGATCAGCACCCCATTACGCTCGATGCGGTACAAGGCCTCGCTGCTTTGCATTTCGAGCTGGTAAATGAACAGCAGTTTTTCGTTGGCCTGCAGCTGCGGCCACAACACCCGGTGCACGTCCAGCGTCTGGTCTGAATCCTCACACGAATATTCGGCGGCCCTGGCGATATCGACCTGGTTGAACTTGATCTGGTGCGCGCCCTTGCCGCACAGGTCTTCGTAGTTGATGCCGCTGCGGCCCACATGGCGCTCGGCCAGGCTGGCCAGGCCATGCGGCTTGGTCACTTCCAGCACATAACTCTGCAGCATGGTGTCATGGGCGTAACCCCGGACCTCGATGCCGTGGTTGGCGAATACATGCCGGTCGTACTTGACGTGTTGTCCCAGCTTGGCTTTGGCCGGGTTTTCCAGCCAGGGCTTGAGCCGCGCCAGCACCTCGTCCGGCGGCAGTTGCGCCGGCGCATCGGGGTAGTCGTGGGTCAGCGGGATATAGGCCGCCTCGCCGGGCTCGACGCTGAAACTCAGACCGACAATCTGCGCCTGCATTTCGTCGAGCGAGGTGGTTTCGGTGTCCAGCGCGACCAGGTCCGCAGCTTCGATTTTTGCCAGCCAGCGATCGAACATTTCCCAGGTCAGCACGGTGTCGTAACGCAGGTTGGTGGCCCGCTCGGCCAGCGGCGTCGCCAGAAAGGCCGGCTCGTCAAAAAGTCCCGGCTCGCCGGACGAGGCGGCCGCGCGGCCCTGACGGTGGGTGTCCGGGCCGGCCGGCAGCTCCGGCGGGGTGCTTTCAACCTCGATCTGCCGGACCAGGCCCTTGAAGCCGTATTTTTCGTAAAAGTCCTTGAGGGCCTCGGTCTGCTGGGGGCCCATCGCTATCGATTCCATGGCGGGCAGGCCGTCGATGTAATCCACCAGGTCGCAGTCCTTCTTGATGGTCAGCAGCTCGCGGCCCTTGGGCAGCCAGTCCAGCGACTGGCGCAGGTTGTCGCCCACCACGCCCTTGATCTCGCCGGCGCGCGCCACCAGCGCATCGAGCGAACCGTATTCGAGCAGCCACTTGACAGCGGTCTTGGGACCGACCTTGGGCACGCCGGGCACGTTGTCCACCGCGTCGCCGACCAGCGCCTGGTAGTCCACCATCAGGCGCGGCGGCACGCCAAACTCGGCCTCGACGCCGGCGAGGTCGCGCCGCCTGTCGTTCATGGTGTCGATCACCGTGATGTGTTCATCGACCAGCTGGCTCAAATCCTTGTCGCCACTGGAGATGATGACTGCTATGCCCTGCCTTGACGCCATGCAGGCCAGCGTGCCGATCACGTCGTCGGCCTCCACACCCGGCACGTCCAGCACCTTCCAGCCGAGCAAACGCACCACCTCGTGGATGGGTCCGACCTGGCTGCGCAAATCGTCGGGCATGGGCGAACGCTGCGCCTTGTACGCGGGGTAAAGCGCATCGCGAAAGGTCGGCCCCTTGGCGTCGAAGACGCAGGCGGCGTAGTCGGCCCGCACGTCCTTGCGCAGCTTTTGCATCATGTTGACCATGCCGCGGATGGCGCCGGTGGCCGGGCTGGCTGGATTCCCCGGGTCGGCGCGCAGGTCGGGCATGGCATGGAAGGCGCGGTACAGGTAGCTGGAGCCATCCACCAGCAGCAAGGTTTTTTTGTCGGTGCTCATGGGCCCATTTTGCCCGCTCTATCCATGGGCGTGCCGCCCCCCTACAATGTTGCCATGCACCACCCCATCTGCTCCCTTCTGCTCGCTGGCGCCGCTGCCGCGTTGGCCGGCGCCCCGGCCCTGGCCCAGACGGCAGCGCCTGCCCCGGCGGCAGCGCCCGCCCCTGCCGTGCAACCGGGCACCAACCCGGCCAGCAGTCGGCCCGATCCGGCGATCCAGCGCATCCGCACGGAAGACGCCGGTTCACGCATCGATGAACTGCGTGTCGGCGGTGAAACCCAGAGCATCACGGTGCAGCCCAAGGCCGGTGTGCCGGCCTATGAGGTGTTGCCGTCCGACTCCACCAAGGGCGGCGGTACGGCCCCGTCCAAATCGGGCGCAGGCGCCACCGGCGCACGCGTCTGGAACGTGCTGAAGTTCTAGTCTTTCGTTCGCAGCTTCCGGTTTCCAGTTCCAGGCATGGCCGTTTACACCGAAGTCTCGCTTGACGAGGCCGCCCCCCTTTTGCAGTCGCTCGGCCTGGGGCAACTGCAGAACATCACCGCCTGCGCAGGCGGGATCGAAAACACCAACTATTTTGTGGACACCGACCAGGGTCGCTACGTGCTGACCCTGTTCGAGCGCCTGAGCTTCGAGCAGTTGCCGTTTTACCTGCACCTGATGAAACACCTGGCCCAGCACGGCATCCCGGTGCCCGAGCCGCAAGCCATCGTGGCTGGCGGCGCCGGTCAGGCCGGCGAGATCCTGCTGCGCCTGAAGGACAAGCCCGCCGCCGTGGTCAACCGCTTGCGCGGCCGCAGCGAACTGGCGCCCACGCCCGCGCATTGCGCCGCGGTCGGGGAAACGCTGGCACGCATGCACCTGGCCGGGCGCGACTTTCCGCGCAGCCAGCCCAACCTGCGCGGCCTGGCCTGGTGGAACGACACCGTCCCGGTGGTGTTGCCCTACCTGGACGAGGCGCAACGCCGGCTGATCCTGTCCGAGCTGGCCTACCAGAACCATGTGGCGGCCTCGTCCGGCTGGCGCGCCCTGCCGCGCGGACCCATCCATGCCGACCTGTTTCGCGACAACGTGATGTTCGACAGCGGGGGCGACGCGCCCGAACTCACCGGTTTTTTCGATTTCTACTTTGCCGGCTGCGATACCTTCCTGTTCGACATCGGCGTGAGCCTGAACGACTGGTGCATCCACCTGGACAGCGGGGCGCACGACGCGGCTCGGGCCGACGCCTTCCTTGCGGCTTACCAGTCGGTACGGCGCCTGGTTGCGCAGGAACGTGCACTGCTGCCGGCGATGCTGCGCGCCGGCGCCCTGCGCTTCTGGATTTCACGCCTGTGGGACTTCCACCTGCCGCGTGAAGCGGCGCTGCTGCAGGCGCACGATCCCGGCCACTTCGAGCGCGTGCTGCGCCAGCGCGCCGCCCATCCCTGCGGCCTGTCGCACTGAAACAGGCCGCCACACGCGCTTGTGGAAAACTTGCAGGCGCTCCTTTTTTTCAAGCAAACTCGGGCGCTGGCGTTAAATTGTTCACCCAATCGCCCTTTTTCAACGGCCGACCGTGAACCCCTTGCGCCCTGACCCCCTCAACACGCCATCCTCTCAATGAAACTCAACATCGTCCCCGCACGCACCGGCATCACATGGGTCAAGCTCGGCATCCAGACTTTCTTCAAGCAGCCGCTCGCGCTGGCGGGTCTGTTCTTCCTGTACATGGCTGCAGCCACGGTTGCCTCGCTGATTCCGCTCGTGGGCGTGGTCCTGGCGCTGGCGATTGTGCCGGCGGCCACCCTGGGCCTGATGGCCGCCACGCTGGAAGCCACCAAAGGGCGCTTCCCCATGCCGGCCATCCTGATCAGCGCCTTCCGGGCCGGCCAGCAACGCGCGCGCGCCATGATGGTGCTGGGTTTCCTGTATGCAGCTGCCTGCCTGCTGATCGTGTCCATCGTGCCGCTGTTCGTGGACGCGCCGGTCAGCCGCGAAAACGCACTGACACCGGGCATGCAGGGAGCGATGCTGCTCGTGATGGTGCTGTACCTGCCGGTGTCGGTGCTGTTCTGGCATGCGCCTGCGCTGGTGCACTGGCACGGCGTCACACCCGTCAAGAGCCTGTTCTTCAGCGCCGTGGTGGTGCTGAGGAACGCCGGGGCCTACACCGTGTTCGGCATCACCTGGATGGTGGTGCTGATGGCCATCGGCCTGGTGGTCACCGTGCTGGCCAGCCTGCTGGCCAGCCCCGAAGCCGCTGCGGCGATGATCATGCCGGTGGCCCTGCTGATGGCCGCCATGTTTTCGGCATCGATTTATTTCACCTTCCGTGACAGTTTTGAAGCCACCCCCACCGACGATCCCATCCCCCCTGGAGACACTCCATGACCCAGCACCTGTTGCAAGGCCGGCAAGAAAAAGAAATCCTGTGGTACCAGCGCCGCGACGCGCTCAAGGCCGCCGCGGCCTGGGTGGCGATGGGGGGACTGCCCGCCGCCATGGCCCAGCAGCGCAGCAACATCGTGCAGTTGACCGGTGACGCCACCCTCAACGGCGCGCGCTTGAGCCCGCAGCAGGCGATACAGACGGGCGACGAGATCCAGACCGGTCCCGGCGCCAACCTGATTTTCGTGATCGGCAACGCCTCCTTCCAGGTGCGGCAAAACTCCCGGCTGGCCGTGGAGCGCGGCAACACACTCAATGCGGTCAGCCTGCTGCGCCTGCTGACCGGCGCCGTGGCCAGCGTCTGGGGCAAGGGTGCCAACCGCAGCATCGTGATGCCGACACTCACGGCCGGCATACGCGGCACCGGCGTCTATGCCGAAATTTTTGCCGACCAGGGCGACCGCAACTACTTCTGCAACTGTTACGGCACGGTGGACCTGGACGCCGCCAATGAAAAGCAGGTGTCGCAGGCCGACTACCACCAGGCGTTCTGGGCCGATGCCACGGCGCGGGACGGCAAGTTCCTGAGCCCGGCGCGCGCGCTGAACCACAGCGACGAAGAACTGGAATTCCTGGCCGGCCTGATTGACCAGCGCACAAGCTGGCAGATCGCGGGCCGCAAAGGCATCAAGGACGGCAGCGGCAGGATGACCTACTGAGCTTGCGGCGGCTGCGCGTCAGCAGGCGTCACCCGAGGCCCCCTGCAGCTTGCGAACCAGGCTGACCAGCTGCGGCCGCACCTCGTTCATCAGGAATTGCGGCGACAGATTGAAGCCCGGCCCGCCGCAACTGACCACCATGACCGCGCGCCCGCCCTCCGGCCGGAAGGCCGCGGCGATCGCGTTCACGTCTTTTTGCCAGCCACCAAAGGATGCGCAACAACCGTGCTCCCGGTAGTGCGCCAGCGCCAGTTCGATGCCGGCGCGCGTCGCCGGCCAGGCCTGTTCATCATGTGCCCGGATGCGCTCCATCAGGTCGCTGCGCTCAGCGTCGCTGCAGCCGGCCAGGTAGGCGCGTCCCATGGCGGTCTGGGCCACGGGGATGCGTGAACCGACATCCAGGCTCAGGGTCAGCGCCGACTCGCTGCGGCAGTTTTCAACATAAATCATGCTCAGACGGTCACGTATGCCCAGCGACACCATGGCCTGCGAACTGTCGGCCAGGTCCTGCATCAGCGGGCGCGCGATCTGGCGCATGTCCAGACGCGCCAGCATGGCGCCGCCCAGCGCGAGCACGGCGCTGCCGAGCCGGTAGCCGGCCGCTCCCTTGCCGTCGGTAGCCGGTACCAGGTAACCCTGGCGCGTCAGGGTATAGGTCAACCTCGAGATCGTCGACTTGGGCAGACCGCAGCGACGCGCCAGTTCCTGGTTACCCAGCATGCGGTCGCGCGAGCGAAAGGCGCTGAGCACATCGAGACCACGCGCCAGCGCGGTGACGAAGTGGCGGTCTTCCCTGGCCGCCGCTGGCTTCGAACCTGGGACAGAAGGCGTCTCGAGTACTTTGGTTTTCATTTGGCTATCTTGTTCTGCATGGCGGAATTATCTGTCAATTTTGGGGGTCCAACGGTGTCACCTGTGCGCCATTTCGCGGGGATTCCCTTGGACATGGCAAGGCAAAGCGCCACAGAATACCTCCACCACAGCGGTGGATACATATTCTGCAATGCAGAACACAACAAAATGAGGAGTAGGACCCATGACCTTGAAAAACAAGCACTGGCTCGCAGCCATCGCCATGGCGCTGGTGACCCACCTGGCACAGGCAGCACCCGGACGTGAAGACATCGTGATCGGCCAGGTGGCGCCCCTGACCGGCACCATCGCCGGCACAGGCAACGAATACGTGGCCGGCGGTGCCGCTTATTTCGCGCACATCAACGAGGGCGGCGGCATCTACGGCCGCAAGATCCGCGTGGCGGTCAAGGACGACAGCTACAAGCCGGACCAGACCCTGGCCTTGACCCGTCAACTGCTTTCCGAGGAAAAGCCGCTGGCGCTGTTCGGGTTTGTCGGGACCGGCAACGTGCTGGCGCTGAACCGGAACAAGGTGCTCGAAGAGGCAGGCATCGCGCTGCTGGCGCCCTATACCGGCGCGCAGGATCTGCGTTCACCGATGAACCCGCATATCTTTCACATCCGCGCCAGCTACACCGACGAGACCGCGCGCATGGTGGAGCACCTGCACACCATCGGCCTGCGCCGCTTTGCCGTGATGTACCAGGACGACCCTTTCGGCAAAAGCGGGCTGGCCGGCGCCGAGACCGCACTGCAGAAACTCGGCATGAAGGCGGTGGCGACAGGTGGTTACGACCGCACCAAACCCGAGGAAGTGGATGCCGCGGTGGCCGCCATCGCGCCGGCCAACCCGGATGCCATCATCATGGTGTCGGTCAACCGCGCCTCTGCCGCATTCATTAAAAAGATGCGGGCGCAAGGCAGCAAGGCCCGCCTGTTCAGCATTTCCGTCGTGAACTTCAAGGAACTGCTGAAAAACGCCGGTGAAGAAAACGCCCGCGGCATCGGCATTTCACAAGTCATGCCCTACCCGTATTCCACGCTGGCGCCGGTGGCTCGCGAGTTCCAGACCCTGATGGCCAGGTACCAGCCGGACAAAGTGGTGTCGTACGCCAGCATGGAATCCTTCATCGCGGCCAAAATTCTGGTGGAGGCGATCCGGCGCAGCGGCGCAGACCCGACACGCGCCAAAATCATGAGCCAGCTCGAAAAAATGAACAGCTATGACGTGGGCGGCTTCAAGGTGAGTTTCGCACCGGACAACCGCGTCGGCTCGAAGTTCGTCGAAGTGACCGTGATTGGCCGCGACGGACGCTTGCTCAGGTAGCGCGGCGTACTTCCAGGATTTCGTACTCGATCGCTTCGCGGTAGGTTTTGGCGTCCTGCAGCGCCAGGTGCAGCAGGATTTTGGCGGCGTGCGCCTTGATCACACGGGGCAGCAGGGCGCCGGCAGCCACCAGCGGCAGCCCCCACCAGACGTAACCGGAAAGGGCCAGCGCCGCGCCTATGCCGAGCAGAGGCAGCGCAATGCCGATCACGAAGAGCCGGTGCTTGACGTATTTCTGCGCGCGCTCCGGGTTGACGATCAGGCGGAAGCGGCCCATGGGCAGGCCGATTTTGAAGTCCTGGTGGCTGACCTCCACGGTGGGGTCGTCGGCTGGCTGGCTTGTCTCTGTCTCGTTCATGATTGTCTCGGGGCAATTGATCGGGTCTGCGCCATCTTAACCAGACTGCGCGGCCTCTAGACCACGGTCAGTTTGGCCACACTCAGGGCCAGCCATTTCACGCCGTGCCGGGTGAAATTGATCTGGGCCCGCGCATCGTCGCCGCTGCCTTCGAGCATCATGACCCGGCCTTCGCCAAACTTGGCGTGAAACACTTCCATGCCGGTCTTCAGGCCATGCGAAGGCGCCGCACGCTGCGCGGGGACCGGCGGACTGGCAAACTTGTCGCCACCCGGGTTTCTTGAAGCAAAAGCGGCTGCAGCCCAATCCCCGCGAGCGTGACCAGCTCCTGAATTGCTAGCACCCCAGGCGCCGCCGTGGCCGCCATAGGCCTGCGCGAAACCCTGGTTTTTCGGCGTGATCCATTTGAGCGCTGCCTCCGGCAGCTCGTCAAAAAAGCGGCTTTTCAGGTTGTAGCGGGTCTGGCCGTGCAACATGCGTGTCTGCGAGTGACTCAGGTACAGGCGCTTGCGCGCGCGCGTGATCGCCACGTACATCAGCCGGCGCTCTTCCTCGATGCCGCCCGCATCACTGAGGGAGTTTTCGTGCGGGAAGATGCCGTCTTCCAGGCCGGAGATAAACACGCAGTCGAACTCCAGGCCCTTGGACGAATGCACCGTCATCAGCTGAACCGCGTCCTGCCCGGCTTGCGCCTGGTTGTCGCCCGACTCCAGCGCGGCATGCGTCAGAAAGGCTGCAAGCGGCGACAGCGTCTCGCCGGTTTCCTGGTCCGGCGCCAGCAGTTCCGGCAGCGGCTCGTCGCCCAGCGGCGCCGAGGGGTCCAGCCCCTGGCTGGCCGGCGACTGCGACAGCGAAGCGCCGAGTTCATCGACAGGCAGCGCCACCGCGTCGCGGCCGAAACCCTCCATGCTGACGAAAGACTCGGCGGCGTTGACCAGCTCGCCCAGATTCTCGAGACGGTCCTGGCCTTCTTTTTCGAGCTTGTAATATTCTTCGAGCCCGCTGTGCTGCAGCACCAGCTCAATGATCTCGCGCAGGCTCAGGCCCGGCGTCTGCTCGCGCAGCACATCAAGCTTGGCGACAAAAGCGCCGAGGTTGGCGCCCGCCTTGCCGGGCACGGCGCTGACGGCGTCGTGCAGCGAGCAGCCGGCAGCACGCGCCACGTCCTGCAACTGCTCGATGCTGCGCAGGCCGATGCCGCGCGGCGGGAAATTGACGATACGCATGAAACTGGTGTCGTCATGCGGGTTGTCCATCAGGCGCAAATAGGCCAGCGCATGTTTGATTTCGGCGCGCTCGAAAAAGCGCAGACCGCCGTAGACGCGGTAAGGAATCGCGTTGTTGAACAGCGCCGTTTCCATGACCCGGCTTTGTGCATTGCTGCGGTAGAGCAGCGCAATCTCCTTGCGCTCGGTGCCGTCGCGAACCAGTTGCCGAACCTCGTCGACAAACCACTCGGCTTCGGCAAAGTCGGAGGTGGCCTCGAACACCCGCACCGGCTCGCCGGGACCGGCCTCGGTGCGCAGGTTCTTGCCCAGGCGCTTGCTGTTGTGGCTGATCAGTTCGTTGGCCGAATCGAGGATGTTGCCGAAGCTGCGGTAGTTGCGCTCCAGCTTGATCTGGTGCTGCACACCGAACTCGCGCACGAAGTCGGCCATGTTGCCCACCCGCGCGCCGCGAAAGGCGTAAATGCTCTGGTCGTCGTCGCCGACGGCCACCACCGAGCCGCCCGGCATGGCTTGCGCGCCGGCGGCAGCGTCGTCGCCTTGCCCGGCCAGCATCTTGATCCAGGCGTACTGCAGCTTGTTGGTGTCCTGGAACTCGTCGATCAGGATGTGGCGGAAGCGCCGCTGGTAATGCTCGCGCACCGGCGCGTTGTCGCGCAGCAACTCATAACTGCGCAGCATCAGTTCGCCGAAATCAACCACGCCCTCGCGCTGGCACTGCTCTTCGTACAGTGCATAAATTTCGGCCTTCTTGCGCGTTTCTTCGTCACGCACAACCACGTCTTTGGCGCGCTGGCCGTCTTCCTTGCAGCCGGCGATGAACCACATCAACTGCTTGGGCGGGAAGCGTTCGTCGTCGATGTTGAACTGCTTGCACAGGCGCTTGATGGCCGAGAGCTGGTCCTGCGTGTCCAGGATCTGGAAGGTCGAGGGCAGGTTGGCAAGCTTGTAATGCGCGCGCAGGAAACGATTGCACAGGCCGTGGAAGGTACCTATCCACATGCCGCGCACATTGACCGGCAGCATGCTGGAGAGGCGGACCATCATCTCCTTGGCCGCCTTGTTCGTAAACGTCACGGCCAGAATGCCGCCCGGCGACACCTGGCCGGTTTGCAGCAGCCAGGCGATGCGGGTGGTCAGCACACGGGTCTTGCCGGAGCCCGCGCCGGCCAGAATCAGCGCGTGGGTGTTTGGTAAGGTGACCGCTGCAAGTTGCTCCGGATTAAGATTTTGTAAGAGAGGGGAGCTTGATGCGACTTCTGAGAACATCCCTCATTGTAGAAAGCCCCGATGTCCCTTTTGCCTGCCCTCCCCTTACCCGTTTTGGCCGCGCTTGTTCTGGTGGCGGGTAGCGCCCTGCAAGGCGTGCAAGCCCAGTCCTCCTGCTCGAGCGAAGGCCAGAGCAGGCCGGTGGCGCTGGTCGAACGTTTCATCAATGCCGATTGCGCCGATTGCTGGACCGACCGCGACACCCCGCGCGCCGGCCGCGGCGAGCTGGCACTGGACTGGATCGTCCCAGGCGCCAGAGGCGATGACGCCCCGCTGTCGGTGGTGGCCACGCGCGATGCGCTCAAGCGCCTGGAAGCGCTCGGGATGCCGCAACCGCCTGGCAGCGCAAACCGCAAGACGCGGGTTGACGGTTCTGCCGGCACCTTGCGCGTGGCGCACGGCCTGCCGGTCTCCGGCTATATCGGCGCGTTGATCGCGCTCAAGCCCCTGCCACGCAACACTCTTGCCCAGCCCTGGACCGCCTGGCTGGCGCTGGTGGAAACCATCCCGGTGGGCACCGAAGGCACGCCCGTTGCCCGAAATCTGGTCAGAAACCTGATCCAGGCCAATTGGGACGGGCGCAAGCAGCTATCAAAAGAGGAGCGTTTGGGTTTCCTGGAATCACGGGTGATGGACATGCCCGTTGGCATGAACCCGGACCGGGTGCAACTGATCGGATGGGTGCAGGATGCCGAAGGCCGCATGGTGGCAGGGGCCCAGTCGCGCTGCCTCCAGGCACTTTAGAGCTACGCCAAATAAGTCCACGGCCGAAGAGGCTGAAGCGTTACATACCGCTGAAACAACAAACCGTTGCCATGGCAGCTGCCCAATCGGGCTACGAGCAATACCGCGAGCCCACCCGCGAGACGAATTCCTGGTAACCATGCAGGCCATCGTGCATCTACCTCGGCCGATCAAGGTTGATGGCACAGGTGCGCCCATGACGGCGGCACAAGGGCCAACGAGCCCTCCGAACAGGCCCATCAGGGCCTCCATCGGATTCAAAAGCCAGAAGCTTGGGTGAAATTCCACAGTCATCAGCTAAAGGCTCGCTTTGCCTGGGCTTAATCAGCGTAGCCTTAGAACCCGTAGCGCAGACCGACCTGCACCAACCTCGGCTGGCCGACCAGAATGCCTCTGGTGCGATCCACGATGTAGGTCTTGTCGGTCAGGTTCTTGGTAACGAGGAACACGCTCAGCGCTTTGTCGATGCGGTAGTTCAGCGCTGCATTGAAGGCGCTGTACGCGCTGATCTGGCCGCGCTGCCCGTCTGCGCTGGGGTTCTGGGTATTGGCGAAGTCCGAGAACTGTTTGCCCACATGTTGCACTTCCAGCTCCGCATGCCATGCCCCCAAGCTGTAACCGGCGGCGGCGGTGAGCGTCTGTTTGGGTGCGTAGGGCTGGCGGTTGCCCTGCACGCCCACCAACGCGTTGTTAGCTACGTTGCGGAAGGCGGTGGTCTGCTCGGCCGTGGGAACCCATGTATAGGCAAGACGGCTAAACAGTCCACTCTTGGCGCGCACGTCAGCGGCTAATTCCAGCCCTTGAAACAGCGCCTTGCCCTGCGACAGCGGGGTGCTGCCGCCGGCGATCGAGCCCGACGCGATCAGGTTGTCGAACCTGGTGCGGAAGTAGGCGGCCTGCAGCGACACGCCATCGGTCGGCTGGCTGCGCACGCCGAGTTCGAGGTTGGTGGATTTCTCCGAGCCGACCTCGGTCACGGTGCCGGTATTGCCAATCAGGTCTTCCACCCGTGGCGGTGCAAAGCCCTTGTGCAAGCTGCCGAACAGGGTCATGTTTTTCTGGAGATTCCAGGTCATGCCAATGCCCGGAAGCGTTTCGGCGACCTTGGTGGAGCCGGACTCGGCCGTGTTGAGCCGGTTGACACGATTAGCCTCCACCGACTCGTAGCGCAAGATCGGTGTGATGCTGACGCTGCCGATATCAAAGCGGTTGGAAATGTAGCCAGAGATCGCATTGGTTTCGCGCAGGGCGTTCTCCGCGACGGTACCGGTGCGCGCAGTGGAAGAAGTGCCGTTGAGCTGCAGGCGGTCCTGCCCTTCCTTGTGGAGTTTCAGGCCGGCCTGAAACTCGCCGCCCGCATAGGGCACGGTCAGGCGCGGCTCGATGCCGGCGTTGTAGTAGCTGCGCAGGCGGCCCTGGGTGGAGTTGCACTGGGCAGGCGTGACCCGGTTACCCGCGAGCCGCGCTGCGCGGAAGGCGGGGTTGCATTGGCTGGTGTCGGTGGTATTGCTTTGCTGGCGCCACCAGTCACGGTCAAACTTGGCGTAGTACACGTTGGTCAGCAATTGCGCGCCTTTGTCAAAAAAGATCTCATGGGTGGCGGAGACACCGATACGTTGCGTGTCAAAAGTGTCATCGGTAAATGGGTTGTAGCGCGCGCCCAAGCGGTCAAACTCGGCTTGCGTGATGCCGGTGTAGGAAATCTGGGAGTTTTCCTTGTAGTAGTTCGCGCGCAGCGTGATTGCCTGATTGTTGGAAAGCGAGGTAACGTACTTCACGGACAAATCGTCAATGGCGTGGCTCTGATTCTCCCGCGACCCTTGACCTTCCTTGCGCGTGTAGTCCACCTGCAAGCCGTTGCCGCCCACGCTGACTCTGCCGTTGAAGAAGCCACGGTTGCCCACCGTGCTCTGCACGAAACCGCCGAATTCCCGCGGTGGTGCGGGCGTGATGTAGTTGACGACGCCGCCGATGGTTTGCGGTCCGAACAGCAACGAACCGGCGCCTTTGAGCACTTCGATGCTGCGGAAGCGATCAATCGGCGGATGGTAATAAGTAGCGTTGTCGCCATAAGGCGCATAGGCCAGTGGGATGCCGTCTTCCAGCAGCGTGATCTTGGTCGAGCGCGAGGGGTTGAGGCCACGAATCGCGATGTTCGGGCGCAGACCAAAGCCGTCTTCGTCGCGCACCACAACGCCGGGCACCTTGCGCAGTGCCTCGTTCACTGTGTAGACGTGACTGGCCTCCAAGTCGCGCTCTTCGAGCACTTGACCCGCTCCGGCAATGCCGGGCAATTTCTCGACGCCGCCAATCACGTTGACTTGTGGCAACGCGCGAAGCTCGGGCGCTGTTTGCGCGATGGCTGCGGGAGCCAGCAGCGCAGCCAAAGCGCCAGCGGCGATTGGGGTAAGAAAAAACGGGGTTCGAGAAAAGGAGTAAGCCATGAAAATTCAGCCTTGTCGGGGAGTTCGGACGTTGGCTGGTAGGCTACTGAGTAAGCCCATGGCTGGCGAAAACGATTATAAGCGAAATATTGCCCGTTCAGTCTCCCTCCCAATGAATACAAGCAATACCAATAGTGTCGCAATGTTCTTCAAAGGAGAGCGAGCTGATTGGGCTCGAATTCGGGTTCTGAATTTGTTGAGGGTGGCGTAAATAGTTGATTTACCTGCGGACCCGCACATGCGCCTAGAATCAGTCACCGGGCCCAAGCAATTGCGCCCGGTTTTTTGTTTCCGCGTTCCGGGGAACAAGCGCCGGTCCAGTCCAAGTGCCTTCTGTTTAATCAATTCAGGAGCCTGGAATCCATGGAAATCTTCGACTACGACAATGTCTTGCTGCTGCCGCGCAAATGCCGCGTGGAGAGCCGCTCCGAATGCAACGCCAGCGTCACGCTGGGTGGCCGCAGCTTCCGCATTCCGGTGGTGCCAGCCAACATGAAAACCGTGATCAACGAGGACATCTGCATCTGGATGGCCCAACACGGTTACTTCTATGTGATGCACCGCTTCGACCTTGACAACCTCGCCTTTGTCAGGCGCATGGCCGCAGCCGGCGTGTACGCGTCGATCTCGCTGGGCGTCAAGAAAGCCGACTACGACACGGTGGACCAGCTGGTGGCTGAAGGCCTGGCGCCTGACTACATCACCATCGACATTGCCCACGGCCACGCCGACACGGTGCAACGCATGATCGGCTACCTCAAGGACAAGCTGCCTTCGTCCTTCGTGATTGCCGGCAACGTCGGCACGCCCGAAGCCATCATCGACCTGGAAAACTGGGGTGCCGACGCGACCAAGGTCGGCATCGGTCCCGGCAAGGTCTGCATCACACGCCTGAAAACCGGCTTCGGCACCGGCGGCTGGCAGCTGTCGGCGCTCAAGTGGTGCGCGCGCGTGGCGACCAAACCCATCATTGCCGACGGCGGCATCCGCGAACACGGCGACATCGCCAAGTCCATCCGTTTCGGCGCCACCATGGTGATGATCGGCTCCATGCTGGCGGGCCTGGAGGAAAGCCCGGGCCAGACCGTCGAGGTCGACGGCCGGCTGTACAAGGAGTATTACGGCAGTGCCTCGGACTTCAACAAGGGCGAATACAAACACGTCGAGGGCAAGCGCATCCTGGAGCCGGTCAAGGGCAGCCTCAAGGACACGCTGCGCGAGATGGAAGAAGACGTGCAAAGCGCCATCAGTTATGCCGGCGGCACCAAACTGATGGACATCCGCAAGGTCAATTACGTGATCCTGGGCGGTGACAACGCCGGTGAACATCTGCTGATGTAAGACTTTGTGCGGCGAGGCCGCGGGCGGTACAGTGCTTGCTCCCCCACTGACACCAGCGCCCGTGCCCACCGCCGCCAGTGAAATCCGCCGCAACTGTTCCCCCGGGGAGGAAACCGCCCTGATCGCCGCCGTGCAAACCGCCGTCGTCGAGGCCTTGAAAGTCCCGCTGTGGACCACCTCGGTGCGGCTGTTTGTGCATGAAGCGCGGCGTTTTGTCGGGCCGGCGGACAAGGACGAGCGCTACACCCTGGTCACCCTGGACTGTTTCACCGGACGGTCACTGGCGACAAAACGCGTGTTGTACCAGGCCATCACCCACAAGCTGGGCCAGTGCGGCATCCCCGCCGATCACCTCAAGATCCTGCTGCGCGAAGCGCCGCGCGACAACTGGGCCATACGCGGCGGCCAGCCGGCCTCGGACGTGGCGCTGGGTTACGACGTGGCCATCTAGACGCGCGCCAGTCTCGCGGGCACGCCGCCTGGCGTCAGGCGGTCGCGGCAATCAGTTGCAACGCCAGCTGGTGCAGGCGGTGGCCGGGCTGCACCAGGGCTTCCAGGACGCTGAAATGATTCAGCCCCAGCAGGGCTTCTCGCACCGGCACCGCCCTGGCGCCCCAGGCGTGTTCGATCAGCGCGTTGTGGCGTAAAAATTCTTCGCTTTCATCGGCACCCGCCACGCTGTAGAGCACGCCGCGCCGGGGTGCCGGGAACCAGGCCGGGCTGGCCTGCGCCACCTGCGCCGGGGTCAGGCGCAGCGAGTCTTTCAGGAAAGGCGTATGCATCACCGATTCGAGCTCATACAAGCCGGACACCGACAGCGCGTTCTTGACCAGGTCGGCAGGCAGGTCGGGCGCGTGTTTTTTCCAGTCGCAGGCCAGCAGCATGGCGGCCAGGTGACCGCCGGCCGAATGGCCCACCACGGTGATGCGCCCGGGGTTGCCGCCGAAACGCGCGATGTTGCGCCAGGTCCAGTCCAGTGCGGCCACCATCTGCAGCGCGATGCCGGGAATCGTCACCGCAGGGCATAAATCGTAGTTGGGCATCACCACGCAGGCGCCGGCATCCGTGAAGGCCGGTGCGAGAAAGGAATGCTCCGATTTGTCCAGCGATCGCCAGTAACCGCCGTGGATAAACACCAGCACCGGTGCGCCGCCTGGCGCCGAGTGGGTTGCAGGAAAGACATCGAGTTTCTCGCCCGGGCTTGCGCCATAAGCGATGTCCAGGCTGCAGGCTTGCGAGCGCCTGGCCTGCCCGGAACGTTCCGCCCAGCGGCTGAAATAGTCGCCGTGGTCGGGCACCAGTGCGCGGTTGTTGTACATGCGGTCCAGCCATGCGGGGTCGGGACGGGTCATGGGTCTCTCCTGTGAAGTCAATGGCCTGATGTTGGCACAGTCAGGCAGTCACGATGGCAGGCGCGGGAAAACCCGCTGGCCGTCGGAAAGAAGATCCGGTATTCTGTATACAGAGTACAGACATGTCCTTGCAACTGATCAAAATCGAATCCGCGCCCGACCTGGTCGATCAGGTCTACCGAAGTCTGCTCGACGCCATCAGCGAGGGCTCCTTGCCCCCCGGCACGCGCATCATGCAGGAAGACATTGCCGAACAGCTCGCCGTGTCACGCCAGCCGGTGCTGCAGGCCTTGCGCTTGCTCAAGAAAGACGGCTTCGTGCTCGACGCGCCAGGCCGCGGTGTGCTGGTCGCGCCGCTGGACGTGGGCTGGCTGATGCAGATTTACCAGGTGCGCAGTGCGCTCGATGCGCTGGCGGCACGCCTGGCGGCGCAGGCACGTTTCCAGATCGATCCGGACCTCATCGCCCGGGGGCGGGCCGCCGCGCGCGGCAGCGACGTCAAGGCCATGATGGCTGCCGACGCGCAGTTCCACGGCGCCATCTATGCCGCCTCGGGCAACCCGCTGATTGCCCAAAGTGCACAGCTGCACTGGCACCACATCCGCCGCGCAATGGGTGCCGTGCTGCAGGTGTCCACCATGCGCGAATCAATCTGGGACGAACACGAGACCATCGCCCGGGCCATCGCGGCAGGCGATACACACACGGCCGAAACCCTGATCCGCGAGCACGGTGAAGACGCCAGCCGCAACCTGGCCGTCCTGTTGAACAACGCACTTCTGCCCGTTGCGGCCAGCAACACCCCCTCCGCCTGATCCGAATGCCATCCCACCCAAGGAGACAAACACATGAAATTGACACCCGACCAGCTCGCGCAATTTGACCGCGAGGGCTACCTGTTTTTCCCCGGCCTGTTCACGCCCGAGGAAACGCAGGTGCTCAATGACGCGGTGCCCGAGCTGTACAGCCGCCGCGAAGACTACAACGTGCGCGAAAAAGGCAAGGATGCGGTGCGCACCAATTTCGCCGCCCACATGTACAGCGAACCCTTTGCCAAACTTGGCCGGCATCCGCGCATGATAGAACCGGTGGAAGACCTGCTTGGCGAGCAGCTCTACATGCACCAGTTCAAGATCAACGGCAAGATGGCTTTCGAGGGCGATGTCTGGCAGTGGCACCAGGACTATGGCACCTGGCTCAATGACGACATGATGCCGACCGAACGCGCGATGAATGTCGCGATTTTTCTGGACGACGTGACCGAACACAACGGCCCGCTGATGTTCATCCCGGGCAGCCACAAAAAAGGCGTGGTCGATGCGAAACACGACCTGACCACCACCAGCTATCCGCTGTGGACGGTGGACAACGATTTGATCCGCCAGCTGGTGCAGCGCGCCGGCGGCAAACAGGGCGGCATCGTCAGCCCCAAGGGCCCGGCCGGCTCCATGATCCTGTTCCACTCCTGCCTGGTGCATGCCTCGGGCAGCAACCTGTCGCCCTTCAACCGCGTCAGCGTCTACCTGAGCCTGTGCGCGGTCAGCAACCACATCCGCCGCCACAAGCGCCCCGAATACATCGCACACCGCGACTTCACGGCTATCGAATGCCTGCCGGACGACTGCCTGCTGAAGGACTACCCGGTCGAGCTGCCCTGGAAAGACGGCGTGCCGGCGACCGCGCTGCAGACCTCGATGGAAGAAATCGTGACTGAGCGCAAAGCCGCCTGAGCCTGCGTCCCCGTTCGCCCTGAGCCCGTCGAAGGGCTTCTTCAACACGCGGGCAGGCTTCGACAAGCTCAGCCCGAACGGATCTCTCAAATGAATTTGTACACAAAACTCCAGCAACGCGCGTCCGACAACAACCCGATCCGCATCGGCCTGATAGGCGCCGGCAAGTTCGGCTCCATGTATCTCGCGCAGATCCCGAAAACGCCGGGCGTGCACCTGGTGGCCATCGCCGACCTGTCACCTGCGGCGGCCCGCACCAACCTTGCGCGCGTAGGGTGGAATCCGGCCTTGACCCAGGCGGAATCTGCGCAAGCAGCTATCAAAACAGGAGCAACCTGGATAACCGACGACTGGAATGCGGTGGTCACCCATCCGCAGATCGACATCATCGTCGAGTGCACCGGCAACCCGGTGGCGGCGGTCGAACATTGCCTGCAGGCGTTTGCGCATGGCAAACATGTGGTCAACGTCACGGTCGAGGCCGACGCCTTTTGCGGCCCGCTGCTGGCGCGCAAGGCGGCCGAAGCCGGTGTGGTGTATTCACTGGCTTTCGGCGACCAGCCGGCGCTGATCTGCGACCTGGTGGACTGGGCCCGTACCTGCGGTTTCCCGGTGGTGGCGGCGGGCCGTGGCCACAAGTGGCTCCCGCATTTCTCCGAATCGACGCCGGAAACCGTCTGGGGCAACTACGGCCTGACGCCGGAACAGGCCGAGCGCGGCGGCCTCAACCCCAAGATGTTCAACAGTTTCCTCGACGGCTCCAAACCGGCTATCGAATCGACGGCGGTCGCCAACGCCACCGGCCTGACGGTGCCCAGCAACGGCCTGCTGTACCCGCCGGCCAGCGTCGAGGACATTCCTTACGTGACCCGTCCGATCTCCGAGGGCGGCGTGCTCGAACGCAAGGGCATGGTGGAAGTCATCTCCTCGCTGGAAGCCAACGGCCGCAAGATCCCCTACGACATCCGCATGGGTGTGTGGGTCACGGTCGAGGCCGAGACCGACTACATCAAGAACTGCTTCGAGGAATACAACGCCCACACCGACCCGAGCGGGCGTTATTTCACGCTCTACAAGCGCTGGCACCTGATCGGCCTGGAAGTCGGCGTGTCGGTGGCGAGCGTGGCCCTGCGTGGAGAACCGACCGGCGTGGCGACCACTTGGGGCGCCGACGTCGTGGCCACCGCCAAGCGCGACCTGAAACCCGGCGACATGCTGGACGGTGAAGGCGGTTACACCGTGTGGGGCAAGCTGCTGCCGGCCGACACCTCGGTGAAGATGGGCGGCCTGCCGCTGGGCCTGGCGCACAACGTCAAGGTGGTGCGCGCGGTGAAAAAGGGCCAGAGCCTGAGCTGGGCCGATGTGGCCATGGACACCTCCACCCCGGCGTACAAGGTGCGCAGCGAGATGGAGCGCATGTTCGCTCCGGCCATGAAGAAAGCTGCCTGACAGCTTTTGCCCTGCTGCGTGCCGCATGATGGAGCGCAGTTTTTCCCGGACACCCATGAGCACCCCCGACACAAACAACCCTTCCCCGCGTCTCGCATTTCTCGGCACAGGCAGCATGGGGCTTCCCATGGCCAGGCGGCTCTGCGAAGCCGGTTTTTCACTGCAGGTATGGAACCGCACACCGGCCAAGGCCGCCCCGCTGGCGGCGCTGGGCGCAGTAGTGCACGGCCTGGCCGCAGCCGCGGTGAAAGACGCCGACATCGTGGTCGGCATGCTGGAAAACGGCGCGGTGGTGGAAGACGTGCTGTTTGCACAGGATGTTGCCGCTGCGATGAAACCCGGCGCGCTGTTCATCGACATGGCCTCGATCAAGCCGCGTGAGGCGCGCGACCATGCGGCGCGCCTGGGCGCCATGGGCATGGCCCACATCGACGCGCCGGTTTCGGGCGGTACCGGCGGCGCCGAGCAGGGCACGCTGGTCATCATGGCCGGCGGCAAGGAGGCGGAATTTCAACGCGCCCTGCCCGTCCTGCGCATCTTCGGGCGCGCCACCCATGTGGGCTCCCACGGCGCGGGCCAGCTCACCAAACTCGCCAACCAGATGATTGTCGGCATCACCATAGGCGCGGTGGCCGAGGCTTTATTGTTTGCGACCCGGGGCGGCGCCGACATGGCCAAGGTCCGCGAAGCGATCACCGGCGGCTTTGCCGACAGCCGCATCCTGCAGGTGCATGGCCAGCGCATGGTGGAGCGCGACTTCGCGCCGCGCGCACGCATGGCGATCCAGCTCAAGGACATGCGCAATGCACTCGCCACCGCCGAGGAAATCGGCTTCGACGCGCCGGTAACCCGGCTGTTCGAACAGTTGTATGCCGAGGGGATCAGCCATGGCCTCAGCGACCTCGATCACTCGGGCCTGTTTGTCGAACTGGCCAGCCGCAACGGCATGGACTAAGACATCAACCCCCCATGAAAAAAGCCCGCAAGCTGCGGGCTTTTTTATGGCCGGAACGAATCAACGTGCGGGGCGGGTCGGACGCTTGTGGGCGTCACGCGGCACAAACACCTTGCCGGCCGGCTTGGCGAAGGCCGGTTTGCGGTCGGCGAAATCACCGCGGGGGGCAGATGCAAAACCTTCCGAACGGCCACCGCCGAAACCACCGCGATCATCGCGCTGGGCGAAACCGCCGCTGTTGCCGTTGCCGCCGCCGAAGCCGCGGTCATCACGGCGCGGGCCGCGGTCATTGAAGCCGGAACGGTCTGCGTAGTTGTTGCCCTGGGGCGCCGGACGGCCCTGGAACGGCGCACCGCCCCGGTCGTCACGGTTGCCGCCAAAACCACCGCGGTCACCGCCGCGATCGCCAAACGCAGGCTTCTTGCCGGCATAGCCGCCGCCGGCGCCGCCACCGAAACCGCCGGAAGGCGCACGGTCATTGCTGAAACGGCCAACACCACCGCCGCCGAAACTGCGGGGACCGCGGTCACCGCCGAAATTGCCGCGCGGACGCTCCGAGGTCGGGGCAAAACGCTGCTGCGGCTCGAGGCCGGCGATCACGCTGGGCTTGAGGTTTTGCTGGGTGTAATGCTCGATGTCCTGGATCTTGCGGCGGTCGCGGAACTCGGCGATGGTGATCGCCTTGCCTTCGCGGCCGGCACGGCCGGTGCGGCCGATGCGGTGCACATAGTCTTCGGCTTTCATCGGCAGGCCGTAGTTGATCACGTGGGTGATGCTGGGCACGTCCAGGCCGCGGGCGGCGACGTCGGTGGCCACCAGGATTTGCACCCGGCCGTCACGGAACGCCATCAGGCGGCGGTTGCGCAGGCCCTGGCCGAGGGCGCCATGCAGCGCCACGGCGCTGAAGCCTTCCTGTACCAGGTCGTTGGCCAGCCCGTCACATTCCACCTGGGTGCAGGCGAACACGATGGACTGGTTCATGGTGGTGTCGCGCAGCGAATGGTCCAGCAGCTTGCGCTTGTGGGCCATGTTGTCGGCCCACAGCAGCGACTGCGTGATCGACGCGTGTTTTTCATGCGGCGAGTCGATCTCGACACGCTGGGGCTGGCGCATCACGCGCGTGGCCAGTTGCATGATGCGCGGCGCAAACGTGGCGCTGAACATCATGGTCTGCTTGCGCTCGATGGTGAGCTGGTTGACTTCGGTCAGGTCGTCGGCAAAGCCGAGGTCCAGCATGCGGTCGGCTTCGTCGACCACGAGGAACTGCACCTGGTCGAGCTTGATCTGCATGCTGCGCTGCAGGTCCAGCAGGCGGCCGGGCGTGGCCACCACGAGGTCGGCGTTTTGCAGCTTGGCGATTTGCAGCTGGTAAGGAATGCCGCCCACCACGTTGGCGATGCGCAGGCCGCGGCAATGGCGCACCAGGTCGATCGCGTCGGCGCAGACCTGCTGGGCCAGCTCGCGGGTCGGGCACAGGATCAGGGCGCCGGGTGTGGCGGCCTTGAAGTTGCGCGCGTTGGTCGGGTCCTTGCGCTTGGGTTTTTTCAGCGGCGGCTCGCCACGGGCGACGGCTTCGGCGCTCAGGCGTTCAAATTCGGCGCGTTCAGTGCGCTCGGCTTCTTCCTGCTGCTTGAGCAGGGTGTGCAGCACGGGCAACAGGAAAGCGGCGGTCTTGCCGCTGCCGGTCTGGCTGGAAACCAGCAGGTCGGTGAATTTGGCTTTGGGGTCGGCCTTGACGTCCTGGTCCAGCGCCTGCATGGCCTTGGGGATGGTGGCCATCTGCACGGCGGTCGGCTGGGTGAAACCCATGTCGGCCACGGCTTGCAGCAGTTCACGGGCCAGGCCCAGTTTCACGAAACCGTTGGGTTCCGGGGCAATCGCGTCCAGCGAAGTTTCGCCAGCGGCAGGCGCGTCGGAAACATCAGCCAGCACATGGATGTCGCTGTCGGAAATGATGTCGTTCATCGTGTCGGTAGTTGCTTCGGCCAAAGAATCGCCGCGAGCCTCAAAAGAGTCAGTCATGTTTTTTCTCACTAAACACCTGTCCGCGCTGCCACCTTGTGGTGTGGGCGGGCGAACAGGAAACTAGCACCTGCCGCGTAGCGGAAGGCTTCGTTCATGGTTAATAAAACATCAACCATCAAACGAATATTTCGGTTCTGGCGACTTCCGGAAAAACCGGTGCCTGAAGCGATGGCTCTGTTGGTAGAGCCCAAAAGTGTGAGGTAGATGTACAAAGGCGGTGCACCCCTGTGCATCCATCAAGCCTATGATTATGCCACGGTTTGCGGGTTTCTACCAGTCCCCGCTGCACCAAAAACCCTGCCGGGCGCCGGACTGGCCTGGCCATGCACCGCATCCGCTCCTTTTTTGATAGCTGCTTGCGCCCGCCACACAAGGGATGCAGGCCCAAATCACTTCAAAAAGTGGGTCCGGTAATATTCCAGCTCGTCGATCGATTCGTGCACATCGGCGAGCGCCGTGTGGCTTTGCTGCTTCTTGAAAGCGCTGTAGACCTCGGGCCGCCAGCGTTTGGCCAGCTCCTTGAAGGTGCTGACATCGATGTTGCGGTAGTGGAAAAACGCCTCCAGCTTGGGCATGTACTTGACGAGAAAGCGCCGGTCCTGGCCGATGGTGTTGCCGCACATCGGCGACGTGCCCCTGGGCAGGTACTTCGCCAGAAAAGCCAGCAACTCCTTTTCGGCGTCCGCCTCGGTCACCGAGCTGGCCTTGACCTTGGCGATCAGCCCGCTGCGGCCGTGTGTGCCCTTGTTCCAGGCGTCCATCTGGTCCAGCAACTCGTCGGGCTGGTGGATCACCAGCACCGGGCCCTCGATACGTGGCGTCAGTTGCGGTCCGGTCACCACCACGGCGACCTCGATGATGCGCTCCTTGTCCGGGTCCAGCCCGGTCATCTCACAGTCGAGCCAGACCAGGTTCTGGTCGGATTTTTTAAGCAGGGGTTCTGTGTCAGCCATCTTGCGATTCTCGCTGATCGCCTAAACTGCCACCCATGACCGACCCTTCCTTGCTCTTGACCCTGCTGTTTTCGGCCGCTCTGGTGCTGGGCCTGCTGACCAGGTTCTACCTCGCATCGCGGCAGATCCGCCATGTGGCGCGCCATCGCGCGGCCGTCCCTGCCGCATTTGCTGCCACCATCACGCTGGCCTCGCACCAGAAGGCCGCCGACTACACCATCACCAAGGCGCGTTTCGGGCTGCTGGAGCTGGCCTGGGGCGCTGCTGTCTTGCTGGGCTGGACGCTGCTAGGCGGCATCGATGGATTGAACCAGGCGCTGGCCGGCTCCGGCCTGGCCGCTTACGGCAGCCTGGTGCCGCAACTGGCGCTGCTGGCCGTCTTCGGCCTGGTGAGCGGCCTGCTGGACCTGCCCTTCACCCTGTACAGCACCTTCCGCATCGAGGAGCGTTTTGGCTTCAACAAGATGACGTTCAAGCTGTGGCTGGGAGACCTGCTCAAGTCCACGCTGGTCGGCGTGCTGGTCGGCATGCCCATCGTGGCGCTGATCCTCTGGCTGATGGGCAGCACCGGCACCTGGTGGTGGCTGTGGGCCTGGGGCGCCTGGATGGTGTTCAACCTGCTGGTTCTGGTGCTCTACCCCACGGTGATCGCGCCGCTGTTCAACAAGTTCCAGCCGCTGGAAGACGAAACCCTGAAGGCCCGCGTGACCGCACTGATGCAGCGCTGCGGCTTCGCGGCCAAGGGCTTGTTCGTGATGGACGGCAGCAAACGCTCGGCCCATGCCAACGCCTACTTCACCGGTTTCGGGGCGTCCAAACGCGTGGTGTTTTACGACACCCTGCTCAAGCAGCTCAATCCCGATGAGGTCGATGCGGTGCTGGCCCATGAACTCGGGCATTTCAAGCATAAACACATCATCAAGCGCATTGTCTCGATGTTTGCCATGAGCCTGGCGGGCTTTGCGCTGCTCGGCTGGCTGTCCACACAGGTCTGGTTTTATACCGGTCTGGGGGTGCGACCCAACATGAGCGGCAGCAACGATGCGCTGGCACTGCTGCTGTTCCTGCTGACGGTGCCGGTGTTCAGCTTCTTCATCTCACCGATCTTTGCATTGTTCTCGCGCAAGCACGAGTTCGAAGCCGACGCCTACGCGATCGCGCAGACCAACGGCAGGCACTTGCAAAGCGCGTTGCTCAAGCTCTACCAGGACAACGCCAGCACGCTGACGCCCGACCCGCTGTTCGTCAAGTTTTACTATTCACACCCGCCGGCCTCGGAGCGGCTGGCGCGCCTGGGTGGCAGCACCGGAGCCTCCGCATGAACCCCGTCCACCAGAACCGCCGCGCCCTGAGCGCCACCGAAATCGTGACCCAGCTCAGCCAGCTCAACGGCGAGCAGGCGCTGGGCTGGCGGCTGATCGACGGCTCGCTCGAGAAGACCTACGGCTTCAAAAACTACTACGAGACCATCGCCTTCGTGAATGCCGTGGCCTTCATCGCCAACGCCGAGGACCACCACCCCGACCTGGCACTGAGCTACAACAAATGCACGGTGCGTTTCAACACGCATGAGGTGCAGGGCATATCAGTCAGCGACTTTTTCTGCGCGTCGAAGGTCGACGCCCTGGTGGCTTGACCACTGTTTCTTCCGCCGGAACCCTGCCCGGCCTGGTGGTCGCCGGATTCGGCCGGCATTGCCTGGTGGAGACGCCGGACGGCCAGCGCCTGATCTGCCACCCGCGCGGCAAGAAGAGCCAGGCCGTGGTCGGCGACCGTGTCCAGTGGCTGCCCTCGCAGGACGAAGGCACGGTCGAGAAGGTCGAGCAACGCAGCAACCTGTTTTACCGGCAGGACGAGATGCGCACCAAGTCGTTTGCGGCCAACCTCGACCAGGTGCTGATCCTGATCGCAGCCGAACCCGAATTTTCGGAAAGCCAGCTCACGCGCGCGCTGATCGCCGCCGAGGCCGAACGCATCACGCCCGTGATCGCGCTGAACAAAAGCGACCTGGCCGAACCGTTTGGCCGCGCCTGGACCAAACTCGCGCCCTATCGCGCCATGGGCTACCAGGTGCTCCCGCTGGCGATCAAGCCCAAGACCGATACGCCGGTGGCCAACGATGCACAGTACCAGCAGTTGCTGGCGCTGCTGCGCGGCAAAAAAACCCTGGTGCTGGGTCCGTCGGGCGCCGGCAAAAGCAGCCTGACCAATTTGCTGGTGCCCAACGCACAGGTGCTGACCGCAGAAATATCGCAGGCGCTCAACTCGGGCAAACACACGACCACCAGCACCACGCTGTACTGGATCGATGCCGAACGCAGCAGCGCCCTGATCGATTCGCCGGGCTTCCAGGAATTCGGCCTGCATCACATTGATCCCATGCACCTGGCCAACTACATGCCGGACCTCAAGGTGCATGCGCAGGACTGCAAGTTCTACAACTGCACCCATCTGCACGAACCCGGATGTGGTGTGATTTCTCAAGTAAAAACAGGCGCCAGCCCCGACGGGATAAGCGCAAGCCGCTATCGTTTGTATAGCGAACTGTTCGCCGAGCTGTCGCAGCCCGCGCGTTACTGAGCCGCGTTCAGCCCAGCAGGCGGGCGAGGGTCAGCAGCGCCAGCAGCACCATCCAGAGCACCACCGAGCGCCAGACCAGGCCCACAATGCTGCGCAGGTGCGCCACCTGGGGCTCACGACCGGGCGTGCTTTCCGGGAGCTCCGGCGCAGCCTGATCCGGGCCGTTGGCCTGGAAGCCCTGCGAGGCGTCCGGCGCGAACACGGCCCTGAGCGCCTCGCCGCCCAGGCGCACATTGACTGCGCCCGACGTCGCCGCCAGGATCACGCCGTCGTTGTGGTTCTCCGGGCCGGCCGGCTGGCGCTGCGCATAGTTGCGCCAACCGTCGATGGCATCCTCGAAGCTGCCGACCACCGCAAAGCCCAGCGACGTCAGACGCGCAGGCACATAGTCGATCACATGCCAGGCCCGCGCGGCCGTTCCCTGCAGCGCCGGGCTGGCGCCCTCACCCGTCGAGCGGCTCTTGTGCGCCCAGTAACGGGACACAAACTCGCTCAGGCGGTACAGCACCGCACCTGCGGGGCCCAGGCCCAGCGCGGCCAGCACCGAGAACCAGGCCAGCACGCCAAACACATGGCGGTGCGCCGCAAGCACCGAATATTCGATCACATGGCGGACGATTTCGCTGCGCGGCAGTTCACTGGCATCGACCTGGCGCCACTGCGCCAGCAATTCACGTGCAGCGACCTCATCGCCGTCGTCGAGCGCGTCGCGGATGTCGGTGAAATAGTGGCTGAACTGGCGAAAGCCCAGCGTGACGTAGAGGACGGCCACGCTCCACACAAAGGCCAGCGCCACATTGATACTCCAGAGCAGCCAATGGACGGCCAGCGTCAGCAGCGCGGGGGCCAGCACCGCCGTGCCCCAGGCCACCCAGCCGTGTACCGGCTTGCCGGCGTCCAGGCTGCGGCTGGCCCAGCGCGCCCAGCGGCGCAAATTCGCGTGAATAACGTTGCCGCGGGCCAGCGGGCGGGCCTGTTCAATGATGAGCGCGAACAAAACGGCAAAAAAACTCATGGCTCTTCAATAAATCCATTTTCCGGGCGAATTGCGTCGTTGCGCGGTGCTCGCCATCCTCATGCACCCAAGTGCATTGCGGCGGCTAGAGCTCCGTGCGCCTGGTACTTCATCCCGAAATTCTGAATTTCTGGAAGTGCCCTGCTGGCAAATCATAACTGCCTGTGTGACACGAGTTTTCAGCGGGGGCCACGGGACTGGCTTTGCCAGACCGCAGGCGCCGCCCCCTTGAGGGGAAACAGGCTACACGCAATGAGCCTGGACGGGGGTGGGCGCAATTCTAGGCACTCAAGAAGCGGTAGAGATTACGCAGCATCCCCGCGGTGGCGCCCCAGATGTAGCGCTCCTTGCTGTCACGGCTGTCCACCGGCCCGGTGTAGGGCATGGACAGCCACTGGCGGACGTCGCCCTCGAACTCGAACTCGTGGCGCTGGTGATTCGCGGGGTTCATCAGGTGCTGCAAGGGCACTTCGAAGATGTCAGCGACTTCGGCAGGGTTGGGCTGCAGGGCAAAACCCGGCTGCACCAGCGCCACCACCGGCGTGATGATGAACGCTGTGCCGGTGACATAGGTCGGAAGGATTCCCAGCACCTCGACATGGTCGCGGGTCAGCCCGATCTCCTCATGCGCCTCGCGCAGCGCGGTGTCCACCGCGTCATGATCGGTCTGATCGGTCCTGCCACCCGGGAAGGCGACCTGGCCCGAGTGGGTGGACATGTTGCCGGCCCGCTCGGTCAACAGCAGCGTGAGTTCATCACGCATGACCAGCGCAATGAGCACCGCTGCCAGGGCCGGTTCACGGTTGGAGAATTTTTTCTCGACGCTATGCTCCGGGGCCCACACCGGCGGATGCCGGAAACGCTGGCGCAGGGCAGATGGCGTGAGGTCGCCAGCAGGCACGCCGGACAGATGTGTGTCCACCCCGATGACCGGGATGGTCCGGGGATCGAAGGTCGGCAGGGGTTTGGTGAAGCTCATGCGAAGCACAGCGTAGCAGGCAAAAAAAAGCCGCTCCCGGGAGCGGCTTTTTCAGGGTCCAAGCCGCTTTATGCAGCCTTGGCGCCGAGTTTTTCCTTGATACGTGCCGACTTGCCGCTGCGATCACGCAGGTAGTACAGCTTGGCACGACGCACATCACCGCGGCGCTTGACTTCGATCTTGGCGATCAGCGGGCTGTAGACCTGAAAGGTCCGCTCGACGCCTTCACCATTGGAGATCTTGCGCACGATGAAGCTGGAGTTCAGGCCGCGGTTGCGCTTGGCAATCACAACGCCTTCGAAAGCCTGCACACGCTTGCGGGTACCTTCAACCACATTGACGCTGACGATCACGGTGTCGCCGGGGGCATACACGGGAATGGTCTTGTTCAAGCGGGCAATTTCTTCCTGCTCAAGGGTCTGGATCAGATTCATGATTTATTCCATCTATCTTTTTCGTTCATACACGCGCTGCACTAAAGACCGCAAATCCAGGGAACGCTCACAAGGAGGATCAACATGGTTGCAGTGGCCGCCAGAGGACCGAAAAGCCCACGATTATAGCAATTTATGGCTGTTGGGACGATTTTGCCGTCAGGCGGTGCAGAAAGGCCTCGTCCGCAGCCGTCAGACTGCCCGCCTGGCGCGCTGCGTCCAGCAGGTCCGGCCGGTGCTGCCGGGTCAGGGCCAGCCGCTGTTCGCGCCGCCAGCCGTCGATGTGGGCGTGGTTTCCAGACAACAGCGTGTCCGGCACGCCCTGCCCGCGCCAGATCTCCGGCCGCGTGTAGTGCGGGCAATCGAGCAAACCGTCCAGCGCCGGGTTGAAGCTGTCGAACTGGTGGCTGCCTTCGTCATTGAGCACGCCCGGCTGCAGGCGCGCCACCGCGTCCAGCAGGGCCATGGCAGGGATTTCGCCGCCGGACAACACGAAGTCGCCCAGGCTGATCTGCTGATCCACATACCTGTCGATAAAACGCTGGTCCAGGCCTTCATAACGCCCGCAGACAAGCACCGCACCGCTGCTCACCGACCAGGCGGCCACGCTGCTGTGGTCCAGCGCACGGCCTATGGGCGAAAACAACACCACGGGCGCACGCGATCCCTCTGGCTCGGCCCGATCCGCCCGGATGGCTTCGAGGCAGCGCGCCAGCGGCTCTGCCATCATCACCATGCCGGGTCCACCGCCGAAGGAGCGGTCATCCACGCGGCGGTAGTTGCCCTCGGCAAATTCACGCGGGTTCCACAGCTTCACCTCGACCGCACCGGATTCGTAAGCGCGGCGCGTCACGCCGCTGGTCAACAAGGGCGCAAAAAGCTCGGGAAACAGGGTGATGACGTCAAAACGCATGGTTGTTATTTTGCGCTGACCGACGAGAACAGTGGCAAGGCCTCAATAGTCCGGCTGCCAGTCCACCGTGATGGTTTTTGCCGGGAGGTCCACGCCGTCGACATAGGCAGCGACAAAAGGAATCATGCGCTCCAGGGTCTGCTCACCCTCGGTGTACTCGACACACAGTACCGAATTCGGTCCGGTCGCCATCAGGTCGCGCACGCAGCCCAGGGCAACACCTTCCCGGTTGACGACATTCAACCCCAGCAGGTCTACCCAGTAATACTCGTCCTTGCCAGCTTTCGGAAAGCTGCTGCGCGGCACAAAAATGCGCGCGCCGCGCAGGGCCTCGGCCGGCGTACGGTCGTCGATGCCCTCGAACTTGGCCACCATCGAACCGGAATGGACCTTGGACTCCGTGACCGGCAGGATGACCGTGCCGGAAAACGCGTCGAAGCCGGGACGGTGTTTGGCCTCGGGCGGCTGGAGAAACCAGCGGCCGGAAGAAAAAAGCGCCTCGGAAGAGGCGCTGTGCGGCAGGATTTTGACCCAGCCCTTGACGCCCCAGGCGTCAAGAATGCGCCCGACTTCGATGGCGTCGTCGGGGAGACCCGACGACTCTAAGCCCGGAAGCATCTGGCGACCGGGGAAATCAGGCGGCTTTGGGGGCTGCGGCAGCGCCCTGCTTGACCAGGCGTTCCACGGTCGGGGACGCTTGTGCGCCCACGCCGAGCCAGTGGGTCAGGCGGTCCTGCTGGATACGCAGGCCTTCTTCGCCACCTTTGGCGATCGGGTTGTAAAAACCGATGCGCTCGATGAAACGGCCATCGCGGCGGACGCGTTTGTCAGCCACGACGATGTTGAAAAAAGGACGGTGTTTAGAACCGCCGCGCGAGAGTCGAATGACGACCATGATTTATCCTTCGGGTGGCGGGGTGAAAAATATCACCCCAAAATGTTCCTGCAGCGATTGAGACACACGACATGGCACCCGGCCAGCGAAATGCTGCAAAGCCGCAGATTATAACCCGCGCCCCGCCATTTCCCGTCAACCCGCCCCCCGGCCTTCTTTTTGAGCCCTGCCATGCCACTGATACGCCCCAGCCGCGAGGAAGACCTCCCCGCCATTACCGCCATCTACGCCCACCACGTGCTGCACGGCACCGGCACCTTCGAAACCGAGGCCCCCAGTGCGGCCGACATGGGGGCGCGCCGCGCCGACGTGTTGTCCAAGGGGCTGCCCTACCTGGTCGCCGAGGATGCCGGTAGCGTGGTCGGTTTTGCCTACGGCAACTGGTTCAAACCCCGGCCGGCCTACCGCTATTCGGTCGAGGACTCGATCTACCTGGCGCCCGACGCGGGCGGCAAAGGCCTGGGCCGCGCCCTGTTGTCGGAGCTGCTGGCGCGCTGCGAGAGCGCGGGCATCCGCAAGATCATGGCCATCATCGGCGACTCGGCCAATGCCGGATCGGTCGGGCTGCATCGCGCACTCGGCTTCACGCAGGTCGGCATCGTCGAGTCCTGCGGATGGAAGTTCGGCGCGTGGCGTGATATCGTGATCATGCAAAAAACACTGGGCGCCGGCGACACCTTGCCGCCCGCCGGCTTCACAGAAGCGCCGCCCTCCTCCTCCCCCTCCTGACGGAATTCATGAAAACCAAGAACAAGACCCTGGCCGCCTGGCTGGCCCTGGCTGGCGGCCAACTGGGCATCCATCGCCTTTACCTGTACGGCGTGGGCGACATGCTGGCCTGGCTGCACCCGATCGCTGCCGCCCTGGGCTGGTGGGGCATAGAGCGGGTGCGCATGTACGGCCAGGACGACCAGCTCGCCTGGGCGCTGATACCGCTGCTGGGTTTTACCCTGGCCGGCACAGCGCTGACGGCGATTTATTACGGCCTGATGGCACCCGAAAAATGGAACCACCGGCACAACCCGGCTGCAGCGCCGGACGCCGCGCCGGGCCGGACCAACTGGCTGACCATGGGCGCGATCGTGTTTGCGCTGCTGTTCGGCACCATCGCACTGATGTCCAGCATCGTGTTCAGCTTCCAGCGATACTTTGAGTACCAGGTCGAGGAAGCGCGCAAGATCAGCCAGCCAAAATAGCGCCTCCGCGCTGCCTGAAAAGAGACACCTGCCGAGCGCTGCCTGTGATCCGTTCGTTCTGAGCCTGTCGAAGGATGCGCCCGAGGGCACTCAGAACAGCTGCAGGCTGACCCAGTAGGCAATCGCTGCGACAAAGGCCGAGGCCGGGATGGTGAAGATCCAGGCCCAGACAATGTTGCCCGCCACGCCCCAGCGGACGGCCGAAGCGCGCTGGGTGGAACCCACCCCGACGATGGCGCCGGTGATGGTGTGGGTGGTTGACACCGGGATCCCAAGTCCGGTCGCCAGGAACAGCGTCAGTGCACCGCCGGTCTCGGCGCAAAACCCGCCCACGGGTTTGAGCTTGGTGATTTTCTGGCCCATGGTCTTGACGATGCGCCAGCCACCGAACATCGTGCCCACGGCAATCGCCACATAACAACTGACGATGGTCCAGGTCGGCGGGGAGGCGTCGCTGGCCGAGGCGTAACCCGTGGCGATCAGCAGCATCCAGATGATGCCAATGGTTTTTTGCGCATCGTTGCCGCCGTGACCCAGGCTGTAGGCACCGGCCGACACCAGCTGCATGCGCCGGAACCAGCGGTCCACACGGGACGGCGTGGCCCGGCGAAAGCCCCAGGCCACCACCACCATCATCAGCGAGCCGAGCAGAAAGCCCAGCAGTGGCGAGACGAAAATAAAGGCCACGGTTTTCAGGATGCCGCCGGCGACCAGCGCGCCGGCGCCGGACTTGGCCATCACCGCCCCGACAATCCCGCCGATCAGCGCGTGGGACGAGCTGCTGGGAATGCCGTAGTACCAGGTCAACAGGTTCCAGGTAATCGCGCCTATCAGCGCGCCGAACACCACATGGGTGTCGACGATCCCCGGCTGGACAATGCCCTTGCCCACGGTGGCGGCCACGCTCAGGTGAAAAATGAAGATCGCAACAAAGTTGAAAAACGCGGCAAACAACACCGCCTGGCCGGGTTTGAGCACGCCGGTGGACACCACGGTGGCAATCGAGTTGGCCGCATCGTGGAAGCCGTTCATGAAGTCGAAGGCGATCGCCAGGAACACCAGCAAAGCCACGACCCAAAAGGCAGTTTGGACGGTTTCCATGGTCCCGTCCGCTCAGGAGTTCTCGAGGACGATGCCCTCAATCACGTTGGCCACGTCTTCGCACTTGTCGGTGATGGTCTCGAGCAACTCGTAGATCGCCTTGAGCTTGATGACCTCGCGCACATCGGGCTCCTCGCGGAACAGCTTGCTCATCGCCGAGCGCATCACCCGGTCGGCGTCCGACTCCAGCTTGTCGATTTCCTCGCAGGTCTTGAGCGCCGCCTCGGCCGTGGCCGCGTCGCTCAGCTTGTCGATCAAGGCCACCGCATCCTTCAGCCGCTCGCAGCACCGGACGCTGAGGTCGGTCAGGCGCACGATCTCGTCGGTCATGTGGTGCACGTCGTACAGGGCCATGGTTTCCGCCGAGTCCTGGATCAGGTCGGCCACATCGTCCATGGTGTTGATCAGCGAATGGATCTGCTCGCGGTCTATCGGGGTGATGAAGGTCTTGTGCAGCATGCGGTTCACCTCATGGGTGATCCGGTCCGCGGCGCGCTCGGCATTGTCGACCTCGCGGTTGTAGCTTTCCCGCTTTTCGATGTCACTGTAGTTGGCAACCAGGTTGGAGAAAGCGCGGGCGGCCTCGACGATGCGGTCGGCATGCTGGTTGAACAGCTCAAAAAAATTGCCTTCACGCGGCAGCAGCTTGCCAAACAGCATTTTCGACTCCTGGAAATTTGTGTCAATTTGATGACATATTTGTGACTTCCGGGAGTTTAACCGCGTGGATGTGGCGCCCCGCGGCCGCTCACCGCGCGCAGCTCCTGCAGCTTGGGGGATACCGGGGGCAACAGACTTCCAGGGGAATCAGGACGAGCGGAAGATGAAATACACCGCCCCCACCATGCACAGCGCCGCCCACAGGTAGTCGAGCTTGAGCGGCTCGTTGAGGTAGAACACCGCAAACGGCACGAACACCGTCAGGGTGATCACCTCCTGCATGATCTTGAGCTGCCCGACGCTGTACAGCGTGAAGCCGATGCGGTTGCCCGGCACCTGCAGCAGGTACTCGAACAGCGCGATGCCCCAGCTGATCAGTGCCGCGATATACCAGGGCGAGGTCGCCAGGTTTTTCAGGTGGCCGTACCACGCAAAGGTCATGAAGACGTTCGACAGCAGCAGCAGGCCGATGGTCTGCGCGGAAACGGGAAGGGATTGCAGAAACTGCATGGGCACTCCAAAGGCAACAGTCAACCAGCGGCACCCGCCTCGGCAGCGTGCCCGGAAAAACACCGAATTTCAAGACTTATCGGCCTGCAGCCCATATCCGGCAAGCGTATGAAGCTATAAAAACAATAGCTAAAACGATGCCGTCCTGGGGGGCCAGTGACGCAAAATCCGGCAAATGCATGCGGCGATTATCTGCCGCCGGCAGGGTCCGTCGCGTCAGGCCCGCGCGATCCAGCGCTGCTGGGCAGCCAGCTTTTCGACATCGCGCCAGCTTGCGCACTGCCCGGCCATCTGCGGCCAGATCCGCAGCAACAGCTCGCATTCGGCCAGCGTGTCGGCAGCGGCCTGGTGCCGATTGGCACAGACGATGCCGAAGTGCGCCATCCACTCATCCAGCGCGCGCGCCCTGACCTTCTCGTGGGTGACCGCGCACAGCTGCTCGATGTCGACCCAGCGGTTCGGCAGGGGCGTTGCCAGATGCGCCTGCACAAAGCGGCCGATCATGGCCTGGTCAAAAGGGGCATGAAAGGCCAGCAGCGGCGAGTGGCCGGCGAAACTGGCAAAGGCGCGCAAGCCGTCCGCCATCGGTTCGCCCTCGCGCTGGCGCTGCAGGCCGATGCCATGCAGCAGGATGTTGTCCTTGGCGCTGGCCACCTCCGACTGGCGCAGCACCACCTCGAAGCTGTCGCCCGGCATGATGCTCAGGCGCCGCGCGTCCCAGTCCACATGAACCGCAATCGCGGCAATCGCCAGCAACTGGTCGCGCTGCGGGTCCAGCCCGCTGGTCTCGACGTCCAGCACCACCCAGCGCGCCTCGTCCACCGCCGCCGCCGCGCCCAGCCAGCCGCGCAGCCGGTCGCCCCAGCTCATCGCTCGTAATCCAGTTGCAGGCGTTGCTGCAGCGAACGGGCCACGCGAAAGGACTCGCGCAGAATGCGCCGGTCGATGTCGTTCAGGCGCGCCACCTCGAGGTGGTTCGGGTGGCCCGCCGGCGCCGTGCCCTCGAGCTGGATGCGCAGCCGCAGCGTCTGCAGGAACTCGAAGCCGCTGACCCAGGCCTGGTACTCGGGCGCGGCCAGGCCAAGCCGCGGGCCGACCGCCTCCAGCCGCTCGCGCGTATTGGTGACGGTGATGCCGTGGCTCAGCGAATAAATCCGCGCCACGTCGACAAAAATCGCCGCACCCTGGAGCTTGAGGTCGATCAGGCCCACGTCGTCGACGGCGATGCTGCCGGTCCAGTTCAGCGGCGCGCTGTGGATCAGCGCATTGAGCGCCAGTTGCTTGATGAAGCGCGGTGCGCGGCGCGCCGCCTCGCTGACCTCGCGGCGCAGGCTGTCTGCCAGGTCTTCGTTGCCGGCCAGCGCGCGGAAGTCGAAGTAGATGCTGGCATGCAGCAGGTCCTGCGGCGCGCCGTGTTCGATCCAGTGGGCAAAACGCTCGCGCCACTGGCGCAGCGTCATGCAGCAGGACGGCTCGCCGGCCATGATCCCGCCGCGGCACAACGGGTAGCCACACGCGTCCAGCGCCAGGTTGACGTCGTGGGCGAATCGCAGCGCAGCCTCACGCTGGGCCGGCGTGCTGTCATCCGGCAGGATCAGCGCATTGTCCTGGTCCGTGGCAATCGTCTGCTCGCTGCGCCCTTCGGAGCCCAGCGCCAGCCAGCAGATACGCGTCAGGTCGATGCCATGCTCTTGCGCCTTGATCTCCAGCAGGCGCGCCGTCAGCACGTCGTTGAGGTGGCTGATCAGCGCGGTGAGCTGGCGCGCATGCACACCCTGGCCCAGCAGGCTGTGCGCAAAGCGGCGGATGTCCTGCGCCACCATCTTGAGCGTGTCCACGTCGGCCGCCGAACGGATGGACGTGCTTACCTGCTTGAGGCTCAGGCGCTGCATCGCGAACAGGTCGCGCTCGGACACCACGCCGACGGCCGCGCCGCCACGCGTGACAGGCACGTGGCGAATGCCGTGTTTGCTCATCAGCAGGGCCGCGTCCAAGGCCGTGTGTTCGTGGCTGAGCGACAGCACCGGCTGCACCATCACCTCGGCAATCGGGGTGTCCAGCGACAGCCCCGGCAGCGTGACCTTGCCCAGGATGTCGTACCGCGTAAGGATGCCCAGCGGCCGCTGCTGCGCATCCGTCACCAGCATGGAGCCGATGCGCAGCTGGTGCATCTGCGCCAGCGCCTGGCGCAGCGGCGTGGCCGGCGCGCAGCTCACCGGCGCCTGGCGCGCGACATCGCCCAGCGCCGTCTCCAGCGACTGCTCGGCCAGCGCCTGCGAGGCATAAGCCACCTGCAACGCGCGCCGCGACAAATCCAGAAACTTCAAAATGCGCCGGTTCAGGAAGTCGGCAAACGGCGGGCTGAGCACCGCCAGGGCCTGCATGGCCTCCAGCGGCAAGGCCAGCACAAAGGTGTCGGCCACCGCCTTGTAGCTGGCCGTGACCGCCCGCTGCGCCACCGCAGCGCTGACCGGGAACAGCTCGCCCGGTTCGTAATGAAACGCCCCGCCCGACAGCTCGGCCAGGCCGCGCTCGCCAATGACCGCGCCCTGGCGGATGAAAAACAGGTGTTTCACCACCCCGCTGTCCGGGCTGATCAGCAGTTCATCCGGGGCGTAGTAGTTCTCGCGGGAATGGCGAAGAAAGAAATCCACATCGCCCGCCAGCATCTGCGCAAACGGCGGATGCCGCATCAGTTCCTGCCGCAGGTTGGTCAGCAGGCTGCTGGACGGACTCAGGTCGGCGTTGAGCGGGGAAAGAAGCTGGTCTGCATCCGTCACGGTTTGTCTCCCGGGGTTGTGAGCCGATTATCCGAGAAGGGCCCGCTTTCCCATGATTTTCTTCTCGTCGGGTTGACATCCCGCAAGCGCCAAAAGCTAGCAGGGCAAACCGGCAAGCGGTAGGATTTTGGCTAGCGCACCAGGCAACAAAGAGTCATCCGGCAGCCCTGCACGGAACTTCAGCAGCGCCGGCAGCATCTCACCGGCACCCAACCGGAGCCCTTCATGCCCCCTGACCGCCCTTCCCTGCTTCGCCGCCGCAGCGTCGCCGCCGCGCTGGTGGCCGTGCCCGTCCTGTGGCTGGGCCCGCGCGCCCAGCCGGTCGCTGCGCGGCGCGCCACCCCGTCGCAGACCGAGGGACCGTTTTACCCGGTGACCCTGCCCAGGGACAGTGACCCCGACCTGCTGCGCAATGGCGCGCTGGTGTATTCCGAAGGCCAGCCGGCCTGGGTCGAGGGCCAGGTCAGCGATCTGGCCGGCAAGCCGGTGGCGGGCGCCCGGGTGGAGATCTGGCAGTGTGACCATGCCGGCCATTACCACCACCCCGGCGACGGCGACCGGGCCGACCGGCGCTTCCAGGGCTTCGGCAGCATCACGGTGGGCGCCGACGGGCGTTACCGCTTTCGCTCGCTCAAGCCGGTGGCCTATGCCGGGCGCACGCCGCACATCCATGTGAAGGTCAAGCTCGGCCAGCGCGAACTGCTGACCACGCAGCTGTATGTGGCCGGGGACGCCGGCAACGTCCGCGACTTTCTGTGGCGCCGGCTCGATGAGGCCGACCGGGCGGCATTGACCGTACCTTTTGTGCCGGGCAGCGACGGCCTGCGCGCGAACTTTCCACTGACTGTGGCGGCCTGAAGGCCATAAAACAGCAACCCGGCCGCCGTTTGTCAGTAACATCGGCGGCTATGACCCACCACCTTTTTGTCCTGACCGGTGCCTCCCGCGGCATGGGCCTGGCCATGGCACGGCAGCTGCTCAAGCCCGGCCACACCCTGCTGTGCATCTCGCGCAAGACCAACGACACCCTGGCCGCCCAGGCCAAGCTGGCCGGCGCCACGCTGCTGCAATGGCCGCAGGACCTGGGCCACAGCGTCGACCTCAGTGCGCGGCTGGAGCAATGGCTGCGCGAGCAGTCCGGCGAAGGTTTTGCCGGCGCCGTGCTGATCAACAATGCCGGCATGATCCCGCGCATCGGTCCGCTGAGCGACGCCGATGCCGACGACCTGCACTTGGGCCTGGCCGTCGGGCTGGAAGCACCCATGCAACTGACCGCCGCCTTCCTGCGCGCCACCGAAAGCTGGACAGCCCAACGCAAGGTACTCAACATCTCTTCAGGGCTGGGCCGCAAGGCCATGGCGTCGCAGTCGATTTATTGCGCGGCCAAGGCCGGCATGGACCACTTCACGCGCTGCGTCGCGCTGGAAGAGGCGCTCAAGCCCAATGGCGCCACCGTTTGCTCGCTGGCGCCGGGGGTGATCGACACCGACATGCAAACCCAGTTGCGCGGCGCCGACGCCACGGCGTTTCCGGACCAGGGCAACTTCATCAACCTCAAGGAGCGCGGCCTGCTGACCTCGCCCGAGGAGGCCGCCGCACGCATCCTGGCCTTCCTGGCCAGGCCGGACTTCGGCAGCCAGCCGGTGGCGGATGTGCGGGACTGATTTCGTCTGCTACTTTTTTGATAGCTGCTGACGCTTGTCAGACATGGGCTGGATGGCGATTTCTCTTGTGAAATTGCTGCTGACAGCGGTTCAGTGTTTTTGACGGCATCACGCTACGCCGCCGGTCCGCGCCGCACAGTAGCTTCAACTCCCCACTCCCACCCCTAACCCTCGCCCAGCCGGGCGATGGAGCGGAACTTCATTTGGCCGCGTGCGCTGCGCTCGCGTGCAAACATGACCGTCTGTTGGGATTTCCGTGCAGGAAGCGCTGCGCGCTTCCTGCACTCCGGATGAGTGCGGTATCGGTATCCGGTATTGGGCTTCTCCTCCACCCGTCCGGGCTGGGCCGAGGAGCGCAGACAAAAGCGGATCAGGGATCGCGATTGTCTGAGCCGAAGGCGAGTTCGAGCGAGACTCCGCTTTTGTCGAGCACCGCAGATTGCCCCTGAGCGGCAGCGAAGGGGACCCAGACCATCGGGTCGCCTTTTCTTTGCTTGGCGGATTCAAACCCCAAGTGCAACAGTCGGAATTAGGCCGGCATCAGCCATGGCCTTGTTGTTGAAGAAGACCTCGGCAGGGCTTTTCCAGCCCAAGGTCTTGCGT
>Ga0308010_1000020_pt1 | contig 171683 bp, 178 predicted proteins | sample Neamet129_FD_202368 | JGI IMG/M metagenome (GOLD analysis project Ga0308010, IMG submission 202368) | Marine microbial communities from water near the shore, Antarctic Ocean - #129 | ecosystem: Environmental > Aquatic > Marine > Unclassified | place: Southern Ocean | collected 2014-07-24 | reverse complement strand
GCAAAGTCAGAATGATGTTGATCCAGAAATGCTTGCCCAGCCCTTCTTGAAGAAACACGCCCAGTGGAGGCAACAAGATGGCGATCAGTATGCGAATAAGGTCCATTGATTCTCCCGAAAAATAGTTTGAACAAAAATTGCCAGTGTTTTTTATACACGATAAAGACAAATGTTTGTTATTTTCGGTCGCGTACAACAGCTTGTGTTCTGTCACGGGCAACGATTAATCCTGGACCTTTCCACGCAGCGCCTTGACCTGCCCCCGAATGCTTTTGCCTTCCAACCTGCGACGTTTTGAACCCAGGGTGGGTCGGGTTTCACGGCGAACCTTGACAGGTTTGGCAACCTCGACAAGCAGCTCGTTCAAGCGTGCAAGGGCTTCTACCCGATTTTGTTCTTGACTGCGCGTGGTTTGAGCTTTGATGACAATAACACCGTCTTTGGTCAAACGTTGGTCTTGCAGAGCCAGTAATTTTTCCTTGATGAATTCAGGCAAAGACGATGAACGAATGTCAAAACGCAGATGAATGGCACTGGACACTTTGTTGACATTTTGACCACCTGCGCCTTGGGCGCGAATGGCGGTGAATTCGACATCCGATTCAGTCAAGGTGGGTGGCGTGTATGACATGTTGTTAGCTGCCCTTATTTAAACGCCAAACCGTAGACCTGCTAATGCCCAAACCTTCAGCCACTTTATTGGCCTTGCCACCGACCAGGTTTAATGCCTGACGGACAATGCTTGTGCGCTCCGACATAGGCGCCCTGCTGTAGGCCAAGGCCAAGGCATTCATATTGCTCATTGAATCGAGAAAATTGATGTGCTGCAAAGGTGACGTGGTCGAATTCTCCACGCCCACAAGCAGGTCTGGAAACCAGGTGCGCCAGGACGACAGATCACTTTCTTGCAACATCAACACAGCCGCCCTGCGACACACATTCTTCAATTGACGGATATTGCCTGGCCAAGGCAAGGATTGAAGAACTGGCAAAGCCAGTTGAAGAAACTCATCAAATTTCGATTTGCTGACACGCACTGGCGTGGTCCTTAAAAAGTAGCCCGCCAATTCGCCAATGTCTTCGGTACGTTCTCGCAGTGGTGGGATATGGATCAGCATTTCATTCAGCCGGAAATAAAGGTCTTCGCGAAAGCGCCCTTCTTCAACGGCTTGCTGCAAATTCACGTTGCTGGCCGCCAGCAAACGAAAATCAACTTTGCGGGATGAGGCAGAACCAATTCGGCGCACTGTGTTGTCCTCGAGAATGCGCAGCAGCCTGGTTTGAAAAGCCAAAGGCATGTCACCAATTTCATCGAGAAACACGGTGCCCCCCTGTGCGCTTTCAAACATGCCCGCGCGCCCACCTTTCACGGCCCCTGAAAATGCACCCTCTTCATAACCAAACAGCTCGCTTTCAAGCAAGCTCTCTGTGAGCGATGCACAATTGATTGCGACAAATGGCTTTCCTGCGCGAGGGCTGGCGCTGTGGATGGATTGGGCCACCAACTCCTTGCCCACGCCGGTTTCACCCTGAATTAGTACGGAAAAATCGATACTGCCACACAGGCGGATCGTATTGCGCAGCTTTTCAACTGCCCGGCTATTGCCAATCAGGTCTTGTTCGGTGTGGTACGTATAAGCCTGACTGTTTCGGCGCACTCCGCCTGAAGCTTTGGCACTGGCCAGCCGTATGGCTTCCTCAAAGGCTTTGACAACACCTTGCCGGGAATAAATCAGAATGGCTTCCATGCCCATTTCTTGTGCGATTTCGGTGACCAAGCCCGACCCCACCACCACCTTCACACCCAGCTGCGCCAATTCCCGCACGGCGCGACGCGCGTCCTCCGGTGTACGATAAGTTCGGGTACTCAAGGGCACATCAAACGCTCGGGCAAACTGCTCCAGCTCATCAAACGAATGTTCGTAACTGACCAAGCCCACTGCCGCGGACGCTTTTCTGGCTGATGCCAAGGCTTGCATCACATCAAAACCGTCCGTACGAATAATGACCAGCGGCGCCTCAAGCTGGTTCTGCAAGAATGCGCCGTTTGAACCCGCGGCGATGAATACATCGGCCGTGTCGGTGTAGTAACGATGACGTGCATACGCCAAGGCATCTTCATAGGCCTTGGGCACCAATTCAATGTTGGCTGAACCGCTGTAGTCGCGGGCAATCTCCCGCAATGTACCAGCCAATGCGCTGATGCTGAACACCACAATTCTGGGTTTCATTCAAAACACCTTAAGTTTCATTTGAAACACTCAACCGTTTCATTTTATACAAATGTGTTTCAAAACACCATAAAATTATTCTTGTAATTACTTTATATTAATACGCCAAATTATTGATCTTATTTGAATAATCTATTATTTTTGTTGACTGGCACGAACCCTGCACCACACAGAACATACAACAAGGAGAACACCATGACCCAACATTCCGCAGGCGCCCGTTTTCGCCAGGCAGTGAAAGAAGAACAACCTTTGCAAGTGATTGGCGCAATCAATGCCAACCACGCATTGCTGGCCAAGCGTGCCGGCTTCAAAGCCATTTACCTGAGCGGCGGCGGCGTGGCGGCTGGTTCACTGGGTCTGCCCGACCTGGGCATTTCAGGACTGGATGACGTACTGACCGACGTGCGCCGAATTACCGATGTGTGTGACACCCCTTTGCTGGTGGATGTCGACACTGGCTTTGGCTCATCAGCCTTCAATATCGCTCGTACCACCAAGGCCATGATGAAAGCCGGCGCTGCCGCCATGCACATTGAAGACCAAGTGGGCGCCAAACGCTGTGGCCACCGCCCCGGCAAAGCGATTGTGACCCAAGCTGAAATGGTGGACCGCATCAAAGCGGCCGTGGATGCCCGTGGTTCAGACGACTTCGTGATCATGGCGCGTACAGATGCATTGGCCGTGGAAGGTTTGCAATCGGCCATTGACCGTGCTTGTGCCTGCGTGGAGGCCGGTGCCGACATGATTTTCCCGGAAGCAATGACTGAACTGAGCATGTACCAGCAATTTGTGGACGCTGTGAAGGTGCCTGTGTTGGCCAACATCACTGAATTTGGTTCAACCCCACTGTTTACCACCGAAGAACTGAAAGGCGTGGGCGTAGGCTTGGTGCTTTACCCCTTGAGCGCGTTCCGCGCCATGAACAAAGCAGCACAGAACGTGTATGAAGCGGTGCGCCGCGATGGCACCCAGAAGAACGTACTGGACACCATGCAAACCCGCATGGAACTGTATGACAGCATTGGCTACCACGACTTCGAGCAGAAACTGGACGCTCTTTTTCAGCAGAAATAACTTTAATTAAACAATATAAACAATTGTTATAAAAAACTATTTTTAACAGGAGACAGCAATGTCTGAGCAACAAACAACAACCCCTGGCTTTAAGCCCAAAAAATCTGTAGCCCTTTCAGGCACCGCCGCTGGAAATACCGCCCTGTGTACAGTGGGCCGCACAGGCAACGATCTGGCTTACCGCGGTTACGACATTCTGGACTTGGCCACCACCACCGAATTTGAGGAAATCGCATATTTGCTGGTGCACGGCAAGCTGCCCACCGTGGCTGAACTGGCTGGCTACAAACTGAAACTGAAAGCTTTGCGCGGCATTCCTGCGGGCGTGAAGCAAGCCCTGGAAGCCCTGCCCCCTTCAGCTCACCCCATGGATGTGATGCGCACTGGTGTTTCCGTATTGGGTTGCCTGCAACCCGAGAAAGACGACCACAACCACCCCGGTGCTCGCGACATTGCCGACAAACTGATGGCCAGCCTGGGCAGCATGCTGCTTTACTGGTACCACTACAGCCACAACGGCAAGCGCATTGAAGTGGAAACTGATGATGATTCCATCGGTGGCCACTTCCTGCACCTGCTGCACGGCGAAAAGCCGCGCGACAGTTGGGTCAGCGCCATGCACACCTCGTTGATTCTGTACGCAGAGCATGAATTCAATGCATCCACTTTCACCAGCCGCGTGGTAGCCGGTACAGGTTCCGACATGTATTCCGCCATCTGCGGCGGCATTGGTGCCTTGCGCGGCCCCAAGCATGGTGGCGCCAATGAAGTGGCGTTCGAAATTCAAAAGCGTTACGACAACCCGGATGAAGCCGAAGCCGATATTCGTGCACGCGTTGAACGCAAGGAAGTAGTGATTGGCTTTGGCCACCCCGTGTACACCGTGAGCGACCCCCGCAATGTGGTGATCAAGAAAGTGGCGGAAGATTTGTCCAAAGAACAGAACAACATGAAGATGTACAACATCGCTGAAAGACTGGAAAGCGTGATGTGGGAAATCAAGAAAATGTTCCCGAACCTGGACTGGTTCAGCGCCGTGAGCTACCACATGATGGGTGTGCCCACTGCGATGTTCACGCCCCTGTTCGTGATCGCCCGCACTTCCGGCTGGAGCGCCCATGTGATTGAGCAGCGAATTGACGGCAAGATCATTCGCCCAAGCGCCAACTACACCGGCCCCGAAGACCAGAAATTTGTACCCATCAAGGATCGCAAATAAGCATGAACACTCAATTCCGTAAAAACCTTCCAGGTACGAAGCTTGATTTCTTCGACACCCAGTCGGCTGTCGATGCAATCGAACCAGGTGCTTGGGACAAGCTGCCTTACACCAGCAAGGTGCTGGCTGAGCAGCTGGTGCGCCGCTGCGAACCCTCTTCGCTGACTGACAGCCTGAAACAACTGATATACCGCAAGCGCGACCTGGATTTTCCCTGGTACCCAGCGCGCGTGGTGTGTCACGATATTTTGGGTCAAACCGCTTTGGTGGATTTGGCAGGCCTGCGCAATGCGATTGCAGACCAAGGCGGCGACCCATCGCTGGTGAACCCGGTTGTGCCCACGCAATTGATCGTGGACCATTCTCTGGCTGTGGAATGTGGTGGCTTTGATCCCGACGCATTCCAGAAAAACCGCGACATTGAAGAACGCCGAAACGAAGACCGTTTCCACTTCATCAACTGGACCAAGACTGCATTCAAGAATGTGGATGTGATTCCAGCGGGCAACGGCATCATGCACCAGATCAACCTGGAGAAAATGTCGCCGGTGGTGCAGGTACGCGACGGCGTGGCCTTCCCCGACACCTGCGTGGGCACGGACAGCCACACGCCACACGTGGATGCGCTGGGCGTAATCTCGATTGGTGTGGGTGGTCTGGAAGCTGAAACCGTGATGCTGGGTCGTGCATCGATGATGCGCCTGCCCGATATTGTGGGCGTCGAATTGACTGGCAAACGCCAGCCCGGCATTACTGCAACCGATATCGTGCTGGAATTGACTGCGTTTTTGCGCAAGGAACGCGTGGTGGGTGCCTATATCGAATTTTTCGGTGAGGGTGCCAACAGCCTGACCATTGGCGACCGTGCGACCATTTCAAACATGACTCCGGAATACGGTGCCACCGCCGCAATGTTCTACATCGACGAGCAAACCATCGATTACCTGAAGCTGACTGGCCGTGAAGACGAGCAGGTGAAGCTGGTTGAACAATACGCCAAGCACACTGGCTTATGGGCCAGCAAAATGACTGGTGCTGAATACGAGCGCGTGTTGACATTCGATTTGAGCAAAGTGGTGCGCAGCATGGCTGGCCCGTCGAACCCACACGCCCGCGTGGCCACTACCGATTTGGCAGCCAAAGGCATTGCAGGCAACCTGGATGCAGCGCGCGCCCAAGAGGCCGAGGGCCTGATGCCTGATGGTGCCGTGATTATCGCTGCCATTACCAGCTGCACCAACACCAGCAACCCGCGCAACGTAGTGGCTGCGGCCTTGTTGGCCCGCAAAGCCAATGAGTTGGGCTTGATACGCAAACCCTGGGTGAAATCTTCTTTCGCTCCAGGTTCCAAAGTGGCCGAGTTGTATTTGAAAGACTCAGGCCTGTTGCCTGAACTGGAAAAGCTCGGCTTTGGCATTGTGGCCTTTGCCTGCACCACCTGCAACGGCATGAGTGGCGCGCTTGATCCTAAAATTCAGCAAGAAATTATTGACCGCGATTTGTACGCCACCGCTGTATTGAGCGGCAACCGCAACTTCGATGGCCGCATTCACCCCTACGCCAAGCAGGCGTTCCTCGCCAGCCCCCCTCTGGTGGTGGCTTACGCCATTGCGGGCACCATTCGCTTTGATATCGAGCGCGATGTACTGGGTGTAGTGAACGGCAAAGAAATTCGCCTGAAAGACCTGTGGCCTTCAGATGAAGAAATCGATGCGATCGTAAATGAATTCGTGAAACCTTCACAGTTCCGCGAAATTTATATTCCCATGTTTGACCTGGGTGCCATTGAAGAAGCGAAAAGCCCACTGTACGACTGGCGCCCACAAAGCACCTACATTCGTCGTCCACCCTACTGGGACACGGAAGGCCAAGGTGCTTTGGCTGCTCGACCACGCACCTTGAAAAACATGCGCCCGCTGGCGGTACTCGGTGACAACATTACGACTGATCACCTCAGCCCATCCAACGCGATCATGATGAACAGCGCGGCAGGTGAATACCTGCATAAAATGGGTTTGCCGGAAGAAGACTTCAACAGCTATGCCACACACCGTGGTGACCATTTGACCGCGCAACGTGCCACCTTCGCCAACCCCACCCTGCAAAACGAAATGGTTCGCGATGCAGACGGCAAAGTGAAAAAAGGCTCACTGGCCCGCATTGAACCGGAAGGCAAGGTAACGCGCATGTGGGAAGCAATTGAAACCTACATGGACCGTGGCCAGCCGCTGATCATCATCGCAGGTGCTGACTACGGTCAGGGTTCTTCTCGCGACTGGGCAGCCAAAGGTGTTCGTCTGGCCGGAGTAGAAGCAATTGTTGCTGAAGGCTTTGAGCGAATTCACCGCACCAACCTGATCGGCATGGGCACCCTGCCCCTGGAATTCAAGGCTGGCAACACACGCCACACCTACAACATCGACGGCACAGAGGTTTTTGAAGTGTTGGGCGAACGCAGCCCACGCGCAACCTTGACTGTGGTGATGACCCGCAAGAATGGGGAACGCGTCGAATTCCCTGTGACTTGCCGTTTGGACACTGCTGAAGAGGTTTCGATTTACGAGGCTGGCGGCGTTTTACAGCGTTTCGCGCAAGACTTCCTTGAAGGAACAGCTGCATGAGCAATCAACACACACAGCAATTGAAAGTACCCGCCACGTACATGCGTGGCGGCACCAGCAAAGGTGTGTTTTTCAGGCTGCAGGATTTGCCCGAAGTTTGCCAGAAACCGGGCGAGGCACGCGACAAACTTTTGTTGCGTGTAATCGGAAGCCCGGACCCCTATGGCAAGCAAATCGACGGCATGGGTGGTGCTACATCAAGCACCAGCAAAACCGTGATTTTGAGTAAAAGCAGCAAGGCGGATCACGATGTGGATTATCTGTTCGGACAGGTCAGCATCGACAAAGCCTTTGTGGACTGGAGCGGCAACTGCGGTAATTTGTCCTCTGCGGTGGGTTCATTCGCAGTGGCCAGTGGCTTGGTAGAGCCCGCACGCGTGCCACAAAACGGCACTTGTGTGGTGCGTATTTGGCAAGCCAATATTGGCAAAACCATTATTGCGCATGTGCCAATTACCAACGGGCTTGTTCAAGAAACCGGCGACTTTGAACTGGATGGGGTTACTTTCCCCGCGGCTGAAGTTCAGCTGGAGTTCTTGGACCCAGCCGATGAAGGCGAAGATGGTGCTGGCGGCAGCATGTTCCCCACTGGCAACTTGATTGATGACCTCGATGTTCCCGGCGTGGGTACATTGAAAGCCACTTTGATCAATGCGGGCATCCCCACCATTTTCGTCAATGCGGACAGCATTGGCTACACCGGCTGCGAACTGCAAGACGACATCAACAGCGACCCCAAGGCATTGGCGATGTTCGAAACCATCCGCGCCCACGGTGCCCTGAAAATGGGCTTGATCAAACACATTGATGAAGCAGCCAAACGCCAACACACACCCAAAGTGGCCTTTGTTGCACCACCGAAAACCTACACCAGTTCGAGCGGCAAGGCAGTTGAAGCTGCAAGCATCGATTTGCTGGTACGCGCTATGAGCATGGGTAAATTGCACCACGCGATGATGGGTACGGCCGCAGTGGCCATTGGTACAGCGGCGGCTGTGCCTGGCACCCTGGTGAATTTGGCGGCGGGTGGCAGTGAAAGAGAAGCCGTTCGCTTTGGCCACCCAAGCGGTACCTTGCGTGTGGGTGCACAGGCTGTGCTTGAAAACGGCCAGTGGGCGGTGAAAAAGGCAATTATGAGCCGCAGCGCACGCGTATTGATGGAAGGTTGGGTTCGCATACCCAACGATACGTTTTAAGTAATGGAACCAAGCTGATAAAGCTTGCCACTACATGCACTTCAGTCTTTTTTGGTGCAATGCCGAAAACTGAAGTGCAAGTTTACAATCCCTGAAACTGTAGCTATGGGCAAAAGAGTGAGCAAGTACTCACGTCCCCCCACCCCTCTTTCTGATTACGTAACTCCACCCAAATTATCCTCGTGGCTCCAAAAAAATAGAACGGAGTCCCCACCATGTTTCGCGCAGTTGCAAGCCACAGCAGTGCTCAAATCGCCATGTCAGCAGGCAGCAATGCCTTGGGAAGAAGTAGCTCAGGCTCAGCATCCACCAGGATTGTTGGCCCCCTGGCCAGCAAGCTCAAAGATATTCGGCAAAATACCCATGCGAATTTGAAGCTTCAGTTGCAGAAAAGCTTGCCCCCGCTGAAGTTTGAACAGGCCTGTGAACTGGCTGAACAGATTGAAACTGCTGAACCTGATTTCAATCAACTTCATGCCCGTGTAGAGGAATTTGTTCAACGTAACAAGAATGACCCCGAGGCAATAGTCAGTGCACTGAAATACTTGAACAGCCAACTCATGATACTGAGTACTGCGGAAAGGCAGATGAAGGCCCAAGATGCCCCAATAACGCAATCGCTGATGCGAGGGCTGAAAACCTTGATCGACAACTCGGCAAGCCGGGGAGAATCTATTGTTCAAAGACTGTCGAATACCAAAATTTCTCCGGTATTTACTGCCCACCCTACCAATTTCAACAAACCTCAGGCCAGTGAAATTGTTCTTTCTCAACTCGACAACATTGCCAGCCCCCAAGGCAATGCAAAAGTCTGCCAAGAGCTTTGGGAAATTCAAGGCGTGCGGGAACTAAAACCCACCGTGCAAGACGAGGCCAATCAGTTCTCTGCCAATATCAGGCACTTGCACAGTTCGGGCCGCACCATTCACGAACAGATCAACCAACAACTCTCGGGACTGCCCAATAATTTGAAACTGTCGAAACCCTTGGTTGAAGCTGGCAACTGGGTTGGAGGTGATCGGGATGGCAACCCGAATATTGATGCAACCGTGCTAAAGGACGTGGTCAAAACCCTGAGTACGGCAGCTTTTGAGTACTTTGAACAAGAAATTGGCAAAGAGAAAAATACCCAAACAGGCAGCCTGTGCAACCTGCTTTGCAAATCTGGACATTCGGAATCACTTGGTCTGATTCGGGAAAAACTGGCGCGAACCCGAACACATTTGGTGGGCAACAGCCCATTGCCAATTCAAGGCGATTTGTACCTGAACGCAAATGAACTGGTACATGATCTTGAATCTTTGAGCATTGCCAGTTTGGATACTCAAGAAAAAGCGGCCGTTCAAGAGAAACTGGATTTGCTGAAACTGGATGCAGACAGCATCGGGTTTCACGGTGCCAGCACCGATATTCGGCAAAACAGCGCCATGAATGAAAAAACAGTTGGTGAATTGTTGAGAAGGTCTGGCGGCCCAAGCAATTACGAAAGCCTGGGAGAAATTGAAAAGCAGACCTTGTTGACCAACTTGCTGCTCAACAAGCAAACTGTACTGAGCGATGCACCCATTGACGGTCAAAGCGAGAATGCCGAATTTGATCGCGAAATAGCATTGATCAAGAGTTACAAAACCATTCACGACAGTTACGGGCCGCAGGCACTTAAAAACTGCATTACGGCCAACACAGAAACCATGAGCGACATGCTTGAAGTGATGTTGCTGCTGAAACACGCAGGCCTGGCCGATGAGCAAGGCATCAAGATGAATGTTGTCCCCCTGATTGAAACTGTGAATGACCTGCACAACGGCCCGGCCATTTTGAACAGCATGCTGAACAACCCATGGTACCGTCAGGCGCTTCAAGCCAGCGGCAATCAGCAACAAATCATGGTGGGCTATTCCGACAGCAATCGATTGGACGGACCACTCGCCTCGAGTTGGGCCGTGTATGAAGGTACAGCCAAGATGCTTGAAGTAGCTGAGCAGCGCGGCGTGAGTTTACATGTGTTTCATGGCCGCGGCGGCACAGAAGCCAGGGGTTCAGGCGATTCTTATGCGCAGGAAATCAAATCAAGCAACGGCGCCAGCTTGCTAACCGGCATGCGTCAAACCGAGCAAGGTGAAGAAGTACCTGCAAAATTCGGCACAAAAACAATGTCGCAATCCAACCTGGCAGACATGGTGGGCTCAACGCTTGAGACCATGGCAACCGGCAAAGACCAACAAATTGCAAAATACGCCAGCACCATGGAAAAACTTGCTCAACATGCACGCAACCACTATGAAAGCCTGTACTCCAATCCTGAGCTTCCCCATTTTTTTCAAAGCAGTACACCCATTGAATTTGTCGGTAAATCCAATGCTGGCAGCCGTCCTGCCTCGCGCGCAAACACGGCGGGAGGCGGTCTCAACCTTGACAAACTGCGGGCCATACCTTGGGTGGGTTCGTGGTATCAATCGGGAAGCGCCATGCCCGCATTTTTTGGCACAGGCAGCGCGCTGAAAAACTTCATCGATCAACCCGCTGGCGCCAACACCACACCCTCGCAACGAACAGCACAACTGCAAACCATGTATCAGGAATGGCCTTTCTTCAAAAGCTTTATTGACAGAACCGCCACCGCCATGGAAAAAGCGGACATGCAAATTGCCCAACAGTATGCAAAATTGGCACCGGTTCAATCGCAAGGCGTGTTTGAGGCGATCAAGAATGAATATGAACTGACAAAAGAAATGATCTTGAGTATCAAACAAAGCAACGACTTGATGGATCACAATCCCGCTGATGCAGAAATACTTGCGGTGAAAAAGCCGTTGACACAGGCGGCCCACGCCATGCAAATTGGATTACTCAAGGCCCACCAGCAAGCGGGCCCCGAGATTCAAGACAGACTGGTTGAGCCCATTGTCATGTCGATGCAGGCAATCGCCAGTTCCAACCGCTTTGGTTAAACTGAACCGCCCGCGTGAATGGGCGGGCGTTTGCCTGCCCATGGCTTGGCCTGCTCAAGCTGGGCAGCCAGGCTAAGCAACACATTTTCCTCACCAAAACGGCCAGTGAACATCATGCCCACCGGAATGCCTTGCGCATTCCAGTGCAATGGCACGCTCATTGAAGGTTGACCCGTGACATTGGCCGGCATGGTTTGGGAACAGTACTGATACACGCGCCGCCCCGCTTTCAACACAAAATCTTTTTGCTTGGCGATAAAACCAATTGGCAAATAGCTCAGTGCCTTCAATTCAATCATTTCTTGCGGGGTTGGGCGAAGGCCTCCAACTGCAATTGGCAATTCGCCCAAGGTACTGGTCAACAGCGCATCGTAGGGTTCGAAAAACGTCATCCACTGGCGAGAAAACTGCGCCATGGTCCACACCGCATTGGCCACATCACCACCATTAAAACTGCGACCCAATTTCATCAATGCCCATGTCCGTGCCTCAAAATCAGCCGCCTTGCCTTTTCTTCCCAACACGCGCTCACCTTCTTTCAAGGTAGCAGCCATTTCTGAACACACCAACACGGTGTAAGCGTAAATAAATTCTTCCTTGTGAATGGGCAGGCGAACTTCTTCACAAGTGTGGCCAAGGCTTTCAAGCAACTTGACTGTTTCAAGCACACCTGCCTGACAATCAGCATGCAGGGTTTCACCCAAGGCGGGGTCCAGTGAATAGGCGATTTTCAATTTCTTGGGCTTTGCTTCAATTGCAGCAGCATACGTTTTTGCCGGCGGCGCAATGCGCAGCAGTTGGCCGGGGTAGTTGCCTTGCAAGCAGTCCAGCATGTGCGCAGAATCCCGTACAGTGCGCGACACCACATGCTCTGCAATGAAACCAAACCACCCATCGGGCAGGTCGGGGCCAGAAGGCACACGCCCGCGCGTGGGCTTCAAACCAAACAAGCCGGTGCACGATGCGGGTACGCGAATTGAACCGCCTCCGTCGCTTGCGCTGGCCATGGGTACAATGCCAGCCGCCACAGCTGCGGAAGCACCGCCGCTGGAGCCACCAGGGCTGCGCAGTGGATCCCAGGGGTTACGACATGGCCCGGTCAGCTCAGGTTCAGTGGAGGGGGTAATACCAAATTCCGGCGTGGCAGTTTTACCAAAAATATTCAGACCCGCCCGCTTGAATCGCTTTACATATTCTGAATCTTCGGAGGGCACAAAGCCTTTGTAGAAAAGGCTTCCGCTGCTCATCTCGACACCGGCATAACTGGCAATCAGGTCTTTCAACAAAAAGGGAACACCTGCAAAGGGCCCCTCGACAGTTTCTTTGGCGCGCGCACGTGCAATGTCGTACATGGGACGAATTACGGCATTAATGCGCGGGTTTACTTTTTCCGTGCGGGCAATGCTCTCCTCGAGCAATTCAACTGCGCTCACCTCGCCTTTTTTGATTAACCCGGCAAGACCAAGGGCGTCGAACTGGTCATATTCTTTGAAACCTGCCATTTTTATTGTGTCTCCGAAAAACTGGGGTAGCAATGTATGTAAGTGAATATCTTACCCCACTCAGGTAATACCCACCCGGATTGGAAAGAGGAAGAATAAGGCATCCAAAATTTTAATTGCGTTGGCTGCATGACATGAAACCACTGCTTATCGCCTGTGTAGTATTCAGCGACTACCCCATAAAAACAATGGCTTACCAACGCTTTCTGAATAGCCTGGGCGAAAAATGTGTCCATTCATTTCGCAGCATTGAGCCAGATTTCAGCGAACTTTCACACGCCAAGCTTGTGATTTGTGACATGAATATCATGGAAGAATTTGAAGAAGGCGCATTGAGCAAGCTGGAGAAAACTTTCCCCACTGCCAATATTCTTTTTCTTGAAGAAGACCACAGCGACATGTTTGTGAAATTTTCAAATCACAGGGACATTTGCCGCCTGGGCAAGCTTGCTGAAATCAATGTAATTCACTCAACCTTGAAAGAATTGCTTCTACAGGTCAACCGAAAACCGAAAAAAAACCAGCGTCCCCGAAAAGAGCGGATTGAACACACGTAAAAAAGCCACCCGAAGGTGGCTTTTTTATGACTGTGTTGTTACAACTTGTTGGGCCTACTTATGCCGCCAATTCAGCCTTGTTTGCAATGTCCACAAATTCCTTGATTTGATCAAAGTTCATGTAACGATAAACTTCACCAGACACATTGCCCAGCATTTTCACCTGCTCCATGTACTCTTCCACAGTCGGGATCTTGCCCATCAGTGCACACACAGCAGCCAGTTCGGCCGAGCTGAGGTACACACGGGTGTCAATGCCCAGGCGGTTCGGGAAGTTACGTGTGGAAGTGGATACAGCGGTGGAACCCTTGCGGATTTGCGCCTGGTTACCCATACACAGTGAACAACCTGGCAATTCCATGCGCGCGCCAGTGCGGCCCAAGATGCCGTAGTAGCCTTCTTCGGTCAGGATGTGCTGATCCATCTTGGTGGGTGGTGCAATCCACAAGCGTGTTGGAATGTCGGTTTTACCTTCCAGCACCTTGCCGGCTGCGCGGAAGTGGCCAATGTTGGTCATGCAAGAACCGATGAATACTTCATCAATCTTGTCGCCAGCCACTTCACTCAAGAACTTCACATCATCAGGGTCGTTCGGGCAAGCCAGAATGGGCTCCTTGATGTCTTTCAGATCGATTTCGATTACGGCAGCGTATTCCGCATCGGCGTCGCCTTTCAGCAATTCAGGGTTTGCAATCCAGGCTTCCATGGCTTTGATTCGGCGCGTCAGCGTGCGTGCATCTTGGTAGCCTTGTGCAATCATCCACTTCATCAAAGTGATGTTGGAATTCATGTACTCAATAATTGGCTCTTTGTCCAAATGCACGGTACAACCCGCAGCTGAACGTTCTGCAGAGGCGTCTGACAATTCAAAAGCCTGCTCAACTTTCAGTTCTGGCAAACCTTCAATTTCCAGAATGCGGCCAGAGAAAATGTTCTTCTTGCCTTTCTTTTCAACGGTCAGCAAACCTGCCTTAATGGCGTACAAAGGAATTGCATTAACCAGGTCACGCAAAGTAACGCCGGGCTGCATTTCGCCCTTAAAGCGAACCAGTACGGATTCAGGCATGTCCAAAGGCATGACGCCAGTGGCAGCAGCAAACGCCACCAAGCCAGAGCCGGCCGGGAAAGAAATACCGATCGGGAAACGGGTGTGTGAGTCGCCACCAGTGCCCACGGTGTCGGGCATCAACAAGCGGTTCAACCAGCTGTGAATAACACCATCACCTGGGCGCAGAGCCACACCGCCGCGGTTCTCGATGAAGTCGGGCAGTTCATGGTGCATTTTCACGTCCACGGGCTTGGGGTAAGCCGCTGTGTGGCAGAAGGACTGCATCACCAAATCAGCAGAGAAGCCCAGACAGGCCAGGTCTTTCAATTCGTCGCGGGTCATGGGACCCGTGGTGTCCTGGGAACCCACAGTGGTCATCTTGGGTTCGCAGTAAGTACCTGGGCGAACACCTTCCACGCCACATGCCTTGCCCACCATTTTCTGCGCCAGACTGTAGCCCTTGGTTGATGCAGCTTGTGAAGAGGGGCGACGGAACACTGGGCTTGGGCCCTGGCCCAAAGCAGCGCGTGCGCGGTCTGTAAGGCCACGACCGATAATCAATGGAATACGGCCACCGGCGCGTACTTCATCGAACAGCACATCAGTTTTCATGCTGAATTCAGCAATCACGGCACCGTTTTTCAAGGCCTTGCCTTCAAATGGGCGCAATTCGATTTCGTCGCCCATGTCCATTTGGCTGACATCCAGCTCGATTGGCAAGGCGCCCGCATCTTCCATGGTGTTGAAGAAAATGGGAGCAATTTTGTTGCCCAGGCAGTAGCCGCCGAAACGCTTGTTGGGAATGAATGGAATGTCATCACCCGTGAACCACAACACACTGTTGGTGGCTGACTTGCGTGATGAACCAGTACCCACAACATCGCCCACATAAGCGATTGGGTTGCCTTTGGCGATCAGGGCCTGCAATTGCTTAATGGGGCCAACCTTGCCAGGTTCGTCCGCTTCAATACCTGGGCGTGGGTTTTTCAACATGGCCAAGGCGTGCAATGGAATGTCGGGACGGCTCCAGGCATCGGGCGCGGGCGACAAATCGTCGGTGTTGGTTTCACCGGTTACCTTGAACACGGTCAACTTGATGCTTTTTGGCACTTCGGGGCGGCTGGTGAACCACTCGGCGTCGGCCCAGCTTTGCATCACTTTCTTGGCAGTTGCACTGCCCTTGTCGGCCAGGTCTTTTACGTCGTGAAAATAATCGAACATCAACAGGGTTTTTGACAGGGCTTCAGCTGCAATTTCACCCACTTCGGCATCGTTCAACGCATCAATCAATGGTTTGATGTTGAAACCACCCAGCATGGTGCCCAGCAAGAAAGTTGCTTTCTTGCGATCAATCAGCTTGCAGGTGTCCGAGCCGTTCACAATGGCGGCCAGGAAGGCAGACTTCACCTTGGCGGCATCATCCACGCCAGCGGGCACACGATTGGTAATCAGGTCCAGCAAAAACTCTTCTTCGCCTGCGGGCGGGTTCTTCAGCAGCTGAACCAGATCAGCAGTTTGCTGGGCAGACAAAGGCAGTGGAGGAATGCCCAACGCTGCGCGCTCGGCAACGTGTTGGCGATAGGACTCAAGCATGAGATCTCCCTAGATTGGGTGGGGTCAATAGAAACTGTGTAATTTTGAGGCAGTTCGCACGTGCACACAAGTGCTGCGATGCAAAAGTGGCGGGGGTTCAGTGCCTCTCAAGTCTTATATATGATATAGGACTTTCCCTTATTTTTGAAGAGGGCAAGGTCGATTCGGTCCGCTTTTAGAGCCTATTGTCGCTTTGTACGCTGATATTTGGCCGGGCTTACACCGGTGACCCGTTTAAAAGCGTGGGTAAAAGCGCTTTGATCGTTGTAAGCCAGAAGATTGGCAATGTCCGCCAGGCTGAGATCACCCGCCTGAAGGCAGTTTTTGGCCATTTCAACCCGCACCTGCTCCAACTCATCTCTAAAACTGGTGCCCTGCTCTTGCAAGCGCCGTTGCAAGGTACGCGTACTGACACACAAACGGCGGGCCACTTCGTTCAAGCTCGGCAAGCCAGCGCCAACGGACTCTTGCAAGGCCCTCTGAAAACCGGGAATTGACTCTTCGCCATTCTTCACCTGCTTCAACAACAACTGCGCCTGCTGATCGAGCATGCTGCGCATGACATGATCCGGCGACTTCAATGGCATTTCAAGCAAACTGACTGGCCACACCACTTCTGTGTAATCGCCTGCAAAACCCACCTTGCATTGAAAAAAAACATCGAAATCACTTGGGTTTTCAGGCATGGGGTTGATGAACTGAACACGGCGTGGGTACACGGGTGTGGCTATCAAATGCTGGGTGAATGCCACCAAGACGCCAATGGCCACTGAATCAACCCAGTGACCCGGGCGCCCGCGTTCGGCACCCCAACGCAGGATAATTTCATCGCCCTGAAACGCCACATTCAATGCATTGACGCTGTACACCAAATTCTCAAACTGCTGCAAACGGGCAAATGCTTCGCCCAAGTTGGTGCAGCAACTGGCCACATAACCCAACAGACCCATGTTGGCCGGGCGCACATGGGCAGCAATTTTTAGCGGCATTGCAGCGTCCTCAAGCGCTTGGTACGTCCAGTCCAGCATGGCCTGCCATTGCGGAATCTCAATTCGGTTCAACTCACCTGCAACCGGCCGTGCGAAGGGCATGCGGGTGGCCACTTCGGGATGAGCGCTTACCAACCAGTCAAAAAGCAGATTCACGTAACTGGCAGAAATATGTCCGAGATTAGAATGCTGGTTCATTATTTGACAATAAATATTGTCAGAAGAGTTTTACCTGTTCTATGCTAGCGCGTATTCAACAATACAACTTCAACAAACAGACACCACAACATGAAAAAACACAGCACCGCAATCAAGCGATTGACAGCCCTTCTTGCAAGCACTGCGCTTGTCGGTCTGAGTGGCTGCAACGTTCAAGCGCCCGAAGGTGAAATTCAGGGTGCAGCGGGATTGGCCATTGCTGCCGAACGGGCCATTTCCGGACTTGAGCGCAAGGTACTTCAAATTGACGGCTTTGTGGTGCCCTATCTGCAGGGTGGCCAGGGCGAGCCCTTGGTGTTGATTCACGGTTTTGGTGGCTCAAAAGACAACTTCAATCGGGTGGCTTATTACCTGACCAAGCACTACACCGTTTATTCAATCGACGTGCCAGGCTTCGGAGCCTCCACCCGCGACTTGAATGCCGACTATGTCATCAACACCCAAATTGACCGGGTACATGAAATTATTGAAAAGCTGGGACTGGAGAAACCACACATTGGCGGTAACTCCATGGGCGGCTGGATCAGCGGCGCCTATGCGGCAAAATACCCCGGCGATGTAGCCTCAGTATGGTTTTTAGCTCCCGCAGGCTTGGTGGAGTCCAGAAAATCAGAAGTGATCCAGAAATTCGAGAAGACAGGTGAAATTGTTTTAACTGCAAGCAATCGCGAAGAGTTCGAGAAAATTGTGGATGTGGTGATGTATAAGCGCCCTGCTTTCGCACCCGGCTTTGTAGTGGATGCCATGGCTGCACGCGCTGCCACGGATCAATCTTTGCACAAGCGCATTTACAAAGACTTTAAAACCGTGCCCTCTGACCTGGCTGCTGTGCTGCCAGCATCTGCATACAGGGGCCCAGGCCTGATTGTGTGGGGCAAGGAAGACCGGGTATTGCATGTGGACGGCGCAGCAGAATTGAAAGCCGCGATGCCTGGTTTCGATGTCATTTTGATGGACAAGGTTGGGCACGTTCCCATGATGGAACAACCCAAGCAGGTTGCAGCGGACTATGTGAAGTGGCGTGAGATGATTGCGCAGTAAAACGCTGGCGCATTTTCACAAAAAACAGGCTTGATCCCACAATATTTCTTGCCAAAATCCGCGCAAAATTCAAAGCATCAAAAAACCAAAACGCGGAGACACACGCATGGAACAGTTGATCAACCAGGCAATGGCAATGCCCACTTTCAATTTGCTGTTTGGGCCCAACCCAGACTGGAAGCAGGTATTTCTTACCCTGCTCACCCCGCTGTTTCTGGGTGCAACGTTGGTGGAATATTTGTACTTGAAAAAAGTGGGCAAGTCGTTTTTCTTCAAGAAAAAGGAAGTGGTCACCAACATGTTGCTGGGCGGAAGCTACCAGGCCATGGAGCTGGTGTGGTTTGCGCTGTTTGTGTCCGCTTTCATGGAGTGGATTTACACCTTCCGGATCGTAACCATTGAAGTAACCCCGCTGAGTTTTGTTGCCTTGCTGTTCGGCATCGAGTTTTGTTATTACTGGTTTCACCGTGGCAGCCACCGGGTGCGCTGGTTCTGGTGCGCGCATGTTGTACACCACAGTGGTGAGAACATGACCACCACCACAGCCATGCGCCAAAGCCTGTTCTATGCAGTGAACCTGCACCAAATTTTTTGGGCGCCCATGTTGATCATTGGCTTCCCCGTGTGGGCAGTACTATTGGCCTATGGCATCAACTTGGGTTACCAATATTTTGTTCACACTCAGGCTGTGAACAAGTTTCCAAAATGGTTCGAGTATATTTTCAACACACCCAGCCACCACCGCGTGCACCATGGTCGCAACGCCGAATACATCGACAAAAACTACGGCGGCGTATTAATTATCTGGGACCGAATTTTTGGCACCTTCGAGCCCGAAGTTGCGCCGGTGGACTACGGCATTGTTCGCCAACCCAGGACCAACAACATCTGGACGCTGAACACCCATGAATGGCGCGACATGTTTTCAGATGCACTCAAGCCTGGCCCAGTTTGGCAGCGTATCAAGCACATATGGGCACCGCCCGAGTGGGTACGACCAGGCCTGAGCGATCAGTCCAACCTGCGCGACAAAACAATTTAAGCAATCTTCTCGTACTACAATGGGTGGAACCTCAGAAGGACCACCCATGCGCAGAAAACCACTCAACACAGCTTCCCGATCCAAACTGTCCAAGTACGCCAAACCGCTGGCGAACCTGGCCATTCTGCTTGCAGACGCCGGTAGCCGGCTTGAGCGCCGTTTCTGGAAAAAGAAGCTGTTTGCAGCGTTGGCCCCCATGCTTGAAGGCCGCAGCGACACGACGCTGATGCAAACTCTTGATCATTTGTACAGTACCAACTACCGTGCCTACGACGAGTTGGCCTTCGCCATCGAAAACACCGTCGAAAGTCCCGAGCTGGGTCAAGAAGAAGACATTCTGTTGTTGGCCGCGCCAGTACTGGCCTGGTCAACCTATAACATTCCGTCTGGCAAAATTGAAGAGGCCACGGTGGCTGAGTTCACCAAGCTGCTTCAAAAAAATGTGCTGTCTGATCATGCCCACCTGGTGCTCACCAACATGCTGTTCAGCCCGGATCAACTGCCTGAAAGTTACACCGCTGCCGCGGAACTGGCGAGGCAATTGGGGCAAGCTGCCATCGATCGCGTGAAAGTTCGCATCGACACCGAGAACCTGCCCGCCACCCAAAGCTTTTTAAGTGATGTACGTTATTTGATTGGCGCGATTTCCGTGCCCGCGGGCCAACCTGCATTCAAGTGGCAAGTTGAGGCCCACAGCAATGGCACTCTTCTGAGCAAAGACGAAGTGCTCGCCAACTGGCGACTGACCGGTGGCCAGGCCCTTCAAAAAATAATGCCTGGCTGCCTGCTTGAACTGATGCTGCCAAACGGCCTTTACAACGCGTGCCGCGAGGCCGAGAAAGAGGCTCGTGCCTATTCAGTACGCGCCTCTGCCGCCTTTCTTGAAAGTGCGCTGGATGTACCCACACAGAAAATTCATGCCAGTGTTGGCGCATTTGTAGATCGCGGAGAAATTGAAGAATACCGAATCGGCTTTTCTGTGGAAGGCAATAGCGACATTGTGCATGGCGTGGTGTGGCCACTCATTGGCGAAGAATACGGCAATGAGCCTGACCCGGTGTACGAAAAAGACATCGAAAGCGAACCCGACAACCCCGTTATTCGCTCAAAAATTGAAGCCTTGTTAAAAGAAGTCGGCATTCGTCAAATCAAGGTGCTGGAAGAACGTTTCCCGCTGGAGTACTGTGAAGATTGCGGATCGCCTTTGTACCCCAACCCGGAGGGTGAGTTGCTGCATGCAGAACTCCCGGAAGACTCTGAATTGCCAAACAGCATGCATTTGCATTGAAAAGCATCAAACACACCGCTTGATTTTGTAATACGGTGCCGACATTTTTCGGCACCCTACACGTAAGGGAGAAACAGGTATGTCAACCCTGAAGCATTCAACACTGAGCACCTTCACTTCTAAAACCGACCAGAAAGGCCAGTTTTACAGTCTGCCCAAACTGGCTGAACTGGGCTTTCCCAACCTGCACCGCTTGCCAGTATCGATTCGCATTGTGCTTGAATCGGTGCTGCGCAATTGCGATGGAAAAAAGGTTTCAGAAGAACACATTCAACAGTTGGCCAACTGGCAACCCCAGGCCAAACGCACCGATGAAATTCCGTTCATCGTGGCGCGTGTGGTTCTGCAGGATTTCACCGGCGTGCCCCTTCTAGCCGACTTGGCTGCCATGCGCAATGTGGCAAGGGACATGGGCCAAAATCCCAAGAAAATTGAACCGCTTGTGCCAGTGGATTTGGTGGTTGACCATTCTGTGATGATTGACTACTTTGGCACAGCCGATTCACTGCGCAAAAACATGGAAATTGAGTTTGAGCGCAACGGTGAACGCTACCAATTCATGAAATGGGGCATGCAGGCCTTTGACACTTTCAAGGTGGTGCCACCGGGCATTGGCATTGTTCACCAGGTCAACCTGGAATACCTGTTCCGCGGCATCCGCAGTGCTGTTAAAGCGGGTGAGGAAAATGACAACACGGTGTACTACCCTGATACGTTGGTGGGTACAGACAGCCACACCACCATGATCAACGGCGTGGGCGTTGTAGGCTGGGGTGTTGGGGGTATTGAAGCCGAGGCCGGTATGCTGGGGCAACCCGTTTACTTTTTGACACCCGATGTGGTGGGCGTTGAACTGACCAACGCACTGCGAGAAGGCATTACCGCAACCGACCTTGTGTTGGCGATTACAGAGCTGCTGCGCAAGAAAAAAGTGGTGGGCAAATTCGTTGAATTCTACGGACCCGGTGCAGCAAGTTTGTCAGTGACCGACCGCGCCACACTGGCCAATATGGCGCCTGAATATGGTGCCACCATGGGTTTCTTCCCACCCGATTCAAAAACAGTTGAATTCATGCGCAAAACTGGCCGTACCGCGGCCGAAGCCGATCGATTTGAGGCGTACTTTGAGGCACAAGGCCTACTGGGAATGCCAGCCCCAGGTGCAATTGATTATTCCGAAGTGGTGACGCTCGACCTGGACACGGTTGAGCCATCGTTGGCTGGGCCAAAGCGACCTCAAGACCGCGTGTTGCTCAAGAACATGAAGCAACAATTCAATACCCTTTTTGCCGAACCCATGGCAGCAAACGGCTTTGGCAAAGACGCAGCCGCCTTGAGCACACGCTACCCCACTGGGCTGGACAAACTCAGTATTGGTCATGGTGATGTATTGCTGGCGGCCATCACAAGCTGTACCAACACCTCCAACCCTGGGGTAATGCTGGCTGCCGGTTTGTTGGCCAAGAAAGCAGTTGAAAAAGGCCTGAAAGTTCAGCCGCACATTAAAACTTCACTCGGCCCCGGTTCGCGCGTGGTGAGCGACTACCTGGCAAAAACAGGCCTGCAACCTTACCTTGACAAGTTGGGATTCAACGTGGCCGCGTACGGCTGCACAACCTGCATTGGCAATGCAGGCGATTTGCTACCCGAGATCAACGACACGATTTTGAAAAACGATGTAATCGGTTGTGCCGTGTTGTCGGGCAACCGCAACTTTGAAGCGCGTATTCACCCGAATTTAAAAGCCAACTTTTTGGCCTCGCCCCCCTTGGTTGTTGCTTACGCGCTAAGCGGCAAAGCCAATATGGACATGACATCCGAGCCGATTGGCACTGGAAGCGATGGGCAGCCGGTTTACCTGCGCGACATTTGGCCTTCCAATCAAGAGGTTAATGCATTGCTTCCCACCGCCTTGGATGCTGCAACTTTTGTGCGCCTTTACAGCAACTTCACAGAGGGCCACGACCTGTGGAACAACGTGCCCGCACCGGAAGGTCAGGTTTACCCATGGCCACAATCCACCTACATTGCCAAGCCACCCTTCTTTGATGAGTTTGCCATGCAGCCCACCAAGGTGGAAACCATTGCCGGTGCAAAACCTTTGCTGATTCTGGGTGATTCAGTCACAACGGATCACATTTCACCGGCGGGCTCATTCAAACCCACAACACCCGCGGGAAAATATTTACAACAGCATGGTGTCGAGCAAAAAGATTTCAACAGTTATGGGTCACGGCGCGGCAATCATGACGTGATGATTCGCGGCACCTTTGCCAATGTACGCGTGAAAAACCTGATGATTCCTCCCGATGCCAATGGCAATCGCATTGAGGGTGGCTTCACCATCAAGGACGGACAACAAACCACGGTGTACGACGCCGCCATGGAATACATGGCGCAAGGCACCCCCACCATTGTGTTGGCTGGCGAAGAATACGGCACAGGATCATCCCGTGACTGGGCTGCAAAGGGCACGCAGTTGCTGGGTGTGAAGGTTGTGGTTGCAAGAAGTTACGAGCGAATTCACCGAAGTAACCTGGTGGGCATGGGCGTGTTGCCTTTGCAGTTTTTGGGCGGTGATTCCATTCAAAACCTGAAGCTCGACGGCAGTGAAACCTACGATGTAATCGGTTTGGCTGAAGACACCGCACCGCAAGCCGAACTGGTGCTGCGAATTACGCGTGCCAATGGTGAAGTTCAGGATGTGAAAGTGCTCAGCCGAATCGACACGCCGATCGAGGTTGAATATTACAAGCACCGGGGAATTCTGCCGTTTGTATTGCGAGAGTTGCTAGGGGCGTAAGATGCCTGGCAGTTCACTGCGAGAAGCAAGCGTCATCACTTGCTGCTTCTCGCCTGCCTCGCGCCTTGACGAATCAGCAACAAAATCGGCACCAACGCAATCATGACAATCATCAGTGCTGGCACTGCCGCCTCGGTCAATCGTTCGTCTGAAGCGAACTGATAAGAGACAACCGCCAGGGTGTCAAAATCGAAAGGCCGCAGCACCAAAGTGGCTGGCAATTCCTTGATCACATCCACAATCACCAACAACATGCCGGTGGCCACAGAGCCCTTCAGCACCGGCAAATGAACATGCCACAGAACTTGCCGTGGTGAGCGGCCTAAAATTCGGGCCGATTCGTCAATGTGTCGTGTAATTTGCTGCAAACCCGAATCTACGGACTGCAAAGCTGCTGAAGTGAAGCGCACGTTGTAGGCATACACCAAGGCCAGCACACTGCCGGTTAACGCCGGCACCTGCCAGCCCATGTCATAAGTGAAACGATCAACCGTGGCCAATGGAAGCAAAATAGCGATGGCCAAAATTGCACCTGGTACACCATAGCCCAGCGAAATCAACCGATAAATTGCGGTAACCCACCACACATGCGCCTGTCGTTTTACATAGGCCAGAAAAACCGCGAGAACCACCGCAACAAGGGCGGCCATGCCACCCAAGAGGGCTGAATGGTAGGCCCACTGAAAACTGCGCGCCCAATTAATCGAGGTATCTACATCAACCACCAGCGCCAATAAAATCAGCACCGGCAGCACAAATCCCAACACAAACGGCATGGCTGACAAAAACATCACCCACGCCGCCTGTGCACCCTTCAAACGTTTTCTTTCAATGGTACTGCCCTTGCCCGACTGTGTATAAAACTGGGCTCGCCCACGCGCCTTGGATTCAAAAACAATCAAGGCCAGCATGACCACCAGCAACATGACAGCCAACAAAGCTGCACTTTCCCTGTCGCCCAGGTTCAGCCAGGTGTTGAATATTGCAGTCGTGAAGGTGCGCACACCAAAGTAAGACAAGGCGCCATACTCCGCCAGGGTTTCCATGAGTACCAAAGTAAGCCCTACCACCCACGCGGGGCGAGCGACAGGCAAACCCACCTTGAGAAAAGCACTGGTGGCGCTGTGCCCCAAAGAACGTGCCGCATCCAGCATGGAAGGGCTACGCCCCAAAAATGCAGTTCTCGCCATGATGTAAACATAGGGGTACAACACAAAGCTGAGCACAAGAATTGCGCCCGAGGTGGAGCGAATTTCCGGAATGCGGAAATCGCTGCCCAGAATTTCCCGCAAGCTGCTGGCCAGCCAACCAGAGTACTGAAGTGCATCGGTATACGCGTAAGCAATCACGTACGATGGCATGGCCATGGGCAGCAACAACAACCATTCAAGCCACTTGCGCCCGGGAAACTCATGGGCAGAAACCCACCAGGCTGGCAGCACTCCCATGGTACTGGTCAACACCACAACGCCAAAACACAGGTAAACCGTTTGCCAAACCAGATCGGGAAGAATGGTGGTGGCCAAATGGGCCAGCACCTGGGGAGCTTGTACCAGGCTAAAAACCGCCAAGCCGAACAGATAGACGAACGGCAACAACAGCAGCAACGCCAGCAGCGCAACAGAAATGCGACTTCTTAACCCCAGAGTAAACAAACAAACCGCCCAGACATGGCAAAATAGAAGTGAGAACGATTTTACTTTAAGTTCATGCAACTCACCCGAAGCAAAGGTGAACTGCGTAGCAAACAGACCACGGTGCCCCCGAAATAATGAAACAAGCTCCCGCCCTAAGCATCAATGAACTGAGTATTCTGTACCCGGGCAGCAATGCACCTGCTGTTCGCAACGTTAGTTTCGAGTTGGCACAGGGTGAAATTGCCTGTTTGCTGGGACCCTCTGGCTGCGGCAAAACAACCTTGTTGCGTGCAATCGCAGGTTTTCTCATGCCCACACAGGGCCATATTTTACTGAAAGGTGAAAAAGCCAGCGAACCGGGCAAGGTACGCAGCCCTGAGAACCGCAATGTCGGGGTGGTTTTTCAAGACTATGCCCTGTTCCCCCACCTCACAGTTCGAAAAAACATTGAGTTCGGTTTACACAAACGCAGTGAACATGAAAAACGCAACCGCAGTGGTGAATTATTGGCGCTAATCGGGCTTGAGGCCTTGGCCGACCGGTACCCCCACGAATTGTCGGGTGGCCAGCAACAACGGGTGGCACTGGCGCGTGCACTGGCTCCCAAACCCACGCTGATTTTGCTGGACGAGCCATTTTCCAACCTGGACGTTGAACTGAAAGAGCGACTCACTTTTGAAGTTCGGGAAATTTTAAAAGCCGAAAACATGAGTGCCATTCTTGTCACGCACGATCAACATGAGGCGTTCAGCATGGCCGACCGAATCGGGGTGATGCACGCGGGTGAGTTACAACAATGGGGATCATCCTACAGTCTCTACCATCAGCCGAATTCACGGATGGTGGCCGACTTTATTGGTCAAGGTGTGTTTCTGCCAGGCAAAAAAACCGAGCAGGGCTTGCAAATTGAATTGGCTCACCTGCGGCTAACCGAGGATCAATTGCCAGCAAGCAATGAATTTGATGTACTGATTCGCCCGGACGATATTATTCACGACGACGCCAGTCCCATGCAGGCCAAGGTGGTGAGAAAGTCGTTTCGAGGTGCCGATTTCCTGTACACACTTGAACTGGAGAGTGGAGTACATGTGCTGGCCTTGGTACCAAGCCATCACAACCATGCCATCGGCGAGCCAATCGGAATCAAACTTGAACTCGACCACGTCATTACGTTCGATCGGGTTTGATCAAGCCAAAATCAGCTCAGGTCACTTGAACCAGCAGCACCCGAAGACAAACCACTGTCGGTATCGGAACTGGAAGCGGTAGAACTGATTGACGAAGTACCGCCAGCAGAGGCAAAAAGCTCGGACGCTTCCTGAATACTGTTGGGACTGGAGAAATCCAGCGTCAAGGGGAAAGCTTCAGGAGAGGTAAACAAACCGTCCAGCGTTGCTGCAAAAGCCAGCGAATGAGCGTTGCCCGCCAATTCTGGCTGCGCAAACAGGCCCGAGTCAATTTGCATCGATGCCAGCAATGAATCGGTATCAAACTCAGCCACCTCGTGCACCGCATTACCAACTTCACTGGATAGCTCGCCAAACGTGTCTTGACTTAATGCATTCAGGTCGAGCACCTGGGCTTGAATATCGGCAATCAGCTGAGTCAACTCGGAGTAACTAAGTTCACCACCCAAGGCGTGCTTCACGCGGGGCATTGCACTCAAAAGCTCAGCGTTCAAGGCTTCAAATGAGGCTTGTTCATTCATGGTATTCAGAATTCCTGCAGTGTCTGCGTTGGCAAGCAATGCCGGGTCAACACTGGCAAGGCTTGAAGAACTCTCGAAAACGCTGACGTCACTGACGCAAGCCTGAGAAATGCACCGCAATTCACCAAAGCCGAGAGAGGGTGCACTTGAAAATTCTTTGGGATCGAGACCGTCAAACGAAGAAAAAGCAATATTTGATGAACCAGAGGATGACTCAAAAGTGTCAAAAAACTCGATTGTCGCCCTGCTTATGGGTGCGAGCAGCCCACCAGCGGTATCGCTGTGATCGGTCTGCACTGACAATTGAATGACGGAATTTGACATAAACCCAATTTTTTCGTGACGTACTACCATTTTATACGATAGGCCACTCAAATTGGATTCAAAACACCCCCCCTATCAAAAAAGGGGGTGAGTTTTATTTGTTTTGGTCCAGAGAACCCAACAAGCCATCCAGTGCACCACCTTCTGAGCCTGCACTGGAGGAAATCCCGCTGCTGAGCGAATCCAGCAAACCTGAATCGGATTCGCTTGAAGAACTGCTTAAACCAGACAGCAGGCCACCACCGCCGGTGATGGGGTCAAGAATAGGCTCCAACAAGGGATCAGTGATATCGGTCACAGGATCAAGAATCGGATCCACAATCGGATCAACTACAGGGTCGGTGAAATCGGTAATCACATCCACAATCGGATCAACTACAGGGTCGGTGACATCGGTAATCACGTCCACAATTGGATCAACCACTGGGTCTGTGACATCGGTAATCACATCCACGATTGGATCAACCACTGGGTCGGTGACATCGGTAATTACATCCACAATTGGATCAACCACTGGGTCGGTGATACCTCCAACCACATCATCAACGATATCTGTGACTGGGTCGGTGATACCGCCAATGCCGTCAGTGATGCCACCCACAATGTCGGTAACAGGGTCCGTCACTGGCGACAAATCCAGATCAGGCAAGGAGCCCACCAAAGAAGCAATGTCATCAAACGTTGAATCCAGATTCAACAGACTGTCCAACTGCGGGTTGGCACCTACGTTGATCGTACCCAACAGGTCGGTCAGTACCGTGGAAACCTCGCCAGCGTCTTCAAAAATACTCAAACCCAAATCACTGCTGGGCAGACCATTTTGCGCCGCAAACTGGTTCTGGACATCGCCACTCAGGTTGTCAAATACAGGCTCAAAAGTGGTGTTCAGCAAATTGATTTGATCAAGTACGGCATCGATGGCAGTTTGCAGGCTCTCGGGACTGGGGTTTTGGCCCAAACTGCCGATCAGGCTGTTCAATGCATCGTCGGGGTTTATTCCGCCACCACCTTCCAGCATGGCCATAAGCTGAGCAAACTCTGCAGAGACCGGCACCAATGAACCATCGGGATTGGCGACAGGCTTGAGCAAAGTGAAATCTGAAACCTTTGAAAGATCAGTGGGCTGTGACAAAGCCTTGTTGCCCAAACCGGCCAAACTTGCAGACTCACCCACGGTGGTTTTACCAAAAGTAACCGGGGCTGCGCTGGCCACTTGAGCCGCCATGCCCATGGCACTGGATGCACCACTTAAATCGGCTGCTGCCACTGCACCCAAAAGGCCTGCACCTGAATACGCGGGGGACAATCCGGAAAAACCGCCACCAGATGGGTTCGATTGATGCAATTGACTTTTCGCCGCACTGCCAGTAAAACCGGAGTTGGCGCTTAAACCGTCGAATTCGGATGTGTTCAGGGTGGATTGCAAAAACTGCATGTTCAGAGCAGACGGATCAGCAAGTTGCTGTTCAGCGCGCTCTACAGCCCGATCTTCAGCCGTGCTCTTCATGTTTTGAATGTCATCGCCCATTTTTGTCATTCCTTTGGGAATCGCCCCACTCATGCCAGTTTCTCAGGGTTCGAGCCCTGCGAATGGATGAATTAAGGCAGTAAAATGCCCCTGTTCGACCAGTGTGAGCACTTTACCGACAAAAATCAAGGCTTTACCGATAAAACCTGGGATCGAGAACAGGCGCTGGTTTCAGGGTTGGCCGCAGTTCTTTTTCAGTCGTACTGCCCTGCACGCGGCTGCGTTCCGAGCTTTTCTCAACCTCAAGCCGCTGCGCCGGGGTCAGTACAAATCCAGCTGCCTTCTCCACTTCGGTCTGGCTAACATCCAGGCCAAGCTTTTCCGCAATTTTTTGATCAGCCGGGCTGCTGGCAATGTCGGCCGTATCTTTCAAGCTACTCTCCAGGCGCTCGCGCTCGGGAGTTTTCGAGAAAAACAACTCAAACCAATCGCCCTCTGCACCGGGGGTTGGCATCATCAAGCCCATGGCATGCATCAAGCGGAAACTCGCATCCCGTGCATCAAACACTGCGTTAATGTATGCAATCAAAACGTTGAAGTACTCAACTTGGGCATCCAGCATCACGATCACGGTTTCACGGCCAAAATCCCGAAGCCTTTTGCGGTTTTTGAATACCTGCAAAGAATCGGCATAAGCGCCGCGCAAGGTCACCGATCGCGACTGCCCAGCTGACCATTTGCCCCACTGAAAGCGGACACTTTCCTCGACCCGCAATCGGGCTGCGGCCAGTTGGGCACGCCGGGTATCAATCGTGGCTGCCGCCTGATTCACTCGAGCGACCTGTTCGCCGCCTGAAAAAGCGCTGTACTGCAAACGCAGGTTCACGGAGCTGTCGGTTCTGTCACCAGTAAAGGGGTCGGGTTCACCAAAAAATTGCTGAATACCCACCAGGTTCAAAGACGGGTACAGGCTTGCATCCTCAGCCGTGTAGTTGTGTCGCGCTTTCACGATCTGGCTTTCAGCTACACGAATTTCCGGGTTGGAAAACAGCGCTTTCGTGACCGCTTCATCTACCAGCTGGGGCAGCATGTTGCGCTGAATTTCCAGTTCCGGCACGTTGTAGCCCTCGGGATAAACGCCGAAGTAACGGAAGTAAGTGGCACGGGCCTCTTCAAACTGTCCTTCAAAATTCACCAGCCGGTCACGGGTGACCGCCAAACGGGCTTTCGCAAATTGTGCATCGGTAACGCCGCTTCCGCCCAACTCAACCCGACGCTCCTCAAGGGCCAGCAATTGGGCGACGGCTGCCTCTGCGGCTCGGGAGGCTTCCACCAACAAAGCATTGCGCGACAAAGTACTGCTGGCCAAAAAGCCTTCGAGCACCACGTCTTGAATTGTTTTTACAAATTGCCCATCTGCGATAGTCCCATCGGTTTCAGCCGCTTTTACTCTCGCAGTAATTCGACCCGCGGTGTACAGGGGCTGGGTCACCGTAATGTCGGTCGATTGCCGGTTGGTCACTGTTGAACTAGAACTGGCATTGGCACCCACAGTAATTCTGGGGTAATAGGCAGCGCGGGCACCATCTTCAATAAATTGCGAGGCATTCACATTGATGCGTGAAGTCACAATTTCAGGGTTGGTGCGCAACATGTTCAGGAAGCGAATTTTGGTGAGCTCTTCCTTGCTCATTTTTGCTGCCTCTGCCGGAGCTATGCGTCGGGCACGAAACTCGTTGTTGTCGTTGCCTACATTGGCAGAAGGCTGGTCGCTCGCGGGCAGATCTTGCGCACCCACGGGAAATGCAAGAAGGCCCGCAATCAGCACACACAGTGCTTTGCGAGCCCATACGCCCCCTGGGGTCATGTCCAATTGTGTTGTCATGTGTTGCTTTATGGTTCTCTGAAGGCTTCTTGCTTCAGCTTCAATACAGGTTTTAACAAATAATAAATAAAGGGTTGCGAACCCACGTTAATGTCAACTTCAGCGGTCATGCCCGGTGAAATGCGCAGCGGCGCATCGGGCGTGCCAAAAAATGCCTTGTCTGTGCTCACAATCAAGCGGTAATAGGGGCCGGTTTCTTCCGTACCAGGGTCAGTATCCGCTGCAATTTGGGTCACCTTGCCGGGCAAAGTGCCATAGCGCAAAAAGTCATAGGCAGACACCTTCACTTCCGAAGGTTGGTCCATGCTGACGTAGCCTCGGTCTGCGGGCGAAAGTCGGGTTTCAACCACCAACACCTCATCGACTGGCACTACTTCCATGATGGGCTCACCCTGGCGAACCACGTTGCCCACGGCCTGTAACTTCAAGTTTTTCACCACGCCATCGATGGGTGACCGAATCACGGCACGGTCGCGCTGATCGCTGGCTCGATCAATTTCATCTTTCAAACTGGCCAACTGGCGTTCAAGCGTTGTTAATTCATCAGCAGCCCTGCGGCGGAACTTGCCATCTTCTTCCACTCGGCGAGCACGGCTTTGCCCAACAGTGGCCTGGGCCGATGCAATGGTTTGACGCATCGAAGCAATCTCAGCTGTCAAACTGTCGTAATCACGTTTCTTGGTCAAATATTCAAGCTGAGACACAAGGCGTTCGCGAACCAGTTCTCGGGTAATTTCCAGTTCACGCAGGGTAGTCACTGCGCGATTCTCCAAGCCTTCAAGCTTGGCTTGCAATTCGCCCACCTTACCCTGGTTGCCCAGCATCTGGCTGTCATTCACGCCCAGAATACCGTTCAATTCAGTAATGCGGGCAATGTAGGTGGACTGCTCGGTGCGATACAAATCGGGATAGTCTGCAATAATTTCTGCGGGATATTCTGGTGCCTTGCCCGAAGCCTCGCCCAGCAAACGCGCACGGCTCATCTCCAATGCGGCACGCCGGCTTTTCAATTCTTCAATGTTGATGCCCGAAGTGGCCAGGTTCAGTTGAACCAACATGGACCCTTCTTTCACCAAATCACCCTCTTTCACAGCCAGGTCCTGAACAATACCGCCTTCCAGGTGCTGAATACTTTTGACCCGGGTCGATGGAATCACCTTGCCCGGCGCAGTAACCACCTGGTCAACGCGGATGAACAAGGATGCGAACAAAGACAGCGCAATCAAACCCAGCGCAAACCTGCTTTTGGTGTCGAACCCACCACCATTGGGTTTGTAAAGGGCGGGGACCTCATAGGGCTTCAGATCATTTTTGCCGACTTCGGCCAATGCATTGTTCGACTTCATGATTTCTCGACCTTCGCTCATCACGCTTGAGCGGCCTTGCCGCCCGCATCCGTATTTGCCTGTCCTTCAGCGCCATTGGCCCCCAGCGTCTGCTTGGCAGCCTCGGAAGTCACTTGCGACGCAGCTTTGGGCGCGGCTGGCACGGGCTTCGGTACAGAAATGCCATACAACAATTTCAGCATTTCCGGTGTCGCACCAACGTGCAACTTTGAAGCCTTGTCCAGATAAATGATCTTGTCGCAAATCGACATTAAACGCACTGAATGCGTCACCATGATGATGGTCTTCACGGTGGCCAAGCTTTTAAACACGGCCATCAAGTGGGTTTCTGCCGCAAAATCCAGGTCGTTCGTGGGTTCATCCAGCAACAACACGGGCGCGTCCGACAAAAACGCCTGGGTAATGGCAACCCTTCGGCGTTGCCCACCCGACAAGCGGTTACCCCCCTCGCCCACTTGCGTCATGTAGCCATCTGGCATTTTTGCAATGAACTCATGCGCACCAGAACGCTTGGCAGCCAACAAAATTTGCTCGTCACTGGCATCGGGGTTGGACCGGCGCAAGTTCTCAACAATCGTGCCTTCAAACAATTGCGATGTTTGGGGCAAAAAGCCAATCCACTTGGCAAGTTCCTGCCGAGAGAACTGTGACAAATCGTATTCGTCCAGCAACACACGGCCGCTTTGAGGCTCATAAAGACCACGCAGCAATTTCAACAAAGTTGATTTGCCCGCGCCGTTGTCACCTGCCAAGCCGTAAATGCCACGGGGGCCAATTTGAGCCGAAACCGACTTGACCACTTCCTTTTGTGCACCAACGTGCTGATAACTTACATTTTCAAGGCGCAAAGCGCCCGAAGGCATGGGCAGGTTCAAACCAGTGTGTTGCTTCTCCTCATCTGCGGCAAACACTTTGTTCAAGCGGTCTGTGGCTTCACGGGAATGTGCAATCGAGCGCCAGTGACCAGTCAATGCAGCCAACGGGCCAATCGCCTTGGCAGCCAGCATGTTCGAGGCAATCAGTCCGCCCACCGTCATCCATTGGTTAATCACTGCGTAGGCGCCCACAGCCGTAATGGCCACGTTCACACACAGCATGATGGAGACCGACAACTCGCGCTGGTCTTCCATTTCACCATTTTTCTGAAATGATTCCTGAACCCAGGAGTTGTAGCTTGACACCCAGGCCCGCTTGGCAGAATCGTCCTGCACCAAGCTTTTAATCGCTTCACGGCCCCGGCAAACCTCGGCCAGCACTTCATCCCGGCGGCGAGCGCGCGAAAATTCCTCCACTCGGCGCTTGCGGAATTCACCCGAGCTGTACCAAGACAAGGCGGCCAAACACACCAAGCCAATCAGCACCACGGGCAATACAGGCATAGCGATAGTGGCGATCAATCCAATGGCCAGAATGGCAAATGGCAAATCAAGAATGGTCATGGCAACCGCGCCACTCCAGACCACGCGCACGGTGTCCACATCTTTGAACAGCGAATACCAAGCCGCAGTTGAACGGGCCTCCAACTGTCGCAATGGGATCGACAGAATCTTGTTCATCAATTTGCTGGCTATTTGCCCGTCAATTTTTACCGCAGCCACACGCAGAACTCGAGCCCGGAACGAACGCAAAATCAGATCTGCTGCAAGCAAAATACCCATGCCGATCAACAAAGCGGTCAGTGTATTCAGGCCCGAGCGGTAAATAACCCGGTCATATACCTGCAAGGAAAATACCGCAGGGAATAAGGCCACCAGATTCACGAAAATCGACAACAACGCCGCACGCTTTAGCAAAGGCAAGGCGCTGCGAATGACCCCCTCAACTGTTTTTGAGTTGGATGCGTCGACCGCATTACTCCCATCGGTGGCGGCATCTCCCGATTTTTCCGGTTTCAAGCCGAAATTCCAGAGCGCTTCGAGTCTTTCTTTGAACAAATATTTAACCGACATTGCGAGTCCCTAGGTTACACAGCGCCTGCCGAACCAGCCATGCGCAACTGCTGCGCCTTGAGTCGTTCAAGCAATACCAGGTACGAGGCGATCAAACGGACAACAGCAGGGCGCATGCCGGCCAACTGTTCGCGAGTCAACTTGGCCAACGGGTTTTCCAAGCGGGTATGGGCATCGGGCTGCGCATCGATTGCACGGCATACCCGCTCAAATACATTGCTAAGCGCGGCGTCCACTTCAGCTTCAGTCATCGCGGAATACAACACTTGTGGCTTGGCATCAATCAAACTCAAACGCTCTTGCCAGTTCAGTACCGATTTGGCCAACACGGGGTCCAATCTCAACTGTCCTTCAAATGCGGTGCGCTCGGCTCCACGCATCACACCAAGTACGTAGTCGGCAGCCAACCAGTTTTTGTCGTCGTCAGTCATGCGGCCCCCTTATGCCATGTATCCGGATTGTTCAGCGTCCTGGCGACGCGAATTGTTCGCAGCCATGGTTGCCAAACCTTCGGACTGAAATTCGTCGTATACGGTTTTCAATTCGATCAAGCCCCTGCGAACCCAGGTTTTAACGGTGCCCAATGGCACGTCCAGGTGCTCTGATATCTCTGCATGGCTCATGCCGTGGGTATAAGCCAAAGTAAGCACCTGGCGATATTTGCCTTCAAGGCGTTGCACGCAGGCCTGCATTACCCGGCTGGTTTCCTTGTCATCGCTGCTGGTTGAATGAGCTTCAAACACCAATTCATTGGGTTCGTCGTCCTGGTCAGAAAACTGGTCCAGAGAAATTGAATTCACGGTGTGGCTTTGCTGGGCGATTAGGTCAAGTGCCCTGTTTCTCACCACTTGGTGCAACCAGGTTTCGGGTGCAGACAACTTGTTGTTGAAAGTGTGGGCGTATCGCCAAAGGCGGATATAGGCGTCCTGAAGCACGTCTTGAGCCATGCCAGGCTCCCGAACTATGCGCAACGCAACAGCAAACATCTTTCGAGACGTAAGTTGATACAACTCCTCAAACGCCTTTCGATCGCGATTTGCAATTCGTTCAATTAAAGAAGCGAGCTCTTCTCTCAACCTGGCTGTCCCCGAGATGAAGTCATCTGTGTGTGTTTGATACGTCCTGTCACTGTTAATTTACAGTCGAGCCAGACTTTGGTTTTGTCAAAAAGGCCAAGTTTTACTGCTCAAACCACTGAATAGGGCCACCCAACACGGGGGATGTAACTCCTAAGTATCCCCTAGCTAAGGGATACTAGCAAAAGTTCCGATTCCAGAACAGTACTTGCATTGTCTATTTGCTTACATAGTAGGTCGAAATGCAATCCCCCCCAAAGTAATTAACCCGCTTGAAATTACCTACGGAGCATTGAATCCAAAATTTATCGCCTGAAGTACAAAACGAATAAGCAGCAACCCAAACAAATCCAAAAGCGGGGCGAACGATGACCTTAATACCTAGCTGGCCGAGCCAGCCACACATGGGTGGGACTATGAAGAATGAAAAGGGCTTGGCAGGTCGACCACTAACGCCCCGCGAAACGGGCATTCAGAGTACCTCCCCGGGCAGGACCATCAGCCTTCAGCCCATGTTCGTCACCAACCGGACAACCCTTGAGGAAATAGACAACCACCTGGCCAGCGCCGAAACGCGAATTGTGGTGATTACAATTGAAAAAGGCAACAGGCATGGCGAGGCCGTGGTTCAACACATTGGTGCAAGCTATTCCGATGTTCGAGTCGTATTGGTGTGCGAAGGCAATGCGCAAGACATTCTGGCGATGGCATTCAAACCTGGCGTGTGGGCTTGTGTAGGCCGCCAATCGTCAGTAGAAACGCTTCGCGAGGCAATAGACACCGTTGCCGCAGGCGCCCGTTATGTGGCCCCTGAACTGGTGAATAACAAATCAACCTCTTCCTACGGTTCTCCTGAGCAGCAGAGCCTGGGCAATCAGATTAATCCGCTCGCCGACCAAGACGAAGGCGCTCAATTGACCCGCCGTGAACGTCAAGTGCTTACCTTGATTGCTCAAGGCCGTCCTCGCCGTGAAATCGCAGAATTGCTGAAGGTTTCACCGCGCACTATCGACGCTTACCGCGCGCGTTTGCTGCAAAAGTTGAATCTGGATTCCAGTGTTCAACTGGTGAAGTACGCAATTTCCGCGGGCATGGCCAGCTAAATGTAAGTTGGGCAAACCTCAATAACAGCAGATTAAAACCCCGCAACGCTGCGGGGTTTTTTATTTGTGCAGCTAAAATAGGGGTTTAGCGCAACTGAACCCTCCCCCAAACATGAACAAAAAAGCTCTGGTGCTGTTTTCAGGTGGACAGGACAGCACTGTTTGCCTGGCCTGGGCACTGTCCAAATTCAACCATGTTGAGACAATTGGTTTTGATTATGGGCAACGCCACCGCATTGAACTGGAATGCCGTCTGACTGTATTGGACAGAATCCGTGAACAGTTTCCCGAATGGGCGCACACACTCGGCGAAGACAGAGTGATTGACCTGAGCTGGCTGGGACAGATTTCCGATTGTGCGCTGACGGAAGAGCGTGAGATCGAACTGAACGAGACAGGCTTGCCCAACACCTTTGTGCCGGGCCGCAATCTGGTGTTCTTTTTGATTTCATCGGCTGTGGCTTACCGCAGAGGTTTGTCTACCCTTGTAGGCGGCATGTGTCAAACCGATTTTTCGGGTTATCCCGATTGCCGTGAGGACACGCTGAAAGCCCTGCAAGTAGCCACCAACCTTGGCATGGCAAGCTCGTTCAGGTTTGAAACACCACTGATGTGGATCGACAAGACCGAAACTTTTCAGCTGGGCGAGCAGCTGGGCGGCAAAAAATTGCTGGAAATTATTGTTCGCGACACCCACACCTGCTACACGGGCGACAGAAGCCACGAACATGAATGGGGGTTCGGTTGTGGTGAATGCCCGGCCTGCGATTTGCGCAAACGTGGCTGGAAAAACTACATTTCACAACAGAATCAATAGCTTGAAACACAAAAGAACAACATCCCCGAAAGCCGCAACAGGCTTGGGTTTGCACAACTTTTAGGCAAGCGAAGAATAAATGAAATTATTTTGCAAAAACGTTTGACACAAAAATTTTTCTTGCTATAATTTCGTTCTCTCAACGACGTCAAGTTGTTGAAATGCGGGAATAGCTCAGTTGGTAGAGCGATACCTTGCCAAGGTATAGGTCGCGAGTTCGAGTCTCGTTTCCCGCTCCAAATTCCTAAGGGGAAGTGATACACTTCCCCTTTTCTTTGCCCGCCACATTTTGGTGGAACACCCTTGGCGGGGTGGCAGAGTGGTCATGCAGCGGACTGCAACTCCGTGTACGCCGGTTCGATTCCGACCCCCGCCTCCAAGTTTTCAAGCCATCAGCCCGGGTGGTGAAATTGGTAGACACAACGGACTTAAAATCCGTCGCTTACCGTAAAAGGGGCGTACCGGTTCGATTCCGGTCCCGGGCACCACAGGCAACACTCTTCACACAAACAATCGCGCGTACAATAGCGCATTGCGTCTAGAACTACCTCAAAGAACAACACCGTGACTCGCCGAATTCTTGTTACCTCTGCCTTGCCGTATGCCAACGGTGCCATTCACTTGGGCCACTTGGTCGAATACATTCAGACCGACATCTGGGTTCGGTTCCAGAAAATGCAAAGCAACGAGGTGTACTACGTGTGTGCCGATGACACCCACGGCACTCCAGTCATGTTGCGTGCGCAAGCCGAGGGCATCAGCCCCGAAGAATTGATTGCTCGAGTCAGCACGGAACACCAACGCGACTTTGCCAGCTTCCATGTGGGCTTTGACAACTACTATTCCACCAACGCACCCGAGAACAAAGCCCATTGCGAGACCATTTACACGCGCTTGCGTGATGCGGGTTTGATCCAAACCCGTTCGGTTGAACAGTTCTATGATCCGGTCAAGGAAATGTTTTTGCCCGATCGCTTTATCAAGGGCGAGTGTCCAAAGTGCGGTGCGAAAGACCAATACGGTGATTCATGCGAGGTGTGCGGTGCCACCTATCAGCCCACTGAGCTGAAAAACGCCTACTCCACAGTGTCTGGTGCTGCCCCTGTGCGCAAAAGCTCCGACCATTACTTCTTCAAGCTTTCAGACCCGCGCTGTGAAAATTTCCTTCGCCAATGGACTCAAAGCGAAGGCCGCCTGCAGGTGGAAGCCAGCCGCAAAATGCAGGAATGGTTGGGTGAGGAAGGCAGCGGCAAACTGGCCGACTGGGACATTTCCCGCGACGCACCCTACTTCGGTTTCGAAATTCCAGATGCGCCCGGCAAATATTTCTACGTGTGGCTGGATGCACCTGTAGGCTATTTCGCCAGCTTCCAGAATCTGTGTGAACGAATCGGCGTGGACTATCAGGAATTTCTGAAAGCAGACACCAACACCGAGATGATTCACTTCATCGGCAAAGACATTCTGTATTTCCACGCCCTGTTTTGGCCAGCGATGCTTCAGTTTGCCGGTTTGCGCACGCCCACCAAGGTGAATGCACACGGCTTTTTGACAGTCGATGGCGCAAAAATGAGCAAAAGCCGCGGCACGTTTATTACCGCCGAAAGCTTCATTCAACAGGGCTTGAACCCCGAATGGCTGCGCTACTACTTTGCGGCCAAACTCAATTCCACGATGGAAGACCTGGACCTGAGTTTTTCAGATTTCACCGCCCGCGTGAACAGTGACCTGGTCGGCAAATACATCAATATCGCAAGCCGAAGCGCAGGTTTTCTGGTGAAAAACTTCGAAGGCCGCGTACTTGATTCCGCCATGCAACACCCGCTGCTCGCAGACATTCGCGCGCAGGCTGCCGCAATTGCTGCACATTACGACGAACGTGAATATGGCAAAGCCATTCGCGAAGTCATGGCCTGCGCCGACAAAGTGAATGCCTACGTGGATCAGGAAAAGCCATGGGAATTGGCCAAGAACCCGGACAAGCAAGCCGAATTGCAAACCGCTTGTTCCATTTGTCTTGAAGCGTTCCGCTTGCTCACCCTGTATTTGAAACCAGTGCTGCCAGTACTGGCCGGCAATGCCGAGAATATTTTGGGTGTCGCGCCAATGACCTGGGCCGATGTGAATACTCCGTTGAGCAGCGCGACACCTGTGCAGGCATTCAAGCACCTGATGCAGCGCGTGGATCAAAAGCAAATCGACGCTTTGATAGACGCCAACAAACAATCTTTGGCGCCTACTTCAGCATCCCCTGTGAAAACCGACGCCAAAAAATCTGCCACGTCAGTTGCAAGCACCGCGTCAGGCGAATACATCAGTATTGATGACTTCACCAAGATTGACCTACGAATTGGTTTGGTGAAAGAGTGCAAGGCAGTTGAAGGCTCCACGAAATTACTTCAACTCACGGTCGATCTGGGCGAAGAAAAACCACGCAATATTTTTTCGGGTATCGCTGCGCACTATCAGGCAGAGCAACTGACAGGGCAGTACGTTGTGGTGGTGGCCAACCTGGCACCACGCAAAATGAAATTTGGACTTTCTGAAGGCATGGTGTTGTGTGCGGCATCGGATGACGACACCGCATTAAGCACCCTGACAGCGTTGGGCAAACTTACGCCAGGAATGAAAATCAGCTAAAAGGAAAACATGGCCACCCCCCAGTTTCTGAAAACGCTCAAGCCATTCAAACCACGTATTGTGGACAGCTTGCAGGGATACAACTCCCAGCGTTTTTTGAAAGACCTGGGGGCAGGCATTACCGTAGGGGTAGTTGCGCTGCCGTTGGCCATGGCCTTTGCAATTGCCAGCGGGCTTGAGCCCCAAACCGGCCTTTTCACCGCCATTGTGGCGGGCTTCATCATCTCCGCCTTTGGCGGATCCAGCGTTCAAATTGGCGGCCCTGCCGGTGCATTTATCGTGGTGGTGCTCGGCATCGTCAACCAATATGGCGTGGCCAACCTGATCGTTTGCACACTGATGGCTGGGGGGCTACTGTTCCTCATGGGCTTGACTGGCCTAGGAAGCCTGGTGCGACTCATACCGGTCAGCATTGTGATCGGCTTTACCAACGGCATCGCGGTATTAATTGCACTGTCTCAAATCAAAGATTTCTTTGGTTTGAACATTGATGTGACCCAAGGCAATTTTTTTGAAAAGAACTGGGCCTTGCTGCAGGCTATTCCTGGCCTCAATTGGTCTGCATTCGCGCTTGCCAGCATAAGCCTCGCGTTCCTTTTTCTATGGCCCAAATTGTTTGCTGTGCTCAGCAAAGGACACTCTGAAGGCACGTTTCCGAAAATTCTTCAAAGTGTTCCCGGCTCGGTGATATTGCTGGTTGCTGGCACCCTGGCTGCCTACATTCTTGGGCTTGACATTGAAACCATCGGCAGCAAATTTGGCGAAATTCCACGCAGCCTTCCAACGTTGACCCTGCCGTCCATCGAGTTGGCCAGCGTTCAAACGCTAATTGGCCCCACCTTGACCATTGCATTTCTGTGCGCCATCGAATCGCTGTTGTGCGCGCGTGTGGCCGACGGCATTACCCATGAGAAACACGACCCCAACCAGGAATTGATGGCCCAAGGTTTGGCCAATATCGCCTCGCCCCTGTTCGGCGGCATGCCGGCCACGGGCACCATCGCCCGCACAGTCACCAACATCCGTTCAGGTGGAAACTCCCCTGTGGCCGGAATCATTCACGCATTGGTGCTGTTGATCATTATGCTGGTCGCCGCACCACTGGCGTTTCACATTCCATTGGCAGTGCTCTCGGCCGTTTTGATGTTCGTGGCCTACAACATGGGTGAATGGCGTGAATTCCCGAAATTAAAGCAGTACACCACCGTGTACAGGGTCATCATGTTGGCCACTTTCCTTCTCACAGTGATTGTCGACCTTACGGTTGCAGTTCAGGTGGGCTTGGTATTGGCAGGCGTATTTTTTATCTACCGGGTTTCAACCCTCACAGAATTCATTCCGGTTTACCTGAAAGACGAAGACAGGGCACGAGGAATTGCGGCCTATAAAATTTATGGCTCCCTGTTTTTTGCAGTGGTGGGGAAAATTGAAAACCTGATTCTGAACACCGGAAAATCGACCAAAATATTGATTCTCGACCTTCACCAAACCATTTCAATTGACACCACCGCGCTGGAATGCCTAGAGGAATTGAATTCGGAACTGCAGCGTGCGGGCCATACACTGATATTTTGCGGCCTGAACAGTCAAGCCTTGTCCCTGTTCAAACGCAGTGGTTTTGCGGCCCAGCTCCAAACTTGGCAAATACAGGATGACTTTTCCGCGGCAATGGCACACGCCCAAGCAATTTCCGTCGAGGATCAGGCTGGCGCCTGATAAAATAGAAAATATCCTTTTAAACCATTTATTTGGCACGACACCATGCAATACGAATCTGAAGCAACCCAGTTTCTGGCCCAACTCAAGAATGAACGCCCCCACCTTGAAAATGAGCAGCAAAAAGGCCGGGCCCTGCTGTGGGACAAGCAACTGGACAAGAAACTTCAAGAGGGCTTCAAAGAAGCCAAAGTTGCACAAAAGCCTTATGTGTATCAAAGCAAATAAAGTGCAGCCACTTTGAGCAGCGAACTCGACGACATCAGCGTACTGAACCCAAACGACAGCACCCCCGACACGGTGGATGGTGTTGGTTTGGCACGGCTGTACGGCGCCCCGTTGTTCAACATGCCCAAAGACCTTTACATACCACCCGATGCATTGGAGGTATTTTTAGAGGCTTTTGAAGGCCCACTGGACCTGCTGCTCTACCTCATTCGCAAACAAAACTTCAATATTCTCGATATTCCCATGGCGGAACTGACCCGCCAGTACCTCACCTACATTGAAGAAATTCGCACCCGCAACCTTGAGCTGGCCGCTGAATACCTGCTCATGGCCGCCATGCTGATCGAGATCAAATCACGCATGCTGTTGCCGGTGATACCCAAGGATGGCGAGGAAGAAGCGGAAGACCCGCGAGCCGAACTCGCCCGCCGATTGATTGAATACGAACAAATGAAGCTGGCGGCCCAAGAGCTCGACAAGGTGCCACTGGTGGGCCGGGACTTCTGGATTGCTCACGCCTTTCACGACCCGAACACCGTTGAACGCTTCCCTGATGTGAATCCGGAAGAACTGCGCGACGCCTGGCAAGCCATTTTGCGCCGCGCATCACTGGTCAAGGCGCACACAATCTCTCGAGAAGAATTGTCGGTGCGTGAACACATGACCATGATTTTACGCCGCCTTCAAACCCAAAAGTTTGTTGAGTTTTTTGACATGTTCGACATTGAACGTGGTGTGCCGGTAGTCGTTGTCAACTTTATCGCCATGCTGGAACTGACCCGCGAGGGCTTGGTGAAAGTAACCCAGGCCGAGCCGTTTGCGCCGATCTACGTTCGGCTGGGTTACGAAGCAACTGGCGGTACTGGGGCAGACAGCATCATTCCAGCGTAAATAGCATTCCCGGTTCCTGTCACGCATCCGCAAAGTCGCATGCCCTCCTCCGCCAGAAAGCCTGAATACCCCCTTTTTGAAATTCACACTGACTCACCAAGCTTGGCAAAAAAGATGGCCAAGACTTGGTGTCGGCTTGCAGCCGAACATGGCGTGTGAATTCAAACGGGCAGGCTTTCTTGAAGGCGGAGAGACGGCAAAGCGAACTTCGCGAATGCCACGGACGGAGTCGAGATGCGGTGAAGCTTTGGAGCAGCGTTGCATCATTCTGCCGATTCAGATCAAGTCGCCCGGTTTGATTCGCAGCGAGGGGCGACCTGCAAGGTCGATGCGAACACACCTTTGGTGTTTCGCATGCCCCGAGCAAGATTCAACACCGGGGAATTCGACTTGATCAAGGCAGAATGAGTGACGCGATGCAAAGCGAACACCATCTCAGAATGAGTGACGCGCTGCGAGTCACCAATCACTAAATCGCATTCAGCCGAAGAAGTCCTTCACCTTGTCCATCCAGCCCTTCGCCCGTGGCGAATGCTTGTCGCCATCGGCCGTACAAGACTGCTCAAACTCTTTCAGCAGTTCTTTTTGACGCTCAGACAAACGTACCGGTGTTTCCACCACAATGTGGCAGAACAAATCACCTGGGTAGGATGAACGCACTCCCTTGATACCCTTGCCACGCAAGCGGAATGTTTTACCGGTTTGTGTGCCTTCGGGAATATCAAACGATGCTTTGCCACCCAAGGTGGGCACCTCGATTGTTCCACCCAGTGCAGCGGCCGCAAATGAAACTGGCATTTCGCAATGCAGGTCATCACCGTCGCGCTGGAAAACCGCGTGTTCTTTCAAGTGCACTTCGACATACAAATCGCCAGCAGGACCACCGTTTACCCCTGGCTCGCCCTTGCCGCTCAAGCGGATACGCATGCCGTCGTCAATCCCGGCAGGCACCTTCACTTCAAGTGTTTTGTTGGTTTTCTTGCGACCCAAACCTTCACAGTCGTGGCATGGGTGCGGAATCATCTTGCCGGTGCCATGGCACTTCGGGCAGGTTTGCTGCACGCTGAAAAAACCCTGGGTCATGCGCACAGCACCCGATCCACCACAGGTAGAACAGGTTTCAGGCTTGGTGCCCGGCTTGGCACCACTTCCAGAGCAAGTACCGCAGTTGTCCCACACCGGCACGCGGATTTGGGTATCAAAACCTTTGGCCGCCTGCTCCAGCGTAATTTCCATGTTGTATTTCAGGTCTGAACCACGGTACATCTGCGACTGGCGAGAAGCACCACCGCCTGCGCGGCCACCAAAAATATCACCAAAAATATCGCCGAAGGCATCTGAGAAATCCGAGAAGCCACCTGCACCGCCGCCACCCATATTGGGGTCCACACCCGCATGGCCGTGTCTGTCATAGGCCGCACGTTTCTTGGGGTCAGTCAACATCTCATAGGCTTCTTTGGCCTCTTTGAACTTGGCCTCCGCATCCTTGCTGTCTGGGTTGCGGTCGGGGTGATACTTCATGGCCATTTTTCGATAGGCTTTTTTCAGCTCATCGTCTGTGGCATTTTTTTGTACACCCAAAATCTCGTAGAAGTCCCGTTTTGCCATGTCAGTCTCGTTTCATGCAGCTGTTCGCGAAACACTGCTTTTATTCGTACAAAAAGGGCTTCACTGAAAAACCGCAACATATGCAGCCAGCCAGTGTGCCCTTGGTTTTTGGCGAGGCACCCACAAAGGCGCCTCGCTGCCAACATTACTTGTCTTTCACTTCCTTGAAGTCTGCATCTACTACATCGTCAGTATCGTCTTTCTTGGAAGAGGCCTGCTGCTCGGCACCACCTGGGTTTGCACCTGCTGCGGCTCCTTCTGCAGCTTGTTGGGCCTGCATGTCTGCGTACATCTTCTCGCCCAATTTCTGGGCTGACTCGGCCAACTCCTTGGTGCGGGCATCAATGGCGTCTTTGTCTTCGCCCTTGGCTGCCTCTTCCAAAGCCTTGCAAGCCGCTTCAATTTTTTCCTTCTCACCAGCTTCCAGCTTGTCGCCATACTCACCCAGCGACTTGCGGGTGCTGTGCACCAATGCATCAGCCTGGTTCTTGGCTTCAGCCAGTTCACGGCGCTTGGCGTCATCTGCCGCATTGGCTTCAGCGTCTTTCACCATTTTCTGGATCTCGTCTTCACTCAAACCAGAGTTGGCCTTGATCACAATCTTGTTCTCTTTGCCTGTGCCTTTGTCTTTTGCAGACACATGCAAAATACCGTTGGCATCAATGTCAAAGGTCACTTCAATCTGCGGCACGCCACGTGGCGCGGGTGGAATACCTTCCAGGTTAAATTCACCCAAACTCTTGTTGTCGTTGGCCATCTGGCGCTCACCTTGGAACACCTTGATGGTTACGGCAGGCTGGTTGTCATCCGCGGTTGAAAACACTTGGCTGAACTTGGTCGGGATGGTCGTGTTTTTCTCGATCATCTTGGTCATCACGCCGCCCATGGTTTCAATACCCAAAGACAACGGTGACACGTCCAGCAACAACACGTCTTTGCGATCACCACTCAACACGGAACCCTGAATTGCAGCACCAGCAGCCACGGCCTCATCGGGGTTTACGTCTTTGCGAGGCTCTTTGCCAAAGAAGTTTTTAACCGCTTCCTGTACTTTGGGCATGCGGGTCATACCGCCTACCAGAATAATGTCGTCAATTTGTGAAGTGGACACACCTGCATCTTTCAAAGCCATTTTCATGGGCTCAACTGTGCGGGCAATCAGGTCTTCAACCAGCGCTTCCAGCTTGGAGCGGCTCAGCTTGGTGGTCAGATGCACGGGTGCGCCGTTGGCCATCGCAATGTAGGGCTCGTTGATTTCAGTTTGCTGTGAAGAAGACAATTCAATTTTCGCGCGCTCGGCGGCAGCCTTGATACGCTGCAAAGCGATTGGGTCTTTCGACAAATCAACGCCATTGTTCTTTTTGAACTCGTCGATGATGTGGTCAATAATGCGCTGGTCAAAATCTTCACCGCCCAGGAAAGTGTCACCGTTGGTAGAGAGCACTTCAAACTGCTTCTCGCCGTCGATGTCGGCAATTTCAATGATCGACACGTCGAAGGTACCACCACCCAAGTCGTACACTGCAATTTTGCGGTCGCCCTTCTCTGCCTTGTCCATACCAAACGCCAAAGCGGCTGCGGTGGGCTCGTTAATGATGCGCTTTACGTCCAGGCCGGCAATACGGCCGGCGTCTTTCGTCGCTTGGCGCTGGCTGTCATTGAAATAAGCAGGCACTGTAATCACGGCCTCAGTTACTTCTTCGCCCAAGTAGTCTTCCGCAGTTTTCTTCATTTTGCGCAGCACTTCAGCCGACACCTGTGGGGGCGCCAGTTTTTGATCACGTACGCCAACCCATGCGTCGCCGTTGTCGGCTTTCATGATGGAAAAAGGCATCATGTCGATGTCTTTCTGCACTTCGGCGTCTTCAAATTTACGGCCAATCAAGCGCTTTACAGCGTACAAGGTGTTCTTGGGGTTGGTCACAGCCTGGCGCTTGGCGGGTGCACCCACCAGAATTTCACCATCTTCCATGTAAGCGATGATGGAAGGGGTTGTACGCGCACCTTCCGAGTTTTCGATCACTTTGTAACCGCCGCCTTCAAATACCGCAACGCAAGAATTGGTGGTACCCAAGTCAATGCCAATAATCTTTCCCATGAATTTCTCCGTGATTTCTAAATTCAGTAATATTCGGTTAAAGCTGATATGGGGCTAAAGCCCTTCAGTTCAAGGGGTTTTTCAACCCAGCTTCAAAAATTTATTGTGCCGCCTATTGTGCAACTGAGACCAAAGCGGGTCGCAACACACGGTCATTGATCAAATAACCCTTTTGCAACACAGCCACCACATGGTTGGGCGCAACAGCGGGCTCAACAGAGTCTCCCGGCACCATGGCCACCGCCTGGTGCTGGTTGGGATTAAACTTTTCGCCCACGGGGTTAAGCACCATCACCCTGCCACGCTCAAATGCGGCTTCCAGCTGACGAAGGGTTGCAGCAACGCCGTCTTTCAATGCTTCCGGGGTCTGGTTTTCTACCGCCAGTGCCATTTCAAGACTGTCGCGAACCGGCACCAAGGATTCAGCAAACGATTCAATGGCGTACTTGTGTGCCTTGGCCACGTCTTCTTGCGTGCGACGACGAAGGTTTTCCATGTCAGCCGCCAGGCGCAGGTACACCTCCTTGGATTTCTCTACCTCATGGTGTGCATTTTCCAATGCCGCCTTCAGCACAGAGATTTCGTCTTGGGGCGCTTCTTGCTGAACAGCCTGTTCGGTCTCATTTTGGGTCTGCGCGCCTTGCTGCTGACCTTCTGGTGCCTGGGCAGACGTTTGTTCGTCCGTGGCCGGCTTTCCAGTGGGTTCTGACATGTCTTTTCCTCCATTAAAATTCAAAAGAGGCGACAGGCCTTTACCGGTCGCCCCTACTCTTGGCGGTAAATGAGGGCTTGAACGCGAAATTCAAGCCCAAAAAGTAGAAATACGCAGAATTGTTGGCAGAAACTTATTGCGCGCCCATTTCAAGCGCCAATTTTCGACTCTCGGCAAGTTCCTGTGCCATGGATTCTTCGTAACCCATGTCGACTGGCCAGCCCTGCATGTGCTGCGCAGTAATTTCAGACAGCATGGCCGCGGCCAGCTCGCTGTCATTCAGGCAGGCAATGTAATGGAACTCGCCTCCCCCCGCATGCTGAAAGTCTTCCCGGCCTTCCTGATTAATTTCCTCCAGCGTTTCAAGGCAATCGGCCATAAAACCTGGGCACATCACATCAATACGCTTGGTACCAGCCTGCCCCAAGGCTTCCAGGGTTTTATCGGTGTATGGTTCCAGCCATTTGGCCTTGCCGAACCGGCTTTGGAACGTAACCCTGTAATTGCCCTTTTGCAGCCCCAATTCCTCGCCCAGTAAGCGCGCAGTTTTGTAACACTCGCAATGGTAAGGGTCGCCCTTGAGCAAGGTCATTTCAGGCACACCGTGAAAACTGAACAACAGCACATCACCCTGATCAAAATTCGGGCGCCCATTGACTTGCCAGTGCTTGCGCACGCTCTCAGCCAGGGCATGAATATAAGCTGGGTGATCGTGATAGTGCTTCACCAAACGCAATTCGGGAATGTTGCGCACCGGCTTGGCCCAGTCAAACACCGCATCAAACACCGACGCAGTAGTAGCCGCCGCATATTGAGGATACAGAGGGAACACCAGCACACGGTCATAACCATCTTTGCGAAGCTGATCCATTCGACTGGCCACTGAGGGGTTGCCATAACGCATCGCCAAATCAACACGAACATCCCAGCGCCGAGCCTTGAAAGCCTCGCTAAGCACCTTGACCTGCCTTTTACCAATGGCCAATAGAGGCGAGCCCTCGTCAGTCCACACTGTGGCGTATTTGGCTGCGGATTTTTTGGGGCGAATCTGCAAAATAATGCAGTTCAAAATGATCCACCACACCAGCTTGGGAATTTCAACCACACGTGAGTCAGACAAAAATTCCTTCAAATAACGCCGAAGCGATGGTGTGTCTGCATTGTCTGGAGTGCCAAGGTTAACGAGTAAGACCGCGGTTTTCTGGGGCGTGCCGTGACGAAATGGAGCTTCGGTGCGCATGGATACTACCTAATGAACATCAAGGCTGAAAGTATACCCAAAGCTGACTGCCGGGGTGGCTTACCCTACTCCGGATCCGACAAAGCCGAAGAAACCAGCTTCGATGTGATGTCCACAATCGGAATCAACCGCTCGTAGGCCATGCGTGTGGGGCCAATCACGCCCAAAGTGCCAACCACCTCACCGTTCACATGGTAAGGCGCCGAGATCACGCTCATCTCCTCCATGGGCACCAAGCTAGAATCACCACCGATGAAAATTTGCACACCTTCGGCCCTGTTGGAGCTTTCAAGCAGGCGCAACAACGCAGTGCGTTGTTCAAACACGCCAAACATCTTTTTCAGGCGCTCCATGTCCGTCGACAAATCCGATACATCCAGCAGCTTTCGCTCTCCCGACAGCAACACACCATCGGCCTGGCTTTCCTCAGATTCTGTACCCGCATTCACGGCAGCCTGCATCAACTTGCTGATGTCCTGGCTGATTTGGTGCAATTCCTCCGACAACCTTTGTTTGGCCTGCTGAAAACTCAAACCTGCAAAATGCTGGTTGAAGAAATTCGCCGCCATGGTCAATTCACTTTGTGTGTAAGGCTTCTCGACAATCAATATTCTGTTTTGCACATCACCATCGGGCGTCACGATAATCAGCAACACCTTTCGATCCGACAAACTTAAAAATTCCACGTGTCGAAACAAAGCCGCCTTTTTTGGCGCTGTAATCACCCCGGCAAAAGAGGACAAACTGGAAAGCAGGTTCACCGCCTTGTTTAAAACACGGTTGGGGTCCTCACGCAGAATTCCTCCGCTTAGGGCGGATTGCACATCGATTGCCAAAGGTTTTACGGTAAGCAGGGAGTCAACAAACATGCGGTACCCCTGAGGCGTGGGCACTCGACCCGCCGAAGTGTGGGGCGATACCACCAGGCGCAGTTCTTCAAGGTCCGCCATCACGTTTCGAATAGTGGCCGGGCTTAAATCGAGCGTCGAATACTTGGACAAAGCCCTCGAACCCACCGGGTTACCCTCAGTGATGTACCTTTCAACCAATGTTTTCAATATGGAACGGGCGCGTTCGTCTATCATCAATGTCACTTCAAATGCGGGTTGCGATACGATTGGGCTTAGGATTAAAACCAAGGCTTCACTTTACGACAAAAACAGGGAATCAAGAATGCCGAAACAGAAAGGGATGTGCATTGCTGTGTTTGCCAAACATGGCGCCTCCCCAAAACAGGCCATTTGGCGAAGTGTGGTTGACCTGCTGGCCGCCAACGCCTTCCATGTGCTGGTGTGCGATTCCATGTTGAACAGCGGTTCTTCCAGAAAATCAAAACCTGAATGTGATGAAGCCAACTTCGAATTTGCCAATTTGGCCCTGATCAAGAAAAAAGCAAAAATCGCAGTGATCATCGGCGGTGACGGTACTTTTTTGGGTACAGCCCGTGAATTGGCCGATTCCAACATTCCCTTGATTGGCATTAACCAAGGCCGCTTGGGTTTTCTCACCGACATTCGCCTGGACGACATCAACCCCACCCTGATAGACACCATCAACGGTCAATCGGTCTCGGAAAACCGGGCTTACCTTGAAGGTCAAATTTTGCGACAGGGCAAAGTGGTAGAAAATCACATTGCCCTGAACGACATTGTGATCAGCCGTGGCATTGTGGGCGGTATGGTTGAACTGCGCGTGGAGGTAGACGGCACATTCATGTATGACCTGCGCGCAGACGGTCTGATTATTTCCACGCCCACTGGTTCAACGGCCTACGCCTTGTCGGCCGATGGCCCAATTTTGCACCCCAGTCTGGCTGGCTTGCTGATTGTGCCAGTGGCCCCGCATGCGCTTACAAACCGGCCAATTGCGTTGCCCCAACACAGCACCATCGATATTCATGTCACCGGCGGCAAGCAAACCGGCGTGCACTTTGACATGCAGTTCAATGGCCGCGCCAAAGTGGGTGACCAAATACGGATCAAGGTGTCACCACACCCAATCCAGCTTTTGCATCCGGAACGCTATGATTACTTCGCCATGCTGAGGCAAAAACTGCACTGGAGTGCAAGCCCCACAGAAGCTCCCCATAAAACTCGAGGACTCAGAGACAGCGGCCATGCTAAGTAGTTTGACCATTCAAGATTTTGTTATTGTCGACAAGCTCGACTTGCATTTCGCCCCAGGCATGTCGGTGTTGTCCGGCGAAACTGGCGCGGGCAAGTCCATTTTGATTGATGCGCTGTCGCTGTGCCTCGGTGCGCGCGCAGACGCCTCGCAGGTTCGGGAAGGTTGTGAACGCGCCAATATCACCGCGGTATTCGAGTTAAACCCTGCGGCCAAAGCCATTCTCGATGAACAATCCATCGACTGTAGCGAGGGCGAAATGCACCTTCGCCGGGCCATTGAATCGAATGGCAGGTCAAAGGCCTACATCAACGGGACGCCGGTGCCTGCCAGCACGCTGAAAGAATTGTCTGAAACCTTGATCGACATTCACGGGCAACACGCGTTTCAAACGCTTGCAAAGCCTGGGGAGCAACTGCGCTTGCTGGACGACTTCGGCCAACACGGCGACCTGGTCCAGGCCACTACCCAAACTTATTCCCGATTGAAAACTGCGGAAAAAACCCTGAAACAGGCCCAAAGCAGCCAGGAAGACCGAGCAGCGCGCCTTGAAAATTTGCAATGGAAACTGGACTCACTGAGCAAAGTGGCACCGAAGGCCGGCGAATGGGAAACACTCAGCAGTGACTTTGATCGGTTGAGCCATGGCGCCGAATTGATCGAGGGCACGCAACACGCAAGCGATGTGCTGTCGCAAAATGAAAATGCCCTGCTCGATCAACTTACCCAAGTCATCGAAAAGCTTAGCCACTTAAGCACCCGCGACCCGGCTCTGGAAGGCGTGGTCAAAACACTGTCTGAAGGCGAAATATTGATTCGGGAAGCCAGCTACGATTTGGGCAATTACCTGAAACACAGCGACCTGGACCCAGACACACTGGCTGAAGTGGAAGCACGCATGTCGCTTTGGCATGAAACCGCCCGCAAACTGCGCATTCAGCCGGAAACCCTTCACACGGAAATGGAAAGCGTACAAGCCGAAATCAAGGGGCTTGAGGAAGGTTTCGATGTAGAAAAGCTGCAGAAGGAACTGACTGCCGCGCGGCAAGCTTATGAAACACAAGCCGATCTGCTTAGTACAGCGCGCAAAAAAGCTGCTCTGGCTTTGTCAAAACGCGTGACTGAATCCATGCAAACACTCAGCATGCAAGGTGGCGTTTTCGTAGTTGATGTGGCCAAAGGTGAGCCCTCTGCCAAAGGCAGCGACAACATTGAATTCCGCGTGGCCGGGCACCCGGGCGTTACACCCCAAGCCATTCAGAAAGTGGCCTCAGGTGGCGAACTTGCGCGTATCAGCCTGGCGATTACGGTGAATACCGTTGAAAGTACACCTGTACCCACCCTGATCTTCGATGAGGTGGACAGCGGCATTGGTGGCGCCGTTGCAGAAACCGTAGGGCGTTACCTTCGCCTGTTGGCCTCGAACAAACAAGTGCTTTGCGTAACCCACCTGCCTCAGGTGGCCGCACAGGGCCACAACCATTTTCAGGTCAGCAAAGACATTTCAGCGCAAACCACGCGCTCAAAGATTGTGCAACTTGAGGCCAAAGCCCGGGTGGAAGAAATCGCAAGAATGCTGGGCGGACAAGTGATCACCGAGGCCACGCGCACTGCGGCGCATGAAATGATTGCCTCGGCCAACGGTTAACTTCACTGGCGGGTGTGCTTTACCAAGGCCTGATTATTTGCGCCTGTTCTCACAATCTTTCTTGGTACATGAACCGTAAAGGGAAAGTGCATGATCGTGAAGTTCAAACCCGCGGTCTTTGGCAATCATCTTTTGGCGACGCTCAATTTCTTCGTCAAAAAACTCTACAACTTTGCCGCACTGCACGCACACCAAATGGTCGTGGTGAGCGCCTTCATTCAGCTCAAACACCGACTTGCCCGTCTCAAAATGCTGGCGAGCCAGTAAACCTGCCTGTTCAAACTGCGTTAAAACCCGGTAAACGGTGGCCAGACCAATATCCAGGTCTTCTTGCAGCAGCAATTTGTAAACGTCTTCAGCACTCAGGTGACGATGCTGCCCGCTCTGGAACAATTCCAGAATTTTCATTCGTGGCAGCGTTGCCTTTAAACCAATGCTTTTGAGATCCGTTGCTGTAGTCATGAGTTTGGTACCATTCTGAGGCTTAATCGAGTTCAAGTAGCTTATGATAACGCCTTTGCAGGATATGTTAGCGCACCGAATAAGGTACTCTGTTCCCACTTCACATGCGAATTCACAAAACAATGCGTATTTTACGACTGAATTTGATTCTTTGCTCGGCCATGGCCCTAGGGGTTTCCGCGTGTTCAATCATTCCGGACAACTACGTCCCCTCTTTCGTCAAACCCTACAAGTTTGATATTCAGCAGGGTAACTTCATTACCCAGCAAGACGTGGCCAAGCTGCAAGTGGGCATGACCAAAGAGCAGGTGCGCTTTATTCTGGGCACACCCTTGTTGAATGACGCCTTCCACGCCAACCGCTGGGACTACGTTTACCGTTTGTTGCGCGCTGATGGGCAAACCACACAGTCGCGTTACACCGTGATTTTCGAGAATGAACGCGTGGCCCGCCATGGGGGTGAAAACCTGCCTGTCAGCCCAACCGATTTGTTGGGCCCAGACAGCACCACCAAAGTGCCAACAGAACCCTTGCCCTCAGAAAAACCAGCCGATGACATTAAGGATTCTGAATCTGCGGTGGGCGGCACAGAACGCGCACCCGTACTTAAATAAATAGCCATGACCAAGCCAATTCAAATTGCAATTGCCGGCGCCAGTGGGCGCATGGGCAAAACATTGATAGAAGCCATTCTGAACCACCCCGGCTGCGAACTCGCAGGCGCTTTTGATCAAACTGGTTCACCCTGCATTGGTCGCGATGCTGGCGACTTCATGGGTATTTCATCGGGAGTGCTGGTTACTGACAACACAGACAGCGCCTTGGCCAATGCCGATGTTTTAATCGACTTCACCCGCCCCGAGGGCACTTTGCACCACCTGGCCTTGTGCGAGAAACACGGCGTGAAGGCCGTGATTGGCACTACTGGGTTCGAGCCCAAGCAACTGGAAGCGCTGAAAAAAGCATCCGAGAAAGTGGCCATGGTGTGGTCTCCCAACATGGCTGTTGGCGTGAACGCCACATTCAAACTGCTGGAAGTGGCTGCAAAAATTTTGTCACAAGACTACGACATCGAAGTGATTGAAGCCCACCACAGCAAAAAAGTAGATGCCCCTTCGGGCACTGCGTTGCGCATGGGCGAAGTGCTTGCCAAGGGCCTGGGGGTTGATCTTCAAGACGTAGGCGTTTTCGCCCGGGAAGGCATTACCGGCGAGCGCAAGGCTGGCACCATCGGCTTCTCGACCATTCGTGGTGGCGATATTGTGGGCGACCACACTGTACTATTTGCCGGCATTGGCGAGCGTATTGAAATTACGCACAAATCTTCAAGCCGCATGACTTATGCACAAGGCTCAATTCGGGCAGCCCAGTTTTTGATTGGTCATGAAAAAGGTTTGTTTGACATGCAAGACGTGTTGGGCTTGAAAACTTTGTTTTAACCTAAAGCGAAACTGTAGTAGATTGCCGTAAGCAACTGTATAGTCTAGTTAAAATACCAACAACAGCAACCCTCGGGAATTATTACCCGAAGATGGAGCCAGCCAATGACGCAATCACTGCTTGCGAAACTCGACGAACTTCAAGTCAAAGTGTCCAGCCTGGCCAAAGCCCTTGATCAAAGCCGCCTGGACAACAAGTCGGCCAGGGAACAAATTGAAGCCCTGCGCCGGGAAAATGAATTGCTTCACAAAAAAGTGAATCATGCACAAGGTCAAGTCAACCAAATGCTGAATCAATGGTTCCCTGAACTTGAATTGAACTCGGAGGAATAATTGGAAGCACTTGACGTGAAAATCATGGGCCGGGAATTCCGCATTGCCTGCAAGCCCGAAGAACGCGCAGCCTTGCAGCAGGCTGTCAATATTGTAGAAACAAAAATGTCCAGCATCCGCAACACCGGCAAGGTGGTGGGGCTTGATAAAATCGCAGTCATGGCGGCCTTACAAATCGCACATGAATCGCTCGTTGGTAGTAACCCTTCCAACCCTGTTTTAGGACTGGACATTGAGACGATTGAGCGTAAAATCGAGACTATCGAACAAATGGTTGATGGCAGCCTGAACAATGCGGCTGCTGGCAAGCCCAAGAATGCCGATTTGTTCGAATAAAGAATTTTGTTTTATCTCTGCCGTGTCTGTATTGGTCAGTATTCCGTGAACCAATATCTGTGATCCCGGTTGCGGACTTTTCAGGGTTGGTGTGATTCCCTCTTTGTCAGGGAAACCTAAAGACCCTAACACTGCGACCCACTTGAACCTTAGGTTCAGGGATCGGGCCAGTATGGCATCGGCAGAGACCCCCACACCGGGGCGATTGAACCTACGTTCAGTCGCCTCTTTTTTTATCCTGTCCAGATTCAAACCAAAAAAAATTTAATCACCATGTTCGATCCGGTTTTTATAGTTTCACTGCTTGTTTTGGGTGTAGTCAGCGGCGTGTTGGCTGGCTTGTTGGGCATTGGTGGCGGCATGCTGCTGGTGCCCTTTCTCACTTTCCTGATGGTTAGCCAGGGCGTTCCCGTCGAACATGTGGTGCACTCCTCCATTGCCACCTCACTGGCCATCATCATGTTTACCAGTATTTCGAGCATGCGTGCTCACCACAAGGCTGGCGCGGTGCGATGGGACATCGTGAAGTTCCTCACCCCAGGTATTCTCATCGGTGGGTTTATTGGATCAAAAGTGGTGTCTTATTTGCCCACCAAAGAACTGGCATTCGTATTCGGTGCTTTTGTTATTTTTTCCGCTTACCAAATGTATGCCGACAAGAAACCCAAACCAAGCCGCACTTTGCCGGGGAAAGCAGGTCTTGCGGCTGTGGGTGGCGTAATTGGGGCAGCCTCGGCAATTGTAGGCGCCGGGGGTGGGTTTCTGTCGGTGCCCTTTATGGTGTGGAGCAACATCAACCTGCGCAATGCTGTGGCAACATCCGCTGCCTTGGGTTTCCCGATTGCCGTGTTTTCAAGTGCCGCTTACGTAATCAACGGGCAACATTTGCAAGGCATGCCAGCCGGGTCACTGGGCTATGTTTATTTGCCCGCTGTGGCCTGCGTGGCAGCGATGAGCGTGCTATTTGCCCCTTATGGTGCAAAACTGGCGCACACCCTGCCTGTCAAAAAGATCAAGCGCATTTTTGCACTGCTGCTGGCTTTCATTGCCATGTCCATGATTTACAAGGCAGTTACCGGCTTTTAATTCAATATCACTTGCTGCGTTTGCTGCCCTTGCCTGCTTTTGCCTGGGCAGCTTCCAACGCGGTCATGGTTTCAAGCCCTGTGGGCTTGTTTCTTGACCATGCCAACAAGGCGAACCCACCCAGAATCATGGGCACGCACAACCATTGCCCCATCGACAATCCCAGAGAAAGCGTGCCCAAAAAGCGGTCTGGCTCGCGGGCATACTCCACCACAAAACGGGCGGCACCATAGCCAATCAAAAACCAGGCTGACACTGCCGCACGCGGGCGTGGCTTGCTGGCAAACCACCAAAGCCCAATGAACAAGGCAATACCTTCCAAACTCATTTGGTAAAGCTGTGATGGGTGGCGTGCAATTGCATCGCCCGCCTGCGGAAACACAACCCCCCACCAGCCATCGGTCGGGCGCCCCCACAACTCACCATTGATAAAGTTGCCAAGACGACCCAAGGCCAATCCGATTGGAACAGCGGGCGCCACAAAATCCATCACATCAAAAAACTTCCAGTCTTTGTACCTGCCGTAAATAAAACACACCAGCAACACGCCGAGAAACCCACCATGAAAAGACATTCCGCCTTCCCAAATTGCGAGAATTTCGCCAGGGTTGGCCATGTAGTAGTCAGGCTTGTAAAAAAACACATAGCCCAATCGACCACCCAGAATGACACCCAAAACCGCCCAGGTCAGCATATTGTCCACATCGGACATTTTGATGGCCGGGAACAAATGCAAGCGGCGCTTGGCGAGCATGATGAAGGCAACAAAAGCCAACAAATACATCAAACCGTACCAGCGAATGGCCACAGGGCCGATCGAAATGGCAATGGGATCGAATTCAGGATGTACAAACATGGAAAACCCGGAATGTGAAAAACCGTTCAATTGTACTGCCCTAGGGACTACCCTTTGATGAATGAACGTCTTCCTGCGCCCAGCGGAGCATCATAAAATGGTAAATTCTCGTTTTGAATCCAATTCCACCTGCGAGCTTTTGCAATGAGCATCAATCGACGTTCCAAGAACATCACCCAGGGCGTGGCCCGTTCGCCCAACCGCGCGATGTACTTCGCCATGGGTTACAAAGACGAAGACTTCAACAACCCCATGATTGGTATTGCCAACGGTCATTCCACGATCACGCCTTGCAACAGTGGCCTGCAGCCATTGGCCGATGCAGCGGTGAAAGCAGTGAAAGAAGCTGGCGGCAACCCGCAAATTTTCGGAACCCCAACCATCTCCGATGGCATGAGCATGGGCACCGAGGGCATGAAGTATTCACTGGTCAGCCGTGAAGTGATTGCTGACTGTATCGAAACTGCGGTGCAAGGCCAGTGGATGGATGGGGTTCTGGTCATCGGTGGCTGCGACAAGAACATGCCTGGTGGCATGATCGGCATGGCCCGCATGAATGTGCCCGGCATTTATGTTTATGGCGGCACCATCAAGCCTGGGCGTTACAAAGGCAAAGACCTGACAATTGTGTCTGCCTTCGAAGCGGTGGGTGAATTCACTGCTGGCCGCATGAGCGAAGAAGATTTCAAGGGCATCGAGAAGAATGCATGCCCAAGTTCTGGTTCTTGTGGCGGCATGTACACAGCCAACACCATGAGCTCGGCATTCGAGGCATTGGGCATGAGCCTGCCCTACTCCAGCACCATGTCAAATATCGATGCGGAAAAGGTCACTTCGACTGAAGAATCAGCTCGCGTGCTGATCGAAGCGGTGCGCAACGACCTGAAGCCCCGCGACATCATTACCAAAAAGTCGATTGAAAATGCAGTGGCTGTGCTGATGGCCACTGGCGGATCGACCAATGCTGTGCTGCACTTCCTGGCCATCGCCAAGGCAGCGGATGTGGCCTGGAGCTACGAGGACTTCGAACGCGTGCGCCTGCGTACCCCCGTCATTTGCAATTTGAAGCCTTCTGGTCAGTATGTTGCAACCGACCTGCACGACGCGGGTGGTATTCCACAAGTCATGAAGATTTTGCTGGACGCCGGCCTGCTGCACGGCGATTGCATCACGATTACCGGCAAAACGATTGCTGAAACACTGGCAGATATTCCGTCGGTGCCCCGTACAGATCAAAACGTGATCATGCCCATCGAGAAAGCCCTGTACAAGCAAGGTCACCTGGCGATTTTGAAAGGCAACCTGGCGCCCGAAGGTGCTGTGGCCAAGATTACCGGCTTGAAGAACCCTGTGATTACCGGCCCAGCCAAGGTATTTGACGACGAACAAAGCGCGATGGACGCAATTTTGGGCGACAAAATCAAAGACGGCGATGTGATTATTCTTCGCTATCTGGGCCCCAAAGGCGGCCCAGGCATGCCCGAAATGCTTGCCCCAACCTCGGCAATTATTGGCAAAGGTCTTGGCGAAACAGTAGGCCTGATTACCGACGGTCGTTTCTCCGGCGGTACCTGGGGTATGGTGGTAGGCCACGTGGCACCGGAGGCTTACGTTGGTGGCCCAATTGCACTGATCAAGGAAGGCGATTCCATCACTATGGATGCGCACCAGAAATTGTTGCAGATCAATGTTAGCGACGGAGAATTGGCGAAGCGCCGTGAAAGCTGGGTAAAACCCAAACCACGTTACACCACGGGTGTACTGGCCAAATTCGCAGCCTTGGCCAGCAGCGCCAGCAAAGGTGCCGTCACCGATGGTGATCTCGACCTGTAAACTTGCAAACGCTTACCTAAAAGGAAAACCCCGGCGCTGGCGTCGGGGTTTTTTGTTTTGAAAATGTCGAATGCGTGCCTCTAGCTGGCGCTTTCTAAACTGCTGTCGGCGAACATCCAGACCAAGCCAGGGTTCAAAAAGTTCAAACCAGCAAATGGCCATGAGGAAGGGCAAAGCAATGGAGAACCACTCCCAATTGCTTACGGGATGAACACCGCCTAGTTTCATTGTGAGCAAAAGGATGCCCAGAAGGATAAAAATCATGCTGTTTCACATGACAAACAACTGCGTTGTCTGCCAAAATGACGCCCGAGACGTTATTAATGTGATAACTGTAACAAAGTGAGGAGTTCAGTATGATCAAGCAAATGGGTGTCTTGGCGATTGCAGCCACCATGGTTGCTCTACCGTTGTCAGCCAGCGCCGACGAAGCATTGGCCAAGAGCAAAGCCTGCTTGGCCTGCCATCAGGTTCAGAAAAAAGTAGTTGGTCCGGCTTTTAAAGACGTTGCCGCCAAGTACAAAGGTCAAGCAGGTGCAGAAGCAATGCTGGCCGGCAAAATCAAGAACGGTACCAAAGGCGTTTGGGGTCCTGTTCCCATGCCTGCTCAAAACGTGACCGAAGACGAAGCCAAGAAATTGGCCGCCTGGGTACTGGCGCTGTAATTAGTTTGCAAGCAATTCAAAAAGCCAAGGTGTTGCGCCTTGGCTTTTTTTCATTCCAGATTAACCATCAAGACCCGTCAAACTGAATGTTCTGCTTTTTCACCAAAGCGTGCATTCGTTCCATTTCCTGCCTGATTTCAGCAGCATGTTGAGCAGGTGTGTTTCCCACAGGCTCTGCACCGCTGGCCCGCAGGCGTTCCTGAACTTCAGGTAGCTTGAGAACTTTCACTGTGGCGGCGTTCAACTTTTGAACAATGGAATCGGGAGTGGCAGCAGGTGCAACCAACCCATACCAAACTGGTTCATTCACTGCCGTTAATCCCAACTCTTTATCACATGCGTCAAAAACTGTTTGAAGTCTTGCGCGGGAAACTTTGGATTCACGGTTAAAACATTTGGAGAACCCGCCATATTGGTAATGGCCTTGAAGTCTTTGACCGGGTTGTAGGGCACTTTCGGGTTGCAGGCCGAGATTACCGCATGTGTTGACAGTGTAGACACACCCAAGGTGTACCCATCGGGTGCTGCCTTGGCCACCAGGCCAGCACCAATGCTGCCACCGCCGCCACCGCGGTTGTCGACGATCACAGATTGTCCCAGTTCTTTACCCAACTTGTCCGCCACAATTCTGGCAACAATGTCAGTAGTTCCTCCCGCCGCAAACGGCACTACCAGTGTGATAGTTTTGCTGGGGTAATTGTCAGCGATGGCTGAGCCTGTTGCACAGGTCAGCAGCATTGCAGTGAATAGTGTTTTTTTGATACCGCAGAAAATCATTCATCATCTCCACTTGTTATTGGCCACAACCTGAGGCGGTTGTGGCTCAACACTTAAGTGGTGGATGATCAACAGAAGTTCGTGACTGTTAAAAATTAATACTGATTAAATTTACAAAATAAAAATGTATCCCCCATCGGTCCAACGCTGCTGGATTAATTCACAACCTTGACCGGAAACTTTCCTTGAGGGCCATAAGAATTCAATGTCACCGCAGCATTCAGCACATCACCGACTTCATCAAATGCAATAGTCCCGATCACTCCCTCGTGCCGAATCTCTTTCAACTTCGGGAGATACTTTTTTGGGTCTGCTGACTTTGCATTTTTCATGGCCATGCCCATGGTCATGACTGCATCGTATACAAAAGGCGCATAAACCTGAATGTCCGCCTTGAACTGGGCTTTGAATCGTTTCTCGAATGCGGGTCCGCCTGGCATTTTGCTCAAGGCCATACCGCCCTCGGCGCAAAGCACATTCGAGCCCACATTGTCTCCGCCCAAACGCATTAATTCCGTTGTACAAATACCGTCACCGCCAATCAGCTTTGCCTTGATACCCAATTGCTTCATCTGGCGCAGCATTGGGCCTGCTTGTGCGTCCATACCCCCGTAAAACACCAGGTCAGGATTCACACGCTTGACCGAGGTCAAGATGGCCGCAAAGTCAGTGGCCTTGTCATTGGTGTAGTGGCGCTCCAGCACCTTCACGCCTTTGGCTTCAAGCTGCTTCGTAAAAATATCAGCCAATGGCTGTCCATAACCGGTGCGGTCATCAATGACCACCACCCGCTTCACTTTCATTTCGTCGACTGCATACTTGGCCAAGGCAACGCCCAACACGCCATCGTGCGCAATCACTCTGAACACCGACTCAAACCCTTGCTTTGTTACTTTGGGTGTGGTGGCTGAAGGTGTAATTTGGGGAATTCCGCAGTCATAATAAATACGGGATGCGGGAATGGTGGTGCCGCTGTTCAAGTGCCCTACAATGCCGTTTACTTTCATGTCACACAATTTTTGCGCCACGATCGCACCAGTTTTTGGGTCAGCGGCATCGTCTTCTGCAACCAGCTGAAACTTGGCGGTGCCACCATCCACCTGAATTTTCATTTTATTCAAATCGTCGATCGCCAACCTGGCGCCCGATTCATTGTCTTTGCCGTAGTGGGCCTGTGGTCCCGAGAGCGGGGCAATGTGCCCTATCTTGACCAACACGTCCTTGGCGTGGACAGCACCGCCTGCCAAAGTCATCAACACCGGTACGCACAACAATGAATGTTTTAAATACCGGAAACGGGAAAGGTTCATGGCCACCTCCAACTTGTTTTTATGATTAATTCCATCAATGTAGCATCTAAACCGGGAATGGGTTCAGCTGTCAATTAACTGACTTCTTTCTGAAGAAATACGCGAAACCCAAACCCAATTTGCTCTATTCTTTTTCCGACAACCCTTATCTCAATCGCATTGGCGTACATGGATATATTTGCTCAACAACTGATCAACGGCTTGGTACTTGGCAGTATTTATGCCTTGGTGGCACTCGGGTACACGATGGTGTATGGCGTGTTGGGTTTGATCAATTTCGCCCATGGCGAAGTGGTCATGATCGGTGCCATGGTGGCCTTTAGCGCCATCACTTTGTTTATGGGAGTTTTCCCGGAAACTCCGGGCTGGATTCTTTTCCTGGTGGGTGTGCTGTGCGCTGTGCCTGTGTGCATGCTGGTCAGTTTCTCAATTGAACGCTTGGCCTATCGCCCCTTGCGAAATGCACCCCGGCTTGCACCCTTGATTTCGGCTATCGGCGTTTCAATCATTTTGCAAACCTTGGCCATGATCATTTGGGGGCGCAATTACCTCATCTTTCCGGCCACCTTGCCCACAGACCCGATTGTGTTGTACACCTTTGCCCCAGTCCTCGATAACGACTACGAAAGAATTATATCCATCACACCGGTACAACTTCTAATTGTGGTGGTATCGGCTGCACTCATGTTTGGCCTTACTTACACAGTGAACAAAACCCGCTTGGGAAAAGCCATGCGCGCCACCTCTGAAAATCCCCAATTGGCAGGTCTCATGGGTATCAATGCCAATTCAGTGATCGCCGCTACATTTGTGATCGGAGCGGCTTTGGCCGGAGTGGCCGGGGTCATGGTGGCCGCCAACTATTCAGTGGCCCATTTTTACATGGGCTTTTTACCCGGTTTGAAAGCCTTTACTGCCGCCGTACTTGGCGGTATCGGCAACATTTACGGTGCCATGTTGGGCGGCCTGCTTTTAGGCATTGTCGAAAGCCTGGGGGCTGGTTATCTGGGCCAATTGACCGGTGGTTTTTTAGGCTCTCACTATCAGGATATTTTTGCCTTCGCCGTATTGATTTTGGTGCTTACTCTTCGGCCATCTGGTCTGTTGGGTGAAAGGGTGTCGGACCGCGCATGAACAAACTTGCCAACCGCCATCAACAAATTATCGGTTTCCTGCTGGTTGCTGTCGCATTGGCTGCCCTTCCCTGGGTTGCAGGCTTGATTGGCAACAGCTGGGTTCGAATTTTGAACATCGCCTTGCTGTACGTCATGCTTGCGCTGGGGCTCAATATTGTCGTGGGTTTCGCCGGTTTACTCGATCTGGGTTACATCGCCTTTTACGCTGTGGGCGCTTATGTTTACGGTTTGTTGGCATCGCCACACTTAACGGACAATTTTGAAACCATCGCAGCCCTGTTTCCAGATGGGCTGCATCTTTCAATTTGGTTAATGATTCCACTGGGAGCACTAACCGCTGCGCTATTCGGCGTGTTGCTGGGTGCACCCACCCTTCGGCTACGGGGCGACTATCTCGCCATTGTTACCCTGGGTTTCGGTGAAATCATTCGCCTGTTTTTAAACAATCTGAATGCACCAGTCAATATCACCAACGGCCCCCAAGGCATCAACATGATTGAGCCCGTTCAAATTGCAGGGGTTCGTTTTTCACGCACTGTCGATTTGTTCGGCATCGAGGTGCCTGCGCTCCACCTTTACTACTATTTGTTTCTGGCGCTTACCCTGCTTATCATCTTGGTGTGTATGCGCCTGCAAAACAGCCGAATCGGCCGCGCATGGACTGCAATACGTGACGACGAAATTGCGGCAAAATCCATGGGAATCAACACCCGCAACATGAAACTGCTGGCCTTTGCCCTGGGTGCCTCTTTTGGCGGCGTAGCAGGTGCCATGTTCTCTGCATTTCAGGGCTTTGTCAGCCCAGAGTCCTTCGGCCTGATGGAATCAATCATCGTACTTTGCATGGTGGTACTAGGGGGCATGGGTCACATTCCCGGCGTCATTTTGGGCGCACTTTTACTGGCAGGTTTTCCGGAAATGCTGCGGCAAGTGGTTACACCCGTTCAAGAGTTTTTATTTGGTACTGTGCTGGTGGATGCAGAAATACTTCGCTCCCTCATCTACGGACTCACCATGGTGCTGGTGATGCTGTATCGCCCCAATGGGCTTTGGCCACAACGCAAATGAACGCTCCCTTGTTTAGCGCCTCCAACCTGAGAAAAAGCTTCGGCGGTATTGCTGCCGTGAATGATGTCAGCCTGTGTATTCAGGCTGGGCAAGTGATCGGGCTGATTGGCCCGAATGGCGCAGGCAAAACCACCTGTTTTAATTTGATCACCGGTTTGTACACACCCGATGCCGGGCAACTCGCATTCAAGGGCAAGCCCTACAAACCTGCTTCGCCCCACCATGTTGCGGAAATGGGTTTGGCCCGCACCTTTCAAAATATTCGTTTGTTCAAAAGTATGACAGCGCTTGAAAATGTGGCAGTGGGCATGCACGCCAAAACCAGTCAGGGTGTATTGGGCGCCATACTTCGTACCCCAGCACAACGCCGCGAGGAAATAAAGGTTCAGAAGCAAGCCATGCATTGGTTACATTACGTGGGCATTGGCGCCTACAGCAATCACCTGGCCGGGCAGCTTTCCTATGGCGATCAGCGACGCCTTGAAATAGCACGCGCACTGGCCAGCGAACCCGCCCTGCTTGCCCTGGACGAACCCGCTGCCGGCATGAATGCCACCGAAAAATTAAAGCTGCGCGAGTTGCTGCTTCAGATTCGACATGATGGCAAATCAATACTGCTGATTGAACACGATGTCAAACTGGTGATGGGTATTTGTGACGAGGTTACCGTGCTGGACTATGGCAAAGTAATCGCCCAAGGCACCCCCACACAAGTTCAGCAATCCCCCGCCGTCATTGAAGCTTATCTCGGGGGGCTGCACCATGCTGAATCCCGTGAGTAACAACATGCTGAACATTCAAGGGCTGACTGTCGCCTACGGCGGAATTCAGGCTGTGAAGGGTTTGAGTTTTCAGGTGCATGCGGGTGAACTGGTGTGCTTGATTGGCTGCAATGGTGCGGGTAAAACTTCAACCATGAAAGCCATTGCAGGCTTGTTGCCTTTTGAAGCGCATGCAGCAACCTTCAAAGGTGCAATCGACCTGACTGCCCTGCCTGCACATGAAAGGCTACCAAACGGCCTGGCTTTGGTGCCCGAGGGGCGCGGAATTTTCACCCGCATGACCGTGCTTGAAAATCTTGAATTGGGTGCAAATGCGCGCTTGCAAGCTGGTTGCCCACAATCCGAGATTCACGCTGATCTCGAAAAAATGCTGATGCTGTTTCCGCGCATCAAAGAAAGGCTGAAGCAATCCGCCGGGACATTGAGCGGTGGAGAACAACAGATGTTGGCCATGGCACGCGCCCTGATGGGCAAACCCGATTTGCTGCTGCTGGACGAACCCAGTATGGGATTGGCCCCAATGATGGTCGAAAAAATTTTTGAAGTAATACAACAGGTGCACCGAGATGGCATGACTATCTTGCTGGTGGAGCAAAATGCGCACATTGCCCTGCAACTGGCCAACCGTGCCTATGTAATGGACTCTGGTTTGATTGATTACGAAGGCAAGGCCTGTGAACTGATCAACGACCCGAGAATTCGCGAAACTTATTTGGGGCAGGTGTCGCCATAAAGCGTACTTCGCCTATCAGGCATCTGCCATTGAGGTGAAAGAGTCTGCAAAAAACTCGTCCTCGGGCAAGCCACACTGAGCGGTGAAATCACGCTGCGCTGACTCAATCACAATGGGCGCACCACAGGCGTACACCTGATGTGTGCTCAAATCCGGGAAGTCCTGCATGACCGCCTGGTGTACAAAACCTGTTCGCCCCGTCCAGTTACATTCGGCTGTGGCATCAGAAAGCACCGGCACAAACTTGAAATTTGAATACTCGCCAGCCCATTGCATGGGCAAATCCAGCATGTACAAATCGGCCTTGGTTCGTGCACCCCAGTACAACACAAACTCGCGGCTGTTGTTTTTGAAAAAGGCCTGTTCCAATAAGGATTTAATTGGTGCGAAACCTGTGCCACTGGCCAGCAACACCACGGGTTTCGTAGAGTCGTCGCGCAAGAAAAACGTACCGAAGGGTCCTTCAAAACGCAAAATTTCCCGTTCTTTCATAGTGCTGAATACGTGGTCAGTGAACAAGCCACCCGGCATGTGCCGAATGTGCAGTTCGATCCCGCCTTCCTGATAAGGCGCATTGGCCAGCGAATAACTGCGGCGCGAACCATCGCGAAGCATGAATTCTATGTACTGCCCCGCATTGAATTGCAACACCTCATTGGCCGGCAACTGCAACTTGAGAACAGCCACATCAGTCGCAGGTTTCTCGATGCTTTGCAAACGGCAAGGCATTTTCTTGATGGGAATGTCACCCAAACCGGACAGTTCCCTCACCTTCAATTTCACTGGGCTCAATGGCTTCGCGCAACAAGTAAGTACCTTCCCGCGCACGCGTTCCTCTTCACTCAGGGCGCGCGACTGATAGGTGCCATAATCCACCCGGCCCTCGATCAAATCGGCCTTGCACGATCCACATGCGCCGTCTTTGCAGCCATATGGCAAAATGACATTTGCGCGCAGTGCCGCTGACAACAAAGTATCGTCGGCCTCGCATTCAAACTGTTTTTGACTGGGAAGAATTTCTACGTTGTGAATCATCAAACTACTTTCCGTGACATCGACAAACCCGGCGGGCTATTTTTCAAACGCGGTTTGCCCCGGCGCTTTCGGCAAAGCAATATAAGCGTTGCGGGCTGCGGGCAAGTGGGTTTGGTCTTGTTACAAACCTTTCCAGATCAACATTTTACAGCGACTTATCGCCCTGGGGCGGACACAGCAGCAAAGCGCGCTGCCATCTTGGCGCACAACGCTCGGCCACTGGCCATTGATTTGAATTTGAAGAGCGACCTGTTGCGCCTAATTTCAATGGGTCACCGAATCATCTGGATGGCGCCACCCGACTCATCCGTGCACACTGACACCACACTGAAAAAACTGGTGCTGTGGACAGCCACAAGGGCCAAGGCTCACGGTAAACCCGCACCGCGAATCAGCTATGTGTCTACCACTGGTGTTTACGGCAATGCGCAAGGGCAATGGATTAATGAATACACGCCATTGAATGCTCAATCGGACAGAGCGAAGCGGCGGGTTCACGCCGAGACGCAACTTCGACTGGGACTAAAACATGGTGTGCATGTACACCTGCTACGTGCGCCAGGCATATACGGCGACAACAGATTACCAATTGACCGTATCAAGAATCGCACACCTGCCTTGCTGCCTGATGAAGACGCGTGGTCAAACCACATTCACGAACTCGATTTGGGCCGTTTAAGCCGATGGGTCAATTACAAAGGCGGTGCCTTTGAGGTGCTGAACGCCTGCGATGCAAAACCCAGCAAAATGGGAGACTACTTTGATCTGGTGGCCGATGCTTATCAGCTTCCACGCCCACCCCGCTTTTCACGGGAGGAGGTGAAACAAATGGTCAGTCCGATGATGTGGAGTTTTATGTCCGAATCACGACGTATTGAGTCGCTGAATCAAAAAAAACTCGGGTTTCGTCTTCACTATCCCAGCGTTGCTGATTTTTTAGTCGATAAAGATTGATCCAATACGGACCGCTCGTTCAGGCGAACATTTTGTCGATATTTTTGTCGATTTCCGCCTGAATTTTTCCCTTGAATGCTTTCAGCATGAAGCCCAAGGAAATGTCGACAGTGACGTCTTTGTCAGTCACATCCAGCTTACCCTTCACACCTGAACGCGTGAAATTGAGCGTGTTGCCTTGCCACTGGCTATCCAGCTGGAATTCTTTTTGAAGTTGATCTGCCAGTTTTTGCGCAGTTTGCTTGGCTTCTTCCAAGGTCAAATTGTGTGCTTTGCGGGCGTGAATATCAGACATGTTGGCTCACTCTTGAAGGTGTTATGCCTGCATATTAACCCAGCCTGGGTTTACACGGTAGAGAACCAAAAATCGAAGGCCATTTTAGAAGAAGGTGTCAGGTCATTCTCAAAACCAACTACACGTTTGGCAAAACGCATTTGGGAATCAATGATGCGCTTGAAAATCCGGCTGTTGGCCGATTCGCGCGCAATGATTTTGCGCCACGCAGTCAGCTGTGCCTTCAAAATATCGTCCGGGGTGACGTAATAACGAACACCCTGCTTGCGGCGCATTTCCTCATAATCGGTTGAAAACCGGTCAGAGGCCTTCCAGCTTAAATCTGCAGAAGAGGCCTGCAAGGCATATCGAATAATTGAGCGCAGGGCAAAAGGCAAGCTGTCAAAACGCTGCTTGTTAAAAATAACTTCAAATACTTCGCTGCTTTGGTGAAAGCTGCGAATCATGCACACCGACGACACACTGGGAAAACCCAAGGCACGATCGGAACTGGGGTTGTTAAACTCCGCTGCATCAATCAGGCCTTTGTCCAGCCAAGGCACAATATCGGCGGGCTGCAAGGCGGTGGTGGTTAAGCCAAGTTCCTTGAACACTTCAGCGGCCAAACCCACGGCGCGAAAACGCATCTTGTCGAGGTCTTTGATGCTCTCGATCCGATTCTTGAACCAGCCCAAAGGCTGAGGTGTCAATGGCCCGTACATGAAGCCTTGAATATTCAGGTTCATTTCTTTTTGAACCAGTTCGTCATAGAGCTGTTGACCACCGCCGTACTGAAACCACGCCAGAATCTGGTTCGAGCTCATGCCAAAACTGGGGCCGCTGCCGAACAGGGAAAAGGCAGCGTGGCGATCGTGCCAATAAGTTGGAACTCCATGACCACCGTCAAGCTGCCCTTTGTGCACAGCATTCTGAATACCGAAAGCTTTCACAATGCTGTTGGTGGGGTACACATCAATGCGCAACTCGCCGCCCGACATGTCATTGACCTTCTTTGCAAAATCCTGGGCAAACTCATTGAAAATGTCTTTGGTGGGCCAAGTACTTTGAAACTTGAACACGACAGGTTTTGCGGTTTTAACGAGCGATGCAGACTGGGAAACCGCAGGAGTGGCTATCGCACCAGCCGCTCCTGCCGCCAAAGCTTTTTGTACAAAGCGTCGCCGGGAATCGTCGCGCATGCTTATTTGCCGACCAGAATCAAATGCACCCTGTAAGGGCCATGTGCACCCAACACAATGGTTTGTTCGATGTCGGCAGTGCGTGACGGGCCAGATACAAAATTCAGTGCACGCGGCATAATCCGCCCTTCTTTTCGTAGCATTTCAAATGCGTCTTCCATGGTGTGCACCACTTGGTCTTCCCGAACAATTGCAATATGTGTTTCAGGCAGCAAGTGGGTGCTGGCGGGTTCGTCAGCTTTGCTGGCAAACACCACAGTGCCGGTTTCAGCCACCGCGCAGGCCACAGCACTGATACCAATCAAGTCATCACCCGTGGGGGCACCCAAACGCGCCGCATGCGGCAACACCGACCAGTCCAACTGATTCAACGCTGGCCAAATGGCCACAGTGCCCTTCAATTCATTCTCGGCTAGATAAGCAGCACAAGCTTGGGGCACGTCGGCACTGCTTTTCACCCGTTGCACGGTGCAAAGCATTGCCCGGGATTTCTCCTCAAACAAAGCCACCACGTTTTCTACCGGGCTTGGCGCCGGGCCGCGAGTTTTCCGGGCCAGGTAACCCTTGGCCAAAGTCATCTCATTGTCGCGCATGGTGACAGGCCTGGATTGAAGACTGCGAATCCGATTCAGAATTTCTGACCGGGCCGCGGAAGTATCCAGATCATCATCGTTGAAAGATTGGCTCAAAGTGCATCCTAGGCATATATTCGTAGTACTCATTATAGAAAAACCACGCCACCGCCGCCCCTAGGGTATGCCCCATGCCAGTTGGTGAATTCGAGCGGAGGTTCAGGTGCAATGCAGCCCAATCGATTACAATGTCTCGTTATCTTGCTTAACCAATCATTTTCACCATGACACACGTAGTTACCGAGTCTTGCATCAAGTGCAAATACACCGATTGTGTGGATGTATGTCCAGTCGACTGTTTTCGCGAAGGCCCCAATTTCCTGGTGATCGATCCAGACGAGTGCATCGACTGCGCTGTTTGCATTCCTGAATGCCCTGTCAACGCGATTTACGCTGAGGAAGATGTACCCGCCGACCAGGTGAAGTTCATCGACATGAACGTAGAACTGGCCAAAGATTGGCCTAGCATTACGCGCATGAAGGCACACCTGCCCGATGCCGATAACTGGAAAGACGTGAAAGACAAGCTGCAATACCTTGAAAAGTAATCCACTTCAAGGCAGTTCCAATCGAGTAGTTGCATGAGTGAAGTTGAAGACAAATACACCCGGGAAACAATCACCAGCATGCGTGTTTGGGTGCCAGGCAAATTGTTTTCCTTCACCTGCACACGCCCAACAGGCTTTCGCTTCACGGCAGGCCAATTTGCCCGGCTGGGTGTTGATAACACTCTGCAATTACCGGGCGAACCGGAAATCATCTGGCGAGCCTACTCCATGGTCTCGGGCCCATTTGATGAGCATCTTGAGTTTTTCTCAATTGTCGTACCTGAAGGGGCTTTTACCAGTCACCTAAGCCAGCTTCAGGTGGGTTCTCCTGTTTACATCGACAAAACCAATTTCGGCTTTCTCACCACAGCCCGCTTTGAAACCGGCAACGATCTTTGGCTGTTGGGCTCAGGAACCGGTTTGGCGCCATTTCTATCGATTCTTCACGACCCGCACACTTGGGAACAGTTCGAAAACATCGTGCTGGTGCACAGTGCCCGCACCGCTGAGGAACTGGTGTATCAAGACATGATCAAGGGATTTGTGGAACACCCCGTGCTTAGCGAACTGATCGAGAACGTCAAAAAACGATTTGTCTACGTGCCCGTGGTTACCCGCGAGAAAGTGCCCAATTGCTTGGGCGAACGGATTACCACACTGCTGGAACAGGGTAGCCTGGCTGAACACACAGGCTTGCCCATGAATGTTGAACGCAGTCGATTCATGATTTGCGGCAACCCGGATATGGTTACAGATATTCGCAAAGTACTGAAACTAAAAGGTTACTCGCCAGCCCGACGAAACACCCCCGGTGAAATTGCTGTAGAAAACTATTGGTGATCGAAGAATCATTCAAACATGTTGCGTTGCAGCAATGTTTGCAAGATAATCGTCAGGAACCTGACACATAATTGTCAAATCAAGACAATCGCCTAAAAAAGCCGGAGGCACTTCCATGCTGTACCAAATGCACGAATTTCAGCGAGCGCTGCTCAACCCCATGACCATTTGGGCTGAAGCAGGCTCCAAGCTATACAGCAACCCATTCAGCCCCTTGGCGCACCTGCCCATGGCACGCCGTATTTCAGCGGGTTTCGAATTGATGTACCGCTTGGGCAAAGAATATGAGAAACCCGAATTCGGCATTACCACAGTGAAGTGCGGCGACCGCGAAGTGTCGATTGCCCAGGAAATTGTTGAAACCAAGCCATTTTGCAAACTGATTCACTTTCGCAAAATGATTCCGGCTGAATCCAAACCCTTAAAGTCACAACCCAAGGTATTGGTGTTTGCCCCCCTATCGGGCCACCATGCCACCCTGCTGCGCGACACTGTCAAAACCCTGCTTCAAGACCACGATGTCTACATCACCGATTGGGTAGACGCCCGCATGGTGCCCTTGTCAGAAGGCGAGTTCCACCTGGACGACTACGTGCATTACTGCATTGAGTTCATACAGCTGCTGGGGCCCAATGTCCACCTGATCTCGGTTTGCCAGCCCACCGTGCCGGTAATGGCGGCAGTATCGCTGATGGCATCCAACAACGACCCCAAGCAAGCCAAAAGCATGACCATGATGGGCGGCCCCATCGACACCCGCGAAAGCCCCACCGAGGTGAACAATCTGGCCACCAAAAAGCCCTACTCCTGGTTTGAAAACAATGTGATTTACAGTGTGCCCCACACTTACCCCGGCTACCTGCGCCGCGTGTACCCCGGCTTCTTGCAACATTTGGGTTTTGTCAGCATGAACCCGGACAAGCACGCACAAAGCCACTACGACTTTTACATGCACCTGGTAGAGGGTGACGGCGAAAGCGCTGAAAGCCACCGTCAGTTTTACGATGAATACAATGCGGTGCTGGACATGCCTGCTGAGTATTACCTGGACACAATCAAAACTGTGTTTCAAGATCACGCCCTGCCAACAGGTACCTGGGAAGTTCGCGGCCAGCGCGTAAAGCCGGAAGACGTGAAAACAGTGGCACTGTTAACCATTGAAGGCGAGCTGGATGACATTTCCGGTCCTGGCCAAACCAAAGCTGCACTCAAGCTGTGCAAAAGCCTGCCTGGGGACAAGAAAGAACATTACGAAGCCATGGAATGCGGACACTATGGTATCTTCAGCGGTCGCCGTTGGCGCGAGAAGGTTTACCCGAAAATCCGCGAATTCATAGCCAAGAATGCATGAGCAACTTGTACAACAAATAGACGATCTACTTCCTCAAACCCAATGCACACAGTGCGGGTTTGAGGGCTGTTTGCCTTACGCCAAAGCCTTGGCGAGCCGGGAAGCTGATTTAAACCGTTGCCCCCCGGGCGGCGAGAGCACAATCGCGGCCTTGTCTGCCCTGTTGAGTCTCCCAGAAAAACCAGTTGACCCCAGCTGCGGCACCTCCATTGAACGGCACATCGCCAGCATCCACCCCCAGCATTGTATTGGCTGCACCTTGTGTATCAAAGCATGCCCGGTTGATGCAATTGTGGGCAGCAGCAAACGCAGGCACGCCGTATTGGCTGAGTTGTGTACAGGCTGCGAATTGTGCATTCCCCCCTGTCCCGTCGACTGCATCGACATGGTGTTCATGCCTGAATTCAGCGCGTGGGACCAAGCCCAGGCGCATGCTGCCCGCGCGCGCATGCACACTCGGGAAAACCGTTTGAAGCGGCAAAAGGAAGAACAGGCTGAAAGACTCGAAGCCAAGGCAATTCACAAACTGGACGAGTTAGACGACACACCCAGCCCCGATGCAGCTGCCAAAAAGGCCGTGGTGCAAGCTGCACTGGCCAGGGCACGGGCACGGCGACAGGCACAAACACCATGAACAAAGAAAAGCGTACCGAGATTTTCAAACGGTTTCAGCAGGCCAACCCGGAACCAAAAACCGAGCTGGAGTATTCAACTCCGTTTGAACTTCTGGCTGCTGTTTTGCTGAGTGCACAGGCCACCGACAAAGGCGTGAACATTGCCACACGAAAACTGTTTGCCGTGGCAAATACGCCAGCAGCAATCGCAGCGCTTGGTGTTACCGGTGTTGAGGAATACATCAAAACAATTGGTCTGTTTCGGTCGAAGGCAAAACACCTTGTGCAAACCGCGGAAATTCTGCGAGATCAACACAACGGTGAAGTCCCAGCAGACCGGGAAGCACTTGAAAGCCTCCCGGGCGTTGGTCGCAAAACCGCCAACGTGGTGCTGAACACCGCATTCGGGCAACCCACGATGGCTGTCGACACGCATATTTTCCGCATCAGCAACCGCACCGGCATTGCCCCAGGGAAAGATGTGCTTGAAGTTGAAAAAAGGCTATTGAAGCTGGTGCCCCAAGAGTTTATGTTAAACGCTCACCATTGGCTGATTTTGCATGGACGCTATGTGTGCAAGGCACGCAAACCGGAATGTACTCGTTGTAGTATCGTGGACTTGTGCGAATTCAAAAAGAAAACAACATGAGCCACGCAATTTGCGTTCAAGTGTTCAGTGATGCCCGGCTTGAAGACGCCGCTGCACTGGTTGAAAGTGCGGTTGAAAAGGCCGGGCTTCGCCGCCACTCCGACTACATCAGCCGGGTTATTTTGTTATGCACACCGCATTTCGCTTCGCTTTTGCAAGACCTTGCACAGTTGTGCGTCAGCAAAACCAACTGCATGAATGTGTGGGGTGGCTGTGCCTCAGGCCTGTTGGGACAGGGCGAGGTGTTTAGCAACGAACCCACCGTGTTGATCGCCGTGTTTGGCAAAGAATTTGAAACCCCGCAAGACAATATTCCTGCACGGCACACTGCCTTGAACCTGTGCATGGTTGAGCACGAGCAGGTACTGACCGACCACTGGACATTGGCCGACTGCGAGCCTGATTCTAGCGTCGTGCAGGCAGACACCTTGGGCTTGTTGTCGTACGGTGCCAATTACGCAAAAATGCCGCGCGTTGAGCACGGTCGCATTTGCGGCGAAGCCATTTGCGCAACCCAACTGCTGGTGCAAACCCCCTTGGTTCTCAACTCGGAAGGACTCACATTTCTGGGACCGTATCAAACGGTGAGCGAAAGCAATGGCCTGTTTCTGATTCGTGTAGGTGATGAAAAAGCGGCCTCGGCGCTTCGATGCCCAAGCGAACAACCCCGCCCGGTGGGCATGCGTTTGCAAGTGGTGCACGACAAAGGCGAAAGCTGGATACCCGTGATGGAAATTCATGCCGATGGCACTTTGGGACTGGCGGCGCCGGTACTCAAAGGGCAAAAAGTGCGACTGGCCCACCGAACCCCCAAGGCCATCGATCAAGAAATCCATGAGTGGATGCCCGCCGTGCGTACTCATTTCAATGCCAAAGCGCCCGAAATAGGCATTCTTTTCGCCGGTTTCGAGCGAAGCCAAATGTGCCACGCCGATGACAACGACATCGCCACTGTGTTGGGCAGTTTCCCCGATACAGAATGGATAGGCGTATTTGGTCAAGCTGCTTGGTTAAACCAGGGTGACACCGTGGTAACACCACCCAGAAACAATCGACTCAGTCTGTGCCTGTTCAATAGCCCACAGATGTAATACACGAGGTAACCTTTTCATGTTCAACCCAACGCGAGACCAGGCAAGGCTGTTTTTTTTGAACAGCTGGAAAAAATACCACAAAGAAGAGCCACTGAGCGAAGCAGAAAGCCTTGCCCTGCAATGGATGACCAAGCATCCCGAGTATTTTGAAGTGTTTGACGCTGAACCAGAATCGATTCTTGCCGCTGACTTCTCGGTAGAGGCGGGCCAAAGCAATCCCTTTCTGCACTTGTCCATGCACCTGGCCGTGGCTGAACAGGTCAGCATCGACCAGCCACCCGGTATTCGGGCAGCTTTCGCCAAACTGTGCGAGAAAATGGGCGATGACCATAAAGCGGCTCACCAGGTGTTTGAATGTCTGGCTGAGCAAATTTACCAGCAACAGAAAAATGGTGTCGCGTTCAGCAGTGAAAATTACATTCAATGCATTCTGGAACACAGCGGGGTTTGATCCACTCCCATTCGTCGTAAAAAAACCCGCTTCAGCAACAAGGCTTCAAGCGGGTTTTTTTCATTAAGCCCAGTCCATTCAGACTGGCAAGCAATTTACTTCTTCAGGTACAAATCGCCTTCAAGCGAGGCAAAGAATGCTGACAAATCCTTGATGTCTTGCTGGCTAAGGCCGGCGGCCATACCCGCCATAATCGCGTTGTTGCGGCCACCCTTCTGATACTGCTTCAAGGTGTTGGCAATGTAGTCTCCATGCTGACCAGCCAGCTTCGGGTAGGAAGGATCCATGGTTTTGTTCCAGTTGCCTTCAACAGCATGGCATGCCGCGCACTGGGCTTCGGCCTTGGCTTTGCCTGCTGCAATGTCAGCAGCCTGAACAGAGAATGACGCGGCAAACAAGGCTGCAGCGATAGTGAATTTAGTTTTCATATTGATTAGTCCTTGTTGCAAATCACTTGGCTTGTGCGTAGTACGCAGCCAGGTCAGCGATGTCTTGTTCGGTCAGGGTTTCAGCAATACCGCGCATGGTCGGGTGTTTGCGATCGCCCTTCTTGTAGGCATTCAGCGCTGCCTCAATGTACTTGGCGTTCTGACCCGCGATATAGGGCACGTTATACACCTCGGGGAAGCTGGCCTTGTAACCGGGAATACCATGGCAACCAATGCACATGGACTTCTTCGATGCCGCTGCCTCGGCGTTGCCTTCAACAGCCATTGCGGGGGTGGTAAATGCCACCGCAGCCAACAGGCCGATAGCGCTCATTGCGCGAACAGTCAAACCGATACGTTTCATCTCGCTCTCTCGTCAACAAATGTAATTGGTGGTCAGCCGCGCCATTTTGTGTAAGGGGTGGCGCTGGGCAAAAACCTTGCTATTTTACGGTTGATCTGCCGCTTAGTCTATGAACTGCTGGTCGAAAGCGCCAAATTGGATGAAAAATTCAGCAAATTCGCCCTGAAAAGCACTTACACTTGCGATATTGAATTACAAGGAATTACAAAAATGCGTTTTGAAGGTAGCAAAACCTACGTCGCCACTGACGATCTTAAACTTGCCGTCAATGCAGCCATTACCCTGCAACGCCCCTTGCTGATCAAAGGCGAACCCGGCACCGGCAAAACACTGCTGGCTGAAGAAGTGGCTGCATCCCTCGGCCTTGAGTTAATGCAGTGGCACATCAAATCGACCACCAAGGCCCAACAAGGCCTTTACGAGTACGACGCGGTGAGCCGCCTGCGCGATTCGCAGTTGGGTGAAGCGCGTGTCAAAGACATCGCAAACTACATTGTGAAAGGCGTGCTGTGGCAAGCGTTCGAGGCCGACAAGCCAGTTGTGCTGCTGATCGATGAAATCGACAAGGCCGACATTGAGTTCCCGAATGACTTGCTGCGTGAAATTGATCGCATGGAGTTTTACTGCTACGAAACCAAGCAGCTGATCAAGGCCAAGCACCGCCCGATCGTCATCATCACCTCCAACAACGAGAAAGAGTTGCCCGATGCCTTCCTGCGTCGCTGCTTTTTTCACTACATTCAGTTTCCTGACAAAGCCACCATGGAAAGCATTGTGGCTGTGCACTTCAAGAACTTGAAAAAAGAACTGCTGGATGCTGCCATGGCCAGTTTTTTTGGCATTCGCGCCCTGCCCGGCTTGAAGAAAAAACCGACCACATCGGAGTTGATCGATTGGCTACGCCTCCTGCTGGCTGAAGACATTCCAGCCAGTGCACTGCAAGCGAAAGACGGAAAAGACGCCATTCCACCCATGCACGGGGCGTTGCTGAAAAACGAGCAAGACATTGAACTGTTCAACCGCTTGGTGTTCATGGCCCGTCAGGGTCGCTGATAAAGGCTTTTGCTGTGCTACTGGATTTTTTCTTTCAACTTCGCGATGCCAAAATTCCCGTCACCGTGCGGGAATACCTCACCCTGCTTGAGGGGATGAAGGCGCAATTCATGACCCCAAGCCTGGACAATTTTTACCATCTGTCCCGCCTTACGCTGGTGAAGGATGAACGGTTCTTTGACCGGTTCGACCAGGTGTTTGGCAACTACTTCAAAGGGCTGGAAAAGAACATGGACCTGTTCGCCCAGCTGCCGAAAGACTGGCTGGAAAAGCGATTCAACCGCGAATTCACGCCTGAAGAAATGGCGGCCATTGAAGCCATGGGCGGGTTGGACAAGCTGATGGAACGCCTGAAAGAACTGCTGAAAGAACAAAAAGAACGCCACGAAGGTGGCAGCAAATGGATTGGCTCGGGCGGTACCTCGCCTTTTGGCAACAACGGATACAACCCGGAAGGCGTGCGTATAGGGCAAGATGAAAGCCGAAACCGCCGTGCCGTGAAGGTGTGGGACCAACGCCTTTACCAGGATTACGACGACGAGCTGGAAATTGGCACGCGCAATATCAAGATTGCCCTGCGCCGCCTGCGCCGGTTTGCTCGTGAGGGGGCGCAGGAAGAACTAGACCTGGACAACACCATTGAATCGACAGCGCGCAATGCAGGCTGGCTGGATTTGAAAATGCGCCCCGAACGCCACAATTCAGTGAAGGTGTTGATGCTGCTGGATGTGGGTGGCTCCATGGACGACCACATTCGCCGCACCGAAGAATTGTTCAGTGCCGCGAAAAGTGAATTCAAGCATTTGGAGTTTTATTACTTTCACAATTGTGTGTACGACTTCTTGTGGAAAAAAAACCACCGCCGCCACAGCGAGCGATTTCAGACCACAGACATATTGCGCACCTACAACAGTGATTATCGACTGATATTCGTGGGAGACGCCACCATGAGCCCCTACGAAATTCTGCAGCCCGGTGGTTCAGTCGAGTACAACAACAAGGAAGCTGGCGCAGTGTGGTTGCGTCGTTTTCTTGATCGTTTTCCGAAAGCCGTCTGGCTGAATCCGGAACCCGAAGGGCTATGGCAATATCGCCAAAGCGTTGAAATCCTTCAAAATATTATGGAACACCGCATGCACCCCCTCACGGTCGGTGGGCTTGAAACTGCAATGCGATACCTTAGTAAGTAATCCTTGTATTCCTTTTTCTGACCCTCCCCGTTATTAGCATCACAAACACATTTCGTGTGGAGAAAGAAAATGGAAACCAAACGTACCCATCCCCTGATTATTACTGCCGCTGTTGCCGTTATTTTGGCCAGTGGCATTGCAATTGCATCCATGACTGGCCTGCTGCCAAGCAGCAACGCCAATATGAGCGACCAGGAAATCGCCCAATTGGAAGAAGAAGCACGACTGGAAGAAGAAGCAAAAGCCAAGGAAGAAGCCGCTGCGAAGAAAGCAGCTTCAAAGCCTGTCGCTTCCAAGCCCGCACCAGTGCAAACGGCCGCAACTTGTAACACTTGTGGCCGCGTTGTGGAAATTCGCCAGCGCACCATTCAAGGTGAAGGCTCCGGCATCGGCGCAGTGGCTGGTGGCGTGGTAGGCGGCCTGCTGGGCAACCAGATTGGCGGCGGTAGCGGCAAGAAGGTGGCCACCGCAGCCGGCGTGGTTGGCGGTGCCGTGCTTGGCAATAAAATTGAAAAGGACCGTAACTCCAGCACCCAGTACGATGTGGTGGTTCAATATGACACTGGCGGTTCCGACGTGTTCAGTTTCAGCAGCCCACCCAGCTGGCAGTCTGGCGACCGCGTGAAAGTTGTGAACGGTCAGATCACCTCTAGCCTGTAAACCCGCTCATCTGTTTACAGGATTTGTTTGGTCACCCAGCAATGGGTGGCCTTTTTCATTTGAATGGCCGGTTGTGGAACCAGTTGAAATTGTGGGGCACTCAATTCAAATTTCCTTTTGAATGGAATCTCCACATGACAGCATTGAATGACCCCGATTTGATCAAGGCATTAGCCGCCTGGGTGGGACAACTGAAAAGCCCCTATCATGAGGACAAACAAGTGAACAAGTACCCTGTAAAGCTGATGTCAAGTTCACCGAATGCCTGGCTTGAAATCAAGCAGATTGACCAAGGCATGATGGAAATAACCTGTATTCATCGGGTGATGGAGCAAGACGAGCACAGCGACCTGGAAGGAATTCGCAAGGAGTGCAGCCAGTTCAATGCACTAATGGAACGAGTGCGCCTTCCTGCATATATGTGGGAAGACAGCCACAAGGCAGAATTTCAGCTGCGGTGGCAAGAAACCCTGGTAACCCAGGCAGACCTGAAGTACGTGCAGCGATTTTTTGAGCAATCACTTTACCTGGCCAACGCCTTGCAAAGCAGACTGGGCTGGGCACTGAATAATCAGGCCCAGCCACTTAGCCATTAATTACTTGTCAGCCCTAGGCTTTTACGGTCAGTAACAACATGTTCAAGCGGCGAACAAAACCGGCTGGATCTTCCAGCTGGCCGCCCTCAGCCAACACCGCTTGATCAAACAGCACGTTCACCCATTCATCGAAATGATCTTTCTCGATTTTCAAACGCTGAATGAAGGGGTGCTCAGGGTTTAGTTCCAGAATCGGCTTGGTGTCGGGTGCATTCTGGCCAGCCTGCTTTAGCATACGCTTCAAATGCTCGCTCATGCCCATTTCGTCAGCCACGATACATGCCGGGCTGTCGGTTAAACGCAAGGTAACACGGGCCTCTTTGATGCGGTCTTTCAGCAGGTCTTCGACCTTCTTCAATACATCCTTGAACTCGTCTTCAACCTTCTTCTTGGTTTCCTTGTCTTTTTCATCCTCAAGGGCACCCAAATCAAGGCCACCTTTGGCACAGCTTTGCAGCTCCTTGCCTTCAAACTCCTGCAGGTAAGACAACATCCACTCGTCCACGCGGTCGCTAAGCAGCAGCACTTCCACACCCTTTTTCTTGAACACTTCCAGGTGCGGGCTGTACTTGGCCGCAGCATAGGTGTCAGCCGTCACGTAGTAAATCTTTTCCTGTCCCTCTTTCATACGGCCCACATAGTCAGCCAGCGAAACAGTTTGTGCCTCGCCTTCGCTTTGTGTGGTCGCAAAACGCAGCAGTTTGGCAATGCGTTCTTTGTTGGCTGGGTCGTCGCCCATGCCCTCTTTCAGCACCTGGCCAAACTCTTTCCAGAAACTGGCGTATTTCTCGACTTCATTGGCGGCCATGTCTTCCAGCAAGCCCAACACCTTCTTCACAGACCCTTCACGAATGGCTTTCACATCACGGCTTTCCTGCAAAATCTCGCGTGAAACGTTCAAAGGCAAATCAGAGGAATCGATCACGCCTTTCACAAAACGCATGTAAGGGGGCATCAACTGCTCTGCGTCGTCCATGATGAACACACGCTTCACATACAACTTGATACCTTTCTGTTGGTTGCGGTCCCAGAGGTCGTAAGGGGCCTTGGCGGGAATGTACAGCAGCGAAGTGTATTCCGAGCGGCCGCCTTCAACGCGGTTGTGCGTGTAGGCCAAGGGGTCAGCAAAATCGAAGCTGATGGTTTTGTAAAACTCGTTGTACTGCTCAGCAGTGATGTCGCTTTTCGAACGGGCCCACAAAGCATTGGCCTTATTTACATTTTCCCACTCGCCCGTGGCTTTCATCCCGCCCGCTTCTTCGTCCCATTCTTCTTTCAGCATCTGGATGGGCAGGGAAATGTGATCGGAATATTTGGTCAGAATACCCTTCAATTTCCAGCCAGAAAGCAATTCGTCTTCATCAGCCTTCAAATGCAGAATAATTTGAGTGCCACGGTCTGCTTTCTCAATGGCTTCCACGCTGAATTCGCCATCACCTTTCGATTCCCATTCAACGCCCTCTGCGGCCGGCAAACCGGCCTTGCGCGAGCGCACCGTGACTTTGTCAGCCACAATGAACGCCGAATAAAAACCCACGCCAAACTGGCCGATCAAGGCAGCGTCTTTTTGCTGATCGCCACTCAATTTGCCAAAAAATTCTTTGGTACCACTTTTGGCGATCGTGCCCAGGTGTTCAATGGCGTCTTCGCGGCTTAAGCCAATCCCATTGTCTTCAATCGTGATGGTGCGGGCTTCCTTGTCAAAGCTCACACGAATTTTCAGTTCAGTGTCGCTCTCGAACAGCCCAGCGTTGTTGATGGCTTCAAAGCGCAGTTTGTCGCAAGCGTCCGATGCGTTGGATACCAGCTCGCGAAGAAAGATTTCCTTGTTGGAATACAGGGAATGAATCATCAAATGCAGAAGTTGCTTTACCTCTGTTTGAAAACCCATTGTTTCCTTCATTGCACCCATGTTGTTTGCTCCCTTCATCTTCTTGGTTTGGATGTTGGGGAAATGGGGACGGATTCCTGAATTTCAAGACGAAAGAAAAGCCCCAAAGGGCTTTTTTTAACTGGCCTTGCGCAGGGTGTCGGCTTTGAACTTGATGTCCAGTTCCTTGCCTTTTCTGCCGCGCTTGCCCAGCCGCTCAGCCAGCAAGGCAGGTTTCAAAACCTCCTCCCGGTCTTTGCCGCCACGCCCCGTGCCCGCAATCACCAGGCTATCCGACGGACCGAAAGCAACCGCGGCCACCAACGAGTCTTTGTCATCGAGTGGCAACAGTTGTACGCCACGCCCGCCACCTGAGAGTTGCTTGAGCTCGTCCAGCATGAATACATGGAAACGTCCACTTTCGGCAAGCACAGCCACCCGGTCGTCGGTGGCCTGCAACAGCACCGGCGGCAAGAGCTTTTCACCCGGGTTCAGGCTGATGAATTGCTTGCCCGCCTTCATGCGGCTCTCCATATTGCCAGCCATGGCCAAAAAGCCGTAGGCCGCGCTGCAAGCCAGAAATACGGGCTGGGTAGCAGGTGTGGCAAGCGCGTGGCTCAGCGTACCGCCATTCAACTCCACAAGGCTTTGTGCGGGTATGCCATCGCCCCGGCCACCTGGCCATGCAGACACCGGCACACTAAACACCTTGCCCAGTGCATTGCCGGCACCAAACAAGTAGGTGTTGTCGGTGGTTTTGCACTCAAAAGCGGCGTATAAGGCGTCGCCCACTTTAAAACTGAACTGGGCGGCGTCGTGGCCGTGGCCCTGGCGGTTTCGTATCCAGAATTTCTGGGAAACAATGACCGTAGTCGGTTCTTCAACCACTTTCACTTCCACGCTGGCCTTCTCGGCCTCTTGAATCAGCGTGCGGCGATCATCGCCATAGGTGTCGGTGTCTTTGCGAATTTCACCAATAATTCGGGTTTTCAGCTTGCCCTCATCGGCCAGCAAAGCCTCCAGGTCGGCTTTTTCCTCACCCAACTTGGCCAGTTCCTGCTCAATCTTGATTTTCTCAAGGCGGGCCAATTGGCGCAGTCGAATTTCAAGAATGTCCTCGGCTTGACGGTCGCTCAGTTTAAAAGCTTCAATCAGGGCAGGCTTGGGCTCATCGCTTTCGCGAATCACCTTGATCACTTCATCAATATTCAACCAGGCAATCAACCTGCCTTCCAGCACGTGAATACGATCATTGACCTGCGCCAAGCGGTGTTGGCTGCGTCGGGTTACGCACACTTTGCGGAACTCGATCCAGTCCAGCAACATGGCAATCAAACCACGCTGGCCCGGGCGGCCTGCGTTGTCGATGCTCACCAGGTTGATGGAAGTATTGGTCTCCAGGCTGGTGTGGCTGAGCAAGAGGTTTGAAAACTCCTCTACAGACACATTGCGGCTTTTGGGCTCGAACACCAATCGCACGGCGTTCTCTTTGCCCGATTCATCGCGCACGGCATCCAGCATGGCCAGCACTTGGGCCTTCAAATTTTGCTGCTCAGTGCTCAAGCCCTTCTTGCCAGCCTTTACCTTGGGGTTGGTCAATTCTTCAATTTCTTCCAACACCTTGGCAGTGCTGGTGTTGGGTGGCAATTCTTTCACCACCAACTGCCACTGCCCGCGAGCCATTTCTTCAATTTCCCAGCGGGCGCGCACTTTGATGGAGCCCCGACCACCGGCATAAATTTCTTTCATCGCACTGGCGGGAGAGATAATTTGCGCACCACCCGGAAAATCGGGCGCGGGCAAATGGCCCATGATGGTGTCCAGGTCAGCGTTCGGGTGTTTGATCAAATGAATCGTGGCGGCGGCTACTTCCCGAATGTTGTGCGGAGGAATGTCGGTGGCCATGCCCACCGCAATACCGGAAGCACCATTGAGCAACACAAAAGGCAAGCGCGCTGGCAGCAGCTTGGGTTCCTGAAAGCTGCCATCGTAGTTCGGAATGAAGTCGACGGTACCCATGTCCACTTCGTCCAGCAACAGCTTGGCGATTGGCGTCAAGCGGGCCTCTGTGTATCGCATGGCGGCAGCGCCATCACCATCCCGGCTGCCAAAGTTGCCCTGACCATCAATCAGCGGGTAACGCAAGGTAAAGTTTTGCGCCATGCGCACCAATGCATCGTAGGCGGCCTGGTCGCCATGCGGGTGGTATTTACCCAAAACATCGCCCACCACACGGGCCGATTTCACAGGCTTGGCGTTGTTGCCCAGGCCCATTTCATTCATGGCGTACAAAATTCGCCGCTGCACAGGTTTTTGACCATCCGCACACTCAGGCAGCGCCCGGCCCTTCACCACGGAAATGGCGTAATCCAGATAAGCGCGCTCGGCGTACAGACCAAGGGTAATTGTTTCAGAATCGTCGCCAGAAGGTGGCGTTGCATCCAGAGTGAGTTGTTCCATGCGGTGCTTCGAGGTTTCTTATTTTGTGAATTGACGTTGACGAAGGGTTTCAAACAGGCACACCGAACTGGCCACCGACACATTCAGGCTTTCAACACTGCCAATCATCGGAATTTGTACCAGTTGGTCGCATTTTTCGCGGGTCAAGCGACGCATGCCATCGCCTTCAGCACCCAGCACCCAGGCAATGGGGCCATTCAAATCGGCGTCGTACAGGGTATCTGTAGCCTCACCGGCAGTACCAATGCACCACACGCCCGCTTCTTGAATTTCTTCCAGTGCACGGGCCAGGTTGGTGACGGTAATGACGGGAATTGTTTCAGCCGCACCACAAGCCACTTTCGACACCACCGGGGTAATACCCACCGATTTGTCTTTGGGCAACACCACCGCGTGCACACCAGCCGCATCGGCACTGCGCAGGCAGGCACCCAGGTTGTGGGGGTCGGTCACGCCGTCCAGCACCAGAAGCAAGGTGTTCTTGCCATGGGTATCAATGATTTCAAACAGGTCGTTGCTTTTCACCAGTTCCTTTGCAAACGCCACCACGCCCTGGTGCTGTTTGTGACCGGCTGCTTTTTCCAAACGATCGGAATCGACCGCACTTACTTTGACGCCAGCTGCTTTCACCTTGTCGATGAACTGCTGCATGCGTTTGTCTTTGCGGTGTTGGTCCACCAACACCTCTTCCACGCTGGCTGGGGCTGTTTTAACCCGGGCCGACACGGCATGAAAACCATACAAAATGGCCAATTGGTACGCTCCGCTTATCTAGATTTTTTCGCTGCAGTGCGCATTTTAGACCCTGTGGCAGGTTTGGTACGGCTGACACGCTTGGCTTTTTGAATTTCTTCCTTGCGTTTTTTCTCGGCAGCAGCTTTGCTGCGCGATTCATCCGCGGCCCGCTTCTTGTTCACACCACGCGTGGTTGCTCCCTCTTCGGGTGGCAACACAGGAGCGGTTTTTCCTGCGTCTTGCACAGCCTGCTGCATTTGAGCGGTATTGGTGCGACGGCCCTGCTGGCGCTGCGGCCGGTTACCCGCCTTGCCATTGGGCTTGGCTGAACCTGGATCACGCATCAGGCTTTCAAACTTCACGCCTTGTACCAAACGGAATTCAATGCGACGCGCATCCAGATCAACCCTGGACACCTGCACATTGATCGGATCAGTCAGACGGTAGCGAATACCGCTGCGCTCGCCACGCAATTCATGCAGGCTGTCGCTGTACTGGAAGTATTCCGTGCCCAATTCAGACACATGCACCAAACCTTCCACATACAAAGCATCGAGTGTAATGAACAAACCAAAGCTGGTTACACCTGAAACATGACCCTGGAAGGTGTCACCGACGCGCTCTTTCATGAAAAAGCATTTCAGCCAGGACATCACATCGCGAGAGGCTTCATCAGCACGACGCTCAGTGGAAGAAAACCAGTTACCCGATTGATCCCAACGGGCTATTTCCTCAGCCTTGTCCACACGGCGCTTGGGGTCGAAATCCTCGAATTCACGTTCATCCAGTGGCAGCGGCACATAACGCTTGCCAGCCAACAGAGCCTTGATGCTTCGGTGGACCATTAAATCGGGATAACGGCGAATGGGCGAAGTAAAGTGCGCGTAGGCTGGGTACGCCAAGCCGAAGTGACCACTGTTGTGCGGGGTATAAATGGCTTGCTGCATTGAGCGCAGCATCATGGTTTGAAGCAAGGCTTGATCGGGGCGCCCCTGAATCTTTTTCATCAGGTTCGCATAATCCATGCTGGTGGGGTCGTCACCGCCATCCAGCGTCAAGCCCACTGAGCGCAAAAATGCACGCAGGTTTTGCAATTTCTCAACCGTTGGTCCCTCATGCACTCGGTACAAACTGGGGTGTTTGCTGCGTTCCAGAAAATCGGCTGCGCACACATTGGCGGCCAGCATGCATTCTTCAATCAAACGGTGTGCATCGTTGCGGCGCTTGGGCACAATTTTGTCGATCTTGCCATCGGGGTCGAGCATCACCTGGGTTTCAACCGTGTCAATTTCCATGGCACCGCGACGCTGGCGCGACTCAAACAACACCTTGAACAGCGTGTACAGGTTTTCGACATCGCCGTACACGTGGCCCATTGCTTTGGCGGTAAGGCTTTGCGGATCCGTGAGCGCATCCCAAACCTGGTTATAAGTCAGACGAGCCGCAGAGTGGATCACTGCGTTGTAAAACTGGTAGGCCTTGATCGCACCTTTGGGGCCAATAATCATGTCGCACACCAACACCAAGCGATCCACGCCGGGGTTCAGCGAACACAAACCGTTCGACAGTTTCTCTGGCAACATGGGAATGACCCGGCGCGGGAAATACACGGAGGTGCCACGCTTGGTGGCCTCCTGGTCAATCGGTGTGCCGGGCAACACATAATGGCTTACATCGGCAATGGCCACCAGCAAACGCCAACCGCCTTTGGTGTCGTTTGAAGGGGTGCAATAAACCGCATCATCAAAGTCGCGGGCGTCTTCTCCATCAATGGTTACAAAAGGCACATCGCGCAAATCAACGCGGCCTTTCAGGTCTTTGTATTCCACTTCATTGGGAATGCTTTCAGCCTGGTTCATGGTCATCAGGTTGAATTCATGCGGCACATCAAATTTGCGCACCGCAATCTCGATTTCCATGCCGGGATCGTCCAGCTCGCCAAGAACTTCAGCCACTTTGCCGATTGGCTGTGAATGACGCGTGGGTTGTTCGATAATTTCGACAGTGACTACTTTTCCAGGTGTGGCATTGCCCACATCTTTTGGCGACACCAGAATGTCGTGCTTGATGCGCTGGTCTTCAGGAATAACCAGCAAAATGCCGCGCTCAGACACCAGTCGTCCAACCAGGCGATTGGTTTTACGTTCCGTGACCTCAACAATGGTTCCTTCGGGCTTGCCACGGTGGTCGGTGCCGGTAATTCGCACCAGCACGCGGTCGCCATGCAGTACTTTTTGCATCTCGCGCGGGGAAAGAAAGGCGTCTGGTCCGCGATCATCACGAACCAGAAAACCGAAACCGTCACGGTGACCAGCCACTCGGCCGGCTACGAAATCAAGCTTGGTAGAAAGCAACAACATGCCCTTTCTGTTGGGCATTAATTGACCATCACGCTCCATGGCGTTCAGGCGTTTTTCAATAATGGGGATTTGATCTTCGGTGAGTTTAAGGTGCTCAAAAACCTGTTCGCGGGTTAAGGGGGCTTGCGCTTGGCGCAGTACAGCCAGGATGTCTTCACGACTTGGAATTTTTATTTCTGTTTTATGCATTGACAAATTTATTTATTTCATTAGAATTCACGGCTCGCACCTGTGCCCAGGTGGCGGAATTGGTAGACGCGCTAGGTTCAGGTCCTAGTGGTGGTAACACTGTGGAGGTTCGAGTCCTCTCCTGGGCACCAGCAGTTTTCTCTTCACCAGTTTTATCTTCACTTACGCGTTTCAACGCAGTGTACAGCACTTTCCCCGCTTTAATTCTGAATTTCCAAAGCGCTTTGCGAATTTGCATTGCCGCTGGTGTTTGCAACACAAATTCGCCAAAAATTTCACTTAAAAACCATAGCCCACACTGAAAATCAGGCTGCTGTCTGTTTTCTTAACGCCAGGTGGCGGCATGTTGTCATAGTCCAAATTCACTTGCGTGGCCACATTCACATTTTCAACAATGGGAACGCGCAAACCTACTTTGGTTTTGAACAGGGCATCGGCTGTGTCCTCAAGGCTCACGGACAGGTCGTTGTTGTTGAAAAACACCAGGCGTTTGTTCCAGAATTTCCGTTCATAGTTCAAACCCAGACTTAATGAGGGAAACGACTCATCGGGCGCAACAATATAATCTTCATTGATGTAAGCCAAACCATATTCAGTCGATAACTTGGCGCGCTCGGTTTCAAAAAACTGATAACCATAACCAGCACCCAGCGAGGTTCTCAAATTCAGGTCAGCCAACTTGTCCTGCTCGCCCTTGGCGTTCACAAACAAGTAATCTTTCTCACTTAAAAATGCATCGTACTGGGTCAGCAAATATCGGTTTGACGTGGTCGTCACTCCTGCCGACTCGGCCTCGTTCACTTCGGCCGCAAGGGTGTACCTGTTCTCTGGTGTTCTGGCAATGAACTCGGTATCGAAGTTCAAGGCATCGTCTTCAGAATTGCCGCGATTGAACACGCCCCCCAAATTGGCCCTGCCACTGTATTTCACAGAGCGATCAACCACAGGTGGGTTAAACATCGCAACGTCAGCCCTTTGAAGGGGTCTGGAGCGCCCCAAATCACCTTGATCAATCACCAGCTCACCCTGCTGACTCAAAGTCACCTTGCCCTTTGCGGTGCTGCCGTCCTTCAGCTTCACTGTGACGCCATCATCCGACTGCAATTCAAGAACTTGCTTCCACGGCAGTTCAACTTCTCCGAACAAGGGGGACTTGAAGGTAAGAATGTTGTCGCTTAGCTTCACAATCTCGCCGGTAAGACGATCGCCGTTTTTCAACACCACATTGGCTGCGATAACCGGGCTACTGAACAGGGAAAGTACAACTGCGCAGGCGGGTGCAAATTTGAACACAAGGGGGAAATTTTTCACGTTTACTTCTTTTAAGACAGGCATTGTCCCGATGTCTCCTTAGCAGGTAAATGGACCCATAGGATAACACATCGATTTTTAAGCCTTTTTAGACCACAAATGAGGTACTTATGAGAGGAGTTAATACAAGATGTTCAGAGGGGATTCAGAGAAAGTCGCGGGTTTCAAAAGGCTGCACAATCCAGACATCGGACTCAAGATATTCAGCGGCAAAATCAGGTTTGAAAACAGAGCCTGGCTTTACCCAAACCACCGCGGTTTTCATCTCGGTGATAGTGGGGCAAATTGTGCGCAGGTACTCACACAAGGCCTTTAAGGTGTGCCCAGTGTCGGCCAGGTCGTCCACCAAAAGCACCTTGCCACTCACCGGCCCAACTGATGCGATACTGGCAGAAATCTGCAATTCACCCTGGCTGGTTCCTTCGCCACCACGATAAGACGATGCAGCGATGACAGCCATGGGCTTGCGCAAAGAACGAGACAAGCCATCCGCCAGAAAAAGACCACCCCGAGAAACCCCGAGCACGCAATCAGGCTGAAAACCCGAGTTCTTGACGGCATCCACCACCCGATCAATCAGGTGGTGGTACTGGGCATAATCGATGTGTAGCTTGTCGCTCATGCGCCAGAGCTTCTGATTCAGGCTTTGTAGGGGTGACGAAGCACAATGGTTTCGTCACGGTCCGGGCCAGTCGAGATCATGTCCACAGGCACACCGCACACTGCTTCCATACGCTTAAGATAAATCTTTGCCTCTTCTGGCAAGTCATCAAACTGCTTCACGCCGAAAGTGGTGCCTTTCCAACCCGGGAAAGTCTCGAAAATTGGCTTGCAGCCTTCCACTTTGTCGCTGCCGAAAGGAAGAATGTTGGTGGTGGTGCCGTCGGCCAGTTCGTAGCCCACGCACATTTGAATGGTTTCCATGCCATCCAGCACGTCAAGCTTGGTAATACACAGGCCAGAAACACCGTTCAACTGAATGGTACGGCGCAAAGCCGCAGCATCAAACCAGCCACAACGACGTGGGCGGCCTGTTACAGAACCAAACTCATTGCCCTTCTTGGCCAGGTACATGCCCTTCTCGCAAAACAGCTCGGTGGGGAAAGGACCTGACCCAACGCGTGTTGCGTAGGCCTTGGTAATACCCAATACATACTGCAAACGCTGCGGGCCAACACCTGCGCCAGGCGAAGCCGCACCGGCGATACAGTTGGAGCTGGTCACGAAGGGGAAAGTACCGTGGTCGATATCAAGCAAGGCGCCTTGCGCACCTTCGAACAACAGGTTTTTGCCTTCCTCATTGGCCTGTTGCAGCAGGGTTGGCACGTCAGCCACCATGTTCTTGATTCGGGGTGCCAGCGCCATGGCTTTGTCGAATACCACTTGAGCGTCAACAGGCTCAGCCCCCAAATATTGGGTCAATACAAAGTTGTGGTAATCCAGCACCTCATCCAGCTTGGCGCGGAATTTCTCGGGATGAAACAGATCCTGAACTCGCAGTGCACGGCGTGCGGCCTTGTCTTCATAGGCAGGGCCAATGCCACGGCCAGTAGTACCTATTTTTGCATCGCCACGCTTGGCTTCGCGGGCTTTGTCCAGCGCAATGTGGTGGTCCAGAATCAATGGGCAGGTTTCGCTGATTTTCAGGCGACTTTCCACTGAAATGCCACCGGCTTGCAGTTCGTCAATTTCACTGAGCAAGGCCTCTGGCGACAACACCACGCCATTGCCAATGTACACCTGCACATCAGGGCGCAAAATACCAGAGGGAATCAAACGCAAAATCGTTTTCTTGCCACCAATCACCAGTGTGTGGCCCGCATTGTGACCACCCTGGAAACGAACAACGCCTTGGGCATGGTCAGTCAACCAGTCCACCACCTTGCCCTTGCCTTCGTCACCCCACTGGGTACCAATCACAACCACATTTCGAAAACTCATTTCAATTTCTCCTGATTCATGCCAATCGGCACCACTTTCCACACGGCGTTGGCCTGTACAAGCTGCCGATCACATACAAACTCTTCTTCCTCTTGGGCGGTATTGGGCAGTGACTGAAGCACCACCTCGCCCTGACTGCGCAATTCTCGAATCACGACCATCAATTCAGTGTCATACACCCATGGAGCGCGAATGGCTGTTTTGGGCCTGGAGTGCACAGCCTGTAAAGACACCAACTCGCGCAAATCCACCGAAAAGCCAGTGGCAGGGCGGGCTCGGCCATACACTGCACCCACATCGTCATAGCGGCCACCACGCAACACTGCGTTGGGGCAACCCTCTACGTAGGCCGAAAAAATCAGGCCACTGTGGTAATCAAAGCTGGCAAGATCAGCCAAATCCAGAATGAGCGCCGGCATGGCCGACACCGTTTCCTGCAGACGCGCAATCAGGGTGCGCAATTCATTCAGAACTGCACCCACCTTGGGGTTACGAGGCAAGGTCTCGGCTGCCCGGTTCAACACACAATTGCTGCCACCGACTGAGCCATACAGACTCAACAAAGCCAGCACATTGGCCTTGCAGGCGGCGGAGACTTCGACCAACAATGCTTCCAGGGCAGGTCTGTCTTTTTGAGCAAGGCAATCGTGCAAATGACGAATCAGATTGTCGGTCAGCCCCTCACCATCCACCACAGCAGCCAGCAGGCCTGCATGAGACAAAGCCAGGCGATAACCCTTCAGGCCAGACAGGTTTAATGTATCCACAGCCAAATTCAATATTTCAAGATCGGCCTCGATGCCACCACAACCATAGAGTTCCGCGCCACATTGCAATGGTTCGCGTGTGTTGTGCAAACCCAAAGCCTGCGTGTGCAGCACAGGGCCGCAATAACAAAGGCGGGTTACACCTTTTCGGTTCAAGATGTGAGCATCAATGCGGGCCACTTGGGGTGTTGTGTCCGCCCGCAAACCCAACATACGCCCGCTGGCCTGGTCCAGCAACTTGAAAGTTTGCAAATTCAGGGACGCATCGGCATTGCCAAGCAGTGATTCTGTGTACTCCAGCATGGGAGGCATCACCAACTCATAGCCGTATACGCGAAAGCGGTCCAACAGGGACCGTCGCAATTCCTCAATTCGCCTGGCCTCGGAAGGCAATACATCGGCGACAGACTCTGGCAAAAGCCAAGCAGACATGACTATTCCAACTCTTAAACGAGTGTTTTAAAACAAAAAAAGCGTGATACCGATGAGAATCGCCACCAGCCCCACAAATCGTATTTGACCTTCTGTGAGCGAGGCAATCTTGAGAAAGGTCTCTTTCCATTGTTTTGGAAAAAGAAAAGGCATAAAGCCCTCGAGAATGAACACGAGGGCCAAAGCCAGCCAAAAGGTCTCGCTCATATCAATTTTCCCTGAGCCAGACCTTTCAAGCGAAGGTGATTAACCAACGCAAGCGCACGAAAGCCCAAGTTATTGCGTTTTCTGCAAAAACTTGAAGAAATCAGACTGCGGATCAACCACCATCACATCAGACTTGGATGTCAAAGACTTCTTGTAGGCATCCAGACTGCGGTAAAAGGAATAGAACTCGGGATTGCGACCAAAAGCGGCATTATAAATCGAACCGGCCTTTGCATCACCCTCCCCCTTGATAGTTTGTGCTTCTCTGTAGGCTTCAGCCAAAATTACAACCACCTGGCGGTCTGCATCCGCACGAATTTGCTCGGCTTCCGCTGCACCTGTGGCTCGCAAATCGTTGGCTACACGCTTTCGCTCGGCTTCCATGCGACGAAACACAGATTCACTGACTTCAGGTAGCAAATCTACGCGTTTCAAGCGAACGTCCAGAATTTCCACACCAATTTCCGCAGCTTCGTCCTTGACCTTTTCCACCACCGTGTTCATCACAGTGGTGCGCTCGCCGGAAACCATTTGGGGCACGGTGCGCTTCGTAATTTCCTCGTTCAAGGCAGACTTGACCACTTGAGACATGCGGCTTTGTGCCAGGCGGGAATCTCCGCTCAAGCGAACAAAATACAAACGAGGATCAATAATTCGCCACTTGATATAAGAATCAATCAAGAGGTTTTTCTTCTCGGAAGTAATGAAACGCTCTGGTTCGGGTGTGTCAATGGTTTGAATCCGCTTGTCCAGAAAAATAACATTCTGGAAAGGCGCTGGCAGCTTGAAGTACAAACCAGGCTCCTGGCGCACTTCCTCAACCTGACCCAAAGCAAACACAATGGCGTATTGCCGTTGATCGACAACATAAAGGCAGGTGTTGGCCACAAAAAAGCCGATCAACGCAGCCGCTACTACTACAAAAATCTTAGGCATGATTAACGAGCTCCCCGGTCACGATTGCGCATGGCATCGCGAATGCTAGTGTCAAATCCATCATTGGCAGCACGTGGTGCAGATGGGCTGGTTTCTGCGGCTTTGGCAGCAGCGGCGGCAGATGTCGCACTGCTTTCAGCGCCCGAGGAACCAGTTTTCTCAATCAATTTGTCCAAAGGCAAGTACAGAAGCTGGCTGTTTCCCTTTGAATCAACAATAACCTTGGTTACGTTGGTATAAATTTCCTGCATCGCGTCGATGTACAAGCGATCACGTGTAACTTTGGGAGCTTTCTCGTATTCGGTCAAAATTGCCTTGAAGCGGGCTGAATCACCCTCGGATTGGGCAACCACGCGTTCGCGATAACCATTCGCTTCTTCCAGCAAGCGGGCTGCATTACCTCGGGCACGCGGAATCACATCGTTTGCATACGCCTCACCGTCGTTTTTCAAACGCTCGCGATCCTGGCCGGCCTTCACGGCATCGTCAAACGCTGCTTGTACCTGTTCCGGGGGTTGAACACCCTGAACCGTCACGCTCGATACCAAAATACCGGTGCCGTATTTGTCCAGGATTTCCTGCATCACTTCGGCCGTGTTCAGGGCGATTTGCTCTCGGCCCTCGTACAGCACAAAGTCCATTTTGCTGCGACCCACCACCTCGCGAATGGCCGTTTCAGCAGCCATTTTTACGGTTTCGTCGGGATCAATGGTGTTAAACAGGTAATCACCTGCATCTTTCAGGCGATATTGAACCGCAAACTGAATGTCGATGATGTTTTCATCTTCAGTCAGCATCAGCGCTTCGCGCAGTACCTTGCTTTTCACGTCGTTGCGATAACCCACTTCAACAATGCGCACCTGGGAGGAGTTCACCACCTCGTGCGACTGAATCGGGTAAGGCATGCGCCACTGGAAACCAGGCATTGAGGTGTGGTGGTATTTGCCAAACTGTAATACCACACCTTCGCGACCTTCCTGAACAATGTAAAAGCCGCTCGCCAGCCACACCAGCACCGCGACAACGATCACGGCAGTGAAGCCCTTGCCGGCATTTTCCATGCTGGGACCGCCACTGCCGCCACCGCCGAGTGGACCACGCGGGCCACCGCCATTGCCGCCCTTCTTGCCGAACAGGCGATTCAGCCTGCTGTTGAAGTCACGCCATAGTTCGTCAAGATCGGGGGGGCCGTCCTGACGGCCACCGGGACGGCGATTGTCTTGATCTTGAGGCTTTGCGGGTTCATCGTTGTTTTGATTACCCGATGAATTTCTGCCCCAATCCGGATCATTCATTGACATGCTTGTTCCTACTGCTGAAAAATAAGTTGTTGACGTTCAGGCCCACTGCAATTCATCTGACTGCGTGTCTGCACCCCGACTTTGAGCATAAAAGTTGCCAGCAAGTTCAGTCAGACATTCACGCAATTCTGCAATGCCAAGCCCGTAGCGCGCACTCACCGCCACGGACAAAATCTTACCATCGCCGTCGCGCTCGACTTCCACGGAACGCTCGCAGGCGTCTATTTTGTTCCAGATGATCACCTGTGGAACATCCCCCGCTTCAATCTCTTGCAACACTTTGTTGACTTCGTCGATTTGACTGTGCCGAACCGGCGAGCTCACATCGACAACATGCAACAACACATCGGCATGCACCGCACTTTCCAGAGTAGCCTTGAAGGCGTCTACCAGGGAATGTGACAAATCGCGAATAAAACCAACGGTATCCGACAAGGCCATGTCCACCTTGGGTGCAAGCCACACGCGGCGTGTAGTCGTGTCCAATGTGGCGAACAGTTGGTCTGCGGCATACGCCTTGTCGCTTGCAATGGCATTGAACAAAGTGCTTTTACCAGCATTGGTATAACCCACGATCGCAACCGTGAACTGCCCGCGCCGCTCGCGTTGACGGCGCTGGGTTTGACGCTGTTTCTGAAGCTTCTCGAGCCTGGTTTTCAGCTGCTTGACCTTCACGCCAATCAGACGGCGGTCTGTTTCAAGCTGGGTTTCACCCGGACCACGCATGCCGATACCACCCTGCTGGCCATACAAATTCGCGTTGCCACGCACCAAGCGCGAGGCCATGTACTGAAGCTGGGCCAATTCAACCTGCAATTTGCCCTCGAAACTGCGTGCCCGAATGGCAAAAATATCGAGAATCAGACCAGTGCGGTCGATTACACGACGCCCAAGCGCATTTTCAAGATTTCGCTGTTGAGCAGGACTCAGGCTGTGATTGAAGATGACAAGTTCGACTTCTTCGGCCTCGCAATGCGCAAGTATTTCCTGCACCTTGCCGGAGCCAATGAATGTGGCTGAGTCGGGGGAACGCCGTTTGGACACGAAAACGCCAATCACCTCTGCACCCGCAGAGGTGGCCAGTAGGGCAAGCTCATCGACACTTTCGCGGAACTCGTGTTGACCTAGGTCAAGTGCAACCAAGGAACTACGCGTCATTTCAAACCGCGGAAAAATTGGCAAGTGAAGATAAGTTTACTCCTTCACCTCGGGGGTGAATGTCACTGAACGGCCGGGCACAACAGTTGAAATTGCGTGCTTGTAGACCATTTGGGTTACGGTATTACGCAGCAGAACCACGTATTGATCGAAAGACTCGATTTGGCCTTGAAGCTTGATGCCGTTGACCAGGTAAATGGACACGGGTACATGCTCTTTGCGCAGCAAATTGAGGAAGGGGTCTTGTAGTAGTTGCCCTTTGTTACTCATAACAGCTCCAGACTGTGTTGATATTATTAAATGTCAGAGCTTTTGGCTCGTCACGCTTAGTTTACAGAAAGCGCTTATGGGTGCCAAACGTAAGCCCTTCTTTTGTTGATATGGACACTCTTTTTTCACAAAAAGTTCAAATCCAACGCCAGAGAGTGATTCCCGTTGACATCACCCGCTTAACAAGGAGTTAACTCAAGCCATTGAGACAAGCGGGGACGCCGAATAAACTCCTCCTGAAACTCGGTCAGCTTCGCGGTGGACTGGGGCAAGCGAGCGGCCCATTCTGAGGTCAGTGAGGGATCGTACCAAAGCGCTTTTGCCACCACTTCGGCGCTGATATTGGCGGGGTCGCAAATCAGGGCAAAGCGATCATCACCCCGCACAATCGCCAGAAGACCGATCACTCCATGGTCAATCAACAAGCTCAGGATCTCGTCCAGTTGATCGGGCGGCACCTTGGCAAACACCCGCAACTCTTCCATGGTCATGCCCGGCTTTTCCTGCTGCCGCGACTTTTCCAGTTCAACCAAAACACTTAAACCTTGCAACCACCTTTCACCGGGGCGGTTACTAGGGTTCCAATAACCAGTGCGGGCCACAGGCAAAGCCGCAACGGTGCTGGCCCCCAGCAACACAATAATCCAACTCACGTAAATCCAGAGCAAAAAGATTGGAAATGCCGCCAAAGCGCCATACAAAGCCGTGTAACTTGGAAAATGCGTGATGTAGGCCGCAAACGCCCGCTTGGAGATTTCAAACAAAACCGCAGCCAGTACCCCGCCCACCAAGGCGTCTTTCCAATGCACAGCCCTATTCGGAACAATGCGATAAATAAAGGCAAAAGCCAGCACCGTCAAAGTCAGCGGTATCAGATTAAGCGCGGGAAACATGCCGCCCAACACAGGGTTCACACCCGCCATGGTTTCACCGATCAATGCCGTGGATACGCTGATGCTCAGCCCGATCAGCACTGGCGCCAGCGACAAGACCGCCCAATACAACACCACCTTGTTCATGGTCGAGCGTTGACGCTTCACGTTCCAGATTTGATTGAATACCCTATCCACCGTGAACATGGTGGTTAATGCAGTAATCACCAGAAACACAATACCAATTGCGGTCAGCCCCTTTGCTTTGTCAGAAAACTGGGTGACATAAGTCAAAATGGTTTCAGACAAGGTTTCGGGAAAAAAGCTGTCGATCAAATAGCCCTGAAGCGACAACTGCAAACGGTCAAACATCGGAAATGCCGTGAATATGGCCAGCACCACCGTGGCCAATGGTACCAAGGACAGCACCGTGGTAAAGGTGAGGCTGGCAGCCACCTGCGGCAAGCGCTGTTCGCTGATGCGCTGGCTCACCAGGCGTGTAAACGCGATCCACCAGCGCAAATTCAGCGGTGACAGCTCAACATCGGCCACGCTGAAAGCACGGCGGGCACCACGCATAAAGCGTGCACGGCGTGTTTGACTCTCTTCGGTCGATTTGCCGATGGCTTTGAAACTCTTGGTCTCAGTTGTTTCGGAAGGTGCGGCTGAACTCATGCGCTTCGATACAATAGGGTTTCCAACAGTCCCCATGATAACCCCTAAGCATGATTGAAGTATTGGTCTTGTATTACAGCCGCCATGGCGCAACTGCGCAGCTGGCCCGCGAAATTGCACAGGGCGTAGACTCAGTGAAAGGTGTTTCGGCAAGAATTCGAACAGTACCCGCGGTATCTGCGAACACAGAAGCCACTGAATCCGACATTCCCGAACAGGGCCCACCCTATGCAGAGCTGGCTGACTTGAAAGAATGCGCTGGCCTTGCCATGGGCTCACCGACACGGTTTGGCAACATGGCCGCCCCCGTGAAGTATTTTCTGGATGGTACGGTTGGAACCTGGCTGGCTGGCGATTTGATCAACAAACCCTTTTGCGTGTTTACCAGCACTGGCAGTTTGCATGGTGGGCAGGAAACCACGCTGAACAGCATGGCTTTGCCCTTGATACACCATGGCATGCTTTGGCTGGGCATTCCCTATTCCGAGCAAGCTTTGAATGACACCCGCACTGGCGGCACGCCCTATGGCGTGACCCATTGGGCGGGTGGACAAGGCCAGCACCCAATTTCTGAACATGAAAAAACTCTTGCCCGAGCTCAAGGTGCACGCCTTGCCAAAGCAGCACTGGCACTACAACACATGGATAAATCTTGATGAGCAGCACCCCCGAAGTTGATTTGACCCGCAAGAAAGCCTACTGGGCAACCGTCAGCAGCCTGTTGGCATTAATTGCCCTGTGCGTGGCTTGGGAGCTTTTCGTTGCACCCATTCGCCCCGGCGGCAGCTGGCTTGTGCTGAAGGTTTTGCCTTTGCTGCTGGTGGTGCCCGGCATATTCAAACAACGCGTGCGAACCTACCAAGCCACATCACTGCTACTGTGGCTATACTTTGCAGAAGGTGCCACACGCGCAACTTCTGACCCGGCGCTGGCCTCGCAGTTAATGGCCGGGCTGGAAGTGCTTTTGACCATCGTGCTTTTTGCCAGCGTCAGCGTGTTTGCCCGTACCTACAAAGTACCCAAAACCAAGGTTGCTTGAACGCATGAATGAATTTCTTGAACAATTGCGCAAACAGGTTCCAGGGCTGCTGATTAATACTGAGGCAGCCTACATTGCCCAAACCTGTACCGACTGGCGCAAACGCTACTGCACCACTGCGCTGGCTGTTCTGGAACCCCTGAGTACCCGACAGGTACAGGCGATTGTAAAAACATGCGATGCATTCAATGTGGCCATTTCAACCCAAGGCGGCAACACTGGCCTGGTGGGTGGTGCGGTGCCCGTGGCAGATAACAACGCGGAAAAACGACCACATGTGGTTCTTAAAACAGGGCGCATTCGCGAAGTACTGAAGCTGGATGAAAGCAACTTGACCCTGACCGCGAGTGCAGGTTACACACTGCACGAAATTCAGGAGTACGCAGAGGCACACGGCTTTCTGTTTCCCCTCAGCCTGGCCTCAGAGGGCACCTGCACCCTGGGCGGCAACCTGGCCAGCAATGCAGGGGGCGTGGCCGTACTGCGTTATGGCAACACCCGCGAATTGTGCCTTGGACTGGAGTATGTGAATGCACAGGGCGAGTTGTGTGGTGATTTGCGGGGACTTCGCAAAAACAACACTGGCTATGACCTGCGCCATTTGTTGATTGGCTCGGAAGGCACTTTGGGAGTGGTAACCACTGCCTGCATGAAGGTGTACCCTGCCCCCAAAAGCCGCTGCGTTGCGTGGCTGAATGTGGACAACATTCAAACTGCTGTCGACGCATTGGGCTTCGTACAAAGCCGCTTGTTTGGTGAACTCAGCAGCTACGAATGGATGAACGCCAATGCAATTGATGTGGTTCAAACCCATTTTCCTGCCCGTGCGCCAACCTGCCCAGGCGCAGTAGACCATGTGCTCGCTGAATTCACCTCATTGGGTTCCGAAACCGCCTTGCGTGAACAAGTCACCAGAACACTCGAGGCGATGTTGGAAGAGATGCCCGGGGTACGCAACATCGCCATTGCCCAAAGCGGGCGAGACATTGAAACCTTTTGGGCATTGCGAGAAAACATATCCGAGGCACAAGCCAAAGCGGGTTTGAATGTGAAACATGATGTGGCGTGTGCGGTGTCGCAGCTGCCGACATTCCACAACATGGCCCTGAATGACATAGCAGAGCATGGTGTCGATGTTCAGCCAGTGCTGTTTGGCCATTTGGGCGATGGCAACCTGCACTTCAATTTGTCAGCCCCAACAGGCAGCGACTCCGCAGAATTTCTGAAACAACACCAAACTTTGCTCAACAATTTGGTGCACGACGCGATTCTGCGGTGCGGCGGCACCGTATCGGCTGAACATGGCATTGGGCAGTTGAAAGCCGAACTACTGCGAGATATTACGAGTGCCAGCAACTATGCTGCATTCAAAGCCATCAAACAGGCCATGGATCCTAAAAACCTGCTGAACCCCGGCAAGCTGGTTTTGCTGTAATGCCGGCTCAGGCTGCGTGCTTGAGCATCATCGCCAGCGCATCTTCAACCACCTGCCAGTTGTTAGCCTTCAGCCGGGTTGAATCTGACAGAACCTGTCGATAAAGCCTTCCACCTGCTTGGCCGTGAAACAGACCCAACCAGGATTTCGTAATGCTTCGAATGCTTTCGCCCTTGCACAATTCCTGCTCAGCATAGCTGCGCAATTCGTCAATGACTTCCAAACGGGTTTTTGGGGCAGAGGACGCCTGGCCAATTACTTCGTCAAATCCGGCCAATAGCCACGGGTTGGAATAGGCCTCTCGACCAATCATGCAACCGTCGGCCCATTCCAAGTGGGTTTGAATCGACTCGAGGGTTGTAATTCCCCCGTTCAAAATGATTTGAAGGTGCGGGAAATGTTGTCTCAGGCGTTTTACCACCTCGTAACGCAACGGAGGAATGTCGCGGTTTTCCTTTGGTGACAGGCCTTTCAGCACCGCATTGCGCGCATGCACAATGAAGGTGTTACAACCCGCTTCACTGACCTTGCCCACAAAATCATAAAGCATGGTTTCGCTTTCATCGTAATCAAGCCCAATCCTGTGCTTCACGGTCACATCAATCGAGCAGGCATCCCGCATGGCTTTCACACAGTCAGCCACCAAATTCGGCTCGGCCATCAGGCAGGCACCAAATGCACCTTTCTGAACCCGCTCGGAAGGGCACCCCACATTCATGTTCAATTCGTCGTAACCGGCTTCTTCAATCCATTTCGCGCATTGCGCCATATGAACAGGATCGCTTCCGCCGATCTGAAACGCAACCGGATGCTCTTCTTCGTTGAAAGCGAGAAAACGTTTTCTGTCGCCAAACACAAGCGCACCCGTGGTGATCATTTCAGTATAAAGCCAGGTGTGCTGGCTGATCGCACGGTGGAACCTACGGCAATGCCGATCGGTCCAGTCGATCATGGGGGCAACAGAGAGAATTCTGGGTTTGAATGTCATGGTCTGGATTCTACAAACAAAAAGGGCGAGGCCAAAGCCACGCCCCTTTTGAATCTGGCCTTTCAGCCAAACAAAACTTATGCAGCGTCGCGACTTGCGCGCTTGCGCTCGTGTTCTTTCAGGAAGCGCTTGCGAATGCGAATGTTCTTGGGAGTAATTTCTACCAATTCGTCTTCCGCAATAAACTCCACCGCATATTCCAGGTTCATCTGGATTGGCGGTACCAGGCGAACGGCCTCGTCAGTACCCGATGAACGAACGTTGGTCAGCTGCTTGCCCTTGATGGGGTTCACAACCAAGTCGTTGTCGCGGCTGTGGATACCAATCACCATGCCTTCATACAGGGCTTCACCTGGGGACACAAACATGCGGCCACGGTCTTGCAGTTTCCACAAAGCGTAGGCCACCGCATCGCCATCGTCCTGAGAAATCAGCACGCCATTGTGGCGCTCGGCTGAACCGCCTTCGCGCACGGGTGCATACTCGTCAAACACATGGCTAATCAGGCCGGTACCGCGTGTCAGGGTCATGAAGTCGCCCTGGAAACCAATCAGGCCACGTGCCGGAATTTTGTATTCCAGACGAACACGGCCTTTGCCATCGGGAGACATGTCGAGCAAATCACCCTTGCGGCGACCCAATTCTTCCATCACGCCGCCCTGGTGTGAGTCTTCTACATCCACGGTCAACATTTCATAGGGCTCGCATTTCACACCATCAATTTCCTTGAACACCACGCGTGGGCGGGAAACAGCCAATTCATAGCCTTCACGACGCATGTTTTCCAGCAAAATGGTCAGGTGCAATTCACCACGACCCGACACTTCAAACACGGTGTCATCGTCGGTGTCTTTCACACGCAGAGCCACGTTGGCTTTCAATTCACGCTGCAAGCGGTCACGCAACTGCCGGCTGGTTACAAACTTGCCTTCACGGCCGGCCAATGGCGAGGTGTTCACCATGAAGTTCATGGTCAATGTGGGCTCGTCAATCGCCGGAATTTCCAGGCCTTCCACTGCGTCAGTGGCGCAAATGGTGGTACCAATGCCGATTTCCTCGATGCCGTTGATCAGGCAAATGTCACCAGCCTGAGCTTGTTCTTCCTGAACACGTTCCAGACCACGGAATTTGAGAACCTGATTGATTCGACCATTGAATGGTGTGCCGTCTGGCCCGTTAACACAAGTAACCTGTTGACCCACACGCACGGTTCCGCGCTTGATTCGGCCAATGCCGATCTTGCCCACGTAGCTGTTGTAGTCAAGCGAGGTGATCTGAAACTGCAATGGACCATTGGGGTCATCATCACGCACAGGTACATACTTCAAAATGGCTTCAAACAATGGGCGCATGGTGCCTTCACGCACATCGGGTGTGTCGCCAGCATAGCCGTTCAGGCCACTGGCATACACAATCGGGAAGTCCAGCTGTTCGTCAGTTGCACCCAGTTTGTCGAACAAGTCGAAAGTTTGGTCAATCACCCATTCAACGCGCGCACCTGGGCGGTCTACCTTGTTCACCACGACGATAGGCTTCAAACCCAGGGCCAAAGCCTTGCGGGTAACAAAACGTGTTTGGGGCATCGGGCCTTCAACGGCGTCCACCAACAGCAAAACCGAGTCAACCATCGACAACACGCGCTCCACTTCACCACCGAAATCGGCGTGTCCTGGGGTGTCAACAATGTTGATGTGGGTGCCTTCATATTCAACCGCGCAGTTCTTGGCCAGAATCGTGATGCCACGTTCTTTTTCAATGTCGTTGCTGTCCATCACGCGTTCTTCGAGCTTTTCGTTCTCGCGGAAGGTGCCGGACTGGCGAAGAAGTTGGTCTACCAATGTGGTTTTGCCGTGGTCCACGTGGGCGATAATTGCAACGTTACGTAATGCGCGTGTCATAGATTTACCTGAATCAATCTGTCGGGTCGAAGCAAGGCGCCCTTCCCATCCGTTTCTAAAATGCCTGTTCCCATGAATCGGGAATTGCCTTTGAAGGCTGTATTGCTAACCTTGGTGTTCACATCCTGTGCAGACGTTTCTCCGTACACCCGCACTCGCCCTGGCTTGGCATCAACCAGGCTCAGTGGCAACCGTTGCCCGTGCGAAAACCGCCGCGCAAACTCATTGTTCAATTCGACTTTGCCCAGGCTGCCCAAAAGGGCATCTACCGGGAAAAGCACCGCATCCAAAGCGTCAAAGGGGGTTTCCGATTCACCAAGCACCTTAAGTGCATCCAGGGTGTACGCGCGTTCCACTTTCAAGTCACCAATTGCCGTTCTGCGCAATTCCGTGAGATAGCCCGCTGTGCCCAAGGCCTTGGCGATGTCTTCGCCCAAGGTGCGCACATAGGTGCCTTTGCTGCAATTCACTTCCAGTTCAATGGTGCAACTGCTTTCACCATGGATTGTATTGTGCTCGACTTTCATGACATCCAATTGATGGATCAAAAGGGTCCGAGCGGGTCTGTCCAATTCAATGCCTTCGCGAGCATACTCGTACAAAGGCTTGCCGTCTTTCTTTAATGCAGAAAACATGGGTGGCGTCTGTTGAATTTCACCAACAAACTGCGCGCACACCTGTTTTACTTCATCCAAGGTGATGCTTTCAAGGGCGCGGGTGCTGACTTTCGTCAATTCTCCCTCAGCGTCACCTGTGTTGCTTGAAAAACCAAGCCGCACCTTGGTGCGATAGGTTTTGCTGGCATCGATTAGATCTGCTGCAAACTTGGTGGCCTCACCGAACATCAATGGCAGCAAACCGCTTGCGAGCGGGTCTAGCGTACCGGTGTGACCGGTTTTTTCAGCCCTGTACAAGCGCTTTACAATTTGCAGGGCTTGATTGGACGAGAAACCAGTTGATTTATCGAACAACAGCACACCCGACAAGGCACGCTTTTGTTTCTTAGTCTCCGCCACCGTCGCCACCACCATCCGAATCTGTGGCACCACCGCCCTCGCCTTTCAGCGCCCGGTCGATCATTTGAGACATTTCAGCCCCACGCTCCACCGATTGGTCGTGTTTGAAACGCAAGGTGGGCACGGTGTGAATGTGCAGCTTCTTGAAAATCAAATTGCGCAAATAACCCGAAGAATCATTCAATGCTTCTTCAGTTGTTTCGGCTGAACCAGTCAACACCGAGAAATACACGGTTGCATAGGCGTAATCGGGCGTCAGTTCCACATCTGTGATTGTGACAAACCCAAGCCGTGGGTCTCTCAACTCACGGGGAATCAGCTCAGCCAGGTCTTTCTGGATTTGCTCGGCAACCCGAATACCTCTGGCTGGTGCTTTTTTCTTGTGACGCATACTTTCCTTTTCAAACCCGGGCAGCAATTACAGCTGTGTACGGGCCACTTCCTTCACTTCAAATGCTTCCAGAATGTCGCCAACCTGGATGTCGTCGTAGTTGTGCAGTTGCAAGCCACACTCAAAGTTCTGACGCACTTCTTTGGCATCGTCTTTGAATCGCTTGAGCGAGGCCAACTGACCTGTCCACACCACCACGTTGTCGCGCAACAAGCGAACGCCAGCACCGCGACGAATAACACCATCGGTCACCATACAACCAGCGACAGAACCCACTTTGGAGATCTTGTACACTTCGCGGATTTCCACGTTACCAATGATTTCCTCTTTCTTGTCGGGCGTCAGCATGCCGGTCATGGCGGCCTTGATCTCGTCTACTGCGTCATAAATGATGTTGTAGTAGCGAATATCCACACCGTTGTTCTCGGCTGTTTTACGGGCACCTTGATCGGCACGCACGTTAAAGCCGATGATGACTGCTTTGGAGGCCACTGCCAGGTTGACGTCTGATTCGCTGATGCCACCCACTGCCGCGTGTACCACTTGCACCTTGACTTCGTCGGTTGACAGCTTTTGCAGGGCATGTGACAGCGCTTCTTGCGAACCCTGTACATCGGCCTTCAAAATCACAGCCAGGCTCTTGACTTCGCCCTCGGCCATTTGCTCGAACATGTTTTCAAGCTTGGCTGCTTGTTGCTTGGCCAGCTTCACGTCGCGGAATTTGCCTTGACGGAACAGGGCAATTTCACGGGCCTTGCGTTCATCTGGCAACACAATCACTTCTTCGCCTGCCGCAGGTACATCGCTCAAACCCTGAATTTCTACAGGGATGGACGGGCCGGCGGAGTCAATGGAACGACCGTTTTCGTCAACCATGGCACGTACTCGGCCAAATGCAGAACCTGCCAGCACCACATCGCCTTTCTTCAAGGTACCGCTTTGAACCAACACGGTGGCCACTGGGCCGCGGCCCTTGTCCAGTCGGGATTCAACCACAAGGCCCTTGGCCGGTGCTTCCACCTGCGCTTTCAATTCCATCACTTCAGCTTGCAACAACACTTGTTCCAGCAAGTCGTCAATGCCCTTGCCGGTTTTGGCCGACACGGGAACCATGGGTGAATCGCCGCCGTATTCCTCAGGGACCACAGAGTGTGTAATCAATTCCTGCTTCACACGCTCTGGGTTGGCATCGGGCTTGTCGATTTTGTTGATAGCCACAACCAAAGGCACATTGGCTGCCTTGGCATGGTGAATCGCTTCAATGGTTTGGGGCATCACGCCGTCATCGGCGGATACGACCAGAATAACGATGTCGGTTGCCTTGGCACCACGGGCACGCATGGCGGTAAACGCCTCGTGACCTGGGGTATCCAGGAAGGTGATCATGCCGCGTTCCGTTTCAACGTGGTAAGCACCAATGTGCTGCGTAATGCCGCCAGCTTCACCAGAGGCCACTTTTGCACTGCGAATGTAGTCAAGCAGTGAAGTTTTACCGTGGTCAACGTGACCCATCACGGTAACAACTGGCGCGCGCGGCACTGAAGGCGCCTCGGAATGTGCGACACCAGCTTCTTCGATCATGGCTTCAGGATCGTCGAGTTTGGCTGCAATCGCTTTGTGACCCAATTCTTCAGTCACAATCATGGCGGTGTCTTGGTCGAGTACCTGGTTGATGGTCACCATTTGTCCCATCTTCATCAAACACTTGATTACCTCAGCAGCCTTCACTGACATTTTGTGCGCCAGGTCGGCCACAGTAATGGTTTCTGGCACGTGAACATCGCGAACTACAGGTTCAGTGGGCTGGTTGAAGTTGCTTTGTTCCTGGCTGTGGCGGTTGTTTTTGCCCTTGGGGCCCTTCCAGCCACCAGCGCCTGTGCGGCCAACACCGGTTTCACCGCGTGTTTTCAAACCACCACGGCGGCGGCCGGGTTCTTCCTTTGCACCCGCAGCGCGAACACCTTTGCGACCACGCTCGGCAGCTGAATCCTCTTCAGTGACAGCAACAATGGCTTTCTCAGGCTTCTTGATTGTAGCAGCCGGCTTGGGAGGCTCAACCGGCTCCTCGGCCTTCATGACTTTGGATGGCTGGGACATCATGCGGTTAATTGCCGCAACCTCAGCTTCTGCCGCTTTGCGTGCACGCTCTTGATTCGCGCTGGCTTTTGCTGCGTCCTCAGCGGCCTTTTTGGCCTTTTGCTCGGCCTTCAACGCATCGGCAGCACGCTGTTCGCGAGCCTTCGCTTCTTGGGCACGTGCGGCTTGCGCGGCTTCATCTTTAACGTCAGTTTCTTCTTCAGCCTTGGCAGGCTCGGCGCTTTCGGCCTTGGCTTGTTCCACAGCTTCGTGAGCAAGGCGCTCTTCTTCGGCGCGCTGACGTGCTTCTTCCTGAAGCTTCAGTTCGCGCTCGCGCTCTTGCTCAAGCTTGGCTTGTTTTTCTTTCAGTTCTGCTTCCTGGCGTGCCTTCAACTCGGCCTGGCGCTGGGCTTCAGCGTCGCGGCGGGCTTGTTCTGCGGGTTCAAGCTGAGCTTCCATGACTGGCTCGCTTTCACCGGCTTTCTCGGCACGCTGAACGAACACACGCTTCTTGCGCACTTCAACCTGCACTGTGCGCGCGCGGCCGCCAGGGCCAGCCTGTTTGATTTCACTGGTCTGCTTGCGGGTGAGGGTAATTTTCTTCTGACCGCTTTCAGATCCGTGCGCCTTTCTCAGGCTTTCCAAAAGCTTTCCCTTGTCCGCTTCAGTAACTGCATCTGCCTCAGAATTTTTGCTCACGCCAGCAGACTTCAGCTGCTCCAAAAGAACATCGGCGGGCATTTTCAACTCTGCTGCAAACTGTGCGACTGTGGTACTGGTCATCTACTATTCCTTCAAATTCCCTTGCTGACCGGGCCGAGTGGCCCGATTCGACTCTACTCAATGCGGTTTGTATTATTCAAACCAGTGTGCTCGCGCTTTCATAATGATGTCGCGGGCACGGTCTTCTTCAATTCCTGCAATTTCAACCAATTCATCGACTGCCAATTCGGCCAGACCTTCGCGGTCAGAAATTTCAGCGGCTGCCAATTTGCCAACCAGATCGGCATCCACACCTTCGATGGACATCAAATCGCCTGCACCCTCAACCATTTCTTCACGGGCAATTGCCTCGGTCAACAATGCATTGCGGGCACGGGTTCTCAGTTCTTCGACAGTGTCTGCGTCAAATGCTTCAATTTCCTGCATTTCAGCGATGGGCACGTAGGCCACTTCTTCAAGACCGGTGAAGCCTTCTTCGATCAGAATGTTGGCCACTTCCTCGTCCACATCCAGCTTGCTGGTAAACAATTCACGCAATTTGCCGATTTCTTCTTCGGAACGCTTGGCCGACTCTTCGGGTGTCATGATGTTGATTTGCCAGCCGGTGAGGTCGGAGGCCAAACGCACGTTCTGACCACTGCGACCAATGGCTTGCGCCAGCTCAGCTTCGTCCACCACCACTTCCATCACGTGCTGGTCTTCATCCACCACAATGGATTGAACAGTGGCAGGCGACAAAGCACCGATTACAAATTGGGCAGGGTCTTCAGACCACAACACGATGTCCACACGTTCGCCACCCAGCTCTTGGGTAACGGCCTGAACACGCGAACCACGCACGCCCACGCAAGTACCGATTGGATCAATACGACGGTCGTGAGCCAACACGGCAATTTTGGCGCGCATGCCAGGATCGCGGGCAGCACCCTTGATTTCAAGGTGGCCTTGCTCAATTTCAGGCACTTCCATGGCAAACAAGGCTTTAATGAACTCGGGCGAAGTGCGTGACAGAATGACTTGCTGACCACGGGCCATGCGATCAACCTTCCACAGGTAAGCGCGCACACGGTCACCGGGACGCAGGCTTTCCCGAGGAATCATTTGATCCCGGGGCAAGCGGGCTTCGATACGGCCACTTTCAACAATGGCGTCACCACGCTCCATGCGCTTAACCTGACCAATCACAATTTTGTCGCCACGGTCGAGAAAGTCTTGCAAAATTTGCTCACGCTCGGCGTCGCGAACGCGCTGCAAAATGACCTGCTTGGCTGCTTGTGCACCAATTCGACCAAACTCAACAGGCTCAAGTTCTTCTTCGATGAAGTCGCCCATTTCGGCTTCAGCATCGTGTTTCAGGGCCTGGTCTAGAACCATTTGGTAGGCGGGGTCGTAGAAATCTTCTTCTGTGACCACTTCCCAGCGGCGGAAAGTGTCGTAGTCGCCTGTGTCGCGGTCAATGGACACGCGGACATCCACTTCTTCATCGAAGCGCTTCTTGGTTGCGGAAGCCAATGCCAATTCGAGCGCACCAAAGACGATGTCTTTGTCCACATTCTTCTCGCGCGCCAACGCATCAACTAATAAAAGCAACTCACGGCTCATTCCAGGGCTCCTAAAACTTTAGATGGGGGACCAGACGGGCACCCGCCAAATCAGTTATTTCAAAATCAAGCAAATAGGGTTCGGCATTTTTACCGTCGGGGGTCACCAAGACACCCCAGGTTTGCTCTTTGCCCTTTTGCAATACACCTTTGAACTGTTTTTGATTGTTGATGGCCCGTTTGAATTTCAGGGACACCTCTTGCTCCAAAAACCGTTCGAAATCTTTTTTGCGGCGTAAAACGCGATCAACGCCCGGCGAGGAAATCTCGAGCCGTTCGTAGTTGACATTTTCGACGGTGAACAGGTGGGTAAGCTGGTGGCTGACCTTTTCGCAATCTTCGACGGTAACGCCAGTGGGTGAATCGATCATGATGCGCAACAGACCATTGCCCTCGCGCTCAATATCGGCCACTTCAAGGCCCAGAGAGGCGATCACGGCGTCGGCTTCAGTAACCCAGGATTCTGACCACACGCCAGACCATGAATTGCCAACAAATTCTTCAGGATTGATCACTTCGCCTTTCAACGTTCTTAACCTTTACTTGTCTGTTCGCTTCGCTTGTTCACTTTATTTGCGTACTTAAAACCGCCTCGCCAAAAAAAAATGGGCCTGTAAGCCCACTTCATTTGAGACACCCTTTTTGGAGTGGGCGCTCAGGCAGCCTCAGAGAATAACCGAAACTGCCTTTATTTTCAAGTAATTTCAGGTGCGGAGAACTACGCGGCCGGTGCCTTCCTGCGTCTACGCTGCTGGGGTTTCTGGGCTGCACCATTTCCACCCTCATTGCCGCGCCCGGGACCGCGCCCGGCAGAAGGACCACCAGACCGCGGACCCGCATTGCGTGGCCCTGAGGGGCGCTTGCCTGTCCCAGCAAACTTTCCAGCTGGGGCAGCACCATTGCCATTGGCACCGGCTCTGTTGCCATTTCGGTCACCACCGCCACCTCGCCGGGCTGAGCCCCCGGCAGAAGACAAGTTGTTCTGGTTGCTCAACGCGGCGGCGGCGGCAGCGCCAGACACGGTGAGGTAAGTTTGGGTTGGCGTGGTAAAGGCCAAGCCCGGATCGATCAGGGGTTGACCGTTACGACGCTTGTTGTTTTTTGAGCCGATGTTCTTCTTGTCACGGCGAATGGCACCTTCTTGGGCAGACTCATCCACCTTCAAGCCCAATGACTGCATATAGGACATGGCCTCAAGTGCTTCCATTTCCATGTGGCGGCCACGTTTCAAGGTGGAGGGCATCAGGATGTCGCCAAAACGTGTGCGAATCAGGCGACTTACGGTCAGGTTACAGGCCTCAAACATGCGGCGAACCTCTCGGTTGCGCCCTTCTTTCAAGCCAACTTTGTACCAGCGGTTAGCACCCTCACCGCCGGCAGCATCCACATAGAGAAACTTGGCAGGACCGTCTTCAAGCTGAATACCAGTGAGCAATTGCTGGCGTTGTTCTTCAGAAAGCTCACCCAGAATGCGCACAGCGTACTCACGCTGCACTTCGTAACGCGGGTGCATTAAACGGTTGGCCAACTCGCCCGAGGAGGTGAACAGCAATAAGCCCTCGGTGTTGAAATCGAGACGCCCCACTGCAATCCACTTGCCGTTTGAAATTTTCGGCAGTTTCTGAAATACGGTAGTACGGCCTTGGGGGTCGTCCATGGACACAATTTCGCCGGCGGGCTTGTGATAAATAAGTACCCGAGGTGGCTTGGATTTGTTTTTGCGCTGAATCAGCTTGCCATTGACACGCACCTGGTCGGTGGGCAACACGCGCTGGCCCAGGTGGGCAGGTTCAGCATTGACAGAGACACGCCCAGCGACAATCAGCTCTTCCATTTCACGACGAGAACCCATACCGGAATCGGCCAATACCTTGTGCAACTTGGGCGCCAATTCGGGGTCTAGCCGCACATTCAGCTTGCTGCGGTTCTTGCCTGCGCCGCCACCCTCTTCAGACTTCAGGCCTTCGACCTGATCCAGCACTTCGCCCCATTCCAGATCATGACTTTCGCTGTCTATGCTGACTGCCGCCTGCTCGGGAATTGGGTTGCTGTCGAGTGTTTCAGTTGCTTTGCGCTTGTTGGTTCTCATCGTTTTCCGCTGTTTCGCTGTCATCCAGATCAAATGGAATGACTTTCTGTAATTCATCAGCCAGCTGTTGGTCTTTTTCATCGTCCAGTGCTGGCAAGTCGCTTAGGCTGGCCAAATTCAGGTCAGCCAAAAACTGGGGCGTGGTTGCCCACAGTGCTGGGCGCCCCGGCGCATCACGGTGGCCGATTGACTCGATCCAGCCGCGATCCTCGAGCGCCTTCATGACCTGGGTAGACACGGTGACCCCACGAATGGACTCGATGTCGCCCCGGGTGACCGGCTGCTTGTAGGCAATAATTGCCAGGGTTTCCATGGTTGCCCTTGAGTACTTCGGGGGCTTCTCGGGATTCATTTGTTCGAGGTAACGTTTGACGTCCTCTCGGGTTTGGAAGCGCCAGCCCGTTTTGACTTGCACAAGTTCCAAACCCTTGTGAGTCCAATCTCGACGCAGGTCTTCCAACAAGGTTGTGACCACGGATGCATCAATTGCATCATCGAACAGGCGCATCAATTCCTTGACGGCAATGGGCTCGACCGAACACAGCAATGCTGCTTCTAATATGTTTTTAGCGCGCTGGGGATCCATCCAGGCGGACTCACTTTAAGAAATTCAGGTGTTGATAGGGAAATAGTGCCGATTGGTCCTGCAGGCCGATGTGGCTGTTGCCAGCGGGGTGCAGGGGCGCAGCGTGAAACGAGTTGCGCGACAGGCATTTTATAAACCGATGGCGCATTGTAACCACGTTATCCACCGCTCAGCAACCACTTGATCACACAATTAATTTCAAAAAAAACGGCTCACCGAGGCAAGCCGTATCTGAAAGTAACCCACGGAGGGTCGGAGACATTCATAGAGTGCCGGAACAAAGTGCACTGAACATCCCCACTGTGGCTTAACCCGAGGCTTATGGAACTTATCCACACTGGGCGGGGAAAACCTTCCCTATTCGCTGTGGATAAAATTTTCAGCCTGTTGATTTTGTGCAGTTTTTGGTTGGTTGATTAAAAACTGAGCATGGGCTCTAGAGACTATCAACTCTTGCTATTTCAGCTTTCCCAGCGATAGCCAACACCCGCTTGGCGGATGCGGTTCCAGATAGCCTCTTTCTCCTCGTCGCTTTTGAACAGCCAACCATCGACTTCGTCCAGAGTGCGACCGCAGCCCATGCAAATGTCGTCTCCAAGGTTGGTTGAACAAAAACCCACGCAAGGGGTATCGGCTTGGGGCCACACAGGCAGGTTGGCGTATTCAGGTTTTGACATGATGCTGCTTTAGTTGGGGTTGGGACGGTACTGCTTCTTCAGGCGAATATAGAGCACTTTGTTGACGTGTGCGACAACCGAGCCATCGGCGTGGGTGATGTCGGTCTCGAAGGTGTGCAAAACTTTTTCACCAGTGGCCGCTTTGGCTTTGATTTCTTCCAGTGTTTGATCATCAACTTGATACACGCCTTTGACCAAGGCGTTACCCGGTGCAACAAACCGAATGTTGGCCTCTTGATCCCACACATGGTAGCGACTGCCCAAGCGCTTCATGAGAATGAGCATGTAGAAGGGATCGGCCATGGCGTAGAGAGAACCGCCAAATTGCGTACCCATGATGTTCTTGTTGCGACGCGTGAGTGGCATGTGCACTTCGACTTCTTCGAAATTGGCACTGATGTGATGTACATGAATGCCTGCGCCGCGCAAAGGTGCGTAAAAATTCATGGCCCTGCGCAAGAATTCGGGCTTGTCAGAGAGGTTTTTCAGAAATTTTTTTAACATTTTTTGCTGCGAATTTTTCTTGTGGTTTCAGTAGGATAAAGGTTTTTGAGCCGCGGTTTAGGCGTTTGCATGCGTTTGTGCACTTGCACACAAGGTAAAAACCCGCTATAGTTTCGTTCTTACCAGACGCGGGGTGGAGCAGTCTGGCAGCTCGTCGGGCTCATAACCCGAAGGTCGTAGGTTCAAATCCTGCCCCCGCAACCAAATACAGAAAAAAGGCCAATCATCTCGGTGATTGGCCTTTTTGTTTTTCCGACATCAGACTTTGTAAATTCAAAGCGAATGCCAAGGTGTAGTCGATCCAGCTTAGTTCTAAAACAAGTGGAGTAGAGCTACTCGTATCAGGTCGCCAATGGTCTATGTCACATCAATGTTGTCGAATCCTATTAATTGATTGATGGATTTAAATCATGGTTGATGTACCTTCAACGCTTCAAAAAGTTAAGTAGATCCTGATTCAAGCGATCTTTGTGAGTGTCAGCCAAGCCATGGGGAGCACCTGGATAAACAATCAGAGTGGAACCCTTGATTTGCGCTGCAGATGCTTTGGCCGATGCGTCCAAAGGAACGATTTGATCGTCATCGCCGTGAATGATCAGCGTGGGAATGTTGAATTTCTTCAGGTCTTCACGAAAGTCTGTCGCAGAAAATGCAGCGATAGAGTCATAGGTGTTCTTGTGACCTGCCTGCATGCCCTGAACCCAGAATGACTGAATCAGTCCTTGTGAAGGTTTTGCGCCTTCGCGATTGAAACCAAAGAATGGCCCCGACGCAATATCCAGATACAACTGCGAACGGTTTTCCAGCGATGCTTGTCGAAGCCCGTCAAACACGCTCATCGGAAGCCCACCGGGATTACTTTCAGTTTTCAACATCAATGGCGGAACCGCTGCCACCAACACGGCCTTTTCAACGCGTTTGGTGCCATGCCGCCCAATGTAGCGGGCCACTTCACCACCGCCTGTTGAGAACCCTACCAGGGTGACACGCTTCAAGTTCAAGGCTTCGATGACGGCCAACAAGTCGTCGGCATAATGATCCATGTCATTGCCATGCCAGGGTTGACTGGATCGACCATGGCCGCGCCTGTCGTGGGCAACAACCCTGTATCCATTGCTGGCCAGGAACATCATTTGCGATTCCCAACTGTCAGAATTCAGCGGCCAGCCGTGACTGAAAACCACGGGCTGACCATCGCGAGGGCCCCAGTCCTTGTAATAAAGCTGCACATTGTCTTTGGTGACGATCGTGCTAGCGGATTGAACAAAGCTGCCCTTGCCGTGGGTGTTACCTGCCACAGTGGCAGGTTGAGCGGCATTCACAGTTGCTGAGAATAAAGCAGTTGAAAAGATTGCTAAAAAGTTTCTGAACGCGTTCATTATTGATCTCCAACGTTGCACTGAGCCAGATTTTTCCCATCGAGCGAGCTCATCGGGCGCTGAACGCTTCGATCAAGAAACTCAACCATCGCATCAGCGATTTCCTTGCCATGCGTTTCGATTGCGAAATGGCCAGTGTCGAGAAACTGAACTTCCGCCTTGGGATTGTCGCGCTTGTAAGCGTTTGCACCGGCCGGGATAAAAAATGGATCATTGGCACCCCAAATTGCCAATGTGGGTGGCTGATCGCGGCGGAAAAAGTCGTGCAGCGCGCTGTATTGTTTGATGTTTTGACCATAATCAAGCAAAAGGTCCATTTGGGCTTCGACACCGATACGTTCCACCGCAGCATGTGCAAGCTGGTAGGTTTCGGGAGCCACCAGTGAAGTGTCTTTCACACCCTCTGTGTACTGCCACTTGATCATGTCGAACGTATTGAAGCGGCGCAGCGCTTCCCGGTTGGCTGGCGTTGGATTGGCCCAAGCCTTGCGCATGTCGGCCCAACCTTCGCTGAGGCCTTCCTCATAGGCATTGCCATTTTGACTCACGATTGCAGTAATCTTCTGCGGATTTTTTACAGCAAGACGCCAGCCGACAGGGGCACCGTAGTCGAATACATACATGGCGTAACTATCCATACCCTTGGCGACTGTGAATGCGTCGATTACCGAAGCGAGGTTGTCGAATTGATAGGCAAATGACTTGCCTGGCAGAACATTGGTTTGACCAAAACCAGGCAGATCGGGGGCGATGACATGATATTTCTCTGCCAGTTTCGGGATGAGCTCACGAAACATGTAGGAAGACGCGCCGAATCCGTGCAACAGCAAAACTTTGGGTGCAGTTTCAGGCCCAGCCTCTCTGTAAAACACATCGACATCCTGAATATTCACAGACCGGTGATGAACCTGCTCTGTGGGAGGTGCTGCACTGGCGGCGAAAGTTGCAGTGGCCAGCGTAGTTGCGGCCAACATTGCATGAATACTAGTCATGGCTATTCCTTGTCGTAAAAATTGAATGATCAGCTGCTTGTTTGAAATAACCTGTATAATTTGATTTATACGGTTACTTGCCCGGAAGTGTCTTCCAAAAAAAGTAACCTGTCAAACTATTTTTTAAAGGTTACTTATGGAAAAGACTGAAACGTCGATAAACAACAATCCCGGAGAGATCCCAATGGTGGGTGACCACCTGGCTCTGGACTTACTGAACACAGAAATGCGAGTTGGCAATGAGTCAGTGGATTTATGGCGAAGTGGTGAGGATGTTCACGCATGGCTTGAGCGATGTGGTTTGTTGGCGAGCGCGTCCATCGCAGCAGCAGCAGAGAAACAGACATTACTCAGGCAGGCGAGAGAACTTCGAGCACTCGCTCGGCAGCTGATTGGACAATGGAAGAATAGACAGATGGGCGATGTGCAGCCGCTGAACAAGTTTCTTGATGGCTACATCAGCGCCCCACAGGTGATACCAACCGACGCCGGTAGACTTGTATTGACCCGAGTTGCCAAAGCCGATCCTGTTGCTAATTTGCTGGGGCCAGTGGCTGAAGCAGTCGCGCAATTGCTGACCGATGGCGAGCTAGATCTTGTTAAAAAATGCGCCCATCCTGAATGCATTCTTTGGTTCTATGACCGAACAAAATCGCATAAGCGTCGCTGGTGCAGCATGGCATCTTGCGGAAATCGACACAAAGCTGCCCAGTTCAGAAAAAAGGTGGGAACAACTTGAGTGAATGATTGCAATCTGCTTACGTGGCTTTTTTAGCGACTCGAGCAATCACTTTGATTTCGAAGTCGAAGCCGGCAAGCCAGTTCACTCCCAATGCGGTCCAGTTCGGATAAGGAGATTCGGGAAATACTTCATCCTTGACCTTCAGGATTGTGGGGAATTGATTCTCTGGATCGGTGTGAAAGGTGGTTACGTCGACGATGTCGTTCAGCGAGCACCCGCCAGCTTTCAACGTTGCCTCAAGATTGGCGAATGCCAAGCGAACCTGAGCTTCAAAATTTGGCTCTGGTGAGCCATCTCCAAGGCTTCCGACTTGCCCCGATACAAACAGGAGGTCGCCAGATTTAATCGCAGCAGAGTAACGGTGTAGCTTATACAACTCATGGCGATCAGCTGGAAAAATTGCTTGGCGTGTGCTCATCGGTGTTACCTCGAAAGTTGATTGGTAACGGAAATTTAAGTGATATTTTTGTTTGAATAAATTGCCAAATAACAGCAACACTGTTTAAATATTTCAAACAATTATTCGGAGAAATGAGTGGACCGATTTGATTGCATGAGGGTTTTTGTGCGCGTGGTGGAGGCAGGCAGTTTTACAAAGGCGGCCGAAACCTTGGACATAAGTAGAGCCACTGTGACCCAATCAATTCAGCAATTGGAAGCACACCTGCGCATCAAGCTACTGAACCGCACCACCCGCAAAGTGAACGTAACCAAAGATGGTGCAGCCTACTTTGAGCGTGTGGTCAAGTTACTGAATGAACTCGAAGACATCGAACACAACCTGCCTGGTTCTCCTGGTTCTCCCCGTGGCCTGCTCCGTGTGGATGTTCCAAGCCCTTTCGCCAACATCATTTTGGTGCCGGCACTGCCAGATTTCTACGCACGTTTTCCAGACATTCAACTTGAATTGGGAGCCAGTGACAGAAAAGTAGATTTGATCAGCGATAACGTCGATTGTGTGGTCAGAGGTGGTGAAATTACAGATGGTGCTTTGATAGCACGTCACGTTGGTAATTTGCGGTTGGGTGTTTACGCTGCGCCATCTTACTTAAAGCAATCAGGAACACCTTTGCATCCGCATGAACTAATTGAATCTGACCATCGAATTATCCGTTATCGCTGGGCAAATGAATTGCCATATGGGTTGCGTAAAGATGGAGTCGACGCAAGGTTACAAGGACGCTCCATGCTGGAAATAGATGATGGCAACGCCTACCTGACAGCGGGTTTGGCTGGATTAGGCGTGCAGTGGTTGCCTGAGTACATGGCCAAACGACACATCAAAAACGGTGAACTGGTGCGGCTTTTCTCGGACTGGCAGTTCGATTCAATGCCTTTGTACGTGGCTTATTCTCCCAACAGATATGCCAGCAAACAGCTTCGGGTTTTTATCGAGTGGATCACTCATCTGATAGCGCAGCACGCAAGCGCACCACAGTAAACGCACCACCTCTCCAAATGCAATAAAGCGCGATAAGCAGCAGTAGCGCATAAATCATTTCACCATGCTCTGCCGCAAGAAATCCATACTGATAACTGGCAGCTGGAATGTTGATCAATGCATGAATCAGGATAGCTGCCATGAGCCAAACAAGCTGCCTTTTAGCCACAGCCAGAGCTCCGATAAAAGTCAAACCAACTTGTATCACGATGGCAAAAACACGTTCAATCAACAAGAAAATAGCTGTCCACTCCGTAAGGCTTGCCAATTGCTTCTTGATGACATCCTGCGCAGTGGAATCAAGATCCAGTGTCTGAAGTACTTCCGGACTGGAGTAAAAATACAGAAATTGCGCGTGGGCGATCACGCCAAGAAGCACTGCCTCGCACAGGGCATAGCCCAGCGCAAATTTAGCCAACCACGGAAGGTCCAAATTGCTGCGCACGCTTCTAACTTTCAAACAAATGTATTTCCCGGTCTCCTCAAAAAGACCTGCAGTAAGACAAGCCATGACTAGTCCGACCAAAGCCTGCTGGCTACTTACGGACTGCCCAGGTAAAGCAAACCCTGCCGAGCTCAAAAAAACTGGCTCTAACACCCTAGCAAACAACACGAACGCCATGGCACCTAGCCAATAGGGTTTAGATCCGGAAGGCAATCGACGATTGAGCTGAACAATCAGACAAAGACCGACTGCACACAATGTCAACATCGACAACATATTGAGAACGATCACCATTATTCTTCAACCACCGGTAACAAAATTGTGGACAGCTCATAAGCCATTTGATGTGGCTGACCTGAAGGCTTCAGCAGCGGCTTAATTGCCTCTAGCACTTTCTTCTGAAATTCATCCAGTTGATTTGGGGTGGCATAGAAAATCGCTTTGCTGAACCCATGTCGATAACTCTCTTTTTCCTGGTTCGAATCCAGAAACCTGTCAAAGCTGTTCAAAACCCCAGCCAGGTAAAGATTGAAAAGTTTTTTGAGTTCGTCCGAAGATGGGTTTGCTTGGGCTGTTGCACAAGATATGCGATAGGTAACCTCGGTGGCACCGCGCTTCTGATTTTCCTGTTCTACCTCAATCAAACCTGCGTCGAACAATGCTTTGATATGCCGATACAGTGTAGCCGGCGCAATTTCGGGTAGGTCCTTGTGGATTTGCTGAGGAGTCGAAGGCTCCGAGAACAGATACGAGAGGATTTTCATCCGCACAGGATGCAGCGCCACTTCCAGATTGGTCATTGATTTACTTCTGGGGTTACATTATTATCAATAATGATAACAATATGAAATGTTCTCGGCAATCCTCTGAAAATAGACTGGCTCCGCGAATGGGCGTAAACAATGTATATCGGCGAACTCTCAAAAAAGTCTGGTGCATCACGCAAGGCGATTTATCTTTACGAGCAAATGGGATTAATCCCAAAGCCAACACGCAAAGGCAGCTACCGCGTTTATGCGGACGTGGCTATCCATCAAATTCAAACCATTCGTTGCGCACAAACCTTGGGCTTTAAGCTCAAAGAACTCGTCGAGGCTTTGGCGAGCAAAAACAGCACCCCCCGCTCAAGCATGGCACTGATGCTTGAGCAAATTGAATTGAAACGATCAGCCCTTCATTCGCAAATCGAAACAGCACAGGCTCAACTGCTTTTGTTAAATCAACTAGAACATGAATTGCTTCACTCCCCGGAATTAATGAACTGCGAACTTCCTGTTGACTCTTCCCCTAAGGGCAAGCTTTAGACTTTTTGTGATTCAACAAAAAGGGGCCTGTCATGAGCCAACGCATCTTGATTATTCTTGGCCATCCCGCCGAGGCCAGCTTGTGCGGTGCCATCGCCGATGCCTACCTGAAGGGGGCTCAAACAGCGGGTCACGATGTTCGCTTGCTCAGCCTTGGACAACTGAATTTCGATCCGATACTGCGCGATGGTTACAACACCATTCAGCCGCTTGAACCAGACCTTGTTGCTGCACAAGAATTGATTACTTGGGCGGAGCACCTTGTGTTTGTTTATCCCATTTGGTGGGGTTCCATTCCAGCCATTCTTAAAGGCTTTTTTGATCGAATATTCCTGCCCGGATTTGCATTCAAGTTTAAGAAAGACGCATTGATGGTCGATGGCCTGTTAAAGCAACGAACCGCACACCTGATCGCGACCATGGACACTCCACCGTGGTACTACCGGCTGGTATATCGCATGCCGGGGCACAACCAAATGAAGCGAACCATTCTTGAGTTTTGTGGCATTAAACCAGTGGAAATTACCAGCTTTGGCCCAGTGAAAAACTCGCAGGCAAGCACACGCGAGAAATGGCTGGCGAGTGCTTACCAATTTGGATTAAACGGCCTTGCCAGATAAGTCGGCAAGCGCTTTTAAACTCAAAGCCCAAGGTCGCTTAACCCTGGATGGTCATTCGGTCGGGGGCCGTGCGCCCAATGAAACAAACGCTCTGATTCCTGGATAGGAATATCGTTGATGCTGGCGTGGCGAACCTTCATAAATCCGTTCGCATCAAATTCCCAGTTCTCGTTGCCATAGCTGCGAAACCAGCGACCCTCAGTATCGTGCCATTCATAGGCGAATCGAACCGCAATTCGATCATCTGAAAAGGCCCACAATTCCTTGATCAAACGGTAGCCGTTTTCAACTGCCCATTTTCTGGTTAAAAAATCGACGATCGCTGCCCTGCCCTGAAATATCTCGCTGCGGTTGCGCCATTTGGAATCTACAGTGTAAGCCATGGAGACCGCCTCTGGATTTCTGGAATTCCAGGCGTTTTCTGCCGCCCTGACTTTCTGAATTGCAGATTCCCGATTAAAGGGTGGCAGTGGTGGTTTGGTGTTGGTGCTCATTCATTTCTCCGTAATTGCGCCCTTAGTGGCGCGGTCATTTCGTCGATCTCCGCAAGTGTGAATCGCGGCGTAATGTGCTGCGGGCAGTTCCAATCGAAGGCCTCCACAGAAATGATGAAACCTCTCTCAACAATCGCTTTGTAGCCGGGTGTAACAAGCCGCTCGATCAAATCAGGCGCAGTGTCTCGATCGATAAAACGAACAAGCCCAAGTAACTTCAGCCGCCGCTGATTGGAATAATCCATCAGGATAAGCGCAACACGGTTGTCGTGAATCAAGTTACCTACACTGACGTATTGAACATTGCCGCGATAGTCCGCGAAACCCAAGGTGCGCTCATCGAGAACTTTCAGAAAACCCGCTGGGCCACCTCGGTGCTGCACGTAAGGCCAGCCGGTTTCGCTCACACTGGCCTGAAAGAAATGATCACGCGATTCAATGAATGTGGTCTCTCTTTCCGTCAGTTTGTCACGCCGATTGGCAGACTCTTCCATGGCCGCGTACCTTTCTCGACTACCTGCCTGGATTTGTAGTTCGCGCACGCCCGGCGTGAACGCAATTTCTGCAAATGCATTTCCCATCAACGATCTCCTTGAAAATTAGAAACCCGGAAGGATTGGGTGAGATAAGTGTCATCCATTTCCATTTTTATTTGAATAAGTCAAAATAGAACTACTTAATTTCCAATATGGAAATAATTAAATGGACAAGTTCAGAACCCTTGAAATATTTATTGCGGTGGCAGAAACCGAGGGCTTTGCGGCTGGCGCGAGAAAATGCAGGCTTTCAGCACCGGTGGCCACCAAGGCGATTTCTGAATTGGAAGCTTCGCTGGGTGTTCGCTTGCTGAACCGCACCACACGGCAGGTGAGCCTGACTGATGCTGGGCAGCGCTACCTGGTGGATGCGCGTCGCATTGTGGAGGAACTCAAAGAAGCTGATGCTTCAGTAATCGGCCTGCATGCCAAACCAATTGGCACATTGAGTGTAACTGCGCCGGCGCTATTCGGACGTTTGTTTGTCACACCTGTGATGGTGGCATACCTGAAGCAATATCCACAAATGAAGGCGACACTGCTTTTTCAGGATCGTATTGTGAATTTGGCGGAAGAAGGTATTGACCTGGCCGTGCGGATTGGTCACCTGGCTGATTCGAGTTTAAATGCAATACCGCTGGGACATGTGAAACGGGTCGTGGTGGGCTCACCCGATTACTTGAGGCGACATGGAACACCCAAGCAGCCCAAAGATTTGCAACACCACCAATTGATTGCAGCTGTGCAAATGAATCCGGTGCAGGATTGGCGGTTTGGCAACATCGACAACAGGGTGTCTGTAAGGTTGGAACCCGCACTCATGACCACAACCAATGACGCTGCGATTGAGGCGGCGGTTCTCGGCTTCGGATTGACCCGTGTACTTTCTTACCAAGTGGCCAATGAAATTGAACAAGGCAGACTGAAAGTTTGCTTGAGCAAATTTGAACCCGATCCATTGCCTGTGCAAATCGTGCACCGTGAGGGCCGCACCTCGACTGCGAAAACACGCGCTTTTATTGACCTGGCAAGAGCAATGCTGAGTACCTCACTTGCAAAGCTTTGAATTTTACAAACCCAACATATCCATAAAAATTGCAGGCTTCTTGTAGCCCATAATTTTTTCGTTCACCTCGGGCTTGGGCCCCATCACCAACACCGCCGGGGTGGCAAACACACCCAGCTTTCTGGCCAATTGCTTTTCAGAATACACGGTGCCGTCGATCCAGTTCACGGGCAAGTCGCCACGCACATTGATGGCAATGACATCGAACTTGGCTTCAATCCTCTCGCAGTTGGGTCCTTCGGTGAAGTTCTCTTTTAGCAAATACGCGCAGTAGGGGCAATCATCCAGGTGAAAGAAAATGAGCAGCTTCTTTCCTCGGGTTTGTGCATCTTGAATGTCCACTGGAATTTCAAGAAAGGTTTGCTTGAACCAGCCAGGCAATTCGTAATGCATGGGTTTGGGTTCAATGTCACGGGCAAATGTATTTGCCGAAAATACCACGCAAAAAACAAGCAACCAGAATCTGCAGACCGGGTGATTTGCGAATGACTTCATGCATTTTGTACTCAGAGATTCGATTACCCAATCTTAGCGTAAGGAGTCAACTCTTCCAAAATTTCGGGCCAAATGCTGTTGCACCGTTCCCTGAAAATATCAATGTGCCCTACTTTGCCAAGCTTGAATGTCTCGGGCTTGATTTCAATCCGTTTCTTGCTGGCCGTGGTGAACAGGCGCATGATGTCTTCAACGTTGGGCAGGGTTGCAATTTCATCATCGCTGGCGTGCACAAAGGTAATTGGCGATTTGAATTGTTCGAACCAGTGTTGTTGCACACCGTCACCAAATTCATTTTCTACATAGCCGGGGCTTGAACACCACTTGGCCCATTGCAGGCCAACACCCTTTGGCAAATTTTCACCCCAGCCGAAACGCTTGGCTGGCACATATCCCAACACGGCAGAGCTGATCGGGATCACCCATCGCAGCATGAACTTGGCACCATTGCGCTTGTCCTTGCGAATATTTTTCACATGTCCGGAAGAAGCTGCCACCGCCAACACGCCACACACTTTGGCATGGTTGTGCATCAAGCCAAACAACTGTCCACCTGCACTGTGCCCGATCAGGTATGCACTAGCCTGCCCAGTGAGTTCAAGCAGAAAATCCAAAGCTGCGGGCATGTCGTACAAGCCCCAGTCCTGCTTTTTCACCTCGCAATGCTTGACATGCGACTCCTGCAAAGATTTTCCGATGCCCCGATAATCAAACACCAACACAGAAAAACCCTGTTCGGCCAACCAGCGCGAGAAGGGATAATAAAACTTTTGAATGATTCCCGTGGCGGGGCAAATCAAGACAGGTTTATCGTGTTTGCCATTGACCGCCGGAAAAAACGTACCGAACAATGGCTGCCCTGCAGCGGGAATACTCACTTCAAATGATTGGGTCATGGAGGCACCTGATATAACTTCGCTGCTGCAGTTTAGAGGCAATTGCGAATTCGATAATCCAGGAGATGAGCAATTGATTATTTCTTGAGTTGCAACAATGGCAACGCGGCTAATGGTATGCAAGAAGAAAAAAGGTTAACCCTCAATCGAGAATTAACCTTTGGCTGACACTTCAATCCACTGAACCAGGGTATTTATGGCTTGTTGGCGTTGCGGCGCTGCTCTGGAGTCTGGTTCATTAGCTCCTTCAAAACCTGTTCACGCGACTTGCTCATTCCCTTGCCGGTCATGATAAAAATCATGCTTCCATCGGCCGAGTTTTTCTCAACATACCCCTTCTGAATGGCTGAAATGTACATTGCGTACACCTCATCCTTGCTCAAGCGCATGCTGGGGGGGATGGAATTCAACATGGTGGCATCACCAGATTGTGTGCCTTGCGCGGTGGTTACGGCGGGGATAATCGCAGCGCTGGCTGCAACCAATGAAACTATCAGGGCAAATCTTTTCATCATTAACCTCAAAAGAATGTAATAAGTTCAATTACCAGAGCACTTCGTACTGCCACTTCAAATTTATTGGCGGCTCATTCTCAAGAGGTCAAAGCAAACAGAATTGACCAAACCTAGGAATCGAGAGAATCCAGCTTATGGTGGGCTGGGCAATCGTGTTCGGGACAAACTTCGTCATCACACAAGCGACATACACTTACCGCATCCATTTCGCTGTTCACCGAGTCTTCAATCAACAAAGACAATATCTTTTCCAATTGCTTTTGATGCGTTGCCGACAGCTTTGAAACAATCGGCTTCAAGGTCCCCAAACGGGTATCCAGCACATCGCGCAAATGTTTTTTCCCAGACACCGTGAGTTCGAGGTTGACAACCCGTTTGTCCTCACCTGCCAGCCTGGAAACCCAACCGGACAACTCCATTTTTTCGGTTAAGCGAACCATGGCTGAATGGGACAAACACAGACCTTTCGCAAGCTGCCCAATCGAACACACCCCGAACATTCCAATCACATTCAATGCCGCACTAGCCGTGCTGTTGGCGTTGGGATGAACTTTCAATTCTTCTTCAAGCCGGTTATTTACCAGCCCGGCCACTGCTCCCAACAAGTTGGCTGTTTTCAATGTTTTTGGCGAACTATTTATATGCATAATACACATATCTCAAGGAAAAACAACATGGTGTTCCCCACACATCATATGAAATCGTTTCCAGCATATTCACGGTGTGGGCCCATCAACCTGATGGTTGATATTTAACGGTAACAAGCGCGTCATGTTACCGCGTGGCTGGCAGATGGGGAACAGGGATATACAGCAGCGCCGAGCAGGCAATTGAGTGGTATTAGCAGTCGAGACCACCAAAACTGTATGAAACGGCCTCGGTGTCAAGCCGATCAAGTACATCATCCCAATCAAGATTTTTTACCTCGCCAGACCAATCTACCCGAAGGAATCGAGCGCAGCTCAATACACTCGAGGCCTCGGCCATGGCCAATTGATGCGCACTTGAACGAATAAATGCTGATTTGCTGTTTTCAGACTCCCACAGAGTGAGGGTCCACGCCTGATTACCGAACAACTGCCGACGCACTGAATATGCCAACAAACCAGGCTGCCCTTGAAGTGATTTCACAACCGCCTCACTGCGTGAATAAAAGGGCCCAGACTTACCCTCTTGTATAAATGCGTGAGTTACCACCAACTTCGCGTTTTGAGCTATGGCCGCTTTTCCCTGGGGATAAACAAAAGGCGTTGAAATTGAAAATGCGGTGAGTGCAAGACCCGCCGCTGCCAAAGAAGTAACTTGAAGCAATCTGTTCAGCTTTAGCATGAAACGCACCCTGAATGTTGACAGTGTCAACAAAGAATATTCCTCAATGTAGACACTGTCAACAAATTCTGATTTATGATGTGCGCATGACAGAAGACGACCTGAAATCCCGTTGTTTGGCAAAAGCCTTTGACGAACTTGACAGTGGCCGCATCAGTGAGCTGAGCCTGCGTGCGATTGCGCGCGATTTGGACGTGTCGCATCAAGCACCTTACCGCCACTTCAAGAGTAAAGACGACTTGCTCACCGCCCTGAGTTGCGAGTGCTTCAAGCATTTCTCAGAACATTTGAATGCAAGGACTCGGGGGGAAAATGAATGGGAGGGGCTCAGGCTGATGGGATTGGCCTACATTCGATATGCGGTTAGCTATCCCCACCGTTATCGCCTGATGTTCAACGAACATCACAATGGGTTTGCTCTGACTGGCGAAGCCTTGAAACAGGCACAGCATTCCTTTTTGCTGTTGCGCGATCAACTCGGTTTGATTGCAAAACTAAACCAGAGCGCTCAGCACATTGACCCGCAGGCCGATGCGATGTTTATTTGGTCAAGCTTGCACGGTTTGGTGTCGCTGCTTGAAAACCCCCTGACCGACAAATTGCCGGTCAGGGAATCGGTTCTGAAAAACCTGGTAGACCATGTACTGGATCGAATCGGGACTGGCATTCAACCCAGATCTGACGCTTAAAAAATCCCGTCAATCGCATCAACCACAATGGCTGTACCTACGGCAATCAACAGTAGGTCGGTTCCTAACTGCACATACTTGTGGTTCAAGGGCGGTGCGGGCAGGCGAATGCGCAATTCATTGGGAATGTCGTAATAGCGAACATCACTGCCCAAAGCGCGGCCTTTTTGCCACTGCTTGGCCTGGCCCGGGGGCTGACAACCATTCCCTTTTTTGGCCAGCCCGGGTGGACACTTGCCTTTGGCAACCTGGCCACCGTAGTAATCCCGAACTATCCGGGTTTCAGCGCCACCAAAGTTAAACGACACTGACACACCGCCCTGCCCAGAGTCACGACCACCGTCAACACGGTTGCCTTTCTCGTTACCACCGCCTTTGCGGTTTTCCTTTTGCCCCCGTTGCTCACTTTGCTCCTTATTCTTTCCCTGGTTGCCGTTTCCTTTTTCAGGTTTATCGGCGTAAGCACTGCCGCTCGCTATCAACAATGCGGCGGAAGCGACAGTCAAAGTACGTAGTATCGATTTAATGGACATGGGTGGCCTATAATTGTGTGTAACCCATTAGTAGTACCACCACGATGAATAACAAGCAATCCTTACTCGCTTCTTTAGAACAAAGCCGCGAGCGTGTTCTTGAATTGCTCAACAGCCTAGACGCTCAGCAGGCCAAAGTGCCCTATTTGCCAGGCATCAACCCGCCAATTTGGGAGGTTGGGCACGCTGCTTTTTTCTTTGAGCGGTTTATTTTGCAGAACCTGGACAAAACCCCTTCATACAACCCAGCGCTTGACGACATCTGGGACTCGTTTGAACTGGCCCACGAGGACCGCTGGCAAGAAGGGCTGTTCCCCGACAAACCAGACACCCTGCGCTACTTTGACGACACCTTCAACAAGGTGAAACAGCGAATTGAAACCAAAGCACTCACCGACAGCGATTTGTACCTTTACAAGTACGCCATTTTTCACCTGAACATGCACATTGAGTCGATGGTGTGGGCACGCCAAAGCCTGAGCTATGCGCCGCCGCCCTATTCGTTGAAGGGCACGGGCGCAGGAAACACATACCCAATCGACCACAGCGATGTGGAAGTACCTGCGGGCCGCTACCGAATAGGAATGCCGCCCGAGTCGGCACATTATGCGACAGAAGATTTCTGTTTCGACAATGAAAAACCAGGATTCGTCGTGGAGATGGAAGCCTTCAAAATCTCCAAAACCCTGGTCAGCAATGGGCAGTATCTCGCTTTTATTCAATCAGGTGGATACGAAAACGATCAACACTGGAGCATGGCGGGCTTGAAGTGGCGCAACAGCACTGGCGCAAAACACCCTCTATTCTGGAAAAAAGAAAACAGTGTTTGGCTTGAACGCCACTTTGATCAATGGCTGCCTGTTCTGCCCGAACTGCCCGTGAAACATGTGAGTTATTGGGAGGCACAAGCCTACTGCAAGTTTGCAGGGCGGCGCTTACCTTCGGAGTTTGAATGGGAAGTGGCGGCTTTGGGCAACCGCGAGCAGGGAGAGTTCAACAAGTTTCCGTGGGGTAACACCATGGAAACCCACCGGGTGGACATGGACAGCACACACCTTGCAAGGCTGCCAGTAGCTGCCCTGCCTGAAGGTGACAGCCCTTTTGGATGCCGGCAGATGATTGGCACCGTGTGGGAATGGACCGACAGTCTGTTCTTCCCCTACGATGGATTCAAAGTAGACATGTACCCCTTCATGTCCACCCTGCAGTTTGGCGACCACAAAGTGGTGCGCGGTGGCTCTTGCGCCACTTCTTCCATACTCATTCGCGGCACTTACCGCCAAGCCTACACGCCCGATCGAAACGATGTATTCGTCGGCTTTAGAACCTGTGCCCAATAAGGCTTTATGACCAATCCTTACGAAACCGACGAGCTATTAAACCAATACCTGGCCTTTCACTATGGCGTCGACTATTTTGATGTTCCCAATTACCCGGTGCGATGCGCTCAACTTTGCCTGGAATTCATGGGCAATCGACCACGCCGCAAAGCGCTCGACCTGGGCTGCGCCGTGGGCAGAAGTACTTTTGAGCTCGCCTTGGGATTCGACACTGCTGTCGGTGTTGATCTATCCGCCCGTTTTATCGATGCGGCCCAAACGCTTCAACAAGGCAATACCCTGAATTACTTTCTGCATGACGAAGGCGATTTGGGCAGGGCCGTAAAAGTGTCGCTTGCCGATTTCAACTACGGCGATTGCAGCCAGCGTGTTGAATTTGCGCAAGGCGATGCTTGCAAACTTGGTGAAGAACACACGGGTTACGACCTGATATTTGCGGGCAACCTGATTGACCGGGTGAACAACCCCACCGAATTCCTGAACGACATGCCAAAGCGCATTGTGCCCGGCGGCTTGCTGGTGATCAGCTCGCCCTACACGCTATTGACTGAATACACCCCCAAGGAAAACTGGCTAGGGGGTATTGAACAACATGGCAAACCCAAAACCATGCTTGAAGGAATGCAAGCCGTGCTTGCACCCCATTTCAACCTGGTTCGCGAGCCATTGAATGTACCGTTTGTGATTCGGGAAACGGCCCGCAAGTACCAACACAGCATTGCCGAAATGACCGTTTGGGAAAAAAAGGCGGCTGATTGACAGTCAGCCCGGCACTTATTGCGCCACAGGAATGAGTGTCACGGGTACGCCGTTGACTGCGGCGTTCCCACTGGGCTCATCCAGCCATTGCTCATCGGTTAAATCGTTGCAACTTACCCCTGCATGGGCGGCAGCCACTTGCAAACGCACCCCCGATTTGTCGTGACCCCAGCCGTGCGGAATGCTCACCACGCTGGGCATTACATCGTTTGAAATTTCTACTGGCAATGTAATTTCACCCACACGGCTGCGTACACGCACGTTGTAGCCATCCTGTAGATTCAATCGCGCTGCATCCGCAGGGTTGACCATGGCGGTGCAACGGTTCTTGCCTTTGACCAGGCGCTCAGAGTTGTGCATCCAGGAATTGTTGCTGCGAATGTGACGCCTGCCAATCAGCATCATCTCTGTGCCTGCCCGCTTGTTGTCATTCAGCAAGTCGGCCACATAATTTGCTGCGGCCTGTAGCACTTCCGCAGGTGCCAGCTGAATTTTTTTGTCGGCAGTTTGCACACGGTCAGGAAAGCTGGGGCGCAATGGTCCCAGGTCAATGCCCTCAGGTTGCTGCTTTAATTTTTCCAAGCTGAGCTTATGCTCGCTGGCCATGCCGTAGGGCCCCATTTGCAAACCCATGTCGAGAATCATTTGAGGTGGCATGGAAGGCCGCGCCGGCTTGCCAATCTTTGCGCTGTAGCAGGCTGCCAGCTTGTCCATCAGTTCCCAGTCATCGAGACTGCCTGCAGGTTTCGGCAAGGTGGCCGCGCTGTATTTCGCCTGGTTGCGCACACCGAAAATATTGAAAATCAAATCGTAGTGATCATGCTCAAGAGGCGATGTGGTGGGCAAAATCACATCCGCATGGCGGTTCGTTTCATTGATGTACAGGTCCACGGACACCATGAATTCAAGCCCAGTCAAAGCCTTGTCAAGCTGCTGGCCATTGGGTGTAGACAACACCGGGTTGCCCGCAATGGTCACCATGGCCTTGATTTGCTCCTCGCCCTCGGTTTGAATTTCTTCGGCCATGATGGCACTGGGAAACTCACCCAGCGCCTCGGGCTTATGGCTGACCCGGCTGTGCCAGCGGCCATAACTGCCGGGCTTGCTGTTGGGCGCGGCAATCAGGTCTAGCGCGGGGTTGGCCACCAGGCTACCACCCACACGGTCAGTGTTGCCTGTCACAAAGTTCAGCAACTGAATGCCCCACTGCGCCAGGGTGCCATGGCGCTGCGTGCAAGCACCCATACGCCCATAAGCAACCGCTTTCCCGGCGTTGGCAAAATCACGCGCAATTTGGCGAATGGTGTCAGCCTCAATACCGCACTCGGCCTGCGCCACTTCGGGTGTTACTTTTGAAATCGCACCCAACGCCGCATACAAACCCTCACTGTGGTGGGCCAAGCGATCCATACGGGTCAAGCCTTCGCCAACAATGGTGTTGATCAATGCAAACACAAAGGCCGCATCGCTGGCGGGCCTGATGAAATGATGCGCATCAGCCACCTCGGCGGTTTCAGTTTTACGAGGATCAATCACGATCAACTTTCCGCCACGTGCCTGCAAAGTCTTGATGCGTTTGGCCACATCGGGCACGGTCATCAAGCTGCCGTTCGAAGCGATCGGGTTGGCACCCAGCATGAGGAAATAATTGGTGTGGTCAATGTCGGGAATCGTAATCAGCAATTGGTGCCCAAACATCCAGTAACCCAAGAGTTGCATGGGTAACTGATCAACCGATGTGGCCGAAAAACGATTGCGTGTTTTCAGCAAACCCAGAAAATTGGCGCTGTGGGTCATCAAACCCCAGTTGTGTACGTTCGGGTTGCCCTGGTAAACACCCACAGCATTGGCACCATATTTTTGCTGCACCTGGAACAAGCCCTCGCAGGCCAATTCAATGGCGTCGTCCCACGTGGTTTCTACCCATTGCCCATTCACTTTTTTAACCGGGTGCTTCAAACGGTCGGGGTCTTCCTGAATGTCCTTCAGTGCCACTGCCTTGGGGCAAATGTGCCCGCGGCTAAAGGGGTCTTGCTCATCGCCCTTGATTGAGACAATCTGATTGTTGTCTACCTCGATTTTCAGGCCACAAATGGCTTCACACAAATGGCAGGCGCGGCGATGGATTTGCAAGTGTTGTCTCCCTAGAAAATCAATCGGTAGCAAAGCACCCCCCGATCAATATCGCTCCATTGAAAGGAAAGACCAGTGACTTGATGCGTAACCGAAAAATTGATTTGTTTTTTATCTAATGGATTATGTCTCGGATTGGAGTCCAATTGTAAGTGAGTTCGAAAAGCAGTAGAGATATGCAATAGAGATGCCGTCAAACCCACTGTGCCGCCATGCTCCGTATCTACTTGCGTGACCGGCACGATCCCAAGCCACAAGGGCAAGTCGAGCACTCGGCCAAAACCACCTCCCAAACCGATCTGCAAATTGGCTTTCGCTCCGTGGTCCCATCGAATACCACTCGCCAAAACCTTGGACTTTCCCCAACCATCCGCGGGCAAAGTTCGATTGTCGAAAAACGTCACACCAAAAACGCAATCGGTATCCTCTTGCCGCAAGCAACGGGCCCTAACCTTGGCAACTTCTAGTCTGCTGGGTTTGGGCAAGGGATCATTCAGCCAGGAATTCTCTGAAGTAAAAGCCAGGTAAGAAATATCCAACACTCGAGAAGATCCGTCAAACTGCAACTTGCCCCGTGATACTGGTGCACTTGGCGCTGCAACTCCCGAAGAAGGTTCGCGGTTATACATCACCAGCTTGGCAGCCCGATCCAGATCTGAATGTACGCTGAAATCCACCAAGGCTTTGTTGGCTCTGAAATACTCAAAACCGTCCTTTTTATTGGCCTGCGCTTGCGGCACAGACTTGAACTCTGCAAACAAACGGTCTGCTGACTTCACAACAAATTCGCCCTCTCGGTCTCCATAATTCAAATAAACATCGAGAGGTTGTCGAATACGCCAGTTCTCACGTAAACCTTTCTCGAACTGCGTAAGAAGCAACTCGATGTAGTAGGCACAGTTGATATTCAAAAAATCGTAATCAAAGAGTTGTCCCAATGACTCGTTCACCCGAACCTTGAGTTCCTGAATTGAAATCTCATGTCTCAAAGGACGGATGTAAACATCCCTTCCCTCTTGATCGTAAAGCCTCAGCTTGTCAGAGTAGGTTGATATTTTGTAATGCCCGGGCACCGTGCTAACCACGGTTTTTATCATCGCAAAGTCGATGTCTTTCAAGTTGCCGTAAAACTCAACAACCGGATCGTCGGGTTCAGGTTGGGTCGCGTGATGAAATACGATGAACACATGTCCGAAAACACTTTCTGGATCATTCAAGTTTGCTGCTGAAAACGCAATACTGGCCTTGGGATAATCATCAATCCCGCCGGCCAATACTGGGCTGACGCCCAAGAGAAGCAAAACCAAACTCTGTAGTTGCAATAGCCTGAAACCGGCTAGTAGGAAAGCAAACATGCAAAATCGAAAAGTGTTGCAGGTGAGTAATCTTCGATGAGTGCCCTTTTGAAGACGAGCCATTCGTCAAAGGTCTGTTCGGGCTTTCGGGTCTTCTTGTAAAGTGACCTAAGGTAAGGTCCGTGACCAACAGACCACTCCCGGGCAAGTCGTGAAAAATGCATCAAGATCCATGCATTGACGCCCGGGATACAATCGCTCGTAATTACTTTCCCGACTTGGTCAGGTCAATATTGAAATTGCCATCGCCCAATTTGTACATCGCACCAGAGCTGTAATCAGTGGTAGAGCCAAAAGGACCACCACTCAACAAATTCACCCAAAAGGTGGGTTCAATACTGGTTTCGACAGCAACTGTTTTCTCTTCGTAACCTTCTGCACGCAAGGTAATAATATTGCCCTCTGCACCTTTAGGCTTGCTGACTTTTCCGATAAATGGTGTTTTACCCACTTCGGCGCCATTAATAAGGACCGTGGCACCTCTTACATTTGAGTTCACGGAAATTTGCTGGTCTTTGCCAGACATGATTGATGCACAGCCGGTGGCACCCAATACCGCAGCGCCGAATACAGCGCGAGCAAGAATTTTATTCATGTTTTTATACCTTGTTAGATTTAATATTAATCTTCCCGAGCAGGAAGTGATTTCCGTTCAACAATATCTAAAGTTGTTTTAATAGCCTTACCGAGAACGGACGCGGGATACTATTGGTATCCAAAATCAAAGTAAATAAGAAAACATACACCCCCCCTTTTTTTAGTCCCTCAATGGAATTAGCCATGATCAACGCTTACGCAGCTTTCGAGGCCAAAGGCCCACTCAAACCCTATCAGTACGACCCCGGTGAACTGGGTGCATTTGATATCGAGATCGATGTTGACCACTGCGGGATTTGCCACAGCGATGTCAGCATGCTCGACAACGACTGGGGCCGCGCCAAATACCCCATGGTGGCTGGCCATGAAATTATTGGTCGAGTGAGCAAAGTGGGCAGCCATGTAAGCCACCTGGCAATTGGCGACGTGGTGGGTTTGGGCTGGCATTCTGGCTACTGCGAAAGTTGCAGAATGTGCATGGGCGGCGACCACAATTTGTGCAGTACCGCCAAAGGCACCATTGTTGGCCGCCATGGCGGGTTTGCTGACAAGGTACGTGCACAGGCTATCAGCGCTGTGAAAATTCCCGCGGGTGTCAACCCGGTAACGGCAGGCCCGCTGCTGTGCGGCGGCATCACCGTGTACAACCCACTGGTGCAATTCAATATTTCACCGCAAAGCAAAGTGGCTGTCATTGGTGTGGGCGGCTTGGGCCACATGGCGGTGATGTTTCTAAAAGCCTGGGGCTGCGAAGTGACAGCATTTAGCAGTGATCCTTCCAAAACCGATGAACTGAAAAGCATGGGCGCACACCACGTGCTCAACAGCAAAGACGCCGACGCATTGAAAAAGGCGGCCGGCTCCTTCGACCTCATTTTGTCGACCGTGAATGTGAAACTGGACTGGAATGCCTACATTGCCACCTTGGCACCCAAGGGTCGCCTGCATTTTCTAGGCGCGGTACTTGAACCGTTGGACATCGGCGTGTTTGGCTTGATGGGGCAGCAACGCACCATTTCATCCTCGCCGGTGGGCAGCCCACGTGTTATCGCAGATATGCTGAAATTCGCAGCCCTGCACAATATTCAACCCATGGTAGAAACCTACGGCTTTGAGCAAATCAATGAGGCTGTAGAGAAAGTACGAAACGGTAGCCCCCGCTTTAGAGTGGTGTTGTCGCGATAACACCCCCCTTGTACCCCCCCACCCCCACCCTTTGATGTGATTGATTTCGTTGAACATTGAGAGGAATCTGAGTGGGAGGGTTCTGAATACATCAAGAAACGGCAATAGACCGAAAAAGCTCAGAGAGGACTGCAGGAATTTGCAACAAACTTATCACGTGAATGAAATATAGGGAGCAATTAATCCCCTTATAAATCATGGATCTTTGATGATCACCTCATGTGGATACTTAGAATTTGTCGCAATTTTTGTAGGTACTGTTACATGAAATGACAAAAAATGTGATTTTTTTCAAACATTTGTTCAGTCAACACTTGTTCGCGCAATAAATTCGGGCAAGTATTCATTAACTCAACGAGTGAACAAGAAAAATATGGTCGCACAAACAAAGCCATTCGAGAGTACGGCAGCAGCGCTTGCAGGCCTTTCCTCCGGCAACTCGATTGCAAATAACATTGCATATTTCAGGGCTCACCATCCAGTCGATCCATGCGACTGCGAATACAGCGAATTGGCTGCACACATTGAAGACACGGGCCTTTTGAACCTGAGCTTGTCTTTCATCCTTCGAGGCCTGGCTGAAACTGAAGGCACTACTTGGCACTACTTCCGCGGCCTGATGAAAGCCTATTCAGAGCTGCGCCCCAAAGTGAAAACCATCGAATCCACGCCTCGCCTGATTGGCGAACTGTTGAAAGTGTGCGTTTACGAATACGACGCGATTAATCAGGAAGCCTTTGACGAAGCACAGGCCTGTAGTCTTGCAGTGCTTGAGACAGCAGCCTACCTGTTGGTTCATTACAGCCCGCATGAAGGCAATCAATGGCTTGACGCGATTTATCAAGATTGATTTGCCTATGACAAAAACCCCCTGACGCAGCAGAAAAAATTTGGGATTGCTGCAAAAGAAAATATTTCGTATATTGATATATATTCGAATTTATAAAATTTGCAAACTCGCTGAAAACCGATCCATACGAAGAAGGTAAAACGAATATGGAATTTGCTCTTGGTCTAGCCATTGTGTTGATGGCATGGAATACAACCGGGGAAACGAGTGGGGAGACAGGCGCCACAGTTGTGATGGAGGCACCCACACCTGCCATGGTGGCCGAGAAACATGAGGACCACCTTCCTTATTTCGCTGATGAGTTGCTATCGCGCAATGTTGAGCTGGCCAGGCACAGCGCCCCAGACCCCCTGCCGCAAGCCCGAAGCTTCGTAGCAGTTGCTCAGCCCAACCTCGAACCCAAATCCCCAAGCGCCACTTCAAACAAACCCAGCAACATACAGCTGGCCATGCAAGCCCCCTCCTCCGACGTATTCATTGTTGACCTGCCGCCCAAAGTGATTCGGGAAGCCGAGCAATTGGCTGCCCTGCCGGTGAAACAGGAGAGCGCAAGGCTGGTGGTGACACCGCGTGCCATTCAATGGGAATTGCGGGTTGAAGACGGCAGGCTGGACAAAGCCATTCGCCGTTGGGCCAAGGAAGCGGGTTACACATTTCGCTGGGATGCCGACCGTTACGTGATGATTGCAGCGGGCACCACCTTCTCGGGTACGTTTGAATATGCAGTGGAACAAGTGCTTGAAACACCGGGAATCAAGAACAGCGAATACCCCCTGGAAGCCTGTGTTTACAACAACGAACCGCCATTGCTGCGCATTACCCGCTTGGGCGATCAAAAAGAAGAGTGCCGATAAAACATGAAGACACCACTGAACAGAACACTGGTATGCACTGCTGTTGCAGCATTGCTAAGCCTTGGAACAGCAGCTTGCACAGGCCCACAGATCAAGGCTGAAGTACAGGCCGACAATGACAACGGTTTGCGCAAAGTTGAGCAGGTGAACACCAGCTTGCAAACCAACGGTTCCTTTCGTGGTGGTCGGCAATACGCCGAAGAACAAGCCAAGCAACAACAAAATGCGAAGGTGCTGAAACGCGCCGTGGCGCACGCCAGTTACCACCAGTAAGCGCCCCTACCGAGGCGGCACCACCGGTATCCACGCCAGTCGCAGTGGACAGTGTGGCCCTGGCGCCCCGCACCACCGTGGGTGCCGTGGCGATGAACTGGGACGGTACACTGATTGATTTTTTGAACAACACCACCGACAAACTTGGATTGTCTTGGGAGTACCGCGACAACTCAATTGTCATCATGCGTTACACCACAGCCATGTATGAGCTGGCCTCTTTCCCCAATGGCTATGAATACGCCATGAGCAGCGGCACGCAAGGCCGGGTGCGGGGCAATGAAGTGCAAAGCAATTCGAATTTGAGCGTGTCGGAAAAAGGGAAAATTGACGGCCAGGCCAGCATACTGGAAGTGATCAACCGCATGGTGGCCTCGGTGCCCGGTTCCGAAGTGATCGTAGCCGAAGGCACTGGCCGTGTGATGGTTAAAACAAGCCGCGACATGCAAACCCAGGTGCGCGACATGATCCGCGCCGAAAATGCAAACATGCTGAAACAGGTGCATGTACAGCTTGATATTTACTCGGTCATGTCCAAGAAAGACGACCAACAGGGCGTGAACTGGGATGTTTTTTTCAGAAGCCTTTCTCAGCGCTACGGCATTGGCGTGTTGTCGCCAGAATCGCTGGTGGCCCCTGAAGCTGGCTTGATTGCACTGACCATTCCGGAAGCCTTGCAAGGTTTTATTCCCGGACAAAACCCACCCAACAGCCCCACCAATCAACGCTTTGGTGCCAGCTCGGCCATTGTGCAAGCTTTAAATGAAATTGGCGACAATGTTCAACACCGCCCCATTTCCCTGGTGGCATTGAACAGGCAGTGGGCACGCAAAGCAAGGCTGACCACCACGGGTTATTTGTCGGAAACGAAACCCGCCTCCTCAGGTGCTCTGGGTGGCGGCACGGGTGTACCCGGCTTGACCACCGATGAAATCACAACTGGTGACCAGTTTGCGGCCATGCCGTTTATTCTGGACAACAACACCATCATGCTGAAGATGGGCATTAGTTTGTCTGACCTCACCAGCCTGCTGGAAATTACCACTGGCTCTGGCGAAACCCTGCAGCGGGTTCAAACGCCCAACACCAGCAGCATTTCTGACCAGTACACCATCGCACTTCGCCCAGGTGAAGTGATGGCCATCACAGGCCTGTCACGCGATGTATCCGGTTTCACCGAGCGCAAGCTGACCGAGCAGGCACCATTGCTGGCCGGTGGTTCGCGCAACCTGTCCACCATGCGAGAGAACTTCATCGTTCTGGTTCGCGCGGTGGTGCTGTAAGGCACGGGGTACGCCATGGCTGAGTTGTCTGCTGTAGTTCATCAGTTGGGAAAAAAGGCCTACATTGCCGGCTTGAACTGGCAACCATTGGCACGCTCAAGCTACAGCAAACGCATTGCCGACATTCGCGAATATGCCGACCGAATTGATGCCACCAAGCATATTTTGCTCAAGGGCCATCAGAACGAATACCTCGGCCTGTACAACTTCGACCCGGATATTTCGGATGAGGAACGCACCGGGCAGGTATACAGCCTGGCTGCGATGCTGGCCACACAGAATGAGCAGGAACATGCCATCTATGCCATTCGCATAGAAGAAGGAAGCAAGAAAGGCCAAATGGCCTTGGTGGTGATTGAACAGGGTGCGCCCACCATGGACATCATCGGCAGCGATGCCGAGGTGGTCAGCACTGTGAACACCTACACAAATGGCTCGATCGAAAGTTCGGAATACCATGTGTACAGCAACGCCCCAGAGCTGTTTCCCAGTGCCCTGCCCCTGGACATTGCAGCCCGCTTGGGCAGCTTCAATAACAAACATGCGCTGATTGGTTTACCCACCGATTTGATCAAGGCATCTGCCATGCTTGCGGTGGTATTGCTGCTGGCCGGTGGCGCGTATGGTGGCAACGAATACCTGGAAGCCAGCGCGCGTGAAGCGCGTATGAAGCAGGCGCAGTCGAGCATACAAACCCCGCAGTATTTGAAAAAACTGGCGACCGACCAACGCAATGTGGGCCTGGCCAACGCCGATGTAATCGACATGCTGAACCTGTTGAGCGAGCAGCCTTTCATGGCGCGCGGCTGGTTACTGGAAGGTATTCAATGCAACCTGGGCAAGTGCAGCAGTGAATGGCAGTCGCAGGGCGGCTACACCCAAGAGCTGGTCAGCTTTTTGAACAACCAGCAAAGCAGCCCCGACCCCAAAGACGTCAACAAACTGAAGTTCTCCTTCTCCTACGACATGGCCACCCGGGGTATTCAGCAGTTGCAGGATTTGCCCAAAAAACAGGAAGCCAGTGAACTGCTTTATCTGGAACAACAAGCTTGGCAAAAAGCGGGAATCCAGTTCAAGGTCGACACGCAAGGCCAAACCTGGCCCACAGGCTTCAAGAGTATTCCGCCGAATGTATCTGTGAACCGGCATGCCACGGAGGTCACGGGCAGCCTGACCCTGATCAAAGACTTTCTGGATCGATACCCTTCCGGAATTTACTGGAACCAGATTTCCATGAAGATTGAACCCAAAAACCTGGATGCCGCCGTGATGGTGACATTGAAGGGAGCACTGTATGCGTACTAAATATTTACTGGCCGGCCTGCTTGCAGCCTTGGCTTTGAACAACCTGCATGCGCAGGACAACACCCCGCCCAAAGCGGAAGCGAAAGCCGAGAATAAAACAGCGGTGACACCGGTTGAGAACATCAAACTCAACGGGGTGACGGTGCCCTTGAACATCAAAACACTGGCGGAAATCCAAAGGCTTCAAGAAGAGCAAGCCATGCGGGAAGAATTACAAGCAGCGCTGAAAATTGGCGGGAGTGTAACAAGCACTGCCAGCAAACCATTGGCAACACCCACACCCGCAGCAGTTGTGCCAAACAAACCCACAGCAGCTCCAGTGCGAACCACCAGCAAGGCAGCACCTGCAGCTTCAGCCAATACAGTACTCGGCGTGTATGGCACAACGGGGGCAATGACTGCTGAAATTCAAACAGCAGGTCGAAGCGTACGCACCCTTCGCGAAGGCGAACAGCTCGGCAAATTCAATATCAAGAGAATCACCCAAAACGGACTGGAACTGGTCGCAAGCAACGGCAACACGCAGCATGTCTCCGTGGGTGCGCAAGTGAGGTTTTGATTATGAAAAGAGACCCGGCACTGAATGTGTTGGCCACGCAGGCGGAGAAGTCGCTGAAGGTTGAAAAGCTCAGTGAACTGCCCGCGTTTTCACGCGTGTTGACCGACGGCAGTGCAGGGGCTTTGCTCAAGCTGCCAGCCGCTGTTGAAAAACATGTGTGTGCCATTGAAACTGGTGTAAAGCGCGCCATCATTTTGTACGATGCGGAAAAACTCGCGCAAATTCGCCCTTTCATCTCCCACCTGCGCGGCAAACTGATTGCCGAAAAATTCACCTTTGAGCGACCCGAAATTGGTTGTGGTGGTGGCGTAATCGAACACCTGATCGAAAACTCCCGAACCAAAATCGACAGCACCGAAGGCGAAGAAGACCCGGCAGTGGCACAGTCCAAAGCCAAAGAAATTTTTGAATCTTGGGTGGCATTGGCTGTGCAGGAACGCGCAACCGATATTCACGTGCAAGTGGTCAACAACATTGCGGAAGTCAAACTTCGCGTGGATGGTGAACTTGAATTTCTGCGCGACCAGCAAGGTGGTGTGTACACCCCGCTGCAAGCAGAGCGTGCCGTGGCCTGGGCTTACAACAACGCGTCGGGCAAAGGTTCCAACAGCAACAGCCAATTCTCGGTGGGTGAAAACCTGTACTGCATGATCGCCGCCCGCGAGGTGGGTGGCAAACGCGTGGCCATGCGTTATCAGTCGATGCGGGGTTGGGCCGGTATCAAAGTGGTGTGCCGCTTGTTGTATGTTGATATTGATGCCCCTACCCTCAGTTATGAGCAGCTGGGTTATGCCCCTTCGCACATGAAGCAGTTAAAGAGTGCATCCAACACGCCCTCCGGCACCATTATTTTTGCGGGTGTTACAGGCTCGGGTAAAACCACCACACTCAAAACTTTCATTGAAACGCACCCTGGCAATGGTACAGATGCGTTTTACTCGATTGAGGACCCGGTGGAATACCCATTGCGCGGCGTTCACCAAATTCCGATTCAGCGTGATTTGCTCGACCGCAAAGGCTCAGCCGCCAAATACGCCGAAGTGGTCGCAGGCCTGATGCGTGCTGACCCCGGCTGCGTGTTGATGGGTGAAATTCGCGACCCGGCCACTGCAATTTCAGCACAACAAATTGTTGAAACCGGCCACATGGCTTGCGGTACAGTGCATGCGCATTTGATTTCCGGCATTGTGCCGCGCCTGACCAACGAAGAAATCGGCATGAGTCGCGACGTGCTGACCAACCCCAATATTTTGACATTGCTGGTGTACCAGGCATTGGTGCCCAAGCTGTGCCCACACTGCAAAATTGGTGGCCGCCTGTACCAACAGGGCATGCCCGATTCAGAGCATGTATTTGAGCTGCTCGACACACTGGAAAACCGCTTTCTGCTGGAACGCGATCTGTTTTACTTCAAAAGACAAGGCGGTTGCCCCAAATGCAAACACCGCGGCACTGCTGGCCTGAGTGTGGTTGCTGAAATTTTGACCCCCGACCGGAAGTGGCTGAACCTGATTCGCCAGGGCAAAGACTACGAAGCCATGATGTACTACCGCTCGAAGTCGGATGGCAATTTCCGATCAGCGAACATGGACGGCAAAACCGTGTTTGAACACACCTTGTACAAAGCATTGCTGGGCGAAGTAGACCCGCGCCATTGCGAACGCTTTGACAGCTTTGACCGCTTCGAAATCATGAACGACGCAGACCGCGCCGAAACAGCGGCTTACACCTGAACATGACCTTCAAAAAGAAACTCAGCAACTTTTTTAATGCCATCAACTTGATGGACTTTCGCGGCAAGCGCGAAGCATTTTACGAACAGCTCGCCAAGTCGATTGAAAACAAAGAACAGTTCAAAACCTTTCTGGAAGAAGAACTGAAAATTGCCCGCCACAAGCGAACACGCAACAGCAGCCGGGAAGCGGCCTTGAAGCTGATGGTTCGTAAACTGAGTTTGGGCGACGACTTTCTGATTAGCCAAATTCTGGGCACCGTAATGCCACAAAACGACCGCATGATGCTGGCCGCCGTGGACGAAGCCAAAGACAAACCGGGCACCTTGCGTGCATTGGCCGCAGCGATCAAATCGCAAAAAGAAGCCAAGAGTGTGATTTGGAAGGCCATTTTCCCGCCCATGGTATTGATACCCGGTGTGGCAGGTTTCAGCTACGTGCTGGCCACGCAATCCATTCCAATTATTGTGAAAGTGGCACCGCCTGAAGTGTGGACGCCGTTCAATATGTCGGTCCGAATCGTGTCGGAAATTGTTGCCTCTCATGGCGGTTTGATTGTGGCCAGTGTTATTGGTGCTATCGCCGCATTTACTTATGCTCTGCCCCGCTGGAAAGGCAATTTGAGAAGCCAATTGGAGCAAGTGCCGCAGGGCTGGGGCTTCTTGCTGTTTCCAGTTGCGCCGTTCTTGCTGCCGCTGTCGATTTATCGCGACTTTCAGGTCAGCCTTCTGGTCACCTCGCTCGCGGTGCTATTGAAAAGTGGAGCCACTTTGTCGTCGGCGCTCGACACACTGAAACGCAATGCCGACCCATGGATGCGCTGGCATTTGAAAAAGATCATGAACCACTTGAACGTGGCCCCTACTGATTACATACCCGCCTTTAGCAAAGGGCTGATGAGCCCGAAACTACTGGCCCGCCTGGCCACCACCATTCGCAACAACCCACAGTTCGACAAGATTCTGATTCAACTGGGCACCGAAGGTGGTGAAGACATTCGCAATGAAATTGGCAACACCGCCAAGGGTTTGAATGCCGTGTTATTGAGTGTTGCTGCGGCTGTGGTGGTGTTTTTGTACGTGGGGCAATTGTCGATCAGCCAAAGCATGACCGAGGAACTGGACCCTGTGAAAAGAATGCAACGTATGCGTTGAAATAAGTGCTTGACACCACAACTGATTGATCTACAATTAATTCGTCTGTTGGTATATATACGGAATGCTTGGGCCAACATGTACTACACAATTTCCCTTCGGAGAGGAATCAAAAATGATTACATCGCACACACTGAATGCCCGCCGCAAACAAAGCGGTATTACCCTGATTGAAGTATCAATCGGCCTGATCATCGCAGCGATTGTTGCTGCTGCAGCCTTTATCGCATTTCAGAACAATGCACGCCGTACCGAAGTGCAGGACAACATCAAACAGATTACGGAAGTGATCAGCGAGACCAAGCAGAAGGTTGGTATCAATGGTGGAGCAGCTGGTTACACAGGCCTTACTGCAGATTTAGCCGCCACGCTTGGTATTCTTCAAGAGGTCGGACAATTAAACAGCTACGGCCAAGCTATCAATCTGACCGAAGGAACTGATCCTGTAAATGAAGCAATCCTTACTTGGAATGGTGTTGAGGGCGACCAATGCACAGATATCGTTCTAGCAGTTGGTTCAACTGCAACTACTATCGTCAACGGAGAAGTTGGGGATTGGTCTTTGGCTGACGACCAAGCAATGAGCCTTGCAAACGCGGGGGCAGTTTGTGGAGACGATCCTGAAGTTGTGGCTAATTTGGCTATCACCTTCGGCCGTCGTTAATCACATCTCATATAGCACAGCAAGGGGGCAACACTGCCCCCTTGTTCATTTGAATCAAGGCGAATTACCATGCTTGACTCACTGAAACACCGTAACACCAAGCACACAGGCTTTCTCAGCATCGAGCTGGCGCTGGTGCTGATCATCAGTGCCATCATTGCCTTCGCGGTGGTTCAGCAACAAGCACGTTCTGCAAAATCCTCTGTCGCGAAAATCCAGGCTGATCAACTCAACCAGGTCGGCGACGCATTAAATTCTTACACCGACTTGTACCGGCGCGGCATTTCTGCCCCTGGTGATTTACAAGTGGATTTGAACAACGACGGCATCACCGATGTCACGATTCCCGAAGACCCCGTCACAGGCAATGAGGGCAGCAAACTGACCCCCACCATTGAAAACCTGATTGATGTGGGCCTGTTGCCTGCAAGCTTTGTGAACCGCCCAGCTGCATCGAATGGACAATTCATTACCCGCCTTTCAATTTTGCCAGCGGGCTGCTCTATGGCAGCGGACAATTGCCGCATTGAAGGCTACATCACGCTGAACCAACCAGTGACAATTGGCGGGCAAGACGGTGCCGCTGGCGAATTCGACAGTGACATTGCAGGCGACATGCTGAGCTTCATGGGCGGCAACGGATTCACCACTCTACAAGCCGACACCCCCGCCACCAGCGCGGGCGGCAACTTCACTGTGGCGCTGGATATTGACGGCAATGGCACGACCGATGCCAACACACCTGCGGGCATACCCGGCGTGCGCGTAGGCGCACTGGCCTCCCGATACGATGTGCGCAACCCGATTCCTGATGTTGATTTTTGCCGAGGCAACCGCAACTTGAATTGGGTGGAAAATGGCCGGTCGTGTAACACGGTTATTTTCAACGACACACCGGTGGGTTACCGCTTTGTGGCTGTTGATGCCGACAGCGGCGGCGGCGCGGGTGGTGGTGGCAGTGCCTTCATTCGCTGTGTGTACAACCCCAACGCCAACCCGCCCGCGCAGCTGTCCATTCTCAGCAGCTGCTGCCAGAATGGTAACCAGTCTTGCACCCCACCTGCGGTACCCTAATCATGAACAGGCGCCAGTTTCTTGCTGCAGCAAGTTCGGTTTCGCTGACTGCACACCTGGACAAGCTGGCTTGGGCCACGCAATCCCCCAGCTACACCCTGCTTGATGTTCAACGTGGTTCAGATCGCTTTCAAATAGACTTCAGCACGCCTGAAGGTTACCGTACTTCGGCCTGGATGCTTCGCGATATTCGAGCCAACCGGGTGGGCGTACCCAATGTTGAAATGTTGCAGCTTGCAGCATGGGCTCAAATTGTTTTGGCTGAACACCACGCCTACACCGTGTTTGAAATTACCTCGGGTTTGCGAACACATCACACCAATTCAGTCACCGAAGGTGCAGCCAGAAATTCACGCCATTTACCCGATGAAAGCGGACAGTTTTACGCCATGGACATCAAACCCATTGGTGTGAATATTGATCAATTGGCTAAAACCCTACAGTACCCCGCATTCGGGGGGGTTGGTGTTTACAGAAGCCATGTTCATTTCGATATTCGCGACTACGCCACACAATGGCGGTCAACAAAATGATTAAATTCAGCAACTTGAGTCACTTCAAGTCAACCACAAAGCGACATGATACGTTGTCCATTTGTGTTAAATAATGATTTTTAGATCAAATTACAATTTGAGAGTCTTGATTCCGTATCATCATTAACCCACGAGATTGCTTTATCACGCGCCATGCCTCAAATTAACAACAAGAACAAGCCACGCACAGGTGCCTACCTGAACCTGTTCAAGCAAAAATACGGGCTAACCGTGTCAAAAATGTGCGCTTTGTTCGGTATCAGTACCCAGGCGAAATTTAACTCAATTGTTCGCCCACCCGAGGGCAATTCTAGCGATGAACCGCTCGATCCCACGGTTGCTTTAATTTTGAGGCTGTACGAAACCCATGAGTCGCTGGTTCCTTTGAACAATGAGCTCAGCCTGGAAGACACCTACAAAATGTTTCAAAGGGTGTTCGGAAAAACCAAAGTCAGCGAAAGCACTTTTGGTCAATTGTTGGGCCGTAGCGCAGGTTCCGGTTACCGGTGGTTGAACGGTTCAGGCAATGCCACACCGCAAGTGGGCATCGTGCTGGAAAGGCTGCACCACATGTTGGCCAGCGGCATGGAAGAACCGGAAGTTTGTTATTTGTGGCTGGACATTGTTCATCAGGAATACCGGGCGCGTAACCAAGTGCCACCGCTAAACGATATAGACGCAGTGAAGTTGTTGATTCAGAAGTACCCGCTTAAATACAAACACATGGCGTCATGAACAAAACATGGATTACACCGAGGTCAAACTGATTGCTGTGTGGAGCGGACCCAAGGCCCCACCCAGCCAGTTGAAACTTTCAGATTACAAATTGCCCGTGGCAGGTCGCATGCCGAAGAACTACTTCAATGCACTGTACGGCAACCGCAATGCCTACATGGCATTGGGTGAACTGTTGTCGCAAGCTCAAAAAGCAGGTCATTACTTTTCAACAGCCACCATTACCGTGGGCATTGAAACGCCACGCAAGCCGGGCGTGGTGCACCTTGAAGACCTGGGTGAAGAAAGTGGCACGCAATTTGTGAATTTGTCGCGCGTATCCAAAGAAGTGGTGTCAGAAGTGGCTGACATTTACCGTGCGTGTAGCGCCTTTAAAAAAATGCCTGAGGGCGAAATAGACTGGCGCAAGCCCTTTCGCTTCATGCCAGAATGCCCGGAGCACTTGCCTGTGGTGTTCGATCTGCTGCAGTGCTCAGTGCTGGTTCACCCAGTGGCTTTTACCACCACACCCGAGGGCAAGCACCACTTCATTGCCAGCTTTGATCCCGATCGGGTCAAAATTCTGGATGCCCAACCCAACCGGCATGAAATAGGTCCTCACCCGGACAAAATCATTCTCTAGATTTGGTATTGGGGCTTTGAACGCCCTGGTGCGTCAGGCCCAGGTTGCTGTGGCGGAAGAATAGTGATTACTGGCTGCGACAACTGGTTACTGAGCGAGAACGCTTTGGGAACCATGCCGTTTTCATCGGCATGCATGTAGATAATCGACATGACTGCGGCGCAGAAACTGATCACCAACACTGCCATCATGGTAAAAATCACTGCAAGTATTCGTCTTGAAAGCCTTGGCTTTGTCGGGTTGAGTCCGTTCATGCTGCTGTCCTCCGCACCTTGGCACTCAACATTACAACTTCTGTAAAAAATTACAAGCCTTCAAGCACTTAGAACAATTCTTTTTAATTCCGGGTGGTTTGCCATTGCGCCATAATGTCGTGCAAGGCATCCAGGCCATCGGTGAGCGCAGCCGGGCCGGGCTGCAAAATCAAAGGCGACTTGATCTCGAAAATTTGCTGGTGCTTTACCGCACGCACATTGCCCCACCCTGCGCGCGCCGCCACGGTTTCCGGGCGAAATTTTTTGCCGCACCAAGAGCCAATAATGATGTCGGGATTGCGACGAACAATTTCACTGCCGTCGGCAATAATCCGGTTCTTGCCCAGGCTTTGCGTGGCAAGCTCGGGAAAGCAATCGTCGCCCCCGGCAATACCAATCAGCTCGCTCACCCATTGAATAGCGCTGATCGGCGGCTCGTCCCATTCTTCAAAATACACCTTGGGGCGCACAGGCCATAGGCTGGCTTCAGCGCGTATGCCATCCACTTGCGCCTGAATTTCAGCAATCAGTTGCAGGCCCTTTTCCGCCGCACCCACCGTGGCGGCCACCTGGTACATCATGCTGAATATCTCGGGCACCGAACGTTGGTTGAACACTGTCACCTGCACGCCATGGCGAATCAATGAACTGGCAATATCGGCCTGCAAATCAGAAAAACCAAACACGCAGTCAGGCTTCAAAGCCAAAATTTGATCAATCTTGGCAGTCAAAAATGCACTCACTTTAGGCTTTTCAAGCCGGGCCTTGCGGGGGCGCACGGTGTAGCCGGAAATACCGACAATCCGGTGTTCCTCACCCAGCAGGTAAAGCCACTCCGTGGTTTCTTCGGTCAGGCAAACAATGCGTTGGGGCAGCTGTACAATAGCGGGCGCACTCAACATTTATACCTCAATACCCATGCGCTTTGCCCGCCGTTGCCAGCGCTTGCGAGCCAGTTCACGCATGTCGGCAACCTTGTCACCTTCGTCCACAATTTCTTCGCCCAACAAGGTTTCAACCAAATCCTCCAGCGTAAGTAATCCTTTGGCTTCACCATATTCGTTAATGACCATCGCAATGTGCTGATGCTGCTCAAGAAATATGTCGAGTACCTTTGAAAGCGGGGCTGTGTCGGACACTGCGAGTAGATCACGCCTAAGTTCGCTGATCGGCATATCGCCCTGCTTGCGGGCCTGTGCTGTCAAAAGGGCTTCCCGCAAAACAAAACCAATCAAATGATCAGGTTCGTCCTCGTAAATCGGAATTCTGGAAAAAGGCGTGTGGGTTTTTACCTTTAAAGCTTCATCGACAGTCAAATCTTTGTTCAGGGTAAACATCACAATTCGGGGCGTCATCACATCGCTAACATTGACGCTGCGCAGTTCAAGCAAATTTTGAATAATCGCAGATTCCCGATCGCTCAATACGCCCTGCTCTTCGCCCATGTTGGCCATGGCGGCGAATTCGCCTCGGTCCACATCGTTGTCTTTTTTCCCGCTCGAGATCAACCGGGTCAACTTTTCCGAAACAACAATCAGCGGATACATCGCCTTAACCATGAAATTGACATAAATCAAGGTAAAGGCAGCCAATTTTTTCCAGTGTGTGGCTCCCAGGGTTTTGGGAACGATTTCAGACAGAAACAGAATGAGCAGCGTCATAACCGCCGAGAACACGCCGAACCACACTTCACCAAATACCGCGGTGGCTTTTGAACCGGCGCCGATCGCACCGAGAGTGTGGGCGATGGTATTGACAGTCAGGATCGCAGCCAGAGAGCGATCCAGATTGGTCTCCCTAAGGTCTTTCAGCTTTTGAGCCTTTAAGGGATTGGATTCTTTCAGGCTGGCAATGTAGGAGGGAGTCATGCTGAGCAATGCAGCTTCACACAACGAGCAGAGAAAGGAAAAACCTAGCGCGGAGGCAACATAAACGATCAGCAAGAGGGCGTCAGTGCCCAACGTCGAGGGGTCCATTGAAAAATCCGGTAGTTTAAAACAGCGTGCTTTTTCAAGCAGCTATAGACTAACACACACGATATTTCGTTCAGTTGGCTGAATCACTTGCACAGGTCTTCGGTGCCAAAGCGAAAACGTGCGCCTGTGTATTGTTCAATTTCTGCAATGGCCTTGCAGGGGTTTTCGCCGCGATCGATTAAATGCTGCGATGCATGGTGGTTGGCCCGGGTTTCAACCTGATCGAGAAAATTTTTAAACTCAGGGTCCTGGCCATAAGCGCCCAAAAGCGTCATGAAGGCATTGTTCATCAGTTCGGTGTCTTTGGCGTTGGTTTGGTGAATGCGTTTCAACAAGTCATACCCACGCCGGGGGTCGTCGTATTTCAGGTGCACCAGTTCATGCACAAAAACATAGCGCAGCGCTGCGTCGCTAAGCCCTTCAGAAAAGGCCTCGTCAATCACGATCTGGGTTTTGCCCTTGGCAAAGGCAAACAGGGGGCTTTTCTGGAAACCCATGCGGGAATACGGCACATCGTACTGCTGGCGCAGTTCTTCAAACATGCTGAGGGTGTCGGCGAAATCGCGTTGGGGCGGCGTGCTGCAACTGCTTGCCAAAGGCAGCAGGCACAAAACCCAAATCCAGCGAAACGGCGTAAGGCGCATCCGGTTGTGAAGACTATGTTGTGAGTATTTTGATGACAGCGTATCGAAATACTACTATCAAATAGAAACGCCGGTGAAAATTTGTTCAACCCTTTGGCAGCCCTCAAGCCGACTGGCTGCACCTTGGTTTTTTGCGTTACACTGCCAGCCCTTTTTCAATTTCAGCGAGCCAAGCCATGTGGTTTAAAAACCTGTTCATCTTTCGCCTTACCAAATGGGAAGAAACCCCCGAGTCGCTGGAAGACAAACTGGCCAAACAAGCCCTGCAAGCCTGCGGTGGCATGGACTTGCAAACGCGCGGTTGGGTTTCTCCAAAGGCCGAGGGCGAACCCTTTGTGCACCGTAGCGGCCAGCAGTTGCTGATTTCATTGGGCTTGGAGAAAAAACTGTTGCCCAGCACGGTGATCAATCAATTCACCAAAGCGCGCGCAGCGGAAATTGAAGAACGCGAAGGCTACAAGCCCGGCCGCAAGCAGATGAAGGAAATCAAGGAAGCCGTGACCGACGAATTGTTGCCACGGGCTTTTGCCATTCGCAGCCGAATCAATGCGTGGATAGACCCGCAGGGCAAGTGGCTGGTGATTGACGCTGCAAGCCCGGCCAAGGCCGACGAACTGGTCGGCATGTTGATGAAAAGCGTGGAAGGCGTGGCCATGGCTTTGGTCAAAACCAAAATATCGCCCACCGTGGCCATGACCGCCTGGCTGGCCGAGAACGACAACCCGCCCCCCTTTACCGTGGACCAGGACTGCGAACTGAAAAGCCGTGGTGAACAGGCCGCCACTGTGCGTTATGTGAAGCACTCGCTGGAGTCTGAGGAGATTGCCAAGCACATCAAGGGTGGCAAGGACGTGACCAAACTGGCCATGACCTGGGCCGACAAAGTGTCTTTCGTGCTGCATGAAAACCTACAAGTGAAAAGGGTTGCACCTTTGGACGTGATCAATGAACAGGCCGCCCTCAGTGCCGACGACGACGCCTTTGATTCCGACTTTGCCTTGATGACCGGTGAATTGAGAAAGCTGATTCCCGGTTTGATTGATGTACTGGGTGGTGAACTGACTGGCGCGAATTCGCAACTCGCAGCCTGATATTTTTGAAACTCAGTGCACAAGTGTTAACTCTAGCCGCTTCGAAATTCAAGATTTCGTTGCGGCTGTACCTCAACAATCAAGAACAATTATTAAATATTTAAATTTGGGTTCATGCCAAGGTCAAGAATCAGTATGATTCCCTCATCCTTTGAACCAACTGGTAAAACCCAACCTTCAATGACCACACGAGTTGACCCCAACAGCCCGATCCACTGGCCCGGCGCAATCACCCTGTTCGGAACCACCATTGCTGCACTCATTCTTGTACCCGCTTACGCCTGGTTCAACGACTACAGCACGGCTGCCTGGGTGTCATTTGTGGTGTTGGCCATTCTGAATGGCATTTCGATTACCGCCGGTTACCACCGCCTGTGGGCACACCGCACCTACGAAGCCCACTGGACCGTGCGCTTCGTGTTGATGTTCTTCGGCACCATGGCTGTACAAAACAGCATTTTGATTTGGGCTTCGGGCCACCGCACGCACCACCGCCATGTGGACGACACCGAGCACGACCCCTACTCTGCCAAGCGTGGCTTCTGGTTCTCGCACATGGGCTGGATGATTCGCAAATATGAATCCGGCAAAGAAGACTTCAGCAACTCGCCTGACCTGCTGAAAGACCCACTGGTGATGTTCCAGCACAAACACTACACCGCCTTGGCCTTGGGCATTAACTTCGGTTTGCCGGTAATTATTGGCCTGCTGGTGGGCGACTTGTGGGGTGTGGTGCTGCTGGGTGGCCTGGCTCGCCTGGTGTGGTGCCATCAAACCACATTCTTTATCAATTCGCTGGCGCACATTTGGGGCCGCCGCCCTTACACCGATGAGAACACCGCGCGCGACAACGATTTCCTGGCGATCTTCACCTACGGTGAGGGTTATCACAACTACCACCACCTGTTTCAGTACGACTATCGCAACGGCATCAAATGGTTTCACATCGACCCCACCAAATGGCTGATTGCCGGCTTGTCGTATGTGGGCTTGACCAAAAACCTGAAGCGCTGCGACAAGTTTGCGATTGAAAAAGCACGCATCGCCATGCAATTCAAACGCGCCGAAGAAAAAATGCAGGCACACCCCACTGCCATGCATGCGCATGTAGAGGCCATGAAGGCCCGCCTTGCGCAGGAATACGAGCACTACAGCAAGGCCTTGCAAGACTGGGCCAAACTGAAAGAAGCCTGGTACCAAGACACGAAAAACGCCATTAAAAACGGCGAAACCCTGGCGGCCTACAAAGCCAAATTCAAAGCCATGGAAGTTGAAATGCGCCTGCAACGCAAGCGCTTGCAAGCCTTGGTTCGCCAGGTTCAAAAACCTGCATTGGCTGCTTGAGTAGTTAGATAAAACGCGCCAAGGTGACTGCAACCTTGGAGCCTGACCCGATGGCACCCACCCAAAGCCTGGCGATCAACCCGCCGGGCTTTGTTGTTTTTGAGGCTGCTTCATCGCGGTGTGCGCACTCATCCAGTTGAAACTCAATAAGCTGCGCTTTCAAATCCTGGTGGGTTCCCAAAGCCGTCAGCTTTTCGATTTGTTCCTGGTAGTGCAGGTTCACGAAAGTTTCCACCGCAGCAATGGTTCGATACACCGCAACCGGCCCGAACAAGGCGGGCAAAGCCCCGGTGAGGAAGCCTGCAATGCGCCAGGGCACCAACAGCCAGCTTCGGCGAAATACCGGCAGCAACGTGTTCATGGCGTTTAAATGGCGCTGCTCAGTTTGCAGGTGTTCACTGGCAAATGCGCGAACTTCAGGGTTTCTTGAAACAGCCAAAATGCCTTTGTAAATCCACACTGCCCCGGTTTCACCGGCGTGGTCAGTGCGAAGGTCGGCCACCAAAGTGGGCGGCAAATGGCTGGTGTCGAATTTCAGAATAAAGCGTTGAATGGCAGGGCGAACCGGCAAAAAGCCGTTGTACGCTTTTTCCATGGCCCACAACATGCCCGGCACCTTGGCCAGCCATGCCAACACCCGCCAACCCGGCAACTGGGCCCACACATGCACAAAAGCCGCGGCACCACTGAGCAATTCGCCTTGCGCCGTGCGCGTGTGGAAACGCGCCATGAGCTGTTCTTTGGATTGCCCTTGGGGCAGTGGCGTGTCGGGTTTGGAGACATCCACCCAAGCAATGGGCTGATCGGGCGTGATGTTTTGATACACCGCGATTTCACGACGGCACATGGGGCATGAGCCGTCGAAATACACTTCAACACATTGGGATTGGTTTACAACTTGTTGGTCTTTAACTGCCATGACCGTACTGCCTTGATTGAAACTGCTTTGGGAAAAACCACTTATCCCAGTTTAACCGTGTACTTCACGCCGTCAAACTCGATTACATCACCACCCACAATTTTCTTGCGTTTCTGGGTTTCAATTTGACCGTTGACCAACACATGGCCGTCGGCGATTACATTTTTTGCTTCGCCGCCGCTGGACAACCAACCCTGAAACTTCAGGATTTTGTATAGCTCAACGGGTTCTTTGTTGATGATGACTTCGTTCATATTGTTCCTTGCAATCAATGCCCGAAGTGTATCAGCCTTCAAGTATCCACCTTGCCGCTTTCTCGGCAATCATCAGCGTGGGGCTGTTGGTGTTGCCGCTGGTAATAGTAGGCATCACGCTGGCATCGGCAATGCGCAGGTGCTTCACACCAATCACTCGCAAGCGGGAATCGACCACAGCAGCGGGGTCGTTGGCCACACCCATTTTTGCAGTCCCCACCGGGTGAAAAATCGTGGTGGCAATGTCGCCGGCCAAACGCACCAATTCCTCGTCGGTTTGAAACTCCACGCCGGGCTTGAATTCCTCAGGCTTGTATCTGGCCAAGGCGGGTTGCTGCGCAATATTGCGCGTCACCCTAAGTGAATCGGCCGCCACTTTCTTGTCTTCCTCAGTGCTGAGGTAATTCGGCGCAATGGCGGGTGCTTCGGCGAACCGACTGCTTTTAATGTGCACCGAACCGCGACTGCTGGGGTTGAGGTTGCACACACTGGCCGTGAAGGCATTGAAGTTGTGCAGGGGCTGACCAAATGCAGGCAGGCTCAGCGGCTGCACATGGTACTGAATGTTGGGGTATGGCCGGTCGGCGCTGCTTTTGGTGAATGCGCCCAGTTGCGAGGGGGCCATGCTCATGGGGCCGCTGCGCTTAAATACATATTCCATGCCAATTTGCGCCTTGCCCCACAGGCTATTGGCCAGTGTGTTCAGGGTTTTAACGCCCTGCACTTTGAATACTGCGCGAATTTGCAAATGGTCTTGCAGGTTGGCACCCACGCCCGGTTTGTCCAGCTTTACGTCAATGCCGTGTTGCTGCAGCAAGCTGCCCTGCCCTATGCCCGATAGCTCCAGAATTTGCGGCGTGCCAATTGCACCAGCACACAGCACGGTTTCGCGCACGGCTTTCACCGCCACTTCTTCACCGCTCTTCACCACCCGCGCGCCATTGCACACCAGTTCGCCACTGGCGTTGCGTTCGATGATTAAATTTTTCACCTGCGCTTCGGTCCACACGGTCAAGTTGGGCCGCTTCATGATTGGGCGCAAAAAGGCTTTGGATGTGTTCCACCGCCAGCCGCTGCGCTGGTTCACTTCAAAGTAGCCCACACCAAAATTATTGCCGCGGTTGAAGTCGTCGCTGGCGGGTATGCCTGCCTGTTGCGCTGCTTCAGAAAACGCTTCCAGAATTTCCCAGCGCAAGCGCTGCTTTTCTACGCGCCACTCGCCTTTGCCACTGTGGAATTGGCGCAAATCAGTGTCGGCCAATTCGGCATGCGGGTTGTCGTAACGCCAGTTGCTTTCATGCGCCAAAAAATCGCTCAAGCAATTGTTCCAGTTCCAGGCCTCGTCGCCAGTTTGGGCGGCCCAGCTTTCATAATCGCGGGCCTGGCCACGCATGTAGATCATGCCGTTGATGCTGGAGCAACCCCCCAGGGTTTTGCCACGGGGGTAAATCAGGGCGCGGCCGTTCAGGCCTGCATCGGGCTCGGTGCGAAAGCGCCAGTCGGTGCGCGGGTTGTCGATGCAATACAGATAACCCACGGGAATGTGGATCCAGTGGTAGTTGTCTTTACCGCCCGCTTCCAGCAACAGCACTGAATTGTTGGGGTTGGCGCTAAGCCGATTGGCCATCAAGGCGCCTGCCGTGCCCGCCCCCACTACAATGTAATCAAAAGTCCGCATGTTTACCCCGAATCGATTACCCAATAGTAACCAGCCCACAATTTGGATTGAAGCCCACGTTGCTGCAATCGACTTGGGGTTTTCCAGAGTTTTGCAAAAAAGTTAAAGATGTCTTGATCAATCGCCTGTGCTTATGACCATTCCAAACATGTCAGAATCACACTCAATTCCTTTACAATCGAATGTTTCGCATTAACTACCCAGCCCGAGGTTTCTAAAATGACAGAACGCACCACAGTGCATGGCTTGCAAGTAGCCACACCCCTGTACAACTTCATTAACAATGAAGTGCTGCCCGGCACCGGCATTGATCAAGCTGCCTACTGGAAAGGCTTCGACGAAATCGTCAGCACACTGGCCCCAAAAAACGCCGCCCTGCTGGCCGAGCGCGACCGCATTCAGCTGGAAATGGACGCATGGCACAAAGCCAACCCCGGCCCCATCGCCGACATGGCCGCTTACCAAGAATTCTTGAAGAAGATTGGCTACCTGGTTGCGCAACCTGCCAAAGTGCAAGCCACCACCGCCAATGTAGACAGCGAACTGGCCACCCAAGCTGGCCCCCAGTTGGTTGTGCCAATTTTGAACGCACGCTACGCCTTGAACGCTGCCAACGCACGTTGGGGCAGCCTGTACGACGCACTGTACGGCACTGATGTAATTTCTGAAGAAGGCGGTGCAGAACGCGCTGGCGGCTACAACCCCGTGCGCGGTGCAAAAGTAATTGAGTTTGCACGCAACTTTTTGGATCAGTCTTTCCCGTTGGAAGGCGCATCACACAAAGACGCAACTGGCTACGCTGTAACAGGTGGCAAACTGCAAGTTGCCTTGAAGAACGGCAGCACCGCTGGCCTGAAAAACGCCGCACAACTGGTAGGTTACCAGGGCGACGCTGCAGCACCTTCTTCAGTATTGCTGGTGAACAACGGCATTCACGCCGACATTATTATTAACCGCGCAACACCGATTGGTTCCAGCGACGCAGCCGGTGTGGCCGACGTGGTGCTGGAAGCAGCGCTGTCTACCATTCTGGACCTGGAAGATTCTGTTGCAGCAGTAGACGCTGAAGACAAAATTGTGGCCTACAAAAACTGGCTGGGTATTTTGAAAGGCACCCTGACAGAAAGCGTGAGCAAAGGCGGCAAAACCTTCACACGTGGCCTGAATGCCGACCGCGTGTACACCGGCGTGAATGGCGAGAAAGTGACCATGCACGGCCGCTCCATGTTGTTCTTGCGCAATGTGGGCCACTTGATGACCAACCCCGCGATTTTGTGGGGCGGTGACAAAGAAATTCCCGAAGGCATTATGGACGCGATTGTGACCACCACCATCGCCTTGCACGACCTGAAGGGCAATGGCGTCAACGGCATTCGCAACAGCCGCAAAGGTTCGGTTTACATCGTGAAGCCGAAAATGCACGGCCCTGTTGAAGTGGGCTTTGCTGCTGAATTGTTCACCCATGTAGAAAAGCTGCTGGGCCTGCCCGACAGCACCGTGAAGCTGGGCATTATGGACGAAGAGCGCCGCACGTCTGTTAACTTGAAGGCCTGTATTGCTGCCGCAGCCAGCCGTGTTGCTTTCATTAACACCGGCTTTTTGGACCGCACTGGCGATGAAATGCACACTGCAATGCACGCAGGCGCCATGATTCGCAAAGCCGACATGAAGAGCAGCGCATGGATTACCGCCTACGAGCGCAACAACGTGCTGGTTGGTTTGAGCTGTGGCCTGAAAGGCCGCGCACAAATTGGTAAAGGCATGTGGGCCATGCCCGACCTGATGAAAGCCATGCTGGAACAGAAAATTGGTCACCCCAAAGCCGGTGCCAACACCGCTTGGGTACCCAGCCCAACTGCGGCAACACTGCACGCCATGCACTACCACCAGGTAAGCGTAGCCGCTGTTCAAGCCGAGCTGGAAAAGATTGATGCCGACGCAGAACGCCCAGGCATTTTGGCCAACCTGTTGCAAGTGCCCGTGGCCACCAACACCAACTGGAGCGATGCAGAAAAGCAGCAAGAACTGGACAACAACGCCCAAGGTATTTTGGGTTATGTGGTTCGCTGGGTTGACCAAGGTGTGGGTTGCTCCAAGGTGCCCGACATCAACAACGTAGGCCTGATGGAAGACCGCGCCACACTGCGCATTTCCAGCCAGCACATTGCCAACTGGATTCACCACGGCATTGTGAGCAAAGAGCAAGTGATGGAAACCATGAAGCGCATGGCCGCTGTGGTTGATCAGCAAAACGCTGGCGACCCCGCGTACAAGCCCATGGCTGGCAACTTTGAAACATCCGCCGCATTCAAGGCTGCATGTGACCTGGTGTTCAAAGGCATGGAACAACCTGCCGGTTACACCGAGCCACTGCTGCACGCATGGCGCTTGAAGGTGAAAGCCGCTTAAGTTTGAGTGGTTTGATTTGAGAAAGCCAGGTGCTGAAAAGTGCCTGGCTTTTTTGTTTGAACCTTAGGAAACTCTTGGTTACAAAAATTCTCATGAACAACAATCTCGAGTTACCTGCAAAGTATCGGTCAATAAGAAAATGGACATGATTAAATTTGCTTTCGCCGCAACGCTGATGCTGGGCCTTACATCGACTCACGCTTCAGAGAACTCAACCGCTGATTTGCTGAAGGCTTGGATATTGCTGGAAGTTCGCTGCCCGATTGGATGTTTTGAAACCACGACCAATCAATTCAAACCGCAGATTGGAAAGAGTATCAATTTAAAAGCAGCACAAAATAAAACATCGCCAGTGGGTGCCTGCGCTAAGGGGCACTTGCACTTTGTGCTTGAAGAACTACCGTTGAAAGATGTGCTGACTCGAATGAATACCACCCTACCTCCAGAGGCTGTAGATAGCCAAGGCAAGCCCTTGCAGTTTTCACTGGAGAACACAGGCCTCGGATTTTCTGCCTTTGGAGAGCAGCTAACCAAGGTTAAAACCGGGGTGTTGGAATGTAAAGACCCCGCCTGGAAAGGCAAGCGGGAGCAAAGAAAGTTTGTGGTGTCGATTGACGCGCACCGAATGGTGACGCTGGAGGAAGATGGAGCGTTGGGGGTTTATTACGCTTTAAAGAACAAATAAAACGCTGAGCGGTTGATTGATTAGTGATAAGCATGTCTATAAAATATACCAATATTTGGTATCGGAGGCCTCCCATGGCTAAAAACACAAGTGTTTCTCTTGGCCCACATTTTGATCAATTCATTGCATCACAGGTCCAGAATGGCCGCTATGGCTCGGCCAGCGAAGTGGTCAGAGCAGGGCTACGTTTGCTGGAAGAAAACGAAACTCAGCTGACGCAACTGCGTCGCCTACTGGAGGAAGGCGAGCAAAGCGGACTTTCCGACTATTCTTACGACGATCTAATTTCGCAGCTGGACAAAGAAGCGGAATGACAAAGCCATTCCTTCTGACTGTCGCGGCCCGCAACGACCTATTGAATATTGCTCGCTTTACTGCAAAACGCTGGGGAAACCCGCAACGAAACAAATATCTAAAACAACTCGACGACACTTTTCGGTTACTTGCTCGCCAGCCAGAAATTGGTATCGATGCATCGGGAATAAAGCCCGGATACAGAAAATTCGTGCTCGGTAGCCATGTCATTTTCTACCGAGATGGAAGCGATTCAAAAGTCGTAGTGGTTCGTGTGCTCCATCACCGCATGGATGTGGATAGTCACCTTTGAGCTTCTTTCAACGAGGCTTGTTGCTATTTAGCTTGCGCAAACGAGATACTCGAAAAGCAAAAAAGTACGGCAGTAAATATTGATCGCATATGAATTTCAGGAAGTATGTTGGACAATTAATTTATAGATGCGTTTAAACAGAACGCCAAGCAATAAGCTACCAAAGGCACCAACTAAAAACCAAATCCCGAAAAGACCAAGAGCGTATTGGTAATCAACGGTACTGCCTGGGAAATAAAACTCAAGCTGTGCGTTGTGTAACAGGCCGATAAACAACATTGCGCAAGCAAGGGCTACTCCACATGCAATCGACACAATCAATCCTTTGTGGCTTATTAGTTTCACCAGCCTGACTGATAAGTTCATTGATTCGATACCTGTTTTGTGAGCAGCACTTCTTCAACTCTTGCAGAAGTTATTTTCAAATTAACCTGAAAAACCTTCTTGGGGAGCTTAGGATTTGCTCGAGTCGAGAATCGATGATATTCACGGAACGTAAGAACCAACTCGGCTTGGTCAACTGTTGTTTCAGGCGTTTTAGGTACAACCCAATCGGCCTTTACAAACTCCCCTTTCGCTTGCAATGTGTGTACTTGAACTTCCGGTAGTTCATCGAAAGTGGCAACAGTGATCAGGTGATTATTTTTACAAGTGGCACCAGTTTCAAGCCCACAAGTTTCATCGCGAGCTGGCGTTGCAAACAGGCGCAACATCAAGCCCTTCTGCTGCCCAGAGCTGTATTGATTCAGTTCGATCAACTGCCCGTACGCCAAGTTTTTCAAGAGGGTTTGTTCTTCCACCTCAGTTGCCCAGCTTGAGTTTGCGAACAATACCAACGCGCTACTTGCAATCATTTTTTGAATCTTGTTCATTACTTAGTCCACTGAAAAATGTATGTGATCGGCATGGCCAGAGACCGGATAACTTTGTCCTTGTTTTCTTTTGAACAAAGGGCCAAAGTTTTCTCTTCGTCCTTCCCAATCCTCAAAGGCCAGTTGCAAAGCATCAGTAATTTGCTTCACCGCCGGGTCGCCTGGGTAATGCATCGACATCTTCATACCATTGATTCGCGAAATGTCCACAGCCTTGCCTGCACCTTGCATGTGTCGGCTGGGTAAGTTGTGTTGATCTTTCAGAGAGGAAATATAAATCGAACTGAGGGTTGGGCCATCCACTATGTTCGGTCTGATGGTTTGCAACAGAAACGCAAGCAGGTTGCTGTCTACGCTGTTGTGAACGTTCAAGCCAAATTGAACTTGAACATTATTGATTTGGTTGGGGATAACTGCCATGCGGTGCCTTTTAAACGAATTTAAAGAGGCACCTTAAAGAGAAGGAATGGGGGGTTACAAATTGCGGGGTGGTGGTAGCTTGGTGTGATTACACCGCGCGGCAGACGACTTAACTTTTTCGCACTTCAGTTTGTGCTGCAAATGTAGACAGGTAAAGTTGCTCCACCTGCTCTCTAGCCCAAGGTGTTTTTCTAAGAAACTTCAGGCTGGATTTAACAGAAGGATCGTTCTTGAAACAATTGATTTTGATTCGATGGGCGAGCTCATCCCAGCCGTAGTGCTCAACAAGCTTTACCACGATGGTTTCAAGCGTGACGCCATGCATGGGGTTCTTGGATTGCTCGGTATTCATGCTTGAGAAGGCCTTGGGATTAATGTTTTGATTAGTTTGCGATTATAGCGGCGGCGGCATACAAACTGGATGCTTTGCAGCCAACGCTAAAATGCTGCGCTGTAGCGACTGCTGCCCAGAAAGGACAGCTGCCTGCATTCCAGCGAAGACCGCTAAGCCGTTTGCGTTTCGTAAAACATTGTGCAGCAACTGAAGTGGGTACCCTTCGTGGTGCCGCCGAATAGGATGGATTCCCGCATGTACGTACGAATTGAGCGCCTTCCAGGAGATGTCTTTGAAGCGACACAAGGCATCGTATGCTTGCTGTGGACCGCTATTTGCCAAAGCTTGCATCATTTCTGCTATTTGAGGCATGTTTTTCGCAGCCTGCTCGGACTCTGAGGACAAGGTAGCCGTCAGTTTGGAAAGATGAGTATCAGACGCGGCGTATAACAGCCAGATGGAGCGAGCAAGCGCCTCAAACTGGGCACGATGAACGACAGTGGCGGATGAGAGTAAGCCCGAGCGAAGCAGCACCCTGACTGAAGCCCAATGCTCTAGGGAGAGAGAACAAGCAACATTGCTGGTTCGTATACGCAACGAGTCGTCGAAGAGCGGCAAATCAATCAGCGCGATTAGCTCGTCGGCCAAGTGGTCAGACGCATCAAACATTTCGGATTTTGGAGCATCAAACATAAAATAGAGTCCACAACACCTAAGGGCCAGGCCAGTATGGTTTTTACTGCGCATGAACTTACTAACAACAGTCGTTATTCCGCTTTGCGCCACCAACCTTGTGGGCAAAGCAGCAATTACAAAGTTATGTCCAACTCTGGAAATTAAAGGGAAAAGCTTCATTGGGCTTACACAACAAATTGCAGGAATCGACAGGAGGTCTCTTGGACAAGAAGTGTGCAACCTTTCTCAGTATCGATCAGAAATAATTGCAGCGCTGGACTTCACTATTTCTGGCATATGACACCCTGTTAATGGACACCGCTTCCGGTGTCACTATCCAGTTTATTGTTAGCAGCCTCAGATTTTATTCTTTCAACCAACCAGACTTTGATAATTGATTGTCAGCTCAAGCTGATGTATGCAGCTTCTCTAACTTGATGGGCAGACCTTCGCGCTATATTTTCTCGGCGATCAATAATGTCAGCCGCAGTAGCCAGACCAAATCGCTAGCCAAATACCCGACACTGCATTGGGTTGAAGATCACGCCTTTTACTTGCTGTGCTTCGCCTGAGAGAACAAAGCCGAGTCGCTCATAGGCTTGAATTGCGTAGTTTGAAGCGTTCACCGTGAACACGATACTTGTACCTGCCACGCGGTTATTTTCCTTTACTTGAGTCCACAGCCGTTTTGCTAATCCACGCCTTTGGTGAGACTTGGAAACGAACAAGTAGTACAGGTGATTTTTAGAACGAGTGGCAGCCACCCCAACCAAAACGCCACCGTCTTCTGCTAGCAGAAACTGAAAATCTCCAGAGAATCGCTCTGCCATCTTTTCTGGTGCAAGCTCGCTCAAGAAGTAGCTTCGACCATCCTCAGAAAAATCAGTCACGATGAATTCTTTGGATAGCGAAACAAGAAGTTCACTTACTCTTGGCGCATCTGCCACCGATCCTTGGCGAATAGTGATCAAGCAATTCTCTCTAGGTGACATTTGATATGAGGGTCACCAGAGCACGCTAGCCTTGTAAAGCACCTTTCTATGGAAGGATTCAGTTTATGGCGACCTGATGCTAAACCTCTCATTTGTCAGCCTCGCTCGATGGACTGCAAATATCGATGAGACAACCGTTTGGATCGACCGTTAGAAAGCGACGCTGGCCATAAAACTCATTTTTGGGCTCTTGAATAATCGTCAAGCCTAGCGAAACCGCCTTGGAATAAACGGTGTCCACATCTGGGACAACAAATGTGACGTACATGCCGGTAGGCGCTTTCTGATACTGAGCAGGTACAAGCCCACTGGTACGCGAAATGATACCGAACTCAAGTTCGCGATTCGAAGGGCTACACAGTTGAACGTACCAGTCACTGTCGTACTTCACTTCAAACCCAAGAAGTGACACATAGAAGTCTTTGCTTTCGCCTAGACGGTCAGAGCAGATGTTTGTCAATATTCGGGAGGGCGACATGCTGTTTTCCTCTCTTTGCGTGAGATGCCTAAGTTTCGTGGTTAGCGGTAAGTGGTAAGCCCAACTTTGAGACCACTTGGGCGAGACAAGCTAGTACCTCTGCACGGCGCTCTGGCCTGCCATTCAATGACAGAGGGCTTGGATGAGGACACGTAAGCACCGTGACCGCAGGTGCCAACATGGCGACAGCATGACCGTGCCTCTGCGCCTTTCTTCCGACGAGTACTACGATTCGAAGCCGAGGCAGTAGCGCAAGAAGTTCCGCGAGGTGCTGCCTTGCAGCTCCGAGGTCTCGACCAGTCGCTGGGCGAATGCGATGCTCATCGCCAATGTACCAAGGTATGGCATTCCACATCACAGTACGGGAGCGATGCAGCCCTGCTTCGACATTGACTTCAAAAAAGTTTCTTGCGGTTTCGTCCGGGTTGTTACGCGACACAAAACCCGACCCTATAGCTTTGCTGCCGGGAGCTTCGAGAAGAAACAGACATTCAGCGTTGACTCCTCCATCCATTGGATCGAAGTCTGGCACTCCAGCAGGTGCACTGGCCCGCAAGCGTGCGACGAATGCGACCAGCGGCTGCATATGTACAAGATCGAGCGCCTGCCTTCGTGCGGCGATTGCTTCGGATGTGTTCAGCGACTTCGCGCGGTCCAATGTCATTGGGAGTTGTCTAACACGGGAAACGACCAGACCAAAACTTTTGTGGCGAGGCCACCCTTTGCTGCTGTGGGTCCGTATCGATTGACAAGTTATGTGGCAACGCCGCCTCGCTGCAAAGGCTTCCACACGTACAGAAACCAAAACACAGGCATTGAGAGTATGTTCCCCATGAACAAAACGACAGCCCAAAGCGCTTTTTTGTCTTTTGGCACATGCTCAGTCCTGAACAAGTAAACGATATAGACAATGAGTAGACCCCCGATAAGGGCCATGGTGCCAAGATGGAGTCGGAAGAGCAGATCAAATTTAGCCTGCATCTCTTCTTGTGTCATCTGACCATTCATCGAGTCGAACGCTGTAAAAAAGTAAAACATATATACGATAGGTAAAGCCGTTGCGATTGCCAAAAGGATTGCAGCGCTTCGATTCACATAGGCCTCCGCTGTGTCGCGTAACGTTCAAAGTAACAGGCGCTGCTCGGCCTCATTGTGGGGCGTCCTGTTGACTGCCAAGCTGGGCATCTTTGCTATTGGACGCGACGGGCGACCAATTCTCCAACTGTTGATTGCACGAGTCCAACTGCTCAGCCGACAACATCTGTTCTAGTTGCGGAATGACTCGATTTAGATGACTTTGTAACTGTCGTTCTCCTGGCTTCGCATACTTCCTCGCGCGCTTCGACCAAACACAGGCAGCAACCATGTCTTTTTCTCCAATTTGGCCAGAACCATGCATGTTGGCCATATTCCACATGGCTTCGGCACTGCCTAGATCAGCTGCCTGAGCATAGAGCTCGAAGCCTTTGAGACGATCTTGTTTCACTCCCAACCCCATATCGTAGAGGTAAGCCAAGTTATTAGTTGCAAGAGCGTGCCCTCGGGAGGATGCCTTTTCGTACCAAGCCAACGCCTCGGCGTAGCGCTTCTCTGCTTGAAGCCCACTACCAAAGCTGTTTTGGGCCTCGGCGTTACCGTTTTCAGCAGCCATGCGATACCACTTCATGGCTTCCTTTCCATCACGCGGTGCTCCTTTCCCAAAATCGTAGGCGACACCAACGCGAAATTGGGCATCTGCATCCCCAGCCTCAGCTTTCGCAATCAAAGCCTTGGTTTCACTCGAAAGAAACCAATCTGCCATTGCAATGTTTGAAAAGGTAGCCAGAACTATGAAACACAGTTTAATTAATGAAGTTTTCATGCGAGACCGTATCGATTTTTGATTAAGACGCATAACGTGAAATTGAGCGGCCGCACGAAAGCTGTAGATGGATGTGCCTGCCTTGCATCCTAGCAGTGGCACGGTGGGCACGGCCCACCGTGCCGAAGCGGTCCGCTCCAATGAATTGTCAGACGACAACACTACAGGGGCCCCCCTGTGGATAATGCGGTGCCGATTGAGCAAGTGCTCACAACGAGCACGCAGGCGATCGCCGCAATAGCCAAGTGGATTCGCGGGAAGAAGCTGCAAAGCCCAGCGGCTAATGCTGAAATGGGTACAACCAGCATCACCAGCCCGATGTACGTCGACCGGTTGACCACAACGCCGCCCTGCGAAAGGAACGTCAGAATCAGAATAGTTGGGGCTACGGCGCCTATGGTCCAGAGCAGAAAGAACCGGCGAACATTAGGCCGTGTCCGTACTTGTTCTTGAATTTCAGAGTTTGGCGTTACGTGAGAGTTTGGGTTTACGAGGTTTGAGACGTCTGTATTAATTTTTTTTATAACGACAGTCCCTGCAAGCTTGTCATGCCAACCCTGCTTCCGTTTGTCGAAGGCCACCCAAAAAAAGCCAAGGCAAAGTGGGAGCATTGAGACGATATATGCGAAATAACGCCCGATTAGTTGGACCGGGCTTGCTGGCTTACCTGTAGTGAAATCAACTATTTTTGCAGAAACTGCCATTTTCCCAGGTGTTGCTTGCCTAAGTATCCAGAACATAATTATTGCAACTGCAGGAAATACAGAGGATATGAGGAAATCTGCTGGACCAGCGTATATGCCTTTGGTTTCAACGTCGAAGTAAGTCCACCCATATATGAATATGAGAGGCGGGAAGGTTACTAACGTAGTTAGTAACATATCGATTACTGCAGCTCCGGTTCTGATCCAGAATCCCGCATATTCGATTTCTTGATCTTGCATTTCTGGCATTTCCTCGTGCATTTTTGGTAAGACCTAACGCCAAAATCAGCCGCGCGCTTTTTGCGTCGGCTGAATTTTCTTGTCAGGGCTGATTACTTCCCGAAGCGCCCTGTACTCCCGTTTAATGCAGCTATGAACACTTAGCCTTGTTGGTTTTGGTCTAGACATTCTTTCTGTTTTCACCGAATCACTGAATAAGTGCTCTAGGTAGTCTCCACAACCGTGGGATTGAAAATAATCCATTGTATTTATTTTAGGCAGCGGGATCAGCTCCCCTTCGGATTTGCTGAAAATAGCTCCCTTAACTGGAAACAAAGATAAAAGCTCACGGAGCTTGTTATCAAAAGATACAAACATTGGTATAAAGTACCTGCCATCGCTGGCCTCTGTCATAGAAATAATTAGTTTCTCCATAAATCTAGGAGCTGCCATGTCCCAGGCAATATTATCAAGCTTCTTGAGGAGACCAGATATAGGCATACCTTTCTGTATTTTATTCAGGATGCCAACGCTATTTCTATTCAAGAAGTACTTGTGTGCAATGATTGACTCTCTATCAAAGTAAGCACCGACTACTTCGTGAATATAATCGAAGTAGTCGGCCATTTTTTTTCTTGCACTTCTATTTGATGAAAGCTGAATTTTTACCATTCCGATTAACTGCAATAAAATTAGTCTTTGGACTAGAACGAAGTCCAGAATATGCTCCTTACCTATTTCAGACGCGTAAAAATCGTAAGCGAAATTTATAGCTCTACGAGCGGCATTGCGGTATGTAAATATAGGCTTAGGATTTGACGTTCTCTTATATTCTTTACAATCGATGCTTCTAAATATCTGTAGGCTTACTAAATTCGACCGAAAATCTTTATCAAGAGATCTCCAAAACGAAATTGTTGAGCTCTGTTCGTTGCCAATAAGATTGATAACATTCTTTACGTTCTCAACCATATAAAATAAAGTGTCGAAGTTTAGATCATCATGTAGAATCTCATCAATTAGAGGAATGATTTTATTTTGCATTCCTCCGAGCGACTCGCCTCGAACCAACTTATTTATATAAGAGGCAATATTGGTATCCAGCATCAAGGTATAGTCAACACCAAACTTTACCTCGTTTGAACTAAACATATCTCTTAATAAGTCATCCTCGAGGAAGTAGATATGCTCAGACTCAAAATAAGGGACAAGATAATTCAGAGGGTTATTAGTATACTTCTTGACTGACGGTGGGAGCGCACTGCGCCTATATGAATCCAAACAAACAATACCCACTAAATCTGGGTACTGCGCTTGCATACTTGACCATGCAATTAATGCGTCATCAGGAGTCTTTGCCTCCGATAGAAGATATGCGCAGAGCTGCACGTCCTGATGTTCAAATGCTTTCATTAACCTTCCTTGTACTGAACTATTATTGCCCTCACGCCAAAGTTAATCGGCGCCGGAGCGCAATGCGCCCAGGGCACCAACACTGTCCATAAAAATGGCGAAGCCATGACCTATGTTGGCGTCCGCGTTGAACGGCCAGTTAGGCCTCTTCACGCGCCCGCTCGTCAGTGTCGTCAGATTCTTCATCTTCATCGTCATTCTCTCTCCGGATAGCACGAAGGCTTGTAAGAACTTGGTCACCATATGGCGTCAATGTCCAGTAAGTTCCTGCGTCCTTGACGCTGCGCGTCTTCTCGCTCTTGATGATAAGACCAAGTGCACGCAGTTGAATTTTGATGGTCTGGTAGTCATGATCATCGATCCGGAAGTTACGCAAATTTGTATGCTGGCGCAGCCTCTCTTCCTTAGACCTCTGCATGCGGGAGCGAGCCTGAATCATCTTGTTCATCGATATGCGAAGGCCAGCTTCAGACATCTCATCAATTAGGTATGGACCAACGTCGTAGAAGATCTCGTTCCAAGAAAGATCGGTGCTGAGGTTCCAATCCCAACCAATCATGGATGAGTCGATGGATTCAAAATGGTAGTCGACCGAATACTTTTCGTATCCTTGCGATAGTTCTTCCGTACCTGGAGGTGCCGAGTTGCGAGCTGCCAACAGCTTTGCTTCTAAGTCCTCGATTTGACGACGCAGGCGAAGCACCTCCTTCGCCGCTGCTCCATCAATCAATTCGTTGGCGCGGACCCAGCCCACACCGGGACTCTGCTTGACAAGCTTCACAACACTGCGACTAACTACTGAGCCCAATTCCGCAGGGGTTTCCCAAAACTTGCACAACTTTTGGCTCACAGATGACCGAAAGGTACGAAGCTTTGCGCGGCCTTCGTCGGTTTGCTCGCACTTCGCCAAAGGGAGGTTCTCTGGCGTCTTGTGGAGGAAGGCTAATGTAGGCTTGCCTGTTTCTAGAGCATACCGATACTCCATCTCGGTGTAGCTAAGGCCACTTGGCGCAACGCTTCCGTAGCGACCTGCGCAGATGATGACGTAGTAGTCGCATTCATCGATAACGCGTTTAATCAAACTCCATTGCTCTTCATCAGCAGCTGGAAATAGCTCCATGCCGGATGGGATACAATCCAGCTCAAGTAATGCTTGCATTACCTCTTGGCGCTCAGCGCGTAGGTCCTCATAGGTCGAGCTAACGAATACTTGGTAGCGCTTGTCCATGGATAAAAATGCCTAATGAAGCTAAGTGGTTGTTTGAAGTGGCCTAACGTAAAGGTGACCGGCGCCTTGCCGCAACGTGTCCGAGTCGATCAACCAGTTAGATTGTGCCGTTACGCTTCTGCAAGCAGCTTAAGCGCTGATGCAAGTTCTGCTGCGACATCTGGTGAGAGCTCCACCGTGTATCGGTTAGTCCCAGAGTTCTCACAATTCACCGCGCCAATGCGCAGGCAGATCTTTCCACCGTGCGTGAATAGCTCAAGCTGCCGCTGCGGATTCGCGATTCCTGGCGCTTCCGGTCCCACCGTCGGCAGCATCTCGTCAAAATAAAAATTCGCGCCCATTTCTCTCCCCCTCGTTCAGCTTATAGGCTTCGTGCTGCGATGCGTCGCTCCGCCTCGTCCCGGTCAATCACGTCGTAGCCCCATTGCCACGAGGTGTACAGAAAGTTGGACCCGCCAGATTTGCTCTTTTCTTAAGCTTCCACGAAAAAAGTGGTTCCAACCGGATGACTCTCGCGCATCCGGTTGGAACATTCGACGTGCATGGTGTGGGGTAGCCCTGGCCAGGCAACGGTCGTGCACGGACCTTCTTAGACGATGGCTCGCCATAGTTCCAGTACGTCTCGATCGCTGCGCGCCGGTACCAGCCCATTTGCGCAATCTAACGTTTGAATTCACTGGACTGCGCGGCTTTTCGCGCGGGTCCGGTGGAATGATGGGTTAGGCCTGCTGACACAATGGGCCGACCGTCTAGATACATCTCATTCAACACGCACAATATTCTTTTCACTAAACAACCGCTGGCAGATATCGCGCAACACAGTAGCGAGCCTTGTTAAAAATACTGGATCAACTTCAAGTGAGGTTGACTCATAGTAGTAACGCCAGTCTTCAAATGATTTATTCGCTTTGGAAAGTTTCATCCTCATTTCCAGCGCAGTTAAATTCAGCTCAACAATAGTCTCGTTCTTAACCAGTTCTGGAAGCTTGTTGTAAAGCTTCAGCAACTCGTGCGTACGAACAAACTTCCGGTCAGTCGCCAGTATTGCTTTCATTGCCATTTCGAGCGCAAATGAAAGCGACACAACATATGGGACTATGGGCAGTTCAAAATTCGTGGTGTTTGAGATAGGGCGCTGTTCGTTAAGTCGATTGGCCGCGATCAGGAACGCGTTGGCATTATCGAGAACTTTATGAGGATCAATGTTTTTCATAGTCTAGACCTAACGTCTGAATTAACCGGCTGGCGCGGATTTATCGCGCAGTGTCCGGTGGACCGCAGGGTTAGCTACGCTATTTATCGACAGGCTGTTGCTTACCAATTGAATGTAAGCCCAAGCCGGATTCTTTGAGTCCCCTTAGTACATCTTTTAGCGCAGTTTCCGACTTGGCAATCTTAGCCAATTTATCCGCAATATCTAACCTGATTGCGTGCTGCTTGTTTATGTTTGTTAAGTATTCGTTGCATATGGTAACTAGTTGACTCTGACCAGATCCATTCGCGACACTGCCAAGGTAAGAGAAGCACAGCTGTCCCGTGTCGTCACTGTTGATGATATCCAAGACAATTTTTTCAACTGCGCCAGCTACGGCCTGAGTATGCTGGTCACCACGTAGCGTAGGCTGACCATATAGATGCACGCTCGCATTGCTGCTGCCGCTGGCGGAAAGACCGCGTGCGTTTTCGATCGCTTTGGAAACCGCTTCCTTGTCAGCTTTCAAGGACGCTGATTCTGTATCAATTTCCGCCTTTCTAGTGTCGGTCACACCGTCGGCTTTTCTTTCCTGTTCCAACGCCTTGATCTTTGCATCAATCCCCTCAACCTCGGCTCTCATCGACGTGAGTGAGCGGGCCGCTTCAGCGCCCCCTTGTGTATTTATGGTTATAGCCGGTACTCTCACTGTGCCGGTGAGTTGTTCAATGCCGAGAAGAGCCACCATGTATTTCTGATATCGACGCGTAAGGATGTCATATTGAGCCTTTTCTAGCGCCCCGCTCATGTAGCCTTCGCATAATCGGTACAGGGAATCCCTTAGCAATTGAATGCTTTGAGTTCGTAACCCCACAAAAGATGAGCTTTCTTGGAATGCCGCCGCCAACTGAACTGCCGCCTGTTCAGGAATTTTGCCCTCAACAGCAAGCTCTGCGGCATAGGCTGACAATGCATCGGGGCTTGGTTCCGCACATACGACAGTCGAGGTAGTACTGTTGGCAGTGCGCTTCGATGCAATAATGGCTCGTTGCTTTATATCAACCATTACACTCTTCCCAGCGTCAACCTCGAACTCTCGAAACACGCTATTGAAATTTGCGCATCCTGCCGTTACTGCAAGCAATAACAAGGTAGGTAGCGTTGCGAGAGATCGATTGTTCATCATTTTCTCCTTCGTGGGTTGTTGATACGGAAATAGTTGACGTAGCCAACGGTTGAAGTAACCGGCCGTTGCAGGCGTCGCCTGCAACGGTCCGTGTTGAATAAGATGTTAGCCCACATCAGCATGCAGCCCAGCTAAGACACGCCACATATGGCTGCCGTACTTTCGATGAGCGTTTGAAAACCCTTCGACATCGTGAACATTGCCAGTTAGAACGCGAGCAAGCTCGAAAGCCGCAGGCATGTAGCGATCGGCGAACTGAAGGATGTCGTCGAAGGTTAAGCCTAACGTCGAAACCTTGAACGGACCGGGATCTTGGCCAAGAGGGACCATTTCCAAATGGGCGTGATATTTGTCGCGAAACTTTTTTATCTTCTTTGCAACAGGATCGGTTTCCATTGCTGCTATCGCAGATGAGACGGCAGTCCATCCCTCGTCAAAAGATTTTTCGAAATCTTCACGATCCCTGTCGCGCCACTGAGCGCGAATGCTTGCTGATTGTTCTTCTGTTAGACCGTCGATTGGAGATGGGTCGTCATGCCACATGTCTGGCATGCATCGAAACTGTTCCCGAAGCGCTCGGTGAACCGCTTGGACTGATGCCTTTCGATGCAGATTCGTAAAACTTCCGGCTTTTGAATCGGAATCTAAAAAAAGCCGAGCTAGATCTCGAACAAGGTCTTGAGCGATGAGGGGCGCTAAATGGTTGTATGCGAGAGCTCCAAACGTGCCCCTGAACTTTTCGGCGAGGGCATTTCGAACGTCGTGATCATGAAGCAACGGTTGCAAAATGTGGCGCCTCTCGTCCATAAGGCGAACACCGTGTATCAAAGCCTTCGCGTAGGCCTCCATATGTGCCAGCAGTTGTTCTCTTTCGTCTCGGGTCATCTCGTGGTGGGGCTAACGTTGAAGGCAACCGGACAGCAACACCTGCGGCGAAGCCGCCTCCTGTACTTGCGGCTCCGTGTTGGCCGACCAGTTATGCCAATTGCCGTAGCCAGTCATTGAACCACTCCTTTGGCATTTGCTCATTTTTAAAGTCATTCGTCCGAAGCTCTTCCAATGAATATGTGTTGGCGAGATATAGATCCCATTGAGTTTCTACATCCGTCAGCACTGGAAGCAAAAATTCAATTTCTGGTTCCGCGTCTACTTCAAGATATTGGCACCAAAACCTATCGCACCATTCTGCGATCTGTTTGTGCGAATACGGCGACGTTTCTGGGTTGGCACCCCACGTAAGCATCTTTAGCACGGATTCCCGCGTGAACGGAATATCTACATGATCTTTCAATTGCATGAATCTGGTCTGGATTCAGACGGCATAATGTTTAAGGTAAAGGGCGTACCGCCTGCGGCGCGTCCCGCTTGATCGCAATGTTAGAAGCCAGCAGCTTCATCACACCGACCACAGTATTTTCCGGAGCGGCGCCCTCAATTGACGCAACCTCGGGCAATAGCTCAGATAAATTTTGGCCTTGGCTGGGCTGCAGATGATAGACGCCAGATTCTGCGCAGAAAGCACTGCGTTTGTTCGGAGTAGAAAACGTGGCTGTTAAGGGAAACCCACAATCATCAAAGAAAAGCCAAACACCATCCTCGACGTCGATACCTTCCACATAGGCGGTGGCTTCCGCCTCCGAAACAAAAATCATAAGGGTTTTATCATCAGTGGAAAGAGCAAAGATCATGGCTTCTAACGCTGAAATGACCGGCGCGACGCGACCGTGTCGATTGTTGAGTTAAACATGGAACCGACGAACTAGAGAGTCACATGCGTCGCCACCCAATTTTTTTGCCCACAGCTCCGCTTCTACGATTTCGGCGGCAAGTTTTTCCAACGCATCGTGTGACCAATACTGACGAACCGTGCCGATTGGGAGAGCATCAGTTTCCGAGTTAATCACAACAAAGGCCATAAAATCAGCATCATCGTCCCGAACGGCTGCGTCATGCCTGAGACCATAAAGCAGGCGAGCACCTTCAAGGAAACTCAATTTTCCGCTAAGCATTGACTGGGCGGTTTCTACGACCTGTTTTCTCACAGACGCAACATAAACTTCTTGAGTGATGTATTCGGACATGATGTTTAACGCCCAGGTTAACCGGCGCCGGAGCGCGAAGTGCGAAGGGTACCAACACTGGCAATAAAAATGCCGAAGGCATGGCCAGTGTTGTCGTCCACGTTTAACCGCCAGTTAGACCGCAGCTTTATGCAACTTGCTTCGCTCATATGCGATGACCCCTGTTTCTTTAGTATTGAGATTTGCCATGTTCTCCCATGCTTCGATCATTTTCTGGCGGATTTCATCAAAGATTGAGTGCGGCACGGGTTCCTCTAGACCTTTGGATTCGTCGAAGATTTCGGCAAGTATTTCTCGGCGCTCATTAGGAGATTTTACCTCCCACACATCTGGATGAAGAAACCAATGATCTGTGCCTCGAATCATGAATTTCTCGATCATGCCGAGGATGTCGAACGAATTTTTATGCAGACCTAGGTAACCGTGGATAAATTCCGTATCGGCAGCCCTTCCGTGTAAAAAAATGATAGTTTTGTTTAAATCTTGAAAGGGGTACACGCCCATATTTGCGAAAACTTGGCGATGCACGCCGTTATCCTGAACCCAAAAGGATCCAATTCCAGATAAGGCGACAGGGAATAATATGTCTACGGTAATAACAATGGGTCTCACCTCATCGTTCTCAACTCCACTTATTGCATCCTCAATTTCTCGCAAATGCTCGCTCTCGATCAGGCTAAGGGTTGAGCGCAAGCCATGTATGCTATTTGTTATCTTTTCGAGAGTTGGATCATCTTTGAATGTAATGCCGTGGAGCTTTACATCATTGACTTGTAGCCATTCTTCACCAAGTTTCTTGCGCAATATTTCCATCAGAGACCTGTCTCTGAGTTTTTGATATTTTTCCTTGGTAGATTCTAAGTGCTTTATTTCGTGCCTAAGTCTCACGACTTCTCTGCAAATGGATCGATACATTTGTAGGGCAAATGATTCATCATCCGCGAGCGTCTTTGTGTTCTCGAATTTTTCAAATAATGCTTCATGCGTCTCGCAGAACCCGGGAAAAACGGATGCTTGCGCCAAACCTCTTGGGATCAGCGTAATTTCGCCGGTCTCATTATTGAATTGAGGTGTGAGGGTTGTTGAGTTTTTTGATACAGAGGCAATTGAGCTGGATTTTTGAATTGTGTGCGACCGTTTGATGCTTTTGCATGTGCAGCCACGATAGATGCAATTCTTGCTCTTGTTCCAATCTTTGAGTTTTTGCTGAATTCCATTGAATTGCTCGGCCCTCCGCTGTGCATCGGTAAGGAATATGATTTGATGATTATTGCTGTAATGATCAAGTATGGAATTTAACGCTGCGTTGATTTCATTACATACGGTGTTGTTCACCCCGACCTCCTGCGGTCTAACGGTTGAAGTAACCGGCCGTTGCACGCGGCGTGAAGCGACGCTTGCAACGGTCCGCGTTGACTGAGATGTTAGGTTGCATTGCCATACCTCGCGAAGACCTGCGGTAAAAACGCCTCCCCTTTGGCAAGTTGAGCCTGCCTATCCAGTGAGGCGAGGTCTGGAAATGCAGTCTTTGCTTTTAGTACCAGTTCGTTGCTCTCACCAAGATGCTCGGGGTGGCATGCGAGATACCAAATCTGAAAGCCTTGCATAGTCAGAGAGAGCGGATGACCTAACTCACCACACTCAAGCGTTGCGAAGAAGATGAGGTAGTCGTTTTCTTCTTCTTCAAATGACAGTTCCGCATCCGGGTCACGATCTGCGTGCTTTAGGAAGTTGCTTGCGCCGTTGAGCACGTTGACTGCTTGCGCCCGAGGGAGCCCTGAATCTTGAATCAACCGGTTGCGCCACGAGTCGCCGGAGCTTTTATGTTCAACTAAGTCCGCAAAGACCGTATGAGCTGCAGCCGCAAGAGTTCGGATAGCGAGTGGGTCTCTATCTGAGAACAAAAGGTCAATCGCCACGTCAAGCTGGCGAGAGGCGGCGAGCGCTTTCTTCGTGATGATCTTCATGCAACCTAACGCCCGCGTTGAGCCGTGCGTGCGAAGCACGCGTCGGACTCAAACGTGTTGTTAGGTTTGCGTTGGCTCAGAGTCATGGCAACTTCTCAAAAACACCATATTCTTCAGTTCTAGTAATCGCGAACTGTTTGATGCGTTTGGAAGCAAATCCTTCTGGAAAATTTAAGGGGACACTGCAAAAAGGGTTGTGATAGACGCTCAACCAATTCTCAGAAGATTCTGACGGTGTGCTCATCAAAGCGATCGCTGAAATGGATCGATTTCGATCTGCAGTTGTCGTCCGCCCGCCACCAAATTGAATAGAGGTAGTCCGTGATGTAGCCTGAGTCCCATAGAGAGGAACGGAACGCCAGATAATTTGAGTACCGAACATTGCTTGCTTAAGTGACTCCTCTAGCCATAAACTTCGTGTCCAAAATGGCCTGACATCTTGAACAACCAGAAGCCCGGGGAACTTGCCGTTACATAGCTTTTTAAGTTGGGAATTGGATTTTTTTATATCGTTTCGAAGCGTCTTGGCATCGTCACGAGAGTTAAACACACCTGCGCTGCCCGTAGATTCAACCTCGATTCTGAGCGCCCTTTCTAAGTCATTTTCAGCAAGTTCCTTGATTTCTACCACCGCTTTGAAGTCACCCATTGCAACCCAATAGTCAGGCCGCTCATCAGATGCTTCTTGTATGCGTTCAACTGTGAAACCGAGTTCACAGAATAACTTTTCAGCGGTGACTTCTGACTCTGTCATGTCCAGCAAACCTAACGTCGGAGTTGACCGGCACGCAGCTGCAGGGCGCCGCGAGGCGTATGCTCACCTGCACGCCTCGCGGCGCCCTGCGACTGCGTGTCCGTGTCGAACG